>JAABVA010005696.1_pt1 | contig 11219 bp, 7 predicted proteins | sample 5560331 | NCBI WGS metagenome assembly JAABVA01 (sample SAMN12812661, study PRJNA571458) | rock metagenome | isolation source: Antarctica rocks | place: Antarctica: Victoria Land, Mt New Zealand sud | collected 2016-01-07
CGCCCGACGAGATCCCGCTGGTCGCGCTGGACCGCTTCTGCACGAGGATGCGGGCCGTGCCGGCACTAGACCCGCAGCAGTGGGTAGGGCAGCTCGATATCATTGATGTTGATGACGTGGTACCTGAGTTTATAGCAAACGCATATGGCCACGATCCCCGGGAGCCTTTTTCCGTGCACAACTACTGCAGCACTAACAGGTACTGGCTGTCGGACCTTGCGGGCATGTACAAGGAGAAGCTCGGCGGCAACATTGAGGTCTTGCCAACGGCGGAGTGGATGCGGAGGGCAACGGCCATGGGGATGCCGAGGGGTGTGGAGGCCACGTTTACTGGCCATGATGAAGTATTTGTGTCGCCTGTGTTGCGGAAGGGGCTCAGGTAATGCTTCTTGACTATGGCATGGATGCCAATTGGGTGGTGACTTAGGCGCTAAGTGACTTTAGAGTACTGTAACAAGTGCCCCCTCTTTAGAACAAAACAGTGCCCCTGCCTTTAGAACAAAAACTATTGTCATTTCAACAATCTATGAAAAAATGTCAATTTTCTCTGCAGTGAGTGTTCTGCTGGTATGATCTAAATAATCACTACAGTCACAGGACACAGGTCGGATGGTCTCACTAAAACCTCAGATGGTCTTACACTAATTCTTTAAAATAGAGTTTTCCAAGGAGCTAACTAGGCTGGGTGCGCGGGTTTTAGATTTCATATATAACATTAGTGCCCGCGAAAGGAACGCGAAAGATAGATTACAAAGTTCAGTTTTGCGATGTATTATTCGTAAGGGTTAGGGTTAATATTATGATTTTATGTAATTTATAATCACATGACTTAGCCCTAAAAAATGATGCCCTAATGTCCCAATTTGGCCTAGTGCACATAGAGTTAGTAATAACCCGACCTGCGGGTCGGGTCAGGTTTTTACAGGGTTATAGGTGGGCTTTTTGAACCTGACCCGACCCTACACCCAGCCTAGAGCTAACAAGCAAGATACTAAACTTGAGATTGTGTAATTCATTAATAATTCATTACAAATCTATTAAGAATCTATTTGTAACTGATTAGTGATTAGAGATTAGTGTTAAGAAGTTAGGTGATTAAAATTAGAAGATTTGAGTTAGCAATATGAAATATATTAAGAATGCATCTCAGATACATTAAAGTGTTTAAGTGTGAGAGATTAAGTTAAGACTAATATATTGTGAATTAATTAATAATATATTTAAAAAAATTGAATCTCAATTGATCTTAAGGTGTTTCAGAAGATCAGATGATCTTTTAATAAACTTTGTTAAGATCATCTGACATTTTAGTGAGATCATTTAACATGTGTAGTTCTACAGTCAGTAAAGAACTTTTACAAAGTGTAAATTTTTATTTGCACTTCTGACATAGATTTAGCTCAGATTTGAAGTGTTAGTTGTTTACACAAAGTAAAAATGACTAACATTTTGATTCTTGTTTTGTCTGCAGTTTATACTTTTTACACTTCATTTACAGTTGATGAATCCTGAACTGATTACTTTTGAAAGATAATTACATGCTAGTATTGTAAATTCTGAAGTGCAAAAAATTATTTGCACTTTGCAAAAGTTCTCTAGTATATGTAGAAAGTAAGGCTGGGTCCGCGGGTAGCCTTTAGGCCTATCGGGTCAGGGTCGGGTCCGGGTCTCGGGTCGGGTCGGGCGAACTTTTTTCCACGGGGGTCGGGTGCGGGTTAACCCGACCCTACCCGCGCAGGGTCGCGGGTTTTATGCGGGCTGACTAATGTAATATATATAATATATATATATGCTTACTAAGCACATATATTTCAGCCCATATGCTTAGTAAGCGCCTATATATAGGGTTCTAACATGTGTTTCTAACGCGAATTATCGGGATTTCGTAATTTATTCAGTATTATAATATTGCGACCGTGTAATTTATCCATTTATGGCTAGTTGGGTGTAATTTATCATGACTAAGGTCTTAATATGCTTACGCATTTTTCGGTAATTTATTTTATAAATTACACCTTATATGGCTAGATTTATGACACCTTACCTGATTTGGCTGACACCTTACCCCGAATGGCTAGGTAGTCTCACCGCGCGCGGTTACCCGCGCAGGTTATGGGTAGGGTGTCTGGCTAAATAGTCTCTAAGCGAGGTGTGCATGGGGAGAACAGCGAGGTTGGGGACGTTAAGCGAAAAGCAAGAAAAGAAGCGAGTTCCGTAACAAAAGGAGTGTTCTGCTAGAGCCTAGCATTGTTATCTTCCCTTCTAATAACTGTGATGTTAGGTGTGATAACATCACAAAAACAACTTCGATTCTTGGCCATCTTTGTAGCTACGCTTCGTAGCGCTGTACATTTTGGCCCAATCGATGCTCGTCCCCGCGTAATATTCGCTAATAAGGTCTGCCGCGCTGTCCTTCAAATCTCTCGCTGCTACTCAGCTATCATCCTTAGGATCATAGCCTTTCCAGCGACCGAAAGGATCCTTTTCCTGTGGTGGCTTAAACAGTTGTTGAGATTCTCTTCCACTTGCTGAGCAAGCTTAATGGGAAGGAGATGCCCACGGCCCCGATAGTAACTGCGAAAGCAACCTTAATACCCGCCATGTACGCAACAAGGATACCGTCCAGCTCGTCTACCGAAAATATGTTGCGCAGCTCAGTGGCGCCGGCAGCCACGACTAGGGCCGGATTGACGCTCGGCGCGGTGCTCGGAAGCTTGTTCAAGAGCTGGTTGACGAAGCCGGCTTGCGCGGCTCCGATGAGAGATGCGCCGCCGATAGTTTGGAAGACTGCGGACGAGGGATACAATTAGCTTGAGATAGGGGATAAAGAGGATTGACGAGATCGTAGGACAATGCAGATGAGGACTCACATAGAATAATCGCCGTCACAGAAGACAAGTCACTCGGGTCAGCAGTACCCTGGCACACGATGATTGGGACTTGGAACGCCACCCCGTATCCAAAGCCGGCAAGGATCTGATACCCAATCCATTTGCCTGTTCCGGTCCCAATGTCGAGAGTATACAGTAAACCGGCGGCGATCGTCGCGAGCACAGAGCCGACTGGCAAGATAGGGGTTGCAATACCCGTCTGCGAGATGAAGCCGCCTGAGGCAACGGTGGCAATGGTGAACGCGATGATGAGTGGCAAGTTGCGCACGCCTGAGTCAGTCGGACTGACGTTGTCGATGCTCTGGAAATAAATGGGCAGATAATATAGCGGGATGAAATACGAACCAGCGAAGAAGGCCCCATATACGCCGTTGACCCAGACGTTCCTCTCGCGCATAAGGCGTGATGTCAGCATGGCGCGTTCACCTTGCACTGATTCCAGAATTCCAAAGGCAATGAGCATGAGAACACAGCCGACAAGTAAGCCGATGACGGTGCTGGATTTCCACGGCTTCGTTTCACCACCGAACTGAAGAGCCAGAATGAAGGAGATGACGGCACCCATGATGAGCGCGGTGCCTAGGGGGTCCATTTGTAGAAGCTTCTCCTGGAGTGTAGCCTTGGCCGGATTGGCGGCCGGAGGGGTCCGGAAGAAGAGGAGGATGATAGAGGCGGCCAGACCACCGATTGGGAGATTGATATAGAAGCACCTAAAGTCGTCGGGTCAGGCCAAGTCGGGTCATATCAGAAGTTCATGAGTGGAAATAGTCTCTATTTGCAAGAAAGACAAACGAGCACAAGATTCTTGACTTACCACCGCCAGGATACCTTATCTGCAAACGCCCCGCCGATGAGTGGTCCAATGACAGCGGCGAGGCCATATGAGGCGCCGATAACCCCGGTTAACATGGCTCTCTTCTTGGGCTCAGCAGCAAAGGCAATAATCGTGTACGCTCCGGACCCAACACCCGCGGCGCCGAGACCAGCGATGGCACGTCCAACAATGAGGGCCGGTGAGTTCGGGGCAACACCGCAGATCAAACTCCCAAGTTCAAAGATGAAAATGGCTATCAGGAAGCCGAATTTGAGGGGGAAATATTTGTACACTTTGCCCCACATTGACTGGAAACCTCCGAGCGTCATGAAGAAAGCTGAACCGTACCATGAGATATCGTCGATGCTATTAAATTCGTCAGTAATCTTTGGGATGGCGGTTGCAACGATGGTCTGAATCGAGAATCAGCATGTCGTCGTGTGTTTGGCAGGACACGACCGCGCGAGAACTTCGAGCGGTAAACTCACCTGATCCAGAGAAAAGAGAAAGACACTGAGTACGAGCGCAACCACGATGAATGCTAGCTTGACACCAGATGGGTAGTCCGCGGAATCCTGCGGCGCAGATGCTGCGACCGCAGCTTCTTCATCGGTAGGAGTACCACCGTCTTCGGCAAGTACTTCCTTCTTCTCTGTCTCCGCCTTGACAGTCAAAGATGTCCTAGTGGGCTGATCGTTAAACTCGACGTTCTGCTTGTCCTTTTCAGGCTCGAGATGAGGTGTTGCTTCTCGGCTCGCCTCAGGCTTGTCGGCCTCCGGCAAGGGAGTTGTTGATGGAGACATTGTGGCTGTCGTATAGCTCTATCCCTTCGGCTTGAGATGAGACTCCGTCTGCTTGGGGAACGCGACCTCGATGCGATTAGTGTGCCTTGTTTTGTAAGGATGAGCACCAAAAAGGCTTGTCTGGTAAATAGCGGCTTCCGTCAACATGACTAGGGAGTGTGGCCATTAGGACTTATATCACATCTCAGTTCAATAAGCCAAGGGCACTCTGGGGTTAAGCTCGGGTTTTGCGCCGTAAGTCCGTAAGTCCGTTATCGCCATACATCAGCAGGATCAGTTCAATAAGCCCAGGGCACTCTGGGGTTAAGCTCGGGTTTTGCGCCGTAAGTCCGTAAGTCCATTATCACCATATGTTAGCAGGATGAGGTTAGCGTTTCGGTCTGCATAACACGTTATGTATGTACATGTATTATGCATGTATCATACTGTATTTGTCAATAGAGAATGTACCTGTATTTACATACATACAGTATTTCAGAATCAAGATTGTTAGCACTGGTACAAGTCCATGTTGCAGCCCCTTACCTCAAAGACAATGAAGGGAGATTGAGGGACTCAAGGCGCGCATTAAAGAGCTTGAGGAGAAGCGCAGGGATGAGACCAATGGCTTGTCACTACCGAGTCCTCCCTCCTCTTCTTCCAGCGCCTCCCTGTCATCGAACCTGAACCTGATGGCAGAGCATAAAAGGAAGAAAAGGCGGTGGGAAGGCGCTTACACGACCGATGCACACGCCCACCAACGGCAGCTCTTTGGGCCCTCGTCTTCATCTTACTTCCTCAGCAGGCTGAGCTCTTCTGTTGGCACGGCTTTACAGTTGCCCCACCTTGACCACCATGTGCAGCCAAAGGCGGCAAGCATGTTTTTCTCCAGTCCTACGAGCCCGAGAACGAATGGCTCCGAAGCATCTCCGCTGGCAAAAGAGGATCACATGGCCGGCGAATATCTATCCCGTGCTCAGGAGTATTATTTTCTCGGATTGTTTTGGCAGACTTATCACTGTACAATTCCTATCGTCGATGAGCCCACGTTCAGGGAGCATTACGACTCACTGTGGATGACGAGCTCGCCCGATCAATTATCCCGCAAACCTTCACCTCTCGTCGACATCGTCTTGGCCCTGTGTATGCAGTACGGCACCGCTTTCGTACCACGAAACGACACAGACCAAGCCTCTAATGCAGGTGTCTACATCAATGATTCGAGTATCGCAGGGCGCCGATTTTATCGCAGATGCCAAATGCTTCTATCCTGCAAATCGGAATCGCCTTCAATTCAAACTCTGCAATGTCATTTCTTCTCCGTCGTCTATCTTCGTAACGCCTCTTTCCTAAACATGGCTCACAGTACCTTAGCTGTGGCTATCCGGACAGCTTTCCTCCTTGGCCTCGACCAGGAGCCCGCTGATACTCTTCCGTGGGCGCAAAAAGAACTATGTCGACGTTTGTGGTGGATGGTTTTTTCTTTGGAAAGCAAAGCTTGCATGGCGCTTGGACGGGAATGGCAAGTGCACTTGCAGCTTACCAGTCGATGACACAGATCTGGTGCTACTATCTGGCTTGAATTTCGCCTCCCCGAGCGAGGAAATCACATGGCTGAGCTATCATGTTCAATATGTTAAACTCATCCTGGCCGCTCACGCAGTCCATGTCGCCTTCTACAACAAGTGTGCGGATGTACTGACTGCAAACGACGGGAAAAGCTTCTATTCTGACGCCCAGTCTCTCAAAATCATTGCACGTTATCTTTCACAAAGTCTGCAATGTATTCAAAGCTGGCTCAGAAATGTTCCCGATGCGCTGAAGGCGAGAAGAAAAGGCGACGGGGAATCATTCTCCACAGATAGATCTCCACTAGAGATCGACGCATTTGCTCCTTTATGGCTTCAACGGCAACGACTCTTGCTGGAGCTATTGTACCACAACCTGGTCATGTGCCTATACCGGCCATTCATATACTCTCTCCCACTCCGAGCTCCTGCACACCTTTAGCCGATGGCAACGCCATCTCGTGCCTTAACCACGCCATGGCCACCACCTATATCGTTCACCAGGTTCTCGTGGGGACAGATATACTCAACGGTTGGTACGAAGCGTACCAATTTCAATGGAATGCCACCCTTTCCATGATCGGCTTCAGTTTTGCTTATCCTGTCTGTCCTCCGGCACCCTCAGCCCGCAAGACCATCAACAGCGCCATAGCCGTCTTTGATATTCTCGGCAACAATTTCGCCGTTGCCGCCAGCGCCGCAGACGTGACGCGCGACCTTGCCGCAAAAGCCAATACCTTCATTGATCGTTTTCGAACAAGACTTAGCTCATCGCCGCGACCGCCAGCCCCTCCCTCCTCCAGGTCTAGTAGCCTGCAGAGCCACAACAGTTCAAATCATATATCATCTTACAACAACTCAAATCAGAGGAAATCGGACCCACCCGTCTCAAACCACAACAGCCCAGATCACAATCTTCTTAATCCTTCCATGCAAACCTCTTCCAATTCCAACCGCCTAAAGGACAGCAATTCAAATCATGATAACTCCACCCACAGTGATTCCAACCACAACAATCTCATACACAATTACTCCAACGACAACAATTTCAGCCAATATCCCCGGGACCACATCCACTCCACCAACTACGACGAGAATCTCTACCTCCCAAGCATCCCTAACACCGACAACCCAGACCTTGTGCCCCAACCGGACCTCGACGAGCGTTCTGCGGTGACGTCGGACGGTTTCTCGGCCGCCATAGGCTTAAGGTTCCCCCTCGACTCCTTCCGCACCTTTGAGTCTCTCTGGTCAGGTGGTCATGTCAACGGCATCGGCACTGATACCTGGGAGGATTTTGTTCATGGTTGAGGCGCCGTTTCCTTCTGGTGGCATGTTTGCAGGTACTGTCCCGGATCTTGCCAATAGTTTGGCTAGAGGAGTATGCTTTACGACTTGGTCAGATAGATTTCAAGCCCAAGGAAGAGAGGAATTCTGGCGTTTGGAGGATCACTAGATTACTGACATGTTTTGGGGATACAGAGCTTCGAGGCTTCATTAAGAGTGTTTGACATTCCGGGGAGTATCAAGCTCCGACGCTTGACGGTGCACGGAGCTCTGGCGCTGGAAAGGAACATTTGTATCAGGTTCTAGAACAAGGCCATGAAGTCCATCCGCGTGCGGTCATGACAATCATTGTAGGCAGCATAACACTTTTACTCTCATCAGGCGTGCTGATCGGACCGGGCTAATAGGCTTAGAAGTCGCCTCATTAGAACTTTGCCCTTTTTATTCTGCATATCCGCGGTTCGATGGATGTGGGCTGTCCTTACAATCTTCTCTAACGATTACTGCCATTGTGGCTGTGAGATTCATACAGAAGTCCTTTGCGCATCGCAATCTACCTAGGTAGTCACTGGCAGTTACATCCCGTGTACGGACTGCAGCAAGTGATGTGGTGCAGTGGAATTTAGAAGTAAACAAAGCTTATAAATCTGATGTTTGATGACAAAAGAAACATTCTATCTGAGCCATCCTATATTTATCAAATCTACATTATCCTATCCAAGCTTCTCCTTCACCATTCCACCCAACTACCGCCCACTGCCCACTGCCACCTTCTCTGGCCAGGCTACTTCCCCTTCTCTAATTTCTCGACGAACCAACCCCGCAGATGCAAGACCATCAGATGTGACCACATCAGCATCGGCGGGACCTTGACGCCCAAAGCCTGCTGTAGCAGGCGCCTCAACCCCACCGTCATCACAGAATCCATGCCCAGATCCAACAGAGCGGCGCGAGGATCCACTTCATCGATAGACGCAAGCTGCAAGACTTTGACGACGCACTCGCGAATCTTGGTGTTGAGGTAGTCTGCGAGGGCAGGGCCGGATGTCGGGATCTGGCCGCCAGCGGCAGTACCACTGTTGCCGTCTGTGCTGGATGATTCGGTAGCCACGGCGGGGCGGCGGACAGCTATATCTGCCAGAATCGGCACCGGCAGCGGTTCATCGTGGTCAAAGGTCAAGCTGCGGAGCACAACGGCGTGGTCGATGTCATGTTTGGCGATATGGGTCCATGCGCGAAAGGCCTCGTCTCGTGTGACGTCGGTGATACCTTTGGATTCAAGCTCGGCGTTGATGAAGTCAGTGCTGGCCGCCATGCCCAAGCCGCGCCAGCTAGTCCACTGGATAGCGACACAGTTGTCTCCCTGATTGCGGCGGTGGGTCGCGAGGGTGTCGAGGAAGGCGTTTCCGCTGGCGTAGGAGCCCTGACCGGGAAAGCCAAAGAGCTGACCGCATGAGCTGAAAAGGACGAAGAAGTCGAGAGAGTGTGTGGGAAAGAGGCGGTGCAGAGCTAGACTGCCTGTCATCTTAGGAGCGAGAACTCGGTGGAATGATTCACGGTCGGAGTATAAGATCAGTTGGTCTTCAAGGACCCCGGCGGCATGCACAACACCGAGTACTTGGGGTAGCGCTAAGCGGTCAAGTGCCGCCTGCAATTTCTCCTCAGATCCCTCGACCCCGAGATCGACAGGAACGACGTGCACCGTGGCTCCTAGGCTTTCGAGGTGCCTAATGGCCTGGACGACTTCAGCTAGTGCACCGCTGGAGCGGTCCCACTCGTTGCGGGGCGGTAAGGCTCGGCGTGAGATGAGCACGATTCTTCTTGCATTCTTCTCGACCAAGAAATTCGCAATTTCCAAACCAAGAGCGCCCAGACCACCCGTAATTACGTACGTCCCTTCAGGTCGAGGAAAGAGATTCTTGTGACCGTCAAGGGAAAGTGGCTTTTCGCGAGGAAGAGGTCGAAGTCGGGCCTTTCTTGCCACACCATCACTGACTCTGACGACATCGGCGCCTTGGATGTACTTTATTGCTTGAAGCGGCACTGTGGAGTCTTCCGAGTCGATCAAGGCACCCCAGATATCGGATTGTGCGGAAGCGATGATTCGGCCTAGACCAAGCAGAGGAGCATGTGCAAGCGCTGTGGAATGCTCGCCTTTGAAGACACTTCCGGTGATAACAAACACTTTGATAGGAGCCGAAAGACCAGTGGCGTATTTGATGATGTCGAGAAGCTCCGCACAATATTTCTCCGCCGCTTCTGGCACATTGTTGAATGACTCAATAGGCTCAGGAATGTATATGATGGTTCTGGCACTCGTATTTGCGATCGGAACGGCAGCCAAGCCTTGCACAGATGAGTACCTGGAGATAGAAGTGGTCTGGTGAAGCAAACTTTTCTCGTATCTCTCCACAGCATCTTCGTCTTCGGAGACGATGGACACATGGCCAAGCGATAGAGGCTCTTCGGCCAGAGCTGCAGGAGGCCAGGAGAGTTGATGTACTAAGCTTTCAACACTGCCACCAACGCCGGGCGCGCCTTCAATTTCGGCGAACCTCATGTTCTGAAACCTTGCCAGCAAGTCGCCTTGCTCATTAGTGATATCAACATCCACTGCTAAAGTAGCTTCAGTAGCGTCTTGAACACGCACATATCCAGTCTTTGGCGGTGCATCTCGGCTGTAAAGATTTACTTGGTCAATTTGAGCGGGCATTCAAAGCCAAGGCTCTTTGAAGAAAAGCGTTGAGCCGATCGAAGTTGCCGCGTCAAGAATTGGAGCCCATGATTGAAAATCCTAACACCATGCCCTTCTGGTACCCTGCCCAGGGTACCAGTTTTTTGTGTGAGTAAACTAAAAATAAAATACCAAAAGTGCTCAGAATACCAGTTTTTAAAATACCCACTGGTACCCTGAATTCAAACAGACTGTTTTGACATGTTTTTACACTTTGTGATTTTTGTGTCAGAATATAGACAAAATGTGACACTGTGATGCAAAAATCATCTGAAAATGTCAAGAGACAGCAAAGATGTAAATTTTCTTTGACTGAAATCTTTTTTCAGACTTTCAGTGTGTTATCTTCAAAGAAAAACTGATATTCTGAATCTAAACTGATGATTTTGACAATTTTTCTCAGTTTTTGATTTTTGTGCAAAAATATACATCAAATCTCATATTATGATGCAAAAATCATTTAAAAATGTCAATAGAGAGTTAAGCTGTTGATTTTTTCTTAAATATTTACATAATAAGTGAAATGAAAAACAGATGAGTCAAATTTCATATGACTAATATAATGATTTTATAAAGATTTTAAATTCTATACAAAAGAGTGACTAGTATGTCACATTATAATGCATAAATCATTCAAAAATGTCAGTTAACAGTTAAGTTGTTGATTGTTTTGAAAATATTTACATAGCAAGTAAAATGAAAAAATGACAGACTGAGTTATTTTTGATAGTGATAATAGTTTTATGAATCTTTTTATTTTTAATGTATCACTTTTGTGACATTGTGACACATCAATTATCACAAAATCTCAGTGAACAGTAAAGTTTTTGATTTTTTTATAAATTTGCACATAGTAAATCTCAAAATAAAACTGATAGATTAAATTATTTTTGACAGTGATATTTATGCAACATGTTAGATATATAACCCACGATAGCTATGCTATTAGTGTGGTGCCACCTTTTAACAGGTTATGAGCCCGGGTTAGTGTGTGATAACTTGCATAAAGTGGCGCCTAGGCCACCTCTGCCGGTGGTTCAAGTCCATAGTGAGAGAGTAAGTTCAAAAGGTCACAAGTTTGAACTGCTGTCTGTGCACACCCTTTACACCTGCGGGTCAGTTGCGGGCCGATCGCGGGTTAGG
>JAABVA010005698.1_pt1 | contig 11217 bp, 6 predicted proteins | sample 5560331 | NCBI WGS metagenome assembly JAABVA01 (sample SAMN12812661, study PRJNA571458) | rock metagenome | isolation source: Antarctica rocks | place: Antarctica: Victoria Land, Mt New Zealand sud | collected 2016-01-07
CGCTAATATATAAATCATAGGAAGGTATGGCTTTGGCGAAGCTGACGGGTATCGGGCTGGTTAAAGATGTGTCCTTGTGTATGTTGTCGAACTGACACTCGCATAACCTACTCAGTATTTTCCTTGTTGATTGATTGATTGATTGATTGATTCATAGGTGACCGAGGCTGCCTAGGCTGCCACACACTGCATAATTACAAGCAACTAGCACATACTGATTTCATCTTCATTATCACCTCACTGTTGTCATCACTGTCACCTCATGATTTAGCTAACTAATACAAATTCTGACTTTGCTCTCTGTAGCCTCTCACATTTCTCTTAATTCTGATACTTGCTAATCTTCTTTTCTTGTGATCTAATGCTAATGCCTCTCTTTCACTGTCATCAATAAAAAATAAATGTTGCTGTAAATAATTAATTGTCTTTTCTGTAATCTGAAGTGTGTAATTGTTGAATTTTCTATTTCAGACTGCATTTAAAAGTGTCAGATCTTCTGATGTCTTTTTTACAGTCTGAAATTGTCTCAGAAAATTGCTCTATAACATAAGTATAATGATCACTTTAATTAATGCTGAATCTTATAGAATCTTCTTTATATTGTTAACTTATCTCAGTAATTTCTCTTTTAAATCTTAAGTTTGTAAACATTTCATCAGCACATAATGAACAGTCTGAATGCTCAGATTATATAAGCATTGTGAAGAGTCTATTTAATTTATAATATAAAGATAATAAGTTATGTTAATCTTTTCTGTATATAGCTAAATAATGAGAAAGCTTATAAATTAATGAAGTTCTATATACTTATTCAACACTCTTCTATCTAACTGTTACTTCATACTAAATGTAATTTATCTTGCTGTTTCATTTTTTTAATCATTGACTCATTCTTTTACTACTTACTGATGAAGTCTTGTCTTATAAATAACAATTAAATATTAAATCTCTGTAATCTATTCTTTCTCAATGTGTAAGTCTCTAATCTAAATTACTATCTTAACTATTCTATCTATCTCTTCATTTTCTGATATCTTTATATACATCAATATTCATTAAATTCATATCTGAATCTTCTGACTTCACAGATCATCTATCTTCTTCATTATGTATTGCAGTAAGTATTGATCTGACTGTATACTCAGTTTAATGATTAATTAAATTGCTGCTTAATTATCTATATATATATTTACTGTTCAGAGCTTCAGTTTCATTATTTTCATTGTGCTTACTATACTTATTGTTATAATTAGATTCTGTAGCTTCACTATATACACTGTGAATGTCTTATCTATACTTATATATATTATGTATCTTAAATCTCTTTTCAATATTGCTGCTGTCACACTCATCTGATTCTTGATGTCACTGCCATTTATATAGATATTTAACATCTCTCAGTCTCAACAAAGTTTATTGATATTGTGTCTGTGAACAGCTTCATCTGCATTGTTATTTATGTGAATAATTAAGTCATTTCATCATAATAATACAATATAGAGCACTTTAAATTTCAAGTTAACTTTTAATGAAAGTTGTATCTGCATTTTATAGCAGAGCTGCAGACATTTCAGTAAGCTCTTTCAGTAAAGCTTCTTTGTAAAGTCAGATCTGATTTTCTTTATTAAAATGTAAATTGATACAGTAACAATATAAAGCATAAACTTTCTCAGTGTCTTTTTTAGCTGCTATTTCATTAAAAAAAGAAAGAGTTTTATGTTCAGTGTTAAGCTCACTGTTATGTAAAAGATTTTCTGTGAACTCATGAGCCTCTTATCTATAAGAGGCTAATGAGTAAGATATGCAGCAATGTAAGACATTACATTACAACAGCTATTCAATGAAGTTTCAATGTTAGAGTCTTGTATTGATAAAGACTAACAATTAAGAAACTTATAAGATTTGTATGTAAAGACTGTCTATATAGTACTTTGCTTATTAATCATTGCATAAGAGATTTAACTATAATTTAATATAAATGCATAATGATATCATAACAATTGCCTTCTCTTCTATGTGCTGATTCTTCAGTGCATTGATGTATCACTAACATTATAGATATATTGTAATTGCATAAAATCAAATCAGTGAAATGTAAGCAATGATTTACTTAACTTCTTACATATTTTGCTTGTTGTCTATCTTAGCTAGACTGATAATCTTGCACAATACTTTAAGTTTGTTACATTCAGATAAATGATGATTCAGCTTTGTTCAACAGTGAATAATATGCAAAACATAAGTGAAATTAATTTTTCTTTATTTTCAAATTAGTTAGATCAGTGATCTCTTTGTTTAATTACAACATATAAGAAACTCTTTCTCACATACAACTTACATTCATTTTCTCTTCAACATCTTAATATATTAAAATCATAACAACTTCATATCTCTGATCAGCACTTCTCTCTCATAACACCTTGTAAACAGCATAATAGCAACAGCACAACAACAGTAACATTATAATCATCAAGAAGAATAAAAAAGATATTTTTCTCACTGTATTTCTCATTAAGAATTCAGTGAGATTGTTAGTGATTTCTGTATATATAACATTTAAGACATCAATGCATTTTAACAATGTTGCAGTCTAAGAAATGCACTCATACAAGTATAAAGAAACACAACAATAAATCTTTAAGTTTCTGTTGCTCTCATCATTAAATACTGTTCATCAACACAGTCTTAAATGCTGATAAATTAACAAACTCATCAAAGTCAGTTCTGAAGATTAAGTCTGTAAGAGCTAAGTCAGTGAAGAATGTAATGAGCATTATAAGTAACATTGTTAATACACTTACTTCATTGAAACAAAATACAGAAACAAAATAAGACAAAAATGAATACTGTGCACAAGAAACATGAGCATCTTAAGATAAACTTACTGACAAAATGTCTACACAATAATGATGAGATGCACACTCTGAATAGCATTGTTGCATAAAAAAGACAGCAACAGAGATTCTGCTGCTGCATATAGATGCAGTTATATTTATTCAATCTTTTTAATGACAAAATGCTATCTTTTTACACTCTGTTCTCACTTTCTCAAGCTATAGATGAGTCATTGTTAACAGATTTAATTAAAAATGCTTGCTTAATGACTGTTGCTGCATCACTAATATCATAGAACACTGTTTCTGCAGTATAATTAGTCTGTTAAAAATTTATTACTCAGAAGAGCATCAAGCTTAAGATCATAATCAGTAAACATTTCTCTGCTTTATATTGTATGTCACATTCTTCTTTTACAGTAGCATCATTACATACATTACATCTCAATTTCATTTTTGTCTCAGCTCTTAAGAGTGTCATCACTTCACAACATTATATTCTCAGCAATTTCTTTATTTTCTTATTTACTCACACTGACATCACCTCAATGTCACATCATAATTATTACATCAGCAATAAGTTAAATTCTCTCTGTTGTCTCTGCTGTTCAAAACATATCAGCAACAACATTAACTGATATAACATTGTTGAGAATCAGAATTGTAATTATTACAAGATACTTCAAAAACTGTGCAACTCAGTTCAACAGAAAGTTTCTTATTATCTTGTAATGCATTAACAATAACAGATCTCTGTGTTCTTTAATTGCTGAATTAACAACTTGCATGCACTTATCAATTATATTGTCATCATAACAATCAATGATGTCTGTCAGCCTTGACTTCAGTATTGTCTTAATTATATGCAGACATCATTTATTAAGTGTGTCATCATCTACATCATTTATGTTGCTGAGCATCACAGTAATCATTACAAGTCTGCAGAGATCTGCAATCTGTTGTTGCTCATGATTTAAGAGCAGTAAACAGTCACTGTGATATAGACATTTATATTAAATATCTTTTACTTTATAATTTATTTTCTTGATTTTCTTACACTTTACTGTCATCATCATGTTGCTTACTTCACTTCAAGTGCAGACTTCTCTTTCTTCAGTTAAGTAACAACATCTTAAAAAGCTCTCATGACTCAATGCTGTAACTTAATCACTTTGACAGCAACTATAACATTAATAAGCAGTCACTGTTCTTGTCTTTTGCTTCTGATAGTGATGCAGATATGAAGATGACAGAGTGATTTGATAGTGTTTTGCTGATGTATTAATTATGTTTGACTTCACTTCTTCTAGATAATACTATGTAGAATATTTTTGATAGAAGTTTTTAATTTCTTAAACTTCATTTATGCTTCTGCTTTCTCTCTGTTCTTGCATCATATTCTTATCACAACACTTCTACATTCTTCATATTCTCTATTCAAAATCACTCATTATATTCTGTTAAATATTCTCTTCACTTAACTTTATATTGTAACTGTTCTCTTCTTTATTTCTTATTTAAGATATCTTTGATCTTGTATTCTTTCTCATCATTTATGAGATCTGAAAAGAGCAGTTCTGACAAAGAATTATCATTTAGACAGCATTTATGAAACTTTAGATATGAGACATAAAATACATTATGAATTCTGTAATGAACAGGCAGAGCCAGTTAGTATGCTTGTTTATTAATAAGATTGATAATTTAAAAAGACTTAATGAATTTATGCAACAGTTTCTTGCTTAATCTGTGTTACTTTAAGTTCTTAATGAACAATAGCATCAGATTGCTGACATTGTAGCTTTTTTAAACATAATTTTTGTCAAAGTACTTAACTTACACTTTTACAGTGACTTATTATTATTTTATCATCATAGCACAGATTTTCTTCATTTACTGTGCTCAGTCTTTTGCTGCTGACATCTTCTCTTTATAAATGTTGTTCTCAATGTGTTGAGCAATTCTTAAGTGATAACTCATTAATGTCTTAAATAGTGTTTAACTAATTGTTATATGTTTTCTGTTTGCATATACAAACTCTGTCATTAACAAAAAGAATACTCAGTCATCTTATTCTTTACAACAGTAATAATGCAGATAGTGTTCTAGAATTTGATTTTGTCTTTTAGTTTAATCATCAATTTACAGATAAAAGACAGTGCTTAATCTTCATTTCATTTAAAGTTAATAACAGAATTCAGATCAATATGTACTAATAAAGATTAATTCTCAGTCTGAAACAATATCTTTAAGTTCTTCATAGTAGCATATGATCTGTTCAATATATATGTCAGCTAACTTGATCACAGTGAGTTTTTTAATAACAGAAATATATTAAGTCATCTTTATGAGACAATTCACAATTATCAGTATAAAGTCATAAACATCAGTTTTTTATCTGCTAGACAGCAAGTCAGTGATCATATTCATTGTTATTTTCTTTTATGATTGAATAGATAGTGACAACAACTGTAATTTATCATATGAGCAGTGTCTTAATACTTAAATTCTTAAGCATATAGTACATGAAGCAACATATTTTTGAATGTCATTCATCATGTTAACTCAATAATACTTTCTAAACAACAAATTGATCATTCTGTCTACTTCATAATGTTCTGCTAAAACATCATCATGATGCAGCTTCAGAAGCTCATTCTTAATGACTTCATCAAATAATATATATATCTTACTCTTATGATGAAGTAGTTCAGTGAAATTAAACATTTACAGACTGTCACTGATGTCTTAATGACTACAGTTACTCTGTAATTTTAAATCTTATCACATCTTTGCTGTTAAAACATCAGTGTTCTGCAAGAGATGAACAAATTCAAGAAAGAGTGATTGTTTTTTATTATATATTATTTTGCTGTTAATCACTTTTTAAATCAATGCACATAAAACAAACTGTTTACAATTAGTAGTTTCAGCAACAGAATTAAGCAGCTCTTCTGCTACATTACATATAGATGAACTAAATGTATAATCATTATTCTCTGATTCATTCTTAAATGAAGACTCTCTAAATCTTTCATTGACTTGTTTTTAACAGTTATGATCTTCAGCCTGAATACTTAATCAATATTTTTTTAATAAAACAGTCAGTGTAATTTACAGATTTAAGCTTCAAGCATTGATCTGACTAATTAGAGCAGTAATGCTTGATTTTAATTCTTAAAATAGTGTAATCAGCTTTTATTGCAATGTTAACAGCAATCTGTTTATGTTTTTCTTAACTTTATAGTCAGAATGTCTCAACAGCACATTAGTGAGATTTGTCTTCTCTAATTAATGTATGATTATGAAATCATAAGCAGCTAGTCTTATAACTTAATGTACTTGTCTTCTATTTAATGATTTCACATTCATAAATTCTCATAGATTATTATGATTCATAAGTACCTCAATGAGATAACAATTATCCTCAAGATAGTGTCATCAGTGTTTAAATGCCTTTATGATTGTCAACAATTCTTAATCATGAGTTTCATAGTGTGTTTTAGTCAGATTTAACTTTCTTAATCAGAAAACAACAAAATGTCATTAAGCATTCATCTGAAGCTGTAAATAAATACTCATCAGCTTAATTATTAAGATATTAATTTTAATCTGAGCTCTTAGCTCTGAGTTAAAGTGCATTAGAATAGATGTCTATATAAAGACATTGTGAAGCTTGTAAAACACTTACACTATCATTTATGATCACTCAAAGACATCTATCTTCTTGTTATTCTTGCTGCCTTTTAACAGATCAGTTAAAGAAGCAGTGATCTTAGAATATCTTTGTATAAAGCAACAATAAAAGTTTGCAAACTCTAGAAATATTTGTATCTTACAGTAGCTTTTAAATATTGATTATTTCTTTATGATTTTAACTCATTGTTGATTCATCAAAACATCAGTAGTGAAGATAATAAACTTAAAAAATTTCATCTATATAGTATAAAAAGTGCACTTCTTTAAGTTTGCATACAATTTAAACTGTTAAAGTCACTTCAGAATTTATTTCATATGACTCTGATGTTCTTCTAGAAAACTGAAATAGATTAAGATATCATTTAAATATATTATATAAAAGACATCAACTAGCTCAGTCAATGCTCAGTTAATATAGACTTGAAAAGTTGCTGAGACATTAATCAGTTTAAATAACATAATTATGTACTTAAAATAATCATAATATATGCAAAATGCAGTCTTTTACTCATTATCTTTCTTGATTCTAATGCAATGATAAGCATTCTTAAGATCTAGTTTAATGAACATCTTGACTTCACTTAAACAATTAAGTATCTCACTAATCAGCAGCAGAGAGTGACAATTCTTAACAGTAATCTTGTTAAGATCTCTGTAGTCAATATATAGATGTAAGTTCTCTTCATTTTTTAAAATAAACAGAACTAATGCTTCTGCAGAGCTGACAAAATGTTGTATTCATTTCTTTATTAAAATGTTGTTTAGATATTCTTTAAGCACTTATAGCTCTGTTTTTGACAGATTGTAAAGTAAATCATAGAATGATTTATGTTTCTCTGTCTTTATGACATGATCATAATCTTAATGAAATAATAACTTATCAACATTCTCTTTAAAGAACACATTCATGTATCTGTCATATCACTGAGATAGCATCAGCATTTTATCAACAACATATACAGCAGTTGTCAATGAATCTGACTTAGACATTATTAACAATGTATAAATAGCAGATTGATTTTAAATGTTGTTGATAAACACTTCAAACTCATCAATAATCAGAGACATTTGTTCTATCTTATAATGTCATGTATATGAGTCACAATTGATATAAATGTGTTGCTGTTTCAGATTTAAAAGACTAAAAATGAGTTTAGATTCATTCTTATTTAAAATATAGAACAACTACTCTTCAATTTGCTTTTATTCTTAACTGTTAATGAGTTTATGCTTCACTCAATATGCATTATAACAGTAAACATGTTGTTTTTTTAAAAGCTTTAATCTCAGAAGTTCTGCATTAACTTATGTTAGTTAATGAGCAACAACATATCATTAAGACATCATATTAATCTCTGCTGCAGTGTTTAACAGTACACTGATAAAGATTTAATTAAATTTAATTTAAACTTAATCTTTCATTACAATGCTAAATTTCTTTATGATTTCTAATCTAATTTTTGTCACTAAAGTACAGTCAACAAAGCTCTGTCTTTTTTTGCCTTAACTACATTAATCTTAATGTAATTAAGATTTTTTAAGAAACTTCTGCAGTTCTTTATAAAATGACTTAATCTTTCACAGTTATAGCAGTCATTCTTTTTAACATCAATCTCAAAACAAAGTTTGTCTGCATTGTTATGATGACTTAATTTTGTAATCTTAAAATTGAGATAATTGTTCTGCTGTGACTTTGTCATCTAAATGAAAGAATGTGAACAGTGCTCATAGATTTTCTTAATAATATAACTCTGAACTGTATAATTGTCTACAGATTGCTGATTAATCTTTAGCTTAGCAGTTAAAACTATTAGACTTTTTCTTATCTTTAAGAAATCTTAATAATTGATTAAAGCTGCTTAAATCTCTAATTAAAGTTTCATAAAAAGATAATTTATTCTCTGTTTCTCTATATAACTCAGAAGCTGATCTTTCAGCATGTTAAAATATGTTGTAAAAGCTTAAACTAATTAAATAGATTTCTACATAACTTTTAAGTATTTCTGTACTGTGTTAAGCTCACAGTTCACTGAGTTCTCAATGAGATTAAGCAGAAACTCTGAAAAGAATATTCATGACTTATTATTCAGAAGTTTATTCTCATTAATGTGATGAAATTATGTATCTTAAGATTCTTCTGCTAAGAACTGCATAACAAAGAAGATTTTATTGTAATTATTGAAAAAGTTTTCAGAAATTAAGCAGAACATCATTACAGTGCTGTATATAAATTTAGTATGTTCATAGATGAACTTCTCATTATATATAGACAAGTTCTTCAATCATTGTGTTCATTTTACTGAAAGTGTATACATAACTTTAAATGCATGTCACTTTGTTGAATTCAAAGAGCTAATAAGAGTATAAGAAGATTCTGTATGCAGTTTTTTCTCAGATAAGACTTGAGAATCTTCATTTCTCAGAAGTTTGTTGATCTTATTATGCATATTAAATGCTTGCAGTTCACAATTAATTTTCATAAATTATCATCTTTTCTCATCATTGATCTGTCTAATTTCAATTAAACAGATCTGTTCATCTAAACATTAATTCTTTTTTTCTACAGTCTAAATAGCAATCTGAATCTCTGCAGATTCTTATTCTTCAGAGATTACTTAAGTCTTAATATAATTAAAGAATAACTTTACTTCATTTTGCTGACTTTTAGTCTGCATATCACAATGTAATGAATTGTCATTCTTTAAAAAGATAAAGTTGTTAAAATTGTAAATTCATGAGTTTCTTATCTATAAGAGGCTGATGAGTAAGATATGCAGCAATGTGAGACACTACATTACAACAGCTATTCAATGAAGTTCTAATGTTAAAGTCTTGTATTGATAAAGATTAACAACTAAGAAACTCATAAGATTTGTATGTAAAGACTGTCTATATAGTACTTTGCTTATTAATTGTTGCATAAGGGATTCAGCTATGATTCAGTATGAGTGCATAGTGATATCATGACATTTTCATTATAATGACTTCTATTCATCACTGTATGACTGTCAATTTCTAAAGAATCTATTTTTGTTGTATAATTGTTCTGTGCTCACTGTCTAAACTGTATCAGACTGAGCAGCAGTACAGAATTTGCAACAGCATTATTGTTACATAAAGTCTCTGTAAATTCTTAAATTTAAAGTCTTATATGAAGTCTGTCAGCACTGCTAAGTCTTTAAAACTTGTTGTGACTTAAGTCTGAATATATTATATATGTACATTTCATTTTAAATGTAAATTCAAGATGACTCTCAGCACTCTGTATATTGATGATGTCTGTATTGTATATATATTTAGAATCAGCTTTGCTGTTGTGTCATGTCTTATGAGACAGTTTATAAAGTAAATGAACTCATACTTAACTAAGACAAAGACAAAGATATATCTTTAAGCTTATTGCTCTGTGCAGCTGTGCATTATGTGCAAAGTGATACAGTTCTTCTCTGTTAATTTTTCTGTCATCATAATATTTACATCATCAATTTAACTTGCTGCTGTGACTCAAAGCTGTAGATCATTGATTAGGTTCAGTATGTCAGCATTATAGAATAGATATAAAATGAATGATAATGATGAGTTTTAAAATATATTTATATGAATGACAAAGCTCTCTGACTCATATTCTGACAGCTTTATTATTAATGTTCTTTTTCTCAGAAAGTCTTTTATTTAGTTCATTATCTTCAGTGATAAATGACATTTTCAGAGATTATGAAGTAATCTTTTGTAAAAGACATTGTTAAAGACTTTTAATACATTCAGCATTAATAGTGATGTGATTAATGTGCTTAATTCTCATATTTCATGAATCTACTTCAGCAATGTATAAATTGTCTGCTCTGTAAACACAATCTTTTGATCTCTCAACAGTGTTTTAAGTAGCAGTTAATAGATCTCTGCTATATAACTTATTCTGTATGTCATTATAGACTTCAGAATCTTATTTATAATGTTTAGAAATATTATTAATCAGTATATCTTAAACTGCTAATAGTCTTCTTTATTAAGCTTCTGCAGCATCACTGTAATGAAGTGTTTAAAGATTCTTAGATGTCTTTTATTGTTCAGATATAAGTTGTACAGTGAAAACAGTAATAAAAGTAGTTGCAATAATATTTAGTATAGAACTCAATTTAGTATGCTATTTAATTTTAATATCTTATTGTTTAATGTCTACATTATAATCTCTGTTAATTTGATCTCTGTAATTAAAGACATAAATATTGACTCAGAATACTTATATTCTGCAATGTTGTTGAGATTTATCTTTAAAGAAGTTAAAAAGAAGATTATTTAAAGTAGCTCTGTCTTATTCTGTAATTCTGTGAGTTTCAATTCTTTCATTTATTTTAAAGCAGAAGTAAAAGTCTGACTTGTGACTAGGCTGAGTGTAGGGTCAGGTCAGGTTGAAAAAAAGTGCACCTGACCTGAACTTACACTAGGGTTCAGGTCAGGTCAAGTCAGATTTGTGCACAGATCAACTCTATCTATAACCTGCGCAGGTACCTGCATGCGGGTGGGGCTAGCCATTATGAGTAAGGTCAGGGCTAGGGCTCAAAAATGCAGAAGCTTAATGATATATTAGTCATAATAAATTACACCTTAACTAGCCATATAGGGATAAATTACACGGTCGCAAGATATATTACTGAATAAGTTACGAAAATCATGACTTTTCGCG
>JAABVA010005699.1_pt1 | contig 11215 bp, 15 predicted proteins | sample 5560331 | NCBI WGS metagenome assembly JAABVA01 (sample SAMN12812661, study PRJNA571458) | rock metagenome | isolation source: Antarctica rocks | place: Antarctica: Victoria Land, Mt New Zealand sud | collected 2016-01-07
CTGGAGGCCATGCGGGGGTCGGCCCCTGCGAGCACCACACCCACGCGCGGGCGCCTGCCCGCGCGCAGATCCTGGAGGCCAAGACGCGGAAGCTGGAGCAGCTGCTGCGGCTGAAGGACGCCAAGATCCATGCGCTGGAGGCGCGCCTGCACGCGGCCCAGCCAGCCTGATGCGCGGCGACAGGGCCCCTTGCCGGCCTCTTGCATGGGAAGCGCGACTGCCGTAGTCCATCTTTTTACGCTGGGAAGCAGCTCTGTCTTGCTGCCAGCTGCTGTTGGGTTTTGGCAAGTGAACGGCAGAGGTGAACACTAGCTGTGCATGCAGTGCACGCCTGAATTCATGATGTAAAAGAGCATGTGAGTCCTATCGTGCCCTGGTCCTCTCAAGGGGCTCCTCGCAGTTATGAGTCAGCAACGTATGGCTGCAGCTTTGTGCTGCGTGCAAGCGCAGTACGCACTCTGCTGATGCAATGAGTGCACATGTGCTTTTCACTACACCACGGCCAATGAGAAAGTGGCAATTGCATTCAGAGTGTCACCCACGCATTTGTCAGAAAGAGGTGGCATTGGGGCCGTGCAAACTGTTTTGCACTGGCAGCACAGTCTCAGCAAGTATATGAGAGGACCTGCCCGCAAGCATACTCTCAGCATGGTACAAGCAGGTGCAGGTGTCTGTGTGGAGCAGTGCTAGCGTGTATCTGGTTAAAAGCATGTTTGTTGATGATGCCGCGAAAGAGAGACCGGTCACCTGGGCCCCTACCTGCTAACGCCGACCCCGACCCCTTTCAAGGGGTTACGAAGCTTGCATCTCGATTCCGCATTGCACGAGACGTACGAGACGTGTTGGAGACCAATTTCTGCACCATGAGTTGCTCACCCTCTAACCGTGCTCGATCAGGGACCACCACGGGACGTGGTGCTTCTCTGCTGTGCATAGTTGCAGCTTGCCTCGTGCACGGCACATCCGCCGCTGATAGCCAGCGCGTTCGCGGGCAGCGCAGCTTGCTCCAGCAGGCCCCCGTGATAACAGGTGCGCCACGACTACGCCCTGCACCTTCTGCAAGCCAGCACAGCGTGACTTGATACTTCCAATGCGCCGGCGACGTTGATGGTTCACTGCCCGGCTGCGCAGCCCCGCCCGGCGCCGCGGCGCCTGCCCTTCTGGCCATCAATGCTGGAGGCTCCGCCTTCACAGACGCCGCAGGTGAGGCAGTGCTTGCTCTGGCGCTCACGGCGCGGACAAGCATACTTCTTGTCTCTTGCTTAATAGATCACAAAAATCATCGTCTGAGCCTGACCCGAGCGACACCTTGCAGGCAACGTCTTCACAGCGAATGACGCTCTCTACTTTGGCACCACCGGCGGCAAGGGGCCTGTCAGCACGCGCGCGATCGCAAGTGCCGCGCCATCGGACTACCCGCTGTACCAAACCTCGATCCAGGGGCACTGGCTGAAGGCGGTGCTGCCGCTGGCCGGCGTCGCGCCGGGCACGCCGCTCGTGGCCATGCTGTACTTCTGCGAGACCTTCTGGGCCGCGGCCGGCTCGCGCAGCTTCTCCTGGGCGTTCAACGGCGGGCTGCCCGCGCTGCCGGCGCCGTTTGACATCATCGCCAACGCCAGCGCGCCGTTTACTGCCACCAGTGTCGCGTCCCAGGCGCGCCCTACCCTAGCCCCCTGCATGCTGCGCACCTGCTGCACTGCGTGGCCGCAGCATGCAGCACAGCAACCTGCATGTGCGGCGCGGCAGACGGCCTCCGTGGCGGCGCCGGCGCCCGACGGCTCCCAGCTCGCCATCAGCTTCACTTACGCCAAGGACCAGGCGCTGCTCAGCGGCGTGGCCGTCTACCTGGCGGCGCCGCCCACGCCCGCGCCCGCGCCCGCCCCAGGCGAGGCCCGCCGCCGCACTGTATGTCACCTGCCAAGACACGGCTTGCTCGCGCCACGCGGAAGCGCAACGCCTCGCGTGCTTGGTATGCGAGGCATGGTGCTGCTCAATGCATGTCACACGCGCACGACTATGCCAAGCTGCACCCTGCCGTGCGCCGACAGACGTACCTGCGCAATATGAACGACAACTGCATGCATGCGCAGGCACATCCGCGCCCGCACTGGCAAGCCCAGCGCTGGCGCCCACGTCGGCGCCGACAATGACCAGCTCGGCACCGGCGCCCACACCAGCGCCCGCAGCCGCAGCGGCTGCGCCCCCGACAACGGCCGCGCCCGCGCCGCTCGCGCCGCCGCCCGTTCCCGTGCCTGCGCCAGCAGCTGCAGCGCTGGCGCCCGCGCTCGCGCCCGGCGCGCCGCTGTCCAGCCTCGCGCCATCGCCGGCTGCGCCGCCGCCCGCGCCAGCTGCCACGGTGCAAGCGCCCGCCCCAAGTGCTTCCAGCCTGGTCCCCGCGCCCGCGCCAAACGCCAGCCTCGGAGCGCCGTCGGCGCCTCCCCTTGCCAGCCCTGCAGCGTCACCCGCAGCCGCCGTGCCAGTGCCAGCTGCCACCGTGCCAGTGCCCGCACCTGCACCCCAAGCGCAAGCGCCCACGTCCCGCGCCACGAGCCCAGCGCCCTCGCTCACGCTCGCTGCGCCCGCGCTCGCGCAGAGCCCCGCGCCCGCAGCGCCGCCAGCCCTGCCGCCCGCCGCGGTCGCGCCGACCCCGGCGGCGCCGCCGCCTGTGCCCCCACCCGCGGCGTCTGCCTGGGCGCCCACGCCTGCTCCCGGTGCGCCGCCCGTGCCCTAACCCTCCCTGTGGTGCTGCTTCAGCCCTCGGCCGCTGCCACGCCCGCGTGGCCCTGAGCGGCGCGCACAAGTGGCACTTGTGTAGATCCTGAGCGCCTGAGACGTCAGCGGGCGGTGCGCTGCAGCCGCGAGCTTCACCCCGACAGACATCGCGCGCGTGAACGTCGGCATCATCAACCCTGCCAGCCCCACCTACACGGACAGCCTGGTGCGGCCGCACCGCGCCTGCTGCCCGCCGCGCCGCGCGTGCCGCCCCTGCCGCATGCCCGAGCTCTGGCTGGGGCGCCGCGAGGCGCGCGGGCCTGAGGTGACTATCCGTATACTGCGCGCGGCCAGGGCTTCACGTGGGCCAACAGCTGGGCCGCCTACTTCCCTGCGGGCGTGAGCCCTTACGCGTCCACCGCGGCCGTGGCCAATGCTGTGCCCGCGGATGACGCGTTCATCTACCAGTCCGCCCTGCAAGGCACCGCGTTTGCGGGCACGTTCCCGGGCGTGACCAAGGGCGGCTGGTACCAGGTCACCCTTTATTTCACCGAGGCGCGCGCCTCCTCGGGGAAGTTCTGCATCAGCTGGGCAGACTTGCTGCACCTGAGGACCAGAGGCCACGCGCGCTCCGCAGGCGCATTTGCGCTCCACAGGCGCGTTCGCGCGAGAGCTGACACGCGGCCGCGCGCTATGCGCAGGTCTACTGGTCGGTGGCGGGCGCGCGCGTCTTCAACGTGCAGATCGATGCGGCCACCGTGCTCGCCAGCTACGACCCCTTCGCGGCCGCCGGCGGCAAACACCGCGCGGCGCAGGCCACGATCATGGCGCGCCACTCATGTGGGCGGCGCGCCTGCGTGCGCTGGTGCGCTGGTGCGCTGCATTGCATGCCAGCCGCTGCGGCGCGCGCGCAGGTGGCTGCTCAGGCTTCCAGCATGGTAATTGCTTTCAAGGCGCTGGCCGACCAGCCCCTGGTGTGCGCGGTCGCCATCCAGACAGCGCTGCCGCCGTCGCCGCTGGCGCCGCCTCTGGCGCCCGCGCCCGCGCCTGCCCTCGCACCGCAGGTCTGACGGCGATCTATAAGAAATGTTCCTCGCTCTGGCTTCCCCGCTGATATTATACTCATGTTTCCAAGCTGGGGCATGTGACAGCCTTGACACCTTGTTATGTATGTTCTGATTCAGGTGAAGATCAGGTTGGTCATGACGCCGCCTATGGAGTAGTGATGACATGTGCTGGACAGGTATGCTACATAGCATGAGCTGTTTGTGGGCGTCTGCAGGCTGCCAGCGTACCTGTGCCCAGCGCCGGCGCGCCCGCGCCGGGCGCCAGCGCGCCTGCGCCCGCCAGCGCGGCGCCCAGCCCGCAAGTCGTGGCTGCCCCCAACGCCCCGGCGCCGGCGCCCGCAGCAGCAGGTGCCTTGTCTCTCCACCACTGCCTCGCTTGTGCAACATGAAGTACTGACTCTGTCCTGGCTGCATATGGCACCTGCCTTGGCCGCGGCAAGATGGCTGCGCAGCCCCTCGCTGCTCCTGCGGGCATGCTTCCCTTGTGCGCAGGCTGTGCTGGCTCTGTAGTGGCCGCCAGTACGGCGCTGAAGCCATGCGGGCGCGCAGGCACGAGCTTAGGCAAGGACATCGTGCGCGTCAACCTGGGCATCACCAACCCGTCCAGCCCCTCGTACACCGACAGCCTGGTGGGTTGGGGTAGGGTGGCTGGGCTCCAGGCCAGCAGCCGCATGTGTCAAGCGTTCTGCTCTGTGCACCTGCAAAGCGTGCATGCAGGCCATCCTCATGCCGCCGCTTGCCAAGTGCTGTGTGTGAGATACGTGTGAATATTAGTCCTGGCGTCTTTGCTTCCAAGGCCGTATGATCAACGGTCAGCTGCCCCATGCGTCTGGATGCATGCATGCAGGCAAGGCGCGCTGCTGCGTGCTAGGGCAGGGTAGCCTGGGGTATATGGCTAGGGTATATGATAGGGTAGGGGTCCTGCAGCATGCTAGCCGCGCTCGGCCGCTGCGCACACGGCGGGCGCGCCGCGCGGCAGGGGCACACCTGGTCCAACGCGTGGGCGGCCTACTTCCCGGCAAAAACGTACAGCACATACTACGACCCCACGCCCGTCACCGGAGCCGCGCCAGCGGACGACATGTTTGTATATCAGTCCATGTGCGGGCCCCGCTGTGGGCGCGTATGGCGGCACTTTCAACGAGGTCTCCTTTTCAATGCAGGCCGCGCGCGCGCGCAGGCTGCAGGGCGCCGCGCTTGCGGGCACATTCCCTGGCACGACGCCCGGCAGCTATTATACGGTGACGCTCTGCTTCCAAGAGGCACGCCCTAACCCTAACCCTTGCTTGCGGCCCTCGTGCGCGTCCACAGCCTGGTTCGGGGCGTTCGCGTCCCGCGCGCGCAGCGCCCCGCTGCCGCGCGCGGCGCCTTTGGCTCCTGATACCGACTGCCGCGCGCGCAGCCCTACTTCACGACCAAGTACACGCGCGTGTTCGACATCGTCATCAACGGCGTCACCGTCTTCCCGTCCTACGACCCGCTGTACCTGGCCGGGTGCGCGCAGCCTGGGCGCGCCGCTGCCACAGCCTGCTCTGTTCAGCCTCGCAGGCTCGGTCACCGTCACGCGCGCTCTCGTCACGAGGTGGGCGCGCGCCCGGCAGGGGGAACCAGCACTGGGCGTCCACGTTCTCCGTGACTATAGCAGCCACAGGCTCCAGCCTCGCGCTCTCGTTCAACCCGGTGCTGGACCAGCCGATCATCTCGGCGCTGTCCATCGTGACCGCCGCGCCGCCGCCGCCGAGCCCGCCGCCGCCGCCGCCGCCGCCCCCCAGCCCGCCGCCGCCGCCGTCGCCGCCGCCGAGCCCGCCGCCGCCGCCGGTGCGGCCCCCAGCCTGTCGCAGCGCACCCGCCTGTGGTTGCACCACTGCCGTCGTGCACGTGTGTTGTTGTGCTTCGCATGCTTTCAGGCTCACGCCTTTGGTCATCTGGGCCTGCAGACCCGCCATGCATGCGACCTCTCCCTGAGCCATTTGCTTGGTAGCTCTGCGCTGCATGGTGTGGATCCCTAACCCACCGGGCATGTCTGTGAAAATTTTGCTGCCGCGCGCAGTTTGTCGCCGCACCCACACCGCCACCAACCCCGCCGCCGCCGCCGCCTGCGCCTGGCGGTGCGCGCCCCTGCTCCTGCTGCTGCACCATGGTGCTCTTAGACACACAGCAAGGGCGCCCGCTCGCTTCCCTGCATTCTTGTTCTACTTTGCAAGGCGCCGAGGCGGCCGTGCAATGGCTGCGACAGCACGCATCTGTTTGCTGGACCTCACCAGGCATGTACATGTAGGTCTGTGTGTGCCTGCCTACCGCAACGGGCTGGCTACTGGCCTGCTGGGTCCCTCAAGGCCTGCCCCAGCAGTCGGTGGGCTTGCCTTCACAGTGGGACAGCGCACCCATCGGCATGCTAGGCCCACCTTTTGGGCGTGCTATGTGCTGCATGCAAGGCCCTTGGCGGTAGGATCGCTCAGACCGTGCCTGATGGCCCAGGAAAGCCTGTGCCAGTCGGAAGTGCGCAGAGTGGCCTCCGGCGTGCACGCATGCATGTATTAGTGCGCATCGCTGACCCCACGGTCTGGCCTGGCGCGCAGCGCCCATCAGCGTGCTGACGCACGGGTATACGAACTCGCGGTCCTTCAACAATCCGTACGAGACTATCCTGACCCCGGCCGCCGTGGCGGGGCCCAACTTCGGGCTGGTGGCCCAGTACCAGGTCCAGGGCTCCATCTACAGCCAGCCGCTCATCAAGACCAATGTCGCGTTCCCACAGGGGTGCGCCCAGCCCTCTCACTGGACTGCCGCACAGTGGCTGCAGGGCTGAGCGCATGCTGGCACGCATGACTCACTTGTAGGTGGTGCTCTGTCGGCAAGCTGTGGTATGGCAGGCTGCGTGTGTCAGATCAGCACAGTGATGGCTGCTGCTGGGCCTGACTACGAGCGCATGCAGTGCACCAGCACACTTACTTTGTCTCTGCTTCTTGTTATCACATAGTCCTACATGTTGCATTGCCAGGCGTGTCCTGCCATCGCAATGACTTAGCACACATGTGAAGCTTCCGTGCGGCAAGTCGCGCTGGCGCACCCCATGCGATCAGCGCGCGCGCGCCGCAGGACCACCACGGGGCTCTTCGTGAGCACCATGCACAACATGGTGTACGGCTTCAACGCCACGGCGCCTGGCTCGGCGCCCCTGTGGGTCCAAAACTTGGGCACACCGACGACGACGGCGGACATCGGCCGCTCGTGCGGCGACATCCCGATCGAGACGGCGCGTCGCCCGGTCGTCTGCTTCCCAGGGCGCCACCAGCATGGCACCGTCCCGAGCTTTGACCGCGGTCACCGCCGCTGTCACTCCGCCTGGCGGCCAGGCAGCTCAGCCTCCCCAGGCGGTGTGCACTGCTAGGTGGAAGCAGCCCTGCGCGCCGCGCCGCGCGCAGGGCATCCTGAGCACAGGCGTCATCTCCCCCGCGGGCGTGCTCTACGTGTCGGCGTCCACGAAGAATGCTGATGGGAGCGTGTCGTGGGTGCGCTGCCATGCCCCCCTCATATCTTGCCATGCACCAGCTCTCCTGTTCCTGCGCGCACCTGTGAATGTTGCAGGAACTGGTGCTTGCCAGTGACAACCTTACGTGGAGCCCACGCTCGCAGCGGGGCTTGAGGCTGCAGCGTGCGCGCGCGCTTTGCCATGCAGAGAAGCCGCCTGGCAGAGCGTGTGGATCGACCAGACCCACGCTGTTGCTTCATAAGAAGGAGGGGGCAGGGGTAGGAGGGCCGTCGCACGGCTGCTCCGCAACCTGGCAGCTCAGCTCACGCTGTACGGCGCAGGTGCTGTGGGCGCTGGACGTGCGCACGGGCGCGGCCGTGCTGCCGCCGGCGGTCATCGGCGGCGTCGGCTACTCCGGCGGCCAGGCCTTCACCTTCACGCCCAACATCCAGAACAACCGCCTCGGGCTCGCCTTCGACGGCACCAACGTGCGCGCGCCGCCCACGCCTGCTTGGCGACTGCTGAGCATGCACCCATGCACTTTGATGGTTCAGGCAATCCTAACCGTAAAACAACCCTAGGTGTATATTGGATATGGCAGCCATTGCGATTATTTTCAATACCAGGCGCGCCCGCTTTTGTCCCGCTTTGCTTTTGTCCCGCTTTTCCTGCGCTGGCCCTACGCTCACGCCAGCGCTGCCTGCCGCGCGCAGGGCTGGCTGTTTGCCTACAACGCCGCCACGCTCCAGCAAGTCGGTGCGCATGCTGCCTTATTGGCCCGCAGGCAGGGACGCCGTGCGTGAAGCGGAGCGCATGCCGTGCTGACCCGCGCATGCCGCTCGCTCGCAGGCATCTTTGTCGCCGGCAATGTGCTGTCGGACACCGGCCTGTGGGAGAGCGGCAACGCGCCTTGCATCGACAGCTCAGGCGCGCCCGCCTCCTACACACATCAACCTGCAGCCGCTACTGGCTGTGGTTATCTTGACCTGCATGCACCACCTCCGTCTGAACAACCGGGCTGCTTCAAGACATTGAGCGGCCAGCTGCGGGGGGCGCGCAGGGCTGCTCTATGTGAACACAGGCGCGCGCTGCCCGCGCTGCCCCGTCCCAGGACACTGGCCACATGCTGGCCCAGCCCGTCTTGCACATGGTAAACTCGCGCCTGACTGCACGCGCGCCGGCCAGGCAACGGCCCGCGCAACCTCGGCACCTCAAACTACGGCGACGTGCTCCTGCAGCTGCGGCCGCCCATGAACCCGTGCGCGCGCCCAGTGCAGCGGCAATCAATGGGGTGTCTGTTTCTTTAGCAGAGCAAGCCGTTGACTTGGCGTTTGATAAGCCACCCATCAAGGCAGCCTTGCGTTCAGTGCAACAATACAAGATGCCCAGGCCTGAGCGCGCCCTCATGCTGCGCGCATGGTACAGGAAACCGAGCTGGGGGGCGGCGGGCCGCGCAGGAGCCAGGCGTGGAAGGTCACAGGCGTGTTCCAGCCCATGGGCGCCGCATACCCGGTCGGCGACGCGGACTACGGCTCCTCGGGGCCCACGCTGGTCAACGTGGGCGGCACCGACATGGTGCTCTCAGGCGAGCGCGCCCGGACGTGCACCCGCGTGTCTGCTTGGGTGCCAGGCGTCCAGTGCATGGCGGTGGCGTGCGCAGCTCATGAGCTGTGCGCCGCCATGCCCTGCTTGCTGTCGCTGTGCGTGCCCCTCGGTCAGGCATGCGCGACCTGCTGCCTGATGCACCATGTTCCAATGCTCGCTGACGCCCCGCGCCCCTGAGGCCTGTGCGCATTGCCACTGACGACGACCGTGGCCCCGGCGCCTCAGGCGGCAAGCCGGGCATCGTCTACCTGGTGCCGCAGGGCGCGCTGCCCAGCAACGGCTCGGCCTTCGTCACCAGCGCCGCCGGCAACGGCCTGCTCTACAGGCGCGCACCGCACCACCGCCCTTCCCCGACGGGCTGAGGCCAATCAAGTGACTGAAAGCTATGCGGCGCTGACGGACTGTCTGCTCGGCGGCACAGCTCGCCGATCTGGTGGCAGTCGAGCACGGGCCTGCAGCGCATGTGGGCCAACGGCATGCAGACCACCACGCTCAAGGCCTTCGACTACGCGGCGGGCAGCTTCAGCGCGCAGCCCACTGCGTACGCGGTATGTCGCGCTCCCTCTTGCCTCGTCATGCGAAGCAGCTTGCCTGAATCACACACCTGACCCGCCCTGCCACGGCGCATCTGGCAGTGCTTGCATCCCCCTTGGCGAGTAACTCTCTTTGCATGACGGTGTCAAGCCATATGCCGCACATGCTGGTTGAGTCCCTGTCAGAGCATGTGCGGACAGCTGCCTGCACGAGATGCTGCTTTCAAGGGAGCAGCCAGCGCCCCGCCTGGACCATGCATCTGACCGCATGGGCTGGCTGCTGCAGGACCAGCAGAGCATGCTGGGCGGGCAGATGACCATCTCGAGCAACCAGGGGGCCAACGGGGTGCTCTGGGTCAGCAGCCGCTCCCTGCTCCGCGCGTTCGACCCCAACGCCAGCGGGCAGCTCGTGCCGCTCTTCAGCAGCAGCAACCTGCCGCAGGCTGTGCAGACAATCTTCCGGGCCAACAACGGCGGGCCGGTCAAGTTCATCGTCCCTGTCGTGGCCAACGGCTATGTATATGTCGGCTACATCAACAGCCTGCTGGTGTTTGGCCTGACCTCGCCGCAGGCGGGGTAGCCTAGCCCGTCCCAGGCTGTCAGACGCGGTGCGTTGGCACTGGTAGAGACCAAATACATTGCAGACATGCGAGGTGGTGTGTGCATGACTTGAAGCACGGGCATGCATTGCTGTAGACCACACCACTTTATGCAAAGTGCATTGCTGTCGACCACACCACATTGTGCGAATGCAACCTATAGGCAAGGACTTGCCTCAGGGCATGCACACGTCCTGAAGCGTTGCGCACGCTGTCATGACGCCATGCTTATCATGCTTTTGTAAAAGACTGCAATCCTCTCTTTGAACGACCCTACCACATACACAATTCTTGCATCTCGTCATTTCTTTAATGCCTCTCAAGCATGCTGATACCACCAACATCAAAACCTGTCTATACTCATCGCTAAGCGTTCTAGCTAAAGAACAAGGGTTCAAAAACGCATGCCCTTTTGCACCCTGCAGCCTTGCGTTGCACTCCTTGTGCAAATCATGCTCCCAATCGCGCATCACGTGCACGCAGCACAAAGACATCCACACATGACTTGGTGGGGAGGAGGGGCAAATGTGCATGCCATTACAAGGTTTTAGGTCAACATACACAAATTCTACACACGAATGCAGTCTGCACCTCTGCGTGGCAGCAGAGTGGCTGCTGACACACCTGGCGATGCAAGACTAACACAAGCCATGCGCAGGCGCAGGCGCACACGGGGGCTGTGCAGCTGGCGACGCAGGGGCGGCGCATACAGCGGCGGGCTCTGCCGCAGCGGGGACCCCGCCCGCCTCCGCGAGGTCTACCTGCCGTGCAGCGCTCCCTGCCAGCCACGCCACAGGCGCGCTGTCGCACAGCGCGGCAGCGCGGGCACCCCCGCCTGCCGGGCGTCCAGGCGGCAGCTCCGTGAGACCGGCGACAGGCGCCCTGGCAGCGGCTGCACAATCGGCCGATGTTGCAGCTGCGGCAGCAAGCGCGCCCGCACCGGGGCCGGGCGCTGCCACGGCTGCGGCGGGGGCTTCCATGCTGTGCGCTCCAGCCCCGGGGCCTGCGGCCGCGGGCGCCGCATGCCCCGGCCCTGACCCCTGGCGAGGCAGTGGATGTGCATCCCCATGCTCCGCACAAGCCGCGAGCTCATCAGTCTCGGGCGCCTGGTGCGCGCCTCGCGGCGCGCCGCTGCCAGGCGGCGCAGCCGGGGCGGGCCTGCAGGGCGCGTACGCGGGCGCCTCGGCCGCCGCCAGCCGCGCCTCCAGCAGCCGCATGCGCGCGCGC
>JAABVA010005705.1_pt1 | contig 11204 bp, 11 predicted proteins | sample 5560331 | NCBI WGS metagenome assembly JAABVA01 (sample SAMN12812661, study PRJNA571458) | rock metagenome | isolation source: Antarctica rocks | place: Antarctica: Victoria Land, Mt New Zealand sud | collected 2016-01-07
GACCCCTGGATGCCCGCCATCGCTGGCTAGCGCCGACCCTCGCCCTCCAGAGGAACGGCGCCAAAACCAGCTGAGTAGTTACGTTGGTACAATCTTCGGTATCTACATAGCCGTCGCCGGACGTGTCGTCGGTCGCCCCAAGTGACGACAGGGCAGGTTCGGAACGGGTTCGGCAATCGCTACTCGGGTTCGGCAATTGTCGCTCGCAGGCGGCGGCCGGCGCGGTCCATGTGTGCTGTCATCGCGGCGCGGGCGCCGCCTGCGTCCTGTACTTCGATGGCTTCCAGCACCGCTACGTGCATGGCCAGCGACGTCTTGGTCTCTTTCGCCGCGCTGATAACGCGTGTGGCCCACACGCGCAGTAGGGACCGCACGCTTTCCAAGATCCCGGCGAGCCCGGCGTTGCCGCTTGAGGCCGCGATCTCGAGATGGAAAGCGATGTCCGCCTCAACGTAGCGCGGGTAGTCGTCACCGGCATCCGTCATCGCTGCGATGAGAGTCTGCATCCGTAGTAGCTGGTCCTGCGTGCGGCGCTCGGCGGCGAGCCCGGCGAGGATGATCTCGAGGTGGTGCCGGATCTCGATGAGTTCGTGTACGCGCTGCTCACCGAGCAGCAGGCCCCACTCGATCACCCGTGGTAGCAGGTCGCTGTTGCTCTTGGCGAGGTATGTCCCGTCGCCCGGCCGTTGTTCAATTAGTCCGAGCAGGTTCAGGGATTTGACGGTTTCACGCACCGCCGAGCGGCCCACGCCGAGCGCCTCGGCCAGCTGTCGTTCGGAGGGTATGCGCTGCCCGGCTTTGAATTCTCCGGACAGGAGGTAGTCGAGCATCTTCCGGGTGAGCTCAACATTTGCTGGCTCGCGGCGACTCATCTCGAATCGGGGTAGTGGGGGTGCGGACACGGGATCTCCTCTATTGGGTGACCGGCTGACCAATCATGTCACGTGGAGTGGGTGCCCCCTGCATGAGTGCTGTGTCGCCGAACCGCTCAGCGCGCAGCTTTCATGATCGGAAGTTCACAGGAAGGGTGGTGCCCGATCCGGCAGCAGCCTCGATGGTGTCCACGATTTCGGCGACCCGGTAGCCGTCTTGGAAGGTCGCCGCCGGGGAGTGCTCGATCTTGCCGCTGGCCAGGGCGAGGATGTCGTGGGCTTGGTGGCTGAAGCACTCGTTCCATCCGAGGGGGTGGGATCCCTGGATTCCGCCGGGCAGCCAGAACCCCTCTAGGGGGTGCCCGGGCTGGGTCACCATCTGGACTCGCGGGCCTTTCCCGGGTTCGCGGGTCACGAGTTCGTTGAGCCGTTCCATGTTCCAGGAGATTGATCCCCGGGTGCCGTCGACCTCGATGCGGCCGGTCAGGTTGTGCGCGGCGTTCGTGCGGGAGGCCTCAAAGACGGCGGTCGCACCATTGTCGAGGGTGGCCATCGCGATGAAGGCGTCGTCATTGATGTGGCTGATCCTGCTTGTCGGGTCGGCGGTCCAGGTCTTGGCGAGGGCGCTGACCTGCATGATCTCCCCGACTACGAAACGCGCCACATCCACGTGGTGGGAACCGAGGTCACCGATGGCGCCCGCCCCGGCGCGGTCGTGGTCGAAGCGCCAGCTGACCTCGCCGTCGGGGCCGAGCATGTTCAACGCGAAGTTGGAGCGGAAATGCCGCACCTCGCCGAGCTCGCCCGCTTGGACCATCTGACGGGCCAGTTGCAGTGCGGGAATGAAGCGATGCATGAAGGCGCATCGGTGCATGACGCCGGCCTGGCGAACGGACGTCCAGAGCTGATGCGCCTCGTCGGCGGTGGACGCGAGGGGCTTCTCGGAGAACACCGGGATACCGGCCTCGGCGGCGGCTACGGTCGCTTCCAGGTGCAGGTCGTTGGGGCCGGCGTTCACGAACAGCCCCAGGCCCTGGTTGAGCAGGTCCTGCCAGTCGGCGGTGGTCGACGACCAGTCGTAGCGGTCGCGGACCTCGGCCGCGAGCTTTTCGTCCCGCTCGGCCAGCGCGACGAGTTCGGCGCTCACTGCCGGCTTAGCCCGGCTGTATCCGGCGTTGCGGAAGGCCAGTGAGTGCATCTGGCCGATGAATCCGCCGCCGAGCATGCCGACGCGCACCTGTGTCTTCGTCATGAAGATGCCTCTGTTCAATGTTGTCGTTGGGTGGGGTGGACCGCTCTGTGACGCCGTGGTCGCCGGTGTTTCTAGGCCTGGGCGCCGGCAGAGATGGAGGTCGTTGTCGGGGAAAGCTTCGTTGCGGCGCCGGAATCGTGGGCGGCGACCGCGGCCTGGATCAGGCGCATGGTGCTGACTCCGTCTTCGGCGGAGGGCAGGAGTGCGAGGTCGGCAGTGGCGTCCTCGCCGAGCCCGGTCTTCATGACGGCGCAGAGGAAGTCGCGGTAGAGATTGGCGAAGGCCATCAGGTAGCCCTCGGGGTGGCCGGGCCGAACGCGGGTCGCGGCCCGGGAGGCCTCGCTTGTCTCATCGATGCCACGGGAGAGGCGGGTCGCGGCTTGTCCCGGGCGAAGCCACCACAGATATTCGGAGTCTTCCTGGCGCCAATGCAGGGAGCCGTCATCACCGAAGATGCGGAACTCCAGGCCGTGTTCATTGCCGGCGGCGACGAAGCTGGACCACAATCGTCCGACCGCGCCCCCGTCGAAGCGGACGGTGAGGTAAGCGTTGTCGTAGATTTCGCGGCGCGCGGCGATCGTGCTCAGCTGGGCGGAGACCTCGGTGACCCGCTGCCCGGTCACGTACTCGACGATGTTGTGTGCGTGGCTGCCGACCTCGCCGAGCACGCTGGCTTTGCCCATGGACCCTTGCCGGAACCGCCAGTGCCGGTTCGCGGTGTCGGCGGGCTCGCGGAGTACCCCAGGCTCACCGCCGGCGAACTGGCCCTCGATCAAACGCACTGCGCCAAGTGCGCCGGAACCAATGAGTGCCCGGGCTTCCCGCACCATCGGATAACCGGTATAGCAGTGGGTTACCACAAACAGCTTGCCGCTCTCGCGGACCGCTCGGGCGAGGTTCTCCGCGTCCTCGGCGGTGGCTGTGATCGGCTTCTCGCACAGCACGTGAATACCCGCCGCCAGGAACCCCGCGGAAACCTCGGCGTGGAACTGCGGGGGAGTGATGACCACGACCGCATCCACACCGTCGGGCCGTTCCCGCTCACCCTCGAGCATTCCCCGCCAATCCGAGTAGGTGCGCTCCGGGGGCAGCAGCAGTGCGCGGCCCGAAGCCTCGGCCACCTGAGGGTCGATGCTCAGCGCCCCGGCGACCACTTCGGCCAGACCGTCGGCGCGCAGCGCGAACAGGTGGGTCTCACCGATGACCGAGTCGAGTCCACCGCCCACCAACCCCAGGCGTACACGGCGGCCGAACCGTTCGAGCAGCTGTGGCTGGGTCAAGACAACCTCCTCCAGAAGTACCGGCGACGGCCTCTGCGCTCCGTCCCCCCGAACACTAGGACCAAACTCATAGTTGGTCGACCGGTCGACCAGTCTCTCCAATCCCTGTTCCCAGGGGCGCGCTCGCCCCGCGATCTGCCATCCCTATATTCGGCGCACCGGCTCATCGGTCGACCGGTTGACCAATCTGAAAAACGCGCTTAATGTGACGGGCACAACATCAACCAGCAGTCGCCGCCCCTCTGACGAGGTCTCGACCTAGGGCACTGCGCGGGATCTGGAGGCAACAGATAGTGAGCATTCATTCATGTGTGGCGGTCGGCAGACGGCGCCGAGGTCCTGTCCTTGGTGTCCTGCTGTGCCTGGCCCTGGTGGTCCTGGCCGGGTGCGGCCGGGGAGGATCGTCCGCACCGGCGCAGAAGAACACCAGCTCGGGTGGGACGCCCGCCTACACCATCGCCTATATCACCCATGCCGCCGCCGGCGACTCGTTTTGGTCGACGCAGAAGAACGGCGCTCAGGCCGCCGCCGCCGCGGCGAACGTCAAGTTGAACTACCAGAACAGCAACGGCGACCCGCAGAAGCAGGCGCAGATGGTCGATTCGGCGGTGAGCAATCATGCCAGCGCCATCGTGGTGAGCCTGCCCAACCCCGCAGCGCTGATGGCGCCCCTGCAGCGGGCCGAGGCCGCGAACATTCCCGTTTTCTCGGTGAACTCGGGTCTGGCTTCCTACAAGAGCGTCGGCTCCCTCGCGCACGTCGGTGAGGACGAGAGCGTCGCCGGGCAGGGTGTTGGCAAGAAGCTGAACGAGGCGGGCCTGCACTCGATTCTGTGTGTTCAGCAGGAGCAGGGCAACGTCGGTCTGGAGGAGTACTGCAAGGGCATTGCCAGCACCTTCAGCGGCAAGGTGACCAACCTGTTCGTCAACGGCACCGGAGACGTCTCCGGCAGCGCGGCCACGATGCGGGCGAAGCTCGCGGCTGACTCCTCGATCGATGGTGTCTTCTCGTTGAGCCCGGACCTCGCCGTGGCCGCCGAGCAGGCGATCACCGGGGCGAGCAGCAAGGCCAAGCTCGCCGTCTGGAACCTCAGCCCCGACGTCATCAAGGGCATCAGCTCAGGGAAGATCCTCTTCGCCGAAGACGAAGAGCCTTACCTGCAGGGCTACCAATCCGTCACCACCGCGTTCCTCTACCTCAAGGACCTGCTGATCCCGGGTGGGCCAATCCTCACCGGACCCGCGTTCGTGGACAAGGGCAACGTGGCCCGGATTCAGCAGCTCACCTCAGCAGGCATCCGATGAGTCCCCGACCCCACACTGGCTCACGGGCAGTGCAGGACCATTGAATGCAGCCCGAAACGACCGAGAGCACTCCCGGAACCGCCCCCACCGCTGACACGGTGGCCCCGGTTGATGAACGCGTGCGCCGGACCGGACCCGTCAAAGCCGCCCTGGGCCTGCCCGGGTTCGGCGCGGCGGCCGGCGCCATCGTGGTCTTCGCGTTCTTCACCATCGCCACACCGCTGTTCGTGACCGCGAGTGGCATCTCCAACTGGCTGGACCCCTCCTCGACGATCGGACTGGTCGCCGTCGCCGTCGCGTTCCTCATGATCGGCGGCGAGTTCGACCTCTCCGCCGGTGTGATGATCGGCTCGACCGGCCTGGTGACCGGCTTGCTCGCGGTGAACCTCGGTCTGAACATGTGGCTCGCGATGGTCGGCGGCCTGGTCTTTGCGGTGTTGATCGGCATGTTCAACGGGTACATGGTCACGCGGACGAAACTGCCCAGCTTCATCATCACCCTGGGAACATTCTTCATCCTGCAAGGCCTCAACCTCGGCGTCATCAAGCTCGTCACCGGCACCGTGCGGGTAGACGGCCTCGATTCCACCCCCGGCTACCACTCCGCGTACCTGATATTCGCCTCGACGATCAGCATCGCCGGTGCCAACGTGCAGGTGGCGATCCTATGGTGGGTGGCCATCACCGCGGTCCTCGCGGTGGTCCTGACGCACACCCGGATCGGCAACTGGATCACCAGCGTCGGGGGCGTCCCCGAAGCCGCACGCGGGCTCGGGGTGCCGGTGGCGAAAACCAAGATCGGGCTCTTCGTGGGCGTGTCCGTGATGGCCTGGTTCGTCGGCATCACCACCGCCCTGCGCCTGACCGCGGTGACCTCCAACCAAGGCATCGGGCAGGAACTTATCTTCATCGTCGCCGCCGTCGTCGGCGGCTGCCTGCTGACCGGCGGCTACGGCTCGATCATCGGCGCATCACTGGGCGCACTCATCTTCGGCATGGCCCAGGTGGGTATCCCCGACGTCGGCTGGAACAGCGACTGGTACTACGCGTTCCTCGGCGCGATGTTGCTGCTGGCCGTCCTCGTCAACACCGCTATCCGCAAACGATTCCAGGTAGGCATCTCATGAGCAGCCCCGTCCTTGAGGCACCCGTTCTCGAAGCGCAAAACCTGTCCAAATTCTTCGGCCAGGTCATCTCCCTCAACGACGTCTCGCTGACAGCCTCTGCGGGCCAGGTGACCTGCGTGCTCGGAGACAACGGCGCCGGCAAGTCGACCCTGATCAAAATCCTCGCCGGCTTCCACCAACCGGACAAGGGGATGCTGCTCATCGACGGCCAGGAACACCCCTTCCGCTCGCCGCACGACGCCCGGAAGGCGGGCATTGCCGTCGTCTACCAGGACTTGGCCATGCAGCCCCTCATGCCGGTCTGGCGCAACTTCTTCCTCGGCGAGGAACCGCGACGGCGCATCGGCCCGTTCCGGTTCCTGGACCGCGCGAAGGCCCGCCGCATCTGCCGGGAGGAAATGGCCAAGATGGGCATCAACGTCCGCAGCGTGGACCAGCCCGTCGGTAACCTGTCCGGCGGCGAACGCCAGTCGATCGCCACGGCACGGGCCGTCTACTTCGGAGCCCGCCTGATCATCCTCGATGAGCCCACCTCGGCACTGGGCGTCCGCCAGTCCGGGGTCGTGCTCAAGTACGTTTTGCGCGCCCGCGACGAGGGACTCGCCGTCATCTTCATCACCCACAACCCCGCCCACGCCATCATGGTCGGCGACCACTTCGTCCTACTGAACCGCGGAAAATGCATCGGCGACTACGCGGCCGGCACGGTTAGCGAAGAAGAACTCATCCACCAAATGGCCGGCGGCGCGGAACTGGCCAAGCTCCGGACAGAACTCCTCGTGGGGGGCGCCACCGACCGCCAGCAATCTGACAAGATAGGCAGTGCACCGGGCTGAGCCCGCCCCTGTGATGAGGCGTCGGGTGTGAACCCCCGGCGCCTCCGCCCGCAAGGGTCCAGCCACCTCGACTTAGGAGCATTCCCAATGAACCTGCCCTTCGACGCTCAACGGCTCGACGATCTGATGGATAAGGCCGGCATCGATGTGGTGGTCGTCGTGACAAAATTCAACGTCCAGCACCTGCTCGGCGGCTACCGGTACTTCTTCTTCGCCAACTCCGATGCCATCGGGCTCTCCCGCTACCTGCCGGCGGTGGTGTATCGCAAGGGTTCACCGGCAGACGCGTTCTACATCGGCTGCAAGAACGAGTCCTGGGGCACCGACGTCTTCCCCCTCTGGGTGCCCGACATCCAACACACGTCCTGGTCCAGCGCGGACACCGCCCGCGCCGTGGCCGAGGGGCTGCGCCGGCGCGGCCTGGCGGCGGCGACGATCGCCGTGGAGAAGGCGTTCCTTCCCGCCGACGCCTGGGACATTCTCCGTTCGGAGCTTCCCGAGGCCACGTTCATGGAAGCCCAGAAGCTGCTGGAAGGGGTGCGGGCCGTCAAATCACCGGACGAACTCGCCCTCCTCCGGACCGCCTCGGAAGGCATCATCGACTCGATGCTCGCCACCTTCGCGGTCACCACACCAGGTCAGACCCAGGCCGACATCGTCGAGCGATTCCGGCGCGAGCAAACCAACCGCGGCATGGACTTCGAATATTGCCTCGTCTCAAGCGGACTGGACTTCAACCGGGCCCCCTCCGACCGGGTGCTGCACGGCGGGGACGTGTTGTCACTGGACTCCGGCGGCATGTACCGAGGCTATGTCGGTGACCTGTCCCGGATGGCCGTCGCCGGAGAGCCCACCGCGTTGATGACGGAGCTGCTCGAGGAGATGGAATCGGTCCAGCAAACGGCACGCACCGCGATCGGTGCCGGCCGCCGCGGCGGGGACATCTTCGGCGTCGCCGAGAAAGCGCTCGCCGAATGTGCGCACCGCGGCGAAATGTCCTTCGTCGCCCACGGCATGGGACTGATCACCCACGAAGCACCCCGGCTGACCGGCACCGCGCCCGTGCCCTACCCCGGGGACCACGCCGAACTCCCGCTGGAAGCGGGCATGGTCCTCTCGATCGAATCCTGGATCGAGAATGCCGAGGCCGGGTTCATCAAACTCGAAGACACCCTGATCGTGACCAACGAGGGTTGGGAAGCCCCCGGGGACACCGGCCGCGGCTGGAACCGGGTAGCCGCCCAATGAGCACATCCGAGTCCGATCCGCTCGCACGGATCCGCACGCACAACGCCGGGGCACGCAACTGGGTGGTGGTCCTCGATGACGACCCCACCGGATCGCAAGCCGTTTACGACGTCACCCTGCTGATCGACCCGAGCACCGAGGATCTCCTGCGCTCGGCACGCACACTGCAACCGACCTTCATCTGGACGAACACCCGCAGCCTGCCCGAAGCACACGCCGTGCAAAGCACCCAGGCCTTGGTGTCCGCGGTCCTGGCGGCGGCTGCCGCCGCCGACGTGCACCCCGTGTTCGTCAGTCGCGGAGACTCGACCCTGCGCGGGCATTTCGCCGCCGAAATCTCCGCCGTGTCGAACATCCTGCACGCCGCCGGTGACCCGGTCGACGGGGTCGTGTTCGTCCCCGCCTTCCTGGAAGCGGGGCGCTCCACCGCCGATGACGTGCAGTGGGTGGACCAACCGGACGGCACCGCAATCCCCGTGACATCAACAGAATTCGCCCGTGACGCCACGTTCGCATACGACGAGGAGAACCTGTGCGCCTGGGTCGCCGCCCGCACCTCGCAGCCGCTGGAGAACGTCAGGTCCATTGCGCTGACTGACCTACGAAGTGCGGACCGTGGCGCTACCGAGGCGATCCTCACCGCCCTGCACGACGGTGCGATCGCGGTCGCGAATGCCACCAGAGCCGCGGACCTGGAGTCCCTGGCCCTTGCCTGCCAGAGCGCCCAGGATCAAGGACACCGCCTCATCTACCGCACCGGACCGTCTTTCGTCCGGGCACTCATCGGCCAACCTGCCCGGCCACCGCTGACCGCAGCCGATTTCGCTGACGCCACCACCGGCGACGACGGTGCGTTCGGGTTGACGGTGGTGGCCTCGCACACCACGCTCACCACCAGGCAACTCAACACCGCCGTGCGCCGCCACGACCTCACCGTCATTGAGCTGGACGTCGCCGCCCTGCTGGATGAGGAAGGACGGCCCGAGGCCCGACGGAAAACCAGCGCCGCCCTGGAAAGCGCACTGCGGTTCGGCCACGCCGCACTGGTCACCTCGCGTACGGTCCGCAGCGTCGCGAACGACCCCCACCAGAGCCTGGCCATAGCCCGAGCGGTCTCCGACGCGGTGTGTGCCATCGTCGCGCAACTCTCACAGGACGTGCCCTTGCGCTACATCATCGCCAAGGGCGGCATCACCTCCCACGAAGTCGCCGTCCGCGGCCTCGGGATGCGGCGGGCTACCGTGCTCGGCCAGCTGTTCGCGGGCATGGTCTCCGCCCTGCGCCTAGGCCCGGAAACACCCCGGCCTGGCATCCCCTACGTGGTATTTCCCGGAAACGTCGGTACCGACGACGCCCTCGCGGACGTGCTATCTAGCCTGACCGGGACAACATCATGCTCCTGACCGGGAAAGACGCCCTCCTGCACGCCCAGCAACATCGGCGGGCGCTCGGCGCGTTCACCGTCTACAACATCGAACTCACCCACGCAGTCATCTCCGCCGCCGAGAAGGTGGGCGTCCCGGTCCTCCTCCAGGCCGGTAGCTCCGGATTCCACTATGTCGATGAAGAGGTCCTCGGCGCCGTCGCGTTGACCATGGCCACCCAGGCGCCCACCCCGGTCGGGTCCACCTGGATCACTCGCGCAGCCTCGATGCGGTGCGCCGCTGCCTGGACCGGGGCTACACCTCGGTGATGGTGGACGGCTCGCATCTCCCGTTCGCCGACAACGCCGCGCTGGCCTCGCGCGCAGTAGCACTCGCCGCATCCTACGAAGCGTGGGTCGAGGCCGAGCTCGGTGTCGTCGCCGGCGACGAGGACCGGTCCATGCCGGTATCGGCATCACCAGGAACCGACCCCCACCAGGCGGAACGGTTTGTCAGCGCGACGGGTATCGATGCGCTTGCGGTGGCCATCGGGAACGTCCACGGCATGAGTCCCACACCGGTCTCGCTCGACCTGGACCGACTCCGCAAGATTCGGGACCGAACAACGGTGCCGCTGGTGCTCCATGGTGCCTCGGGACTGCCACCACGTGATGTGGTCGCCGCTATCGCAATAGGCGTGGCCAAGGTCAACGTCAACGCCGAGGTGCGCGGCGCCTACATCCGGGCCCTCACCAGCCACGAGCAGGTCGGTGACGACCTCGCGGCCTTCTCCGATCGAGGGATCGCCGCCGCAACCACGGTCGTCACCGACAAGCTGCAACTCTTCGCCAGAAGTTCCCACGAAAGCGAGCAACCGTGAACCCCCCAACACCCTCCCTGGCCGCGCGAATCACCAGGGGCGACCCTCTCTACGGACTGATCGTCAAAATGCCGTCCCCTGTGGTCGTTGAACAGGCGGGATACGCAGGTTTTGATCTCGTGGTGATCGACACCGAACACGGCATGGCCGACAACGCGGAACTTGAGCACCACCTGCGGGCCGCGGACAGCGTCGGCATACCCGTCCTCGTGCGAATCGGCACCAACGACCCACTGCTCACCCTCCGGGCGCTCGACGCCGGAGCGACCGGCGTCATCGTGCCGCACGTGTCGAACGCGGAAGACGCCCGAGCCGCAGTCTGCGGCGCGCACTACCACCCGAGCGGCACCCGAGGCCTCGCGGTCAGCACCCGGGCAGGCCACCACGGGGCAAAGACGGTGCACCAACACATCAGTGACGCCTCCGCGACGACCGTCGTCGTTGGCCAGGTCGAGGACAACGAAGCAGTCCAACACAGCAGAGAAATCGCAGAGACAGCCGGGCTGAACGCGGTGTGGATCGGGCCAAGCGACCTCTCGCTCTCCCTCGGGCTACCCGGTCAACCGGAGCACCCCGCGGTCGTCGCCGCCATCGAACAAATCGCCACAGCCGTCGTCGCCTCCCCAGACTGCGCCCTCTGCGTTCTGGTCGACTCCCCCGAAGAAGCGGCTGACTGGCACGCGCGGGGAGCGAAGATCGTGCTGTTCAACTCCAGCGCAATCCATGCGCGCGAACTGCGGGCCATCACCACCGCCGTTCGATCGATCGCGCCGCCAGCCCGCGTCGACGGACGACAGTAACTAATGTCGACGGACGCCACTAGCCCGGGGTTTTCGCGGGGATCGTCGCGACACGTGTCGTGAGAGCGCGAAAGTGCCTGCTCTGTAGGGGAGCATGGGCTTGTCGAGAGTCCATAGTCACCTGCACGGAGAGGCACTTCGCGAGTGAAGAGTACGACCGGAACCGTACGGCCGGGTGTGACCGCTGATGGGACCGGGATCGTGTCGCACGCGGGCGCTGCCTTGTTGCGGGAACTGGCCG
>JAABVA010005707.1_pt1 | contig 11202 bp, 10 predicted proteins | sample 5560331 | NCBI WGS metagenome assembly JAABVA01 (sample SAMN12812661, study PRJNA571458) | rock metagenome | isolation source: Antarctica rocks | place: Antarctica: Victoria Land, Mt New Zealand sud | collected 2016-01-07
CTATCTCGTCTTCCCCAACTGGACGACGCTCATGCAGACCCTGATCGACTCAAAACCGCCGCCCCACGTCGAGGCCCAGCTCACACGATGATGCCCGTGCAGCACCAGGGCCATTTAGAATTGCTGGCGCCACGAAGCGGTCGTTGGCCGACGCCTCGGGATCGTCTAGGATGGCGCGCAACTGTCGCAGGTGCGCTGGGCGCAGCAGACGCGACACGTCTCGGAATGCCTGAAATGCCAGCTCGGTCAGCGCCTCCGGCCGGATACGCAGCACGGTTTGGCCGTCGCAGGTGCTGGTGGACACGCCGGCGATGTCCAACTTGCGCCAGGGCGTGCCCCAGGAAGCGCCAATGTCGCCCAACGGGAACATCGGCGAATACAGGAAGTCGGCGGGCCGGGTCTGCGTCGGCAGCGACGGTGCGTTCATCACATCAGTCCTCGGAGATCATTCCTTGGTTGGCGGCTTGCGGCGGAAAGCGTCGAGGCTGACCACCTGCTGGCCCTCGGACGGCTCGGCCTCCACGGGCGGCTCGGGCTCGGGTGGCGCGTTCTGCAGGGCGGTCTCGGGATCGTCGTTCGCGGGTTCGTCGCCCGGCGGGCGGAACCGCAAGCCGAACTGTACATGCGGGTCGGCAAACGCCGTCACGGCGTTGAACGGCACATGGAGCGTGGTCGGGATGCCGCCGAACGATAGGCCAACCCTGAACCAGCCGGCGGGCTCGTCAACCTGCAGGTCCCAGAACTGGTGCTGCAACACGATCGTCATCTCGTGCGGGTATTGCGCCAGCAGGCGGGACGGAATCGTGACCCCGGGCCGATCGGTACGGAAACTGACATAAAAGTGGTGCTCACCGGGCATCCCCTGCGCGCCGACATACGCCAACGCCCGCACCACGACGTGACGCTGCGCCTCCTCGGTCCAGGCGTCGTAGGGGAGCAGGCTCTCCGGCCGTTGTGGTGGTCCGCCGTCCCGGCCATCTTCGGTGTCTTCCATGCGGAAACCCTTAGCGCGGACCGCTCCGGATTGGAACGGGCTGGCACGTGGACGAGGCTATAGTTCAGCAGATCGCACCAATAAGGAGGCACCATGAACCGCCGCAGCTTCTTGCAGGCCGGACTGGCGACGCTCGCGATGCCCAACGTGGCCCGGGCGGCGGACGCGCGCGTGCTGCGTTTCATACCGCAGGCAGACCTTGCGGTGCTCGACCCAATCTGGACGACCGCCTACCAGACCCGCGACCATGCCTTCCTGATGTTCGACACCCTGTTCGGCCAAGACGCCGGCTTCTCGCCGCATCCGCAGATGCTGGAGGCTGCGTCGACCGAGGATGACGGACTGCGCTGGCGCCTGACGTTGCGTCCCGGCTTGCGCTTCCACGACAACGAGCCGGTGCTGGCGCGGGACTGCGTGGCCAGCATCCGCCGTTGGGGGGCGCGCGACACCTTCGGCCAAGCATTGCTTGCAGCAACAAACTTCCTGTCCGCGGAGAATGATCATACGATCGCATTCCGCCTGCGCACGCCATTCCCATTGCTGCCGGACGCGCTGGCCAAGACCGCGCCCAGCCCCTGCGTCATCATGCCCGAGCGCCTGGCCGCCACCGACCCGTTCAAGCCAGTGTCGGAGATGGTGGGCAGCGGGCCCTACCGTTTCCTGCCGGACGAGCGCATCCCCGGCGCGCGTGTCGCCTATGTCCGGTTCGACGGCTATGTCCCGCGCGGGGACGGCGAGGCGTCTCGCACCGCCGGACCGAAACGGGCGGGGTTCGACCGGGTGGAGTGGACCATCATCCCGGACGCCGCCACTGCGGGAGCAGCGCTGCAGCGTGGCGAGGTCGATTGGTGGCTGGCCGCCAATCCCGACCTCCTTGGCCGGCTGCGCGCCGACCGACGGCTTATAGTGCGGACGCAGGACTCCACGGGCATCATTGGGACGATGCGGTTCAACCAGCTTCAGCCGCCGTTCGACAACGCGGGCCTGCGCCGGGCGGTGTTGGGGGCCGTGCAGCAGTCCGAGTATATGCAGGCGGTCTCAGGCCCGGACCGTGACCTATGGGCGGACGGCGTCGGCTTCTTTTGTCCTGGCACACCGATGGCCAATGCGGCTGGGATGGAGGCGCTGACCGGCCCACGCAACCTGGACCGGAGCCGGCTGGCGGTGGCCGATAGCGGCTACAAGGGGGAAAGGGTGGCGCTGCTGGTGCCGACCGACATCCCGAGCGCCAACGCGCTCGCCGAGGTGACGGCGGACCTGTTTCGCAAGCTGGGCCTGAACCTCGACGCGCAGTCGATGGACTGGGGCACCGCAGTGCAGCGCCGCACCACCATGGAGCCTGTCGAGCGCGGCGGCTGGAGCGTGTTCCAGACGAGCTGGTCCGGCCTTGACCATGCGACTCCGGCCGGGCATCCGTTCCTGCGCGGCAACGGGCGCGCGGGGGCGCCGGGCTGGCCGGACAGCCCAATGATCGAAACGCTGCGGGACGAATGGCTCCGCACGCCGGACTCGGCCGCGCAGTACAGCCTGGCCGAACAACTCCAGGCGCAGGCGTTCCGCGATGTGCCGTACGTGCCACTGGGCCAGCAGTTCCAGCAGACGGCCTACCGGAGGGAGCTGTCGGGCGTCCTGCCGGGCATGCCGGTGTTCTGGAACATCACGCGGGGCTGAGTGTAGAGAGTGAGGGGGCTTCTGTTGCCCGGTGCCCCCCCGAACCGCGCCTATCTCTGCTTACGCAGCGACGGCGAGCGCCTCATGATTGTCATTGGCACTTGTGATATGACCCGATAACGGCGGTATCATGCCGGGCAAAAGGCAGGTCTTTACTACGCGTGTCGAGCCTGTGTCGCCCCCATAATCCGTCCCGGACGGGATGGTGGAGGCGCCGGGCACTGCCCCCGGGTCCACAACGCTTATTCCAACTACCGTTTATCACCATAGCCGTTATTACAGCTTGCGAGATATAGGCGGCGGCGCGGCGGAATGCTAGGGGTGATCATGCGATTGACCCCGGAACAACAAACCGAAATCCACGTGCTGCGGGAGACCACCGCCCCGACCCGGCGCGCCACCGTATCGGCGCTGGAGGCCATGCTTTACCGCGTGCTGCCCGTGCTGGACCACGGCTTCGTCCGCGTCATCGACTACATGGGCGACGACAACGCGGTGGTGCAGGCGGCGCGCGTCAGCTATGGACGCGGCACCCGCCGGGTCAGCGAGGATGCCGGGCTGATCCGCTACTTGATGCGGCACAGGCACAGTACGCCGTTCGAGATGTGCGAGATCAAGTATCACGTGAAGCTGCCAATCTTCGTGGCGCGGCAGTGGATCCGGCACCGCATGGCGAACGTAAACGAGTACTCCGCCCGCTACAGCATCCTCGACCGCGAGTTCTACCTGCCCGCGCCGGAGCACCTGGCGGCCCAGAGCAGCGACAACCGCCAGGGGCGCGGCGCTGTGCTGGAGGGCGAGGAGGCTGCCGCCGTGCTGGACATGCTCCGCCAGGATGCGACGCTGACCTATGACCATTACGCCGACATGCTCAACGAGCGTGCGGATGGGACGCAGGTCGACCCGACGCGCCAGGGCCTCGCCCGCGAGCTCGCCCGCATGAACCTGACGCTCAACACCTATACGCAGTGGTACTGGAAGTCCGACCTGCATAACCTGCTCGGCTTCCTGTCGTTGCGCGCCGACAGTCATGCTCAATTCGAAATCCGCGCCTATGCGGACGCGATGCTGGACACCGTGCGCGCCTGGGTGCCCGCGACGTTCGAGGCTTTCCAGGACTACCGGATGGGCGCCGCCACACTCTCGGCGCAGATGCTCACGGTCGTCCGCCGCATGCTGGCTGGGGAGGCCGTCGACCAGCCCGGCAGCGGCCTCTCGAAGCGTGAGTGGACGGAGCTGATGGAGACCTTGGGGCGGCCATGACTGCCGCGGCGGAGCGCGCATGATCGTCGCGGCGGAGCGCGCATGATCGTCGTGTTCGGGTCGATCAACCTCGACCTAATCTTTGCGCTCGAGCACCTGCCTTCTCCCGGCGAGACGGTGTTGGGTCCCGCAACCCGCATCGAGGCTGGGGGCAAGGGCGCCAACCAAGCCGTCGCCGCCGCACGCGATAGCGCGAGGGTAGTGATGGCGGGTTGCGTCGGCCGGGATACGCTCGCCGATGAGGCGCTCGCGACGTTGCGAGAGGCGGGCGTGGACCTGTCCCGCGTCGCCCGTGGCGGTCTTGCCACCGGATGCGCCGCCATCTGCACGGACCCGGCTGGCCGCAACCAGATCGCAGTCGGATCGGGCGCCAACACGCTGGCCCGCGCCGACCAGGTCGAGGACGCAATCCTGACCGTCAGTACGACGCTGCTGCTGCAGATGGAAACGGACCCGGGGCAGACCGCCGCCTTGATCGCCCGCGGCCGCGCCCGTCGGTCCCGGATTGTCCTGAACCTCGCCCCGGCCCGCACGCTCGACGCCGGCGCGCTTCGGGCCGTGGACCTGCTGATTGTGAACGAGACCGAGGCCGAGTGGCTCGCCGGCCAGCACGGCATGGCCGCTGACGCTGCCGGGCTGCATGCGGGCTTGGCCGTTGGTATCGTCCGCACCTTGGGTGAGCGTGGTGCGGAGTGGGCCACCAAGGACGGCAGCGGTCGCATCGCGGCATATGCGACCGAGGTCGTCGACACGACCGCGGCGGGCGACTGTCTCACTGGCGTTCTGGCGGCGTCGCTCGACCGGGGTATGGCGATGGAGGCTGCGATGGCCCGCGCCAGCATCGCGGCGGGATTATGCTGCGGTCGCGCCGGCTCGCAGAGCAGCTTGCCAAGCAGGGTGGACATCGATCGAGCTAGCGCCCAGTCGAATGGAAGCCCTGGCCGCTAGGATTGGCGGTCTCCCCTGAAGGCGCAGCACCCAACTATCGGCAGCTGCTCGGGGTGTCGGGCGATCCTGCCGACACGTTCCCAGTCGAGCGGGTTCGCCTCGACGAGCGCATAGCAACCGATGCGGGGTGAGGCACCAGCCTAACTCCGCCAGTGCAGCGTTTGCTCGCGCAATGGGTTGACGAACGGCCGCCCTTCGCTCCGCGCCGCCAGGTATTCCTTCTTCAGCCGCATATACCAGCGAACCTGCGCATCCGGATCGCCGACGAACAGCGGGGCGGGGAGGGAAGCGTTGCCCACCAGCCGCGCCGCCACTTCGCGGTCCTGATCCAGGAAGTCCCGCGCCATCCACGCCGCGACCGGGCGCAAAGGGGCCAGCCATTTCACCGTCCAATACACGCAGTAGTGCACGTCCGTCTCGGTGGCGCTGATTGGCGTCGTGGCGGCCAGCACGCAGGCGGAGTGGCGGTCGCCCTGGATATGCTCGATCCGCACCCCCGGTAGATGGATGCCGATGTCGATCCGCACGTTCTTGCCGAGTAGGCGATAGGGGTTGGCGCCCTCCTTCAGATGATGCCGCAGCATACGGAAGCCCATGCCGTCGGGCTCGAACTCCTTCTCCTTGAGCCGCAGCCGAGACGCCGGGTCCTTCTTCCACCAGCGCGAGGTGTGCACGAAAGCGGGATGGCCAGGATCGAAGAACCCCCAGGCGGCGAGGTCGACCTCGCAGGGGAAGCGCATCGTGGTCGTGACCTGCGGCGCCTCGCCCTCGAACCCCGGCACCGTCGGCACCGGGCCCGGCTCGACGCCCGGCGCGCCGACATGGACCCAGACGTTGCCTTGCACATCCAGCGCCGGGTAGGTGCGCAGCCGGAACCGGCTTGGATCGGTTCGGTCGTCAGGCGCCAGTGACGGAATTTCGGTGCAGCAGCCGTCGGTGCTGCGGAATGCCCAGCCGTGGTAGCAGCAGCGCAGCGTCTGGCCGTCGAACGAGCCGTGGCGCATCGGCATGCCGCGGTGGGGGCACGAGTCGCTGACCGCGAACACCGAACCGTCGAGGCGGCGGCCTAGCAGCAGCGCCTCGCCCAGCAGCGACACGGGAAGCGTCTTGCCGGGCTTCAGGTTTCGGGAGGATACGGCCAGATACCAAAAGCCGCGCAACATGCCGTCCATGGGAGCAGAGTACAATCGAGGCTTCCGTCAGTCCATAACGATGCGGGGCGCCTTCGGCTGCCGCGCCGCGAGGCCGTCCCAGACCCGGCGCGCGATGGCGGCGAAGGCCTGCGCCGCCGGACTGTCGGGGTCGGCGGCGCAGATAGGCGTGCCGGCGTCCGACGTGGTGCGAATGTCCAGCAACAGTGGCACCTCGCCCAGGAAGGGGATGCCGAGGTGCTCGGCCTCGCGCCGCGCGCCGCCATGGCCGAACAGCTCGGTCCGGTGGCCGCAGTTCGGGCAGCAGAACACGCTCATGTTCTCGACCAGGCCCAGCACCGGCACCAGCGTCTTCTCGAACATGCGCACGCCGCGCCGGGCGTCGATGAGCGCGATGTCCTGCGGCGTTGACACGATCACGGCGCCGCTGAGGCTCACCTTCTGCGCCATCGTGAGCTGCGCGTCGCCGGTGCCGGGCGGCATGTCGACGATCAGGATATCCAGTGCGCCCCAGTGCACCTGGCCCATCATCTGCTCGAGCGCGCCCATCACCATCGGCCCGCGCCAGATCATCGCCGCGTCTGGGTCCACCAGGAAGCCGATCGACATGGCGGACAGGCCCCAGGCCTGCAGCGGCACCATCATGCCGTTCCGCGTTTCCGGCTTGCGATCGACGCCCAGCATGCGCGGTAGGCTCGGGCCATAGATGTCGGCGTCCAGCAGGCCGACCCGATGGCCCTGCTGCGCCAGGGCGACTGCGAGGTTCACCGCCGTGGTAGACTTACCGACCCCGCCCTTGCCGCTGGCGACGGCCACGATGTAGGTCACCTCGGGCAACAGCGACGCCTTGGCTGCCGGCGCGGATTGAGGCGCTCTCCCAGGCGCTTTTTGGGGCGCTCCTTGGGGCGCCGCCTCGCCCCGGTGCGCCGTCAGCACGGCCGTCGCGTTAACCACGCCGGGCTGTTTCGACAGCAGCGCTTCGGCCGCACGGCGCACTTGCTCCATTGCGGGAGCGCTGTCGCGGTCGGTGCGGAGCGCCAGGTGCACCAGGCCGTCCCGCACCGCCAAGCTGTCCACCAGCCCGGCCGCGACGATGTCCCGCCCCGAGCCCGGGTCCATCACGCCACGCAGCGCCGCCCGCAGCCCATCAGTCGTCAGTGCCGCCATCGCTTGTAAACCCTCGATCCCCGGTCAATATGCACGCCACCGTGAAGTCGCATATGGCGCTTGGATACCCGACTGCAAACTAGGCTGCTGCAACCGACGGCGCAGATCTACAGGAGCCACTGTAACTCGATGTCTTGGAATAATGGTGGCGGCTCGGGTCCTTGGGGCCCGGGCAACAACAACCCGCCCCCGCGCGGCCCTAATCGTGGCCCATGGGGCGGTGGCGGCCCGAACGGCATTCCGGACCTGGACGAAGTCCTGGCCCGGCTGCAGGCGTCGGCGCGCCGTTTCGTCCCAGGCGGACCCGGCGGGAGACGCAGTAATCCGCGGCTGATCGCCTTGATCCTGCTGGTCGGCGCGGTGATCTGGCTGGCCAGCGGCTTCTATCGCGTGGAGCCGGACCAGCAGGGCGTCGTGCTGCGGTTCGGCGCGTTCCAGCGCACGACGCTGCCGGGCCTAAACTATCACCTGCCGTGGCCGATCGAGCAGGCGCTGACGCCCGCCGTCACCCGCATCAACCGAACCGAGGTCGGCTTCCGCATCGCCGCCGACAGCACTGGCGTCAGCCGCGTCGGCAGCTCCCAGGATCTCGGCCGCGATGTGCCGGGCCGGAGCGGCCCGGCGCGCGAGGTGCTGGAAGAGGCGCTCATGCTGACCGGTGACGAGAACATCATCGACATCAATTTCAGCGTGTTCTGGCGCATACGCGACGCCAGCACCTTCCTGTTCAACACGCGCAACCCCGAGAACACCGTGAAGTCAGTCGCGGAAAGCATGATGCGTGAGGTCATCGGCCGCACCCCGATCCAGCCCGCGCTGACCGAAGCCCGCGCCCGCATCGAGCAGGAGGTCACGACCGGCGCGCAGGGCGTGCTGGATCAATACGGCGTCGGAGTTGAGATCACCCAGGTTCAGCTTCAAAAAGTCGACCCGCCCGGCGCCGTGATCGAGAGCTTCCGCGACGTGCAGCGCGCCAACACCGACGCGGACCGCGCCCGCAACGAGGCCGAGAGCTATCGCAACGACATCGTGCCTCGCGCTCGAGGCGACGCCGCCCGCCTCACCGCCGAGGCCGATGGCGCACGCCAGGCCAACATCGCCGAGGCTGGTGGACAGGCGCAGCGCTTCCTGAGCGTCTACAACGCCTACTCCGTCGCCAAGGATGTGACGATCAAGCGCCTGTATATCGAGACGATGCAGGACATCCTGACCAAGACGCCCTCGATCGTGGTGGACGACAAGCTGCAGGGCATCGTGCCCTACCTGCCGCTCGACCCTACGGGCCGGCCCAAGGCGCCCGCACCGCCTGCGCCGCCGGCGGAGATCCGTCGATGAGCCGCAGCGTAATCGCGGCCATCGCCGCGGCATTTGTCCTGTTCATCCTGGTCAGCGCCAGCCTGTTCACGGTTTCGCAGACCGAGCAGGTATTGATTACTCAGTTCGGCCAGCCGATCCGCGTCATCAGCGCGCCGGGGCTGAACTTGAAGGTGCCATTCGTGCAGACGGTCATCAGCTTTGACCGGCGCCTGCTGGACTTCGAGACCTCCGGTGAGGAGGTGATCCTGGCTGACCAGCGGCGCATGATCGTGGACAGTTTCACCCGGTTCCGCATCACCGACCCGCTGCGCTATTTTCAGGCGGTAGGTTCGGCCGAAGACGCGATCCGCGCTCGGCTGAACTCGGTCGTGACCTCATCGCTCCGCCGCGTATTGGGCAATGAGCAACTGCTTGCGGTGCTTTCGGCGGACCGGGGCCGCATCATGGGGCTGATACGCGGCCAAGTCAGCGACGAGATGCGGGGGTTCGGCGTGGCGATCGAGGACGTGCGCCTGCGCCGGGCCGACCTGCCGGAGGAGAACACCCAAGCCGTCCTGAGCCGGATGAAGTCCGAGCGTGAGCGCATTGCAAGCCAGGCCCGCGCCGAGGGCGCCGAGGCGTCCGCACGCATCCGCGCCAATGCCGAGCGCGACCGCACGGTGCTGCTGGCCGACGCCCGCGCCACCGCGGACCGTTCGCGAGGCGAGGGGGAGCGGCAGTCGATCAAGATCTATGCCGACGCGTTCCAGCAGGACACCAAGTTCTATGAGTTCTACCGGACCATGCAGGCCTATCGGGAGGCGTTCGGCAATGGCCAGTCCCGGCTCGTCCTCACCCCGGACAGCGATTTCTTGCGGCTTCTACGCCAAGGCCCGCAACAATGACATGGTGCCGGCGTTGTTCCCAATCCTCTGAAGCTACCCACCTTTTGCGTTGTGGGTGCCCTGCCTGCGTGAGCACATCCATTTTTCGTCGACCTCTCGGGAGTTAAGTCATGCGCCTTCGGTCCCTCCGTGCACTCGCACTCGCCAGCGCGTTCGTGCTCCCGGCCGTCCTGCCGCCGTTCGTGGCGCCTGCGATGGCGCGAGGCGCTCCAGAAAGCTTTGCCGACCTTGCGGCCACCCTGCTGCCGGCTGTCGTGAATATCTCGTCGTCGCAAAACTCACAGGCGCGGGCGGACCGGAGTGGCCCCGAGGTCCCCAACTTTCCGCCGGGCTCGCCGTTCGAGCAGTTCTTCAAGGATTTCCTGGACCGCAATCGTCCCGGTGGCGGCGGTGGCCCACAGCGTCGCGGGCAGGGTCCGAACCACGGCGAGAATGGGCCGCCGGGCCAGGAGGGTGGACCGCCGAGTTCCGGCAAGGCCGTGAGCCTCGGCTCCGGCTTCGTTATCGATCCGGCCGGCTACATCGTGACCAACAACCATGTCATCGACGGCGCAGACGAAATCAGTGTCACCCTGCAGGACAATACGACTCTGAAGGCCAAGCTGGTCGGCAAGGATGAGCGGGTCGACCTGGCGTTGCTGAAGGTCGAGAGCGACAAGCCGCTCAAGTTCGTGCCGTTCGGCGACAGCGACGCCGAGCGCGTCGGCGACTGGGTGCTGGCGATCGGCAACCCGTTCGGCCTGGGTGGCTCCGTCACTGCGGGCATCGTCAGCGCGCGCGGGCGGGACATCCGGCAAGGGCCGTATGACGACTTCATCCAGACGGACGCTGCCATCAACCGGGGCAACTCGGGTGGGCCGCTGTTCAACATGGCGGGCGAGGTCATCGGCATCAACACCGCAATCTACTCGCCATCCGGCGGATCGGTCGGCATCGGGTTCTCGATCCCGTCCAACCTGTCCAAGTCCGTCGTGTCGCAGCTTCGCGAGTTCGGCCGCGCCCGGCGCGGCTGGCTGGGTGTGCGCATCCAGCAGGTGACGCCCGACATCGCCGAGAGCATCGGCCTGAAGGACACGACCGGCGCCATGGTTGCCGGCGTGAACGACGGCGGCCCGGCCGATACGGCCAAAATCCACAACGGCGACATCATCCTGAAATTCAACGGTCAGGATGTGAAGGAGATGAAGACGCTGCCGCGCATCGTCGCCGAGACGGTCATTGGCAAGAACGTGCCCGTCCTACTGTGGCGCGACGGCAAGGAGGTCACGGTCCAGGCGTCGGTCGGTGAGCTGCCCGATGAGGTGCAGCAGGCGTCCGCCACGCCCACGCCGGATCGCACGCCGCCGAACCGCACATCGGAGATTTCGGGCTTGGGCGCCCGGCTGTCGCCGATCACCGACGACATGCGCGACAAGTTTAAGCTGTCGCAGGATCAGAAGGGTGTCGTTGTGACGGACGTGATGCCGGACGGCACCGCCGCCGGCCGCGGCCTGAAGCCCGGCGACGTTATCGTCGAAGTGCAGCAGGAGGCGGTTTCCAGCCCGGCCGACGTGCAGGAGCGCCTGGACCGGTTCCGCAAGCAGAACCGCAAGACCGTGCTGATGCTGATCCAGAGCGGCGACGGCCTACGCTGGGTGCCGGTGCCTCTCGCGAGCGACAGCCTGAATAAGCCGGGCTAAGCCCAATACGGTTCATTTAAGCGTTTGGAGCCTCTATATCGCTGGTTAGGTTTTCTGGGATCGACAGCGATGGCGGGTGTTCCTGCTGGCCTTCCGGCCGGCGTTCGTGTCAGCGACCACATCAGCCT
>JAABVA010005708.1_pt1 | contig 11202 bp, 15 predicted proteins | sample 5560331 | NCBI WGS metagenome assembly JAABVA01 (sample SAMN12812661, study PRJNA571458) | rock metagenome | isolation source: Antarctica rocks | place: Antarctica: Victoria Land, Mt New Zealand sud | collected 2016-01-07
GGGCGTGCCCGGCCGGTTCCAGTTGGAAGGTGGAGTGTTCAACGTCGAAGTGCCCGATGAGGCAGTGCTGGATCTCATCGAGTAGTTGGGGGGCGTGGCCGTCGGTGAAGCAGCTGTCGTCCAGCACGACGTGCGCGGACAGCGCCGGCAGGTTGGAGGTGACCGTCCACACGTGCAGGTCGTGCACCCCGACGACGTGGCCGGTGCCGAGCAGGTGGGTGCGGATGTCGTCGAGGTCGATGTGCTCGGGGGCGGCTTCCAGCAGCACCCGGCCGGAGTCGCGGAGTAAGCCCCACGCGGCTTTGAGCATTAGGGCGACGACGAGCAGGGAGGCGATCGCGTCGGCACGGGTGTAGCCGGTGGTCAGGATGATGATGGCGGCGATCACGGTGCCGAGGAACCCGTAGAGGTCGGTGAGGATGTGCTGGTAGGCGCCTTGGACGTTCAGGCTGGATCGGTTCGCTTTCGCCAGCATCCCGGCGGCGAGCACGTTCACCGCCACTCCGATGATCGCCACGATCAGCACCGGAGCGCCCTGCACGGGCGGTGGGTCGAGCAACCGTCGAATGGCCTCGAACGCGACCAGGGCGCTGACCACCAGCAAGGTGATGCCGTTGCCGGCCGCGGAGAGGATCTCCGCGCGTTTCCACCCGAATGTCCAGTGCCCGGCCGCCGGGCGGGCGGCCAGCCCGATCGCCCACAGCGAGGCGCCGATCGCTCCCACGTCGGAGAGCATGTGCCCGGCGTCGGAGAGCAACGCCAGGGATCCGGAGGCGAACGCAACCACGACCTCCAGCACCATGAACGCCACCAGCAGCAGCAACGCGATCGAGAGGTAGCGCTTGTCGCCATCGGCGCTGATGCCATGGGAATGACCGGAGTGCTCATTGCCGTGTTGGTGGTCTCCGCGGGGACCGTGCGGCGGCTGGTCGGGCGGGGTGGTGTCGAGAGGGGTCATCGCGGCTGCTCCGTTCGCTCGGGGTGGATCGCCTCGGTGTGCTGGGTGTGCGTCAAACCCAGGTCGAGCAGCATCCGCACGTGGGCGTCGTCCAGGCGGTAGTACGCCATCCGGCCGCGCCGGTGCACCGACACGATCCGGTGCGCCCGCAGCAGCCGAAGCGCTTGGCTGACCGCGCTCTCCCGCATCCCGGTGGTCGCCGCCAAATCGCAGACGCACAGCTCACCGGCCTCCAGCAGCGCCAGCAGCAACCGCAGCCGCCCCGGCTCACCCAGCAACCCGAACACGTCCGCCGCAGCAGCGACGTCGGTCTCGGTTGGCATTGCCGCCCGCACATCCGCGACCTTGGCCGCGTCGACCAACCGCACACCACACCCGAGGAGCTCCACCGCCTCAGCCACCCGACTCCCCTAACGTATGCGTATACATTCAGACAATAATATAACAGGAATGGGGTCAGCGACCGCGCCGAGGGCTGGCTGACCGGAGGTGAGCGAGGCCGGTCCCGCATGGATCGGGCGCGGCAGCTTCCGAGATAGATGGTGGTGGGTGGTGCGGTGCCGGTGTCGGCTGGGGCGGTGGTGACGTCGGAGGGGTGTGCACCAACGGTTCAGGTGCGCTGTTAGAGCTGGCTGATGAAGGTGTAGATGACCATGACGCTGACGATGATCACGAAGACCCGCAGGACCCATAAACCCGCTTGGACGCGGCTACTCAGAATCGCCCGGGCTACGGGCTGATGGGTGTGCGCGGTGAACTGGTGGGGTTCGAGGTGGTTGACCAGCGGGGTCGGGTGTTCCTGGCGGTGTGTAGTCATCGGTGGCCTTTCGTGGGCACGGTCGTTCGCCGCGCAGGCGCGCATCAGCTCAGGAGGAACTGGGCAGGAGGTGGATGGCTTGGAGGAAGCTGTCGATTCCGTACGCGGCGCCGCACAGCCCGACGAAGGCGATGACGGTGATCCCGATGATGTTGGTGAGGCGTCTATTGGCCCAGGAGCCCATCAGGTCGCGGTCGTTGGCGAGCATCACCAAGAACACCAGGGTGACCGGGAGGAGCACCGTCGCGAGAACGTTGGCGTTCAGCGCGATCGACAGCAGCGGGGCGCCGGGGATCAGGATCACTACCGCAGCCAGTAGGGCAGTCGCGAGGTTGGTGGTGTAGAACAAGCGGGCTCGGCGGGGGGAGCAGTTCAGGCTGCGGGCGGCTCCGGCGCATTCGGCGGCGGCGTAGGCGGTGCTCGCGGAGATGGTCAGCACTGCGAGGGCACCGGCTTCGATCAGGCCCAGCGCGAACAGGGTCCCGGCTGGCTTTCCGGCGGTGGCCTCCAGCGCGGCGGGGAACCCGGCGCCGGCCAAGCTTTGGATCTCGGCGCCGCCGTTGTGGGTGGCCAGCGCGGCCCCGGCGATGAGCGCTCCGATGCCGAACACCGCGGCCAGGGCCGCCCCGAGGGCCGTGTCGAAGCGGCCATGTCCGATGTCGCGGGTGGTCATGCCCTTATCCGCGGTGCTGGCCTGCTGGAAGAACACCATCCACGGTGTCACGGTGGCCCCGATGGTGGAGGCGATCAGCAGCAACAAGGTGTTGGTGTCACCGGTGGGCAGCGGCAGGAAATCCAGCGCTGCCACGACCGCCATCGGGTTGGGTTTGACCAGGACCGCCGCGGCTAGGAACAGCCCGTTGAACACGGCCACCCCAAGACGACGCGTTCCCAGCGCCAGTACCGCCGCCCACTCAGGGAGAACACGGTGAGCGCGAGACCCAGCACTACCGCGACCGGGGCCCCGAGACCGAAGTAGGCCAGTCCCACCCGGATCACCACGAACTCCGCCACCAACGTCACCAGGTTGGTGAGCACGAGGTCCCCGGCCCCGAACCATCCCTAGACCGGCCCGAACCGGTGCAAGACGAGCTCACCGAATCCACGGTGGGTGGCCGCGGCGACCCGCATGCTCATCTCCTGGCACACATATGCCATGAGGAACAGCACCGGAATAAGCGGGAGGAAGAACCCCAGCCGTAGGTGGCGCCGTCGGTGGCGCAGGAGATCATGCTCGGCCCGTCGTTCTCCCCGAGCATCGCCAACAGCCCCGGCCCGACCAGCAGCCACGCCAGCCGCCCGCGGCGACCCGACCCCCGGGCCCCAGCTATCCGTGCCCGGTCGCGGGACCGGGCGGCGTCCTCCCCCACTAAGGGCGCCCGAGCGTCTCGGTGCGCTCCCAGCGTGAGCTGCTGGAGGCGTCGAACCCGGACCCCAACGCACAAACCGCGCTGTCCCAGCTCGACGTGAACGCCAACGAGCTCACCCTGGTACCGGACACGCGGCATGACAGCGCAGGAGGCGACCGAGCACGCGGCCGAGGTCCTGCGCGAACACAACCTGGGTATCACACCGGCAGCAGCAGAAGCCGACGGGCACGAAGCTGTCGGAACCGGTCTCGGCGCGGCGCTGTCGAGTTTCTGTTTCTTCGCCTCCGGTGCGGTGATCCCGGTACTGCCCTACCTGTTCGGGCTGCAGGGCACCGTCGCATTGCTCGTGGCGGTGGTGCTCGTGGGGGCGGCGCTGATCGGGACGGGGATGGTGGTCGGGTTGCTGTCGGGCGGGCCGCCGCTGCAGCGCGCGATGCGCCAGCTCGCCATCGGCTACGGCACGGCCGCCGTCACTTACCTCCTCGGACTGCTCTTCGGCGGAGGCATCGGCTGATGGTCTGCGCCGCGCGGGTGGTGTTCAGGCGCCGCCGGCGGTGACGATGGCGTCGGTGATGAAACCGGCCAGTAGGCCGAGGAGCAGGCCGTAGGCCACGAGGTCGGGGCGTTTGGCGCGGGCGGCCACCCCGAGGAGTTGGGCGATGACGTAGACGATCGAACCCGCGGCGAGGGTGAGGAACACGACGCTGACCGGCTCGGAGGTGAAGTTGTGTTTGGTGGCCGCGGAGCGCGGCGATATACCGGTCATAACCCACCAGGCCCAGCAACCCGACGGCGAGACCCCCGGCGAACAACCCGCCGTAGCCGAACACCGGGCCCAGGCCGCCGCTGCCCTCATGCACCGCCGACAGGGCGCTGTCGATCGGTTCCCACGCCTTCGCGGCCACGTCCCAGAACAGGAACAGCAGCACCCCGACGGCGGTGGCGTTGAGCACCACCTGTAAACCGGGGGCCGGACGGCGCATCCGCCCGATCGGCAGGCCAATGATGATCGTGACCCCGGCGATAAACCCGAGCAACAGCGTGGTGGACAAACTCACGGGGACTCCTGGAATCCGGCGGCGACAACCAGGATAGGCTTACCTAACGTCGCCGAAAATGCAAGCCAAGTCATGCCGGGACGCGGGCCGGAAGCCGCATCGTCACCGCGTGAGCACAACGACGCTGACGAGCAACGGCGAGCCGTCGACGGACCGATCCTGGTGTCGTGTCCGGCCCTCAGCTGTCGGATGTGTCCAGGGGCGAGGGGCCGGGGGTGGCTCGGAGTTCGACGCAGCATTCAGCGGGGCGGGGGGCTAGGACGGCCTCGACGGTGGCGGCGCGTAGCCCGTGCAGGAAGCCGGTGAGGTAGGCGTGGTTGATGCCGCACACCAGTTCGGGTTCGCCGGCGGCGAGGGGGTGGAAGGGGCAGTTGCGCAGCCGCACGCAGGTCGGTGCCTCGTGGCTGGGTTCGAACCCGTGCCGGGCCAGTGCGGTCTTGGTGAGGGTGAGGGCTCGTTCCGCGCCGAGCCGGCCGGGCCGGGTCTGCTCGCGCTCGGCGATCCCGAGGGTGAATCCGCGGTCACGGGCCGTGCGCAGCGCCGCCTGCTGGGCGTTTTCGTCGGCACGCTCGGTGAGCACGGCGGCGAGCAGGATCTCGGCGAGCATGTCGGCGCGGCGTTCGGGGATGGCCACCCGGATGTCGTGTTCGCCCGGGAGGTAGACCTTGGGGCGGCGACCAACCTTGCGGATGCCCCCGGCGGGGGCCGTGTGGACGCGCAGTAGCCCGGTATCAACGAGCTTGTCGAGGTGGAACGCGGCGAGCTTGCGGGAGATGCCGACCGCGGCTGCGGCTTGTTCGCGGGTGACCGGTTGGCGGGCGCGGCGGATGAAGTCATAGAGGCTGCGGCGGTTGTCGTCCTCCAACGCGGCCACGGCCGCGATCGCGTCCGGGACCGGGTGTGCTTCTACCACCATGGACCCATGGTAATGACCACGTCCATACCCGAAAACGTCGCGCCCGCCGCCCCTTGCGTGATCTTCTAGGTTGCGCGACAATTAAACCTAGGATGATTGGTGAAACATTGGGTGAGGTTGTCACGGTGGACGAGCGGATGCAGCAGGCGAAGTGGCCGACCAGCGCCGCCCTCGCCGGACCGTATGGGCACCCGTTTCACCCGATTCTGGTGACCGTGCCGATCGGCGCGTGGGTCGCGGCCCTGGTGTTCGACATCGGTTCGCAGATCATCGGCGAACCCCATGTGCTGGCCGTGGGGGCGCTGTGGCTGATCGCGATCGGGGTGCTGGGCGCGGTGGCCGCGGCGATGATCGGTTTCATGGACTTCTTCGCCATTCCGTCCGGCACGCCGGCGTTTCGCACGGGCCTGCTGCACATGGGCCTCAACCTCGCGGTGACCGCTGCCTACGTCGGCAACTTCGCCTGGCGCTGGCTGGGCCAGGAGCAGGTGGCTGCGGTACCGGCCGGGCCGCTGGCGCTGTCGGTGGTGAGTCTGGGGGTGCTGGCGGCCTCGGGCTACCTCGGCGGCAAATTAGCGTTCCGCTACGGGGTGCGGGTGGCCGATGAAACCACCCAAGCCGAGGGCTACCAGCTCACCGACACGCCTGCAGATGGCCACGCACCGACCCCACGCCCGCCCGGGCCCCGGGCTACACCGTCCCACCCTTTAGGAGAATGATCATGGGCATCGCCGCGTTGATCACCTGGATCCTCACTGCCGCTGGCGGCTTCTTCCTGCTGGCCACCTGGATCGCGAAGGGCGGAGCACGCGGGGGCCGACCCGGCTCCACCCGCTTCCCGCCCGCGGTGATCTTCGGTCACTTCCTGCTGGCCGCCGCGGGCCTGATCGTGTGGATCATCTACCTCATCACCGCCACCGACGCCCTGGCCTGGACCGCGTTCATCATCCTGGTCCCGGTCGCCCTGCTGGGCTTCGCGATGCTGATTCGCTGGATTCCGACCTACCGGGCCCGCGCCGTGGCCGCCACCGGTGGACCCGGCGCGGACACCGCACCCGGGCGGGGACCGGCCGAGCGTCACTTCCCGCTCGCCGTGGTCGGCGGGCATGGCCTGCTCGCGGTAATCACCCTGGTCCTGGTCTTGTTGACCGCCCTCGGCGTCGGCGGCAGCTGACCCGTGGCCCACGACCAAACCCCCGCACTCGACGACACGGGCCGGCGCCGCCGGACCTGGCGTTGCGGGGTCCTTCGCCCGACCCAGCACCTCGACCTGGCCGCCGCTGAGGCGGCCGCCGGGCAATTCCCGCGGGCCCTGGGAGTATCCACGGACTCAGAAAGTATGCGCGGAACGCCCCGCCGGATGGCCGGCGCCTACGCGGAATTGTTCAGCCCCCGCCCCTTCGACCTGACGACCTTTCCCAACGAGGAAGGCTACGACGAGCTGGTGTTAGTCCGCGGCATCCCGCCGCGCTCGGTCTGTGAGCATCACCTGCTGCCCTTCGTCGGCGTCGCCCACGTCGGCTACCTCCCCGACCAACGCATCCTCGGCCTGTCCAAACTCGCCCGGGTGGTCGAGCACTTCGCCAGCCGCCCGCAAGTACAAGAGCGACTGACCAAACAGGTCGCCGACTGGCTCCACGCACAACTGCAGCCCCGCGGCGTCGGGGTCGTCATCACCGCCGAACACACCTGCATGACCCTGCGCGGAGTACAAGCCGTCGGCACCACCACCGTCACCTCCACCCTGCTCGGCACCCTGCGCGCAGACCCCCGCTCCCGCCAGGAATTCCTCGCCCTCACCGGCGCCAACGCCTAACCCCGTCCCTCACCAGCCGGCTGCCCGCTGGGTTTGCCCGTGTCGAGCTGACGTGCGGACCCGACAACGGCGCGGCGCGGCTTTGTGGGAGAAGGGCTGGTTCGCTCGTACTTGCCCTTCCAGGGCGGGAGGCGCGACACCGTGGTCTGGAGCCAGCGCCCTCACGGCACAGCCACGGCGCTGATCGCCGACATCGGACCTGCCCGCGTCTCGGGACGCCGGTTGGGCGTCCCGCATTGCTCGCTGCCGCAACTCGACAACGACGCGCTCATACTCACAATCGATCATCCGCGCTGCTTTGCTGGCGGTGCCGCCACGAGGTTGATGGTGCGTAATGCATCCCGTGACTTCGTCACGCGCCTGTCCGTTCGCGGACGTCCCTTCGGGGCTGCCCTGAAGTGTCGGTCTGTGGTACACCCCAACAGGACGTCAGGGGAGCGGGATACGACCTGAGTTGGAGTCCTGGTTTCGCCGCGCTCGGGAACTGCTCTGAGTTGGTCCAAGGCCCTCAGCTGAGACGGGCAGCTGATCATCGTGGGTTGCATCGCGGCGCTGGCTGACTCGGAGTTCCCTGGTTTGTCGATAGCTGTTGGGGTTCAACAGAGCAGGAGCCGCTTGTCGCAAAGCGCCAGGCGCGCGGCGGGGCCGCTTTAGTAGCCGTTTTGTACTGTGTCCCGGTATTGGGTGTTGCACTGGTTGATGGCGGTTTGGTCGCCGTGGGCGTTGTTAATGCAGTTCACGAGGTCGCTGCCGCCGTTGCCGAAGAACAGGGCGGCGCCGGCCACGACGAGCACGATGGACAACACCACGCCGGCTGCGCCGGTGATGATGCCGGCGAGGGCGACTCCACCGTTGGTGGCGTGGCCTTTTTTGGCGCGGGAGCGGCCGATGAAGCCGAGCACGATGGCGATGATCCCGAGCAGGATGCCGCCGATCACGGTGATCGAGGCGACGATGGCCACGATGCCGAGCACTAGGGCGGTGATCCCGATCCCGTTGCGCGGGTGCGCGGGTGCGCACTCGGCCGATCCGGCTGGGCCCCGGCCGGAGGAAGGGTCGTGTGGGGGCATCGGCTCGGGGGTTGCGGTCATGATGGCTCCTGCAGTGGTGTGCCGTGGCCGCCGTACGGCCTGATCGGCTCAGACCGTACGGGGAAGCCTTGCCCACATACAACGAGCCGCGCCGCGCATAACACCCGGCGAACAGTCCGACCATTTGGGCAGCGCCGTGCTTTCCCCGGGGGTCGGTGTTGGGGCAGTGCGCACACGGGGCGGTGAGGGGTTGGCTGACCTCCGCGGCCACCGTCATGGGGTGGGTTAGGTTTGGCCGAGCGCTGACTGTGGGGGTCTGGAAGAAGGGGGACGGTGTGAGCGAAAGACCGAGCTACTCAGGGGGGATGCCTCCGCTTCCGGCTACGCCGGACCTTCCGGCGCAGCCAGGATCACCGCCGAAGGAGGTGCAGAACGCGGTCACCCTGTGGATCGTGAGCATCATCCTCGGCCTGCTCGCCGGCATCCTGAACTTCCTGGTGGCCAACCCGCTGGCCGCCAGCCGCCAACGCATGCACGCCACCGCCACCTCCGGGATGTCCCCAGCTCAGCTCGACACCATCATGAACGTCGGCCTCATCATCGGCGGCATATTCGGGTCCTGCTCCTGGCCCTGGAAGTGTTCCTCGTCGCCAAGATGAAAGCGGGCCGCAACTGGGCGCTGTTTGTGTCCGCTGGCGTCGGCGAGGGCACGCTTGTCGGTGTTGTCATGCGGGGGTCCCAGCAGTGTGGGGCCGTTCGCCGCGGAACAGTGGGATGGCGACTGCGGCCGCAGTCAGGGCGGCGGCACCGAACGTGGTGAATGCGAGGGGGAACCCCCAGGTCAGGGCGGCCTGAAAGAGCAAACTTCCCAGCCCCAGACCGGTAAAGAGGGTGAATACGTTCAGGCCCATGGCTTGGCCGCGGTTGCCGGGCAGGTCGGTGACGATGCCACCCAGCGGTGGCTGGGTCATGTCATAGCCCAGGGACAGGGCCACGAAGGTGGCTTGCACGGCGATGCGGGGAAGGGCCACGGCCAGCAACAAGGCACACACCGCGCCGAGGGCCACGCCGGCGGGGATGATCCGGGCCCGCCCGTAGCGATCGACCACGCGGCCGATGAGTGGGCCTAGCAGGAACCCGGGGATGCCGTAACCCAGCAAGGTCAGCCCGATACCGAGTTCACCGAGCCCGAACCGCTGGGTCAGGTAGAGCCCCAACCATGTATAGACACCGGACTGCAGCACGGCGTTGATGAGCACATAACTCACGAGCGTCATCTTCGGTTTTCTGGTCGCAGGCTTCATCGTCGCGTTGGTCCCCACCTCGGTGTTCAGCACAGTGTTCCTGCCCTCGGACTCGTTCCTCGGGGTACTAGAGAACGCGGCGGTGGGGGTGCTGGCCGGGGTGTTCAGCTTCATCGGCTCGATCGGGATCGTGCCCTTCGCGGCCGCGCTGTGGTTCGGCGGGGCAGGCTTCGCCGCCGTGCTCGGGGTAATCGTGTCCGACACGATCACTGTGCCGGTCCTCAACCTGTGGCGCAGCTTCTTCGGGAACAAAGCCACCGGCTACATCTTCGTGGTGTTCTACACCGCCATGGTCACCTCCACCGTCGGCATCGAATATGTGTTCCGAGCCTTCGGGTGGCTCCCCACCCGTCCCACCCAGGGCGGGTCAGTCACCGCCGGGGGCTGGCAACTCGACTACACCCTGTGGCCCACCCTGGCCTTCCTCGCGCTCACCGCCGCCCTGTGGTACCTGCGGCGGCTGGCCCACCACCGAGGTGCGGTCGAGGTCACCGACCCGGTGTGCGGGGTGCACTTCGAACGCCGGGAGGCCGACACCAGCCGCGGCACCGACACCGGGGTGGCCTACTTCTGCTCCACCACCTGCGCCCACGCGTTCGACCAGCAACCGGTCCCCCACCCATGACGGCAACACCGGTGCCCTCCCCTGCCGGTGCCCTCCCCCGCCCGGCGCCCCTACGGCCCGCAGGCCCCGCACGGTCAGAGACAGCTTCTTCGTGGCCGACCCCGGGACGACCGTGACCGCAGCGTCGGTTCGCGGTCGGCGAGTGGACGCCGCTGTTCGTCCCCGGTGATCCGCCAATGTGCGCCACCATCGTCCGGATCATCGCCCTGACCACCCGCCTCGGGCGGTGCGAGTGATCGGTCAGCCGAACCCCTCCAGGAGGAATGACCTTGGCTGCACCAAATGAGTCGTCCGCCGCGGCGCGCCCAAGCTCGTTGGCCACCACCCTCGAGGCCGGCGAGATCATCCTGGCCGGCTCCTTCACCCGCCCGATGTGGGTCGAGCGCGGCGACACCGTCCACGCTGACTACCGAAACCTGGGAGCGATCACGTGCCGATTCGAATGAGCCCCGACCCCACCTTCGCCATCTCCTCGACGGGGCCGAGCGGCCCCTGGTCGGCATGTGGGTGTGCAGCGGCAGCCCCTGGTCGCCGAGATCTGCGCCGACAGCGGCCTGGACTGGATGCTCATCGGCGCCGGGCACAGCCCCAACGGACTGCAGTCCATCTCGCGCAGCTCCAGGCGGTGTACGGCCACCAAATCGCTCCCCTGGTCCGCCCGCCGTCGGTGACTCCGTCACCATCGAGCAGCACCTCGACCTCGGGGTGCAGAACCTGCTCGTGCCGATGATCGACACCGCCGAGCAGGCCGCCGACGTCGTCCGCGCCGTCACCTATCCCCCGCACGGCATCCGCGGTGTCGGCAGCGCCCTGGCCCGCGCCTCGCGGTGGAACCACGTCGACGACTACTTCGGCACCGCCGCCGATGCTCTCGCGGTGTACGGCCAGGTCGAGCGCGCCGAGGCCGTCGCGAACGTCGAGGCCATCGTCGCGACCCCCGGCATCGACGGCATCTTCATCGGCCCCTCCGACCTGGCCGCCTCAATAGGCGTCCTCGGGCAGCAGGTCCACGCCGATGTCGTCGCCGCCGTCGAGCACTGCCTCGCTGTCGCCACGGCAGCCGACATGAAGGCCGACGTCAACGCCTCGCCCCCACCCTCGCCCGGCGCTACCTCGACGCAGGTGCCGACTTCATCCTCGTCGGCGCCGACGTGCAGCTGCTCGTCCGCGGCGGCGAGAAGCTCGCCGCCGACTACATCTCGTAGGTCGTGCTTCACTCCGTCCTGGACGAAAGCGCCCGGGCTCTAGCTGTTTCCGGTGAGCCGGTGGCCTGAGTACCGGCTGGACTCCATGGCCGAATAGGGCAC
>JAABVA010005709.1_pt1 | contig 11201 bp, 6 predicted proteins | sample 5560331 | NCBI WGS metagenome assembly JAABVA01 (sample SAMN12812661, study PRJNA571458) | rock metagenome | isolation source: Antarctica rocks | place: Antarctica: Victoria Land, Mt New Zealand sud | collected 2016-01-07
ATCAAAAAGGTGAGGATTAGCCCCCACAAACCCAATTCGGCTGATACAGGTAGACCTGGCCTGAGAATGTCTATAACTGGCGTTTCCTGAAAATAATAAGAATCGCCAAAGTTAAATTTAAGAAGCTGCGCTACATAGTTAAAGTATTGTTGATACCAGGGCAGATCCAGGCCATATATGTGACGTAGACGCATCCACTCACCATAGGAATAGTGAGCACCAAGAAGATTTTTGATAGGATCACCGGGCGCATAAAAGCCCAAAATGAAGGTGATGAACGTGACTCCTATGAGTACGAAGATGAGGCCGATAAACCTCTTAATGAAGAATCCAACCATGTGAATACCTCCCACGATGTGTTCAAGGCCAAATAGAACATTTGCTAAGCGACAAGTGGTCGTACTGTTCGTATAACGTCTTTCTTCTGTTGCTCTTCCTCTTCATAGAGTCGGCACCGCTAGAGTGAAAAAGCTAGCAAATTCCTGCCGAGAGACGATACGGAGATTGACTTTCATGTATTTTATGTGACGCTAAGCTTGTTGTCAAGTAAATAAAGAAAGGTACAGAAAAGACATAAGGGAGAACTTGAGACAATGGGACAGCAACCGCAATGATTCCTGCCCCACCGATAGAGTGTTGCTGAATATAAGAACACATCAGGCAACACTCTTTTCACCTCTCTTAGTGTACTGTTGCGTTGGAGCAGCTTGAGTCGGTTGTCTTGTAGATATTAGCCCATAACTCTGGATCTACAAGGCTTTCACCGTTGTCCGGGTAGCCGACCACACACACTTTACGCACGAGTTGTGTTTGCGACTGATAGACCGGCAGCCACGCGACATCGTTGATCAACGACTGCTCAGCGGTGTTATACTGCTGAGTACGCTCAGTAGGATTGGTGATGTTGGCATCAGCTGTTTCCATCAGCTTTTGATTTGCTTGCTGAGCGGATGCAGCCGAACTGTTGTTTTGGCCGTAGTTCAGCGCATTATTCGGGGAACCCTTGTCAAACTGGAGAGTGAGCCAGTCTTGAGCATCAGGATAGTCTTCGATCCAGGCAATGTTGTATAAGCCAATGCCCTTAGCATTGCCAGCCGCACTGTTGATGTCGTCGAGCAACTTGTTAAAGTCCTCGTCCTGAATTTGGACGGTTACACCCAATGCTGTCTGCCACATTTGTTGCTCAGTAGCAAACTCGTTACGTGCAGCCTCACTGCCTGCTGAGGCAACATATGCCGTAACTGGAGGCATGCTGGCGAGTCCTTCTTCCTTCAAGCCTTCAGTCAACAACTGCTTTGCCAGCGTAGCATTGCCAGAGGTTGTTGCCTTACCATCTGGACCTTTTAGATTGGCATCATAACCAAACGCACCTTTTGGCACAATGTGGTTCGTCGCAATTTGCGTGTCTTTGTACACCGCGTGAACAATCTCGTCCTTATTCAGGGCGAGTGCGAATGCTTGACGAATTTTGATATTGTCCCATGGCTTCACAAGGTAGTTCATCGACCAGTAGTACGTTGCCAATTGAGGAACCGACTTGAACTCATTCGTGAGCTGTTTCGCGCCTGCTAGTTGTTGTACTGGAACAGTTGCAAAGTCAATTGTGCCAGTTTGATAAGCTTTGTAGGCTGTATTTCCGTCTTTGTAGAATGGGAAAACAAGTTCTTTTAACTGTGGCTTGTTCCCATAGTAGTTGGGGTTCGGTACAAGATCAATTTCTTGACCGCGCGTATATTTCTTGATCATGAAGGGGCCAGAACCGCCACCTTTTCCATCGCCAAGATGATCGACGAAGCGGGTGCCGTACTGATCAATCAGACTTTTCTCGATCACAAAGGAGTCTGCGTAGGTCAGCGTATACAGGAAGTAGGCTGCCTTCGCATTCGTAACAATCTGGACGGTGCTGGGATCAGGAGCGAGGAGACTATCGCCGATAAGTGTCTTGACGCTACCAGCAAGAGCTTTATCTGAATCTTTTACCAGATTCAAGTATGCTGGAGCGGTAGGAGATTTTGTGGCTTTCTCTAAGGAGCGATTAATGCTGTACACCACGTCCTGTGAAGTCAATGACGTGCCATCACTAAACTTCAAATTGGGCCTTAATTTGAATGTGTAGGTGAGACCATCGGAGCTAACCGAGTGACTTTGTGCCAACTCATCCCTGAGTTGCAAATTAGCATCCAATGTCATGAGACCCGTAAAAATACATTGGATAGGAGCATTAGAGGCCGTATCTGTGATAAGTGCCGGATCGAGCGTTTTGACATCCGAGACACCTTCTACAGGTTGGGCATCCATAAAAATCTGCTTACTGTCTGCCGCTTTTGAAGCAGTACTTGAGCCATTGCCGTTACCAGTACCACCGCCGCCACAAGCGACGACGAGCAGAGATAGTAGGCACAGGAATGTTGGCAGAATACCGAGGGTAAGTTTCTTGCCTGATCGCATTCGTGACTTCTCCTTGTTCTATGAGGACAATCCATAAACTCCAAGAGGCACAATTATTGTGCGTCAGCATCCTATCCGTGCAGTACCTATTGTTATTGTAGTGACGTAAACGGCAATATCACAGGTCTAACGTATAAGGTTATGCCTCGACGACCTGGCGTTAGACGGAGGGCATGACTCACCCTGAACTGACACCATCTTCAGTGTGAGATGCCACACACATACTGACTTATAGTAAACTACGTTCCCTTTTCACCAAATCTCACATAAAAGAAAGCGGTAGTGTGTAAATAAGAAACAGGGAGCAAGCTTACAAGCTTGCTCCCTGTTTCTTATTTACACACTACCGCTTTATGCTACATGCTCCCTATTGAACAGTTGCGTTCGCACAAGTCGGGTCTGTTGAGATGTAGATGTTTGCCCAGGATACTGGATATATCTGACCGTTGGCAGAATCCGGTACACCAACAACACACGGCTTGCGAAGGCCCTGTGATGCTTGCTGGAAGGTTGGAAGCCATGCGACATCATTGATCAACGACTGCTCAGCGGTGTTGTACTGCTGAATGCGATCTGCTGAACTACTCGCGTCGGCTGCTTCCAACTGTTGCTGGACAGCTTTCTGTGCTGCGCTGTTTGCACTATTGTTTTGACCGTAGTTCTGATTGTTCTGAGGTGATCCATTGTCGATCTGGAGTGTGGTGAAGTCCTGTGGATCAGGATAGTCAGCAATCCAGCCAATTCCCCACATTGCAATACCTTTGGGATTACCTGTTGCAGCGATGGTGTCGCTCGTCAATTTGTTGAAGTCCTCGTCCACAAACTTGACAGTGATGCCAAGCGCGTTCTGCCACATTTGCTGCTCGGTAGCAAACTCGTTGCGTACATCAGGGCTACCAGCAGATGAGCTGTAGATTGAGACTGTGCCTAGACTTGCAACAGTCATGCCCTCTTCCTGCAAGCCTTGAGTCAACAACTTCTTTGCCAGAGTAGGATTGCCTGCCGTGGACTGTGTGCCATCAGGTCCTTTTAGACCAGCGTAGTAGCCCGGCATGCCCTTTGGTACCATGTGGTTCGTGGCGATCTGTGTGTCCTTGTACACAGCGTGAACGATTTCGTCTTTATTCAAGGCGAGTGCGAACGCCTGCCGAACCTTGATGTTGTCAAATGGCTTGACAAGATAGTTCATCGTGTAGTAAGAAACGGCTAACTGAGGAGTACTATGGAATTCATTGGTCAACTGCTTCGCTTGTGCAAGATGGGATGATGGAACAGTTGTGTTGTCAACAACGCCAGTTTGGTAGGCTTTGTAGAGCGTATCTCGGTCCTTGTAGAAGGGGAAGATGACCTCTTTCAACTGCGGCTTGTTCCCATAGAAGTAAGGATTCGGCACAAAAACAATCTGTTGACCACGCGTATACTGCTTGATCATGAAAGGACCAGAACCGCCACCTTTTCCATCGCCAAGATGATCGACGAAGCGGGTGCCGTACTGATCAATCAGACTTTTCTCGACGACATATGCATCCTGATAGGTCAAGGCATTCAAGAAGTAGGCCGCCTTTTTGACTATCTTGATAACAACAGTGTTGTCATCAGGAGCTACAATGCTGTCACCAATGATTGTCTTGATCTTTCCATTGAGGAGTTTGTCGGAGTCTTTGACCAAGTTTAAATAGGTGCCAGCAACAGGAGATTTGGTGGCGGGTTGTAATGCACGATCAATACTATAGAGCACGTCTTTTGAGGTTAATGCTGTACCGTCGCTAAACTTGAGATTGGACCTCAGCTTGAACGTGTAGGTAAGTCCATCACTAGAAATCGAATGGCTTTGTGCAAGTTCGTCTCTGACGTTCAGTTTGTCATCGAACTCTACGAGGCCCGTATAGATCATGTTGATGGCATTGGCAGAGTATAAATCTCCGTCAAGTGCCGGGTCCAGTGTTTTAACATCTGACAAACCAGCTACAGGAGCTGCATCAACATATACCTGTTTGCTATCTGCTGCCTTTTGTGCTTGATTGCTTGTTGTGCCCGTGCTACCACCGCCACCACAGGCGACGATGAGCATGGATAGCAGGCACAGGAATGTCGGCAGAATACCGAGGGTAAGCTTCTTCTTGCCTGATCGCATTCGTGACTTCTCCTTGTTCTATTTAAGAACACTACTTACGTTCCATGAACTTATATGGAACAATTGTCAGTATTATATGCATGAATACATCGCGATGTTGCTAGTGACGATAAAAGACTTCGTGGCGAAGATCGTATGCATCCAACCTTATCTAAGCGTACCTCGACGATACACCGTTGGGTAAATGGTACAATTGGCCCTGAATTGACACCGTGTTCAGGGTGAGATGTATCCAGGAATACTGACCTCTGTATAGATTACGTTCCCTTTTCATAAAATCTCACACACAAAAAGATAATAGAAAGAGAAAACAGGAACGCCATCATTTGTTTTGATAAACGGGCGATCCCTTGCGGTCGCCCGTTGTATATTTATTACAGCGTTTTCTCTTTCTATTGGACTCTATAGATTGTGGCCCAATCGTCGGGTGGGATGATGCCCTGACCGTTATCGACCACACCAACGATAGCGGAAGAGCGTAGAAACGTCGTCGTCACTTGCTCCATTGGTAGCCATGCGACATCGCTGACCAGTTGTTGTTCAGCTTGCTGGTAAGTATGTAGGCGTGCTTCTGGTTGCATGTTTGCGTCGGCGGCCTCTAGCTGCTGTTGCGTTGCCTGTTGTTGCGTTGCTGTAGTGCCAGTGTTTTGACCATAGTTCATGTTGTTGTTGGGGACGCCATTATCGAATTGCAAGGTAAGCCAGTCCTGCGGGTCAGGATATTCGCCTACCCATGCTAACCCCCAGAATTGCAGACCATTTGCGTTATTGGTTGCCGCTGTGACTCTATCGAGCAAGGTGTTATAGTCTATTGGGTCCGGTGTTACTGGAATACCCAGCACTTTTTTCCACATTGTTGCCATCGCCGTGACCTCTGCATCAGCGTTTGTGACGCTCGTTGCATACGTTAATTGAATTGGTGGCATCTGTGCTGCACTTGACCAATGCTCTTCTTGTAGTCCCTGATTGAACAATGCCTGCGCCTTTTTCGTATTACCCGTGAGGTTCTGTGTACCATCAGGTCCCGTTAGTGCGTTATTGTAGCCCGATATACCTTTGGGTACGATATGATTGGTGGGTAAAACTGTGCCCTGCCACACTGAGTTCGCAATGGCCGTTTTGTCGATAGCCAGCGCAAATGCCTGACGAATATGGACATTATCAAATGGCTTGACGAGGTAGTTCATCGTATAATAGTTGATCCACAACTGCGGTATCTGATAAAAATCGCTACGTTTCTTGTCGTTAGCATAAGTTGCCTGTGGAACGCCTGTGGTATCAATTGTGCCGTGCAAATACGCTTGGTACGCATCGTTCGCCTCGCGATAAAATGCGAAGCGCACATGTTGTAACTGCGGTTTGGCATTATAGTAGTTCTTGTTGGGCGCGAAGTCGATTTCCTGACCGTGAACATCCTGTGTTAAGACAAATGGACCTGCACCACCACCCTGCGTCAGGTGATCAGTGAACTTCGCTCCATACGTTGTAATCAAACTCTTCTCGACTGTATACGAACAGGTGTAGGTCAACATATTCAAAAAATATGCCGCCTTCTTATTTGTCACAATGATCAGTGTCGTATCATCCGGTGTCTGCAACGAGTCGTTGATAAGGGTCGTTATTCTTCCTGCCAGGAGTTGGTTGGAGTCTTTAATCAAACCTAGATACAGTGGGGCGACTGTTGATTGTGTCGCTGGCTGAAGTGCGCGGTCGATACTATAGGCCACGTCTTTTGATGCTAATGGCGTGCCATCGCTGAAGTGCAGATTTTTTTTGAGGTGGAAGGTCCAGGTGACGCCATCAGTTCCTACACTCCAGGAATCCGCAAGCTGAGGATGTATCTGTAGCTTGTCGTCGAGTTGCACCAGACCAGTGAACATCATTTGTACTACGTTGATTGATGCTGGATCATGCGCCAGTGCAGGATCGAGTGTATCAATATTGGTAAGACCAACCTCTGGTACCGTATATACCTGCTTATTCTGTGGTGCCTTCACCAGTTTTTTAGGTGCAGACCCACCAAAGACATCACACGCCGTACACACGAAGCAGCCTAGACAGAGTAGAACAAGAAATAATTTTACAGGTTTTTTAATAGGGAACACGACAGGGTTCTCCTCTAATACAGTGTTATCTATGATGTTTGTGGAAGTGCAACAATGTTTCGTAGGGACCAGATGTATCGCGTCCGTGTGCGATTTATCGCACGAGATAGGTTTTCACATATACGTGGACAAGGTTGACAAAGATTTCGCGTGATAAATCACGCACCGGACGCGATACATCTGGTCCCTACGAAACATTATGGATGTATTTATAAATTCGAGACCAGCGCGTCGCGTTCACCGAAGGCGGCGCCGCGGATGGCAACCTGTATGAAGATGTCGATGCTTGTGTCGCTCAAGGTGTGAGGCCACGCGAGAAATTCTTCGCTTGCGGCCTGCACAATTTGCAGCGTGTAGCCCTTGTCAAGGCTGGCATTGTTCTGGGCCGCAACAAGTCCAATGATAGCGAACAGGGCGCGTGTGTCGTAGTTCAACTTCATATAGCGACGTGCTGTTGTAAGTGCGCCAGCCGCATCTCGCCCTGCTAATTGTGCTTTGAGCGTGTCTAGCTGCGCGGGTGCAATCAGGCCACCACCGAGTACAGATGCAGACGAAGCCTGCATTGTCCCTGGTGTATTATTTTCTGCTGCGATCTCTTTTCGTAATGCACTGACAAAAGCGGCTGATGTAAACAGAAGTGGTAACACTTCGACATCCTGCACTTGCTGAAATGCCTGACGTATTGCTGAGGCAAAGAGTAACCCTTGTGCCACACGCACAAATAACGCGCGGTCGCCATCACCAACCAGCCGCATCACGTCTGCTGCCGCCAGGGAGATGACAGAGCTAACCGCCCGTGAAGATGCCTCGCCCTTCATTACAGCATCGTAAACCGCCTGGCACACCTGCGTCGTATCAGCATCACCGAGGAGCAGTTGATAGAGTGGAAGTGCATTCTGGTTCTTTGGGGCAGAGATACGTGTGCGAATACCCGCCATGTCGTGCGCTGGGTCGGTTGCGAACTCATGAACCGTCTTGACCCATTCAGGTGCAACAGAATCAGGGTGCAACGGTAGGTGTGGAGCGAGCCAGGAAATAATATTTGGTACGCGGTCTCCCCATTCAACAGTGTCTAGCAACTGGAAGCCGCGCACCGCGAGCATGAGTGGTCGTCCGTCATCCTGGAACGTGGTCGCGACACTATCGTAGGTGCGTACCTCTAGTGTACGGTAATCTGCGCCAGTACCATAGAGTCCCAGGAGTAGACGTTCGACACGTTCCGCATCGTTCTTTTCCACCGCCTCGCGCATCGCTTCGTTCACACTCCCTTTTTCTCCTAGACCGCTGGGGAAGAAGGGTGCTGGATACGTATCGTGTGCTTGTTGACCCGCCCGAACCGCCGGGGCAGCCGCGAGCATGGCTTGTGCAAATAACGGTAGGGCGCGTTCGCTACCCTGCTCTGTTCCCTCTAATGGTTGGGGAATGGTGTACACATAGCGACAGAGCATTGCGGCAGCGTCCAACATGAGTAGCGTTTGTCCCGTTGGATCGCCATGCGCGGCGATCAGTCCTATGCGTCCGATCAGCACATCAGCGGACTCACCATGCGCCAGTAAGTCGCGTGCGGCAGCGATTATTGCGTTGTTGTCACCCGCTACTAAAGCGGCGATAAGCGATGATAGATCAGCTTTCATCTCAATGGATGCCATACAATATACTCCTCTAAAACATTATTCTTGTAGTTCGCGGATTGCGCGTTCGATAGTAGGAATTTCCGCGTATTCTTCATCAAGTAGCTTATACGCCCGACTCAAGTACAGTCCGGCGAGTTGTGCGCCCTTTGGGTCGGGATCGGTAGCGGCGGCGACGAGTTGCGCTCCGCGATATTTCTCGGCAAGTCCATTCGCCATACGCTGCATGCGCTGTTGTGACTCATGAAGTTGCGGAGTATCGTGTCCATCTATCGCATAACGGGCCATGCCAATTAACTTGCCTAATTCGGCGATTTTTTGGCGATCAGACATGGTTTGTAGCAATAGCTCGTCGGCATCTACGTCGTCTAGTGGTTTGGAATCACCTGAAAGCATGTTACCAGACGAAGAGGATGAAGAGGGAAGAGACCCGAACGAAGAAATGTATTTCTCGTAAAGTTGTCCATATTCTTCACAACTTGTCGCCGCCATCTGTAAACGACTGCCCGCATCATTTCCACTCACCGTGCCAACCTCGCATAAGTCATCGTTGCGCCGCTCTGCAAGCAATTCGAGTTGTTCCATTGTCTTGCCTTCTTCCAACATAGGCGGAATAGGCATGCCTTTCATGCCGCTTCCCGCCTCACCCAGGTCTTCTGGTGACATCTGTGAGGTGAACATGGGAGGAAGGTATTTGGCAAGTGACATCGGAATCGGGGGAACAATACAGTACGTACAATAAACGTCCCCTGGGTTACTTGTACTGCGTGCCACAAAGATGGCATGACCTCTAGGAGCCTGTGCATCGCCACGTAAGAAATGTATACTCATAACCGAAAACTCCTCATTACTATAACCCTTTACGAATTTGTTTTAGTCGTTTTACGAAATCTTGATTGGAGAGCAACTCTTCCTCTGTAACCTCTTCGCCACTTGTTGGCATTGCATCCTCGTATGCTTGCAGATGACGGATAATTTCAGCACTGCCAGCAATACGTACATAGTTTTGTAACAGCGTGTGCGCCTGTTCGTCCTGATTACGTCGTACATCGGTGATGGCTGTTTGTGCATATAATTCTGCATATTGGCGTAAGAACATGCTCCATTGCTGCGGCGTGTTCAAGCTTTGCATCACACGCTCGACCTGGATAATGGCCTTTGTTTGCTCGTCACGCGCCCGCTCGAAATCCCCGCGTACCATGTAGATGCCACCACGCGCCGAACGTGTATCGGCCACACCTAAAGGTCTGCGTTGCTGATGATACAACTTCAGTGCTTGCTCGGAAGTTTCTAACGCTTGCTCTAACTCTACTTTACCACGTTGTGCCAGTCCCTGTGTCAACAATGTATCCGCTTGCCCCAGCGCGTCGCCTGTTTGATTGAAACGTACAAGAGCGGCCTCGCAGTTTGCCAGCGTTTCGTCCCACTGTTGCTGACCGAGATAGACCTGAGCGATACCGAGCGCGGAGGAGCCATCACCATCGACGCTCTCGACCTGTTGGAACTGGCGACCTGCCGCTAAAAAGCTATTGAGAGCCGCCTCAAGCTCTTCGCGTGCTAGACGTGTTTGTGCCAGACCTAGAAGAGCCTCTGCCGCCTGTAGCGGCTCCTGTTGTGCCTCGGCTTGCTCATGTGCCTCACTGAAACGCGCCTCTGCCTGTGTAAGCTCGCCCTGTGTGAACAGCAATTGCCCTCGTACTACCGATGCCAGCGGTGAAACCTGTGCGGCAATTGGATTTCTCTGTATCGCTTCTGCCGCCTGCGTGAGATGTCGGTCTGCCTCTTCCAGGTCGCCAGTAAACAGGGCAACACGAGCCAGTCGCACTTCGGCCTGTGCTAGAGGCGTTGCACTTATAAACTCACCCAGTTCTGCAACACGCGCCTCGGCATCTTCATATGCGCTCTTTGCCTGCCCTAGTTGCCCCTGCTGGTATAGCACGTCGCCGATGCCCAACAATGCTCTTCCTTCAAGACGGGCATCGTGAAGTACGTGAGCCTGTGTGCGGCCTTCGTCCAATGTTTGCAGTGCGCGTTCCAGGAATCCCCGGTGTCGCTGCAATTCACCTAACCCTACCGTTGCCTCTGCCTGTCCCATGCGATGCGCTACAGCTTTGAATGTTCGTAAGGCGCGATCCATGATGGAGTTTGCATAGGACAGTTGTCCGCGACGCAGGTTCACCTCTGCCAGCAAGCGGTTTGCATGAGCTGTACCGAGGGCATTACGCTGATCACTGTAGAGTTGACCCGCGGCCTGCGCTCCAATCAATGCCTGCTCGACACTACCCTGGAGAAAACTTACCTCTGCTAAGCCGAGGTTGGCATCGGCCTGCCCTAGCTCATATTCGAGTCCCTGTGCTGTACTGAATGTCTCGGAGAGGAGGGTCGAGGCTTTCGAGAGTTGTTCCTGGTCAAGATAGATACGCGCAAGGCCAAGTTGTGCATCGATGGCACCAAAAGTATCGTGAGCGGTTTGGTAGACCGCTAGTGCCCGCTTGTACCCTTCTTCAGCCTCTGAAAATTGCCGCGCCATACGTTGTACATCTGCGAGACTACGACTGGCGTCGGCCTCGTGAATGCTATCGCCAGCTTCGTGAAAATCGCGCATGGCCTCTTGATAAAAGTCGGTGGCGTACTCAGTATTCCCACGTTGTAATGCAACATGCCCTAATGCGAGTGCGGCATTGCCCAGCCCCTGTGTATTCTTGTTTGTGCGGTATAGTCCTTGTGCCATCTGGTAGGCGTCCTGGGCACGGTCTAGGTGCGCGAGTTGTCGTTCGACGTGTCCCATTTCCAGCGTACTTTGCGCCTCGTTGAGCGGGCGATGTGCTTCTTTGTAGAGCTTAATAGCGCGTTGATAGCTGTTAATCGATTGTTCGAGCATAT
>JAABVA010003420.1_pt1 | contig 11198 bp, 10 predicted proteins | sample 5560331 | NCBI WGS metagenome assembly JAABVA01 (sample SAMN12812661, study PRJNA571458) | rock metagenome | isolation source: Antarctica rocks | place: Antarctica: Victoria Land, Mt New Zealand sud | collected 2016-01-07
GGCGCCGCCCGCTTCCTCGGGACCGTTACTCCCCGATCCGACCGGCGTGCCATGGGCGGTCGCGGCACACGTGGCCGCGCAGCACGACCTCACCGGGTGGTTGCCGGGCCCGCGCCCGGCTGGCTCATCGCCCGCTCCGACCGCAAACAGCACGCCACTATGCCCAACTAGCGTCCGCGCGTGTCCCAGCGCCGACGGCTGACGATCGTGCTCAGCCTGAACCTGGCGATGATCGTCGGGCTGGTCCTCGTCGGCATCAGCGCCCACTCGCTCGGCGTACTCGCAGCCGGGGGCGACTACGTGGCGGACAGCACCGCCATCGGACTCGGGATCCTCGCCGTCACGATCAGGGACCGCGTCGGGGAGCACTCCAAGGCCCCGACCGTCGTCGCCGGGGTCAATGCCACCGCCCTGCTGGCCGTCTCGATTCAGGTGCTCACGGCAGGCATCCGGCGACTCGTCCACGGCACGCCGCACGTCCACGGCCTACCCGTGCTCGTGGTCAGCGCCCTCGCCACCGCCGTCATGGTTGGGGATGTCTTCGTGCTCGGGACCGGCGCGGGCCGGGAGGACCTGCACATGCGCTCGGTCCTGCTCGACACGATCTCCGACGCTGTCGCGTCCGCCGCCGTTGCCGCCAGCGGCCTGGTCATCTACCTCACCGACCGGTTCTTCTGGCTCGACTCCGCGCTGTCCGTCGCCATCTCAGTGATCATCGGCGCGGGAGCGGCGCGGCTCCTGCGCGATGTCGTCCGTTCCCTTTCCACGGGCGCACCACTGGACCTCGACGACAACAGGGGCAGGCACCGCCCGCCAGCGGGCAAGACGGACATCGCTGCCCGCGCCGCCGACGGGAACGGCGCCATGACGTCACCGCTGACACAGGCAACGCCTGGAGCGGTGGTGCGTGTGGCTCACCTGAGCGACCGGACCATAAGCCGGCCGGGCTCGCTCTGCTGATCGACCAGCGTGCTGACCGCATCGGGTGCTGGGCGACCGAACGCGATACTGGGCCGGTGACCGATCACCTAACCGCCGCCGGGGCCCTGCCCCCGGCAACCTCGGCGGCCGTCGCTCATCGGGACCCGGCGTGGCGGCGCCCGACCCGCGGTGAGCATCGGGCGCCTACCGTCGTGGCCGTTGTCGCCGCGGTCGCGCTGCAGGTGGCGTTGCCCGACCGGCTGACCCTGCATCCGCGCTGGCTGCTGCCCGGCCTGGAACTGGCCCTGCTCGTTGTGCTGATCGGCGCCAACCCGGTCCGGCTGGTCCGTACGCATTCCGCGCTGCGGCTGGCCGGTCTTGCGCTGGTCGCGGCCATGACGGTCGCGAACGTCGGCAGCGCCGGACTGCTGATCGATCGGCTGCTCACCGGTCGGGCCGGGGAGTCCGCCGGCTCGCTGATCGGTAGCGGTGCCGAGATTTACGGAACCAACATCATCGCCTTCGGTCTGTGGTATTGGGAGTTCGACCGCGGCGGCCCATTCGCCCGGGCCCAGGGGGCCCGCCAGCACACCGACTTCCTGTTCCCCCAGATGGCCCAGCCCGACGTCGCTCACCCTGAATGGGAGCCAGCGTTCCTGGACTACCTCTACGTGTCGTACACCAACGCCACCGCGTTCAGCCCGACCGACACGATGCCTCTGTCCCGCTGGGCGAAGACACCCATGCTCGTGCAGTCAGCGGTGGCCCTGAGCACCGTCAGCCTGGTCATCGCCCGCGCGGTCAACATCCTGCACTGAAAGCACCATGCCCGGCACGATGCCGGGCACGACTGCAGGGATGGGCAGGGTGAGGCCTACCCGTAGCCCACCGGCGGGGACGCTCAACCGGTGCCAGCACGACAGCAGGCGCGGCCGGCGATTGGGAGATCAACCTACGCCGCGACGGTGACTCGATGCCCGAGGAGTGGGTGCGGTGGCCAGCCACAGGAGCAGCGGCACCACTGGGGCTGCGCCGGTGGCGACGACGGTGATGCCGGAGTCAGCCTCCTGCAGCTACGACGGCCTGCTCCCTCGGCCGCCTTGCCATCTGGCCGAGGGACTATGCCTCAGCTCTAGATTAGGATCCGATCATAGATAGGATCCCATCCGCGATGACGGTTGGGTCGGTCTCGCTTCCGAATGTCACGACTCGCACATGGTCGTTTCCGGCGGCGACCTGCTGATAGGTGGCTAGAGCCGCGTCGTGCTCGCTACCAAAGCCCAGGATGGCAATGCAGACGTAGGTGCCAGCCTTGGTCTGTTCCAGGGACTTAACGAACTGCGCCGTGTCGCTAGCTTCACCGTCCGTGATGATCAGCGCTAGAAGGTGCGGCCGGTCCAGCTTCGGCACGTTGCCGAACTCAGTCATGTAGGTGTCGACGAGGGTCTCCCAACCAGGCACGATCTGGGTACCACCGCCCCAGCGGATGGCGCTCCATTTCTGCCGCCAATTAGTTGGGCTTAGGTCGTCGATGCACTCGGAAGTTCCACCAGCGAAAGTCACGGTCATCAGGCCACCCGCTTCTTCGCCCGCGGCCTGTTCCTTCGCTGCCTGCGAGTCCTTCGCACCCATCACGTCCACGATGCGTCCGATAGCCTCACCAACCACTTGGCGCCGCTCGATCTTGCTTCCCTCAGCGATGGGGTAGCTCATGCTGCCGGTGGTGTCAAGCAAAAGCATCGGCTCGTTCTCCACGCCGGGCGCGAGGATGGGGCTGAGGTCGTTCACGGACGGTTCGCTCATGCTGTGAGTCCCTGTCTGAGTCAAGTAGGTCTGGGCTTTGCTGCTGGCCTGCGCCAGGCGTTCGCGGTACTGACCGTCGGTCTTCTGGTCGACGACGTGCTCTGCCTTCTGAAGACCGGCGTTGATCTGGTCCTGATGCTCCGCACGGTACTGTCGGGCCTTATCGGTCAACTCAGCGGCCTTGTCGCGAAGCGACATAAGCAAACCCTTCCGTTGCCCAATGAATCGACTGCCGACGTCTCGTTCCCACCGGCTGTGCTTGGTGAGCCGAACCGGGACATGAAGCGCAATCCGGAGCGGTTAACGACTGGCGGGGGCAGTTCGTTCCAGTCCCGCGCTGGGGGCGCGGAACTGGAACGATCGTCCACGCAGGTGGAGGCTGTTGATCGGTGAGGAGTCCGGCGACCCCACCACCGAGTGATCCGAGCGCTCTCGTCGAGCCGCCGAGGAGTGACAGACCGTGAGCGTGACCAGGTCGGCCCGGATCGCCGGAGGCGGTGACCGACGGGCCCTGGCTCCGACGCATCGAGCTGTCGAAGGCGCTGCTCGGCGACGACCCGAGCATTCGGCAGTCCCGGGGGCACGGCGGCCCGAAAGGGGAGCTCGAACGCCAGCTGCTCCCCCGCGACCCTCGCGGTGGCGCTCATCGGGTGGCCGTTCCGCCGGTACACCGTCGCCCGAGACACCCCCGAACCCCGCCACCAGCTCAGCGATCGACCCCCCATCAGCCCGCAGCGACCGGACCTGCGCGGCCGTGAGCTTCGGCGGCTGGCCCGTGTTCGGGCCCGGCCGCCGCCCGGGCCGACCTCCGTACCCCGGTTCGCCGACGAAGACAGCAACTGCTTGCCAAGGTTAGCAGGCCAACGCCTCAGGGTTTATGTCGCCGCGAGCGATCGCCAGCGCTAACAGCTCCCCTACCTGTGGGATCAGCTCTGGCGAGAGCTTGCCTTCAGCGATGGCGAGGACGCTGCCGCGGTTGTCCCCGACCACGGGGCCCCACACTCGGGTCGGCCCGCTCGGGCCGTCCCGGGTGGGTCGTCAGGCGCGGTGCAGGACGAGGCGGCCGTTGACGGTGCCGCAGATGTACCCGTACTGCGGGTACTGGGTGGTCGCCTTGGCGGAGCATTCCTGCCCGGGAGCGAGGCACTTGACGGCGCCGTTGATCGTGGCCCGGGTGTGCCCGGCCGAGCAGGTTTTCCCGGCTCCGGCTCCGGCTCCGGCTTCGGCTCTAGCGCTGGTGCCTGCGGCCGCCGGGCCGGTGGTGACAGCCGTGGGCGCGGCAGCGGTCGCCGAGGCGGCAGGAGTCGCCGGGGTGTGGGCCTTCGCACCGCAGCCGGTAAGGGTCACCGCCGCGGCCAGGGTCAGGGTCAGGGTTGACGTGCCTCGGTTCAAGCGCTGGAGATGGAGCCGGAGATGGAGCGGACGTCAGCATGGCAGCCGGTTGCTCGCGGGCGCCCCCCGGGGCCACTTCTCGATCCCCGGCATCGGACACCGCGGCGTGGTCGCCCGGGCGGTGGATCCGGCGCCTACCGACCGGGGCCTCCGCGGACGGCCTGTTCGCGGTCGGTCAGGTTGCACATCCGCAACGAGCTGTCCCGCTTACCAACAGCTGTCCGGCAGGGGCCGTAGCGGCGTTCCCAGCCAGGCCAGTCAGTCGACGCTTAGGCGCCGCTACACCGCGGTGCCGGCGGGAACCCGGCGGCGGGGTCCAGCGAACTCGAAGCCAGCAGCACACCGGCCGCTCGCCCGACCCGACCAGACGGGCCGTGACCAGTCCTCATCCCCCTCCCGCAGGCCCTTCGGGTTGTCCACCCCCCCCAGGTTGCGCAGGGTCAGGTTCACCACCGGCTGCTGCTGCCGCCCTTCAGGTACCGGTACGCGACCGACGGGCTGATCCCGACCTCGTCGGCCGCGCCGGGCACGGTCGTGCCGGCCGCGACCAGTGCCCGGACCCGGGCGCGCCGGCGCGCGGCCAGGACCTGCTGGGGGGTGCGCAGCTCCATCCGGCGCTGGGCCCGCCACTCGGACAGGGACGGGCCGTGCCACAGCCGGCCATCTCCGCGACCCCGTCCCGTTCCCCATCGCTCCGGTGGGCCAGCAACCGCCCTACGGGCGCCCCGAGCCCCGCGGCCGCAGCAGGGGTGTTCACCCAACCCGCCTCCGCGAGCGCATCGGCGACGGCCGCCGGGTCCGAGCCGCGGTCGCGGCAGATCGCCCGGACCCGCTCCGCGTTCACGCCCAGCACCCTGGACAGAACGGCTACCCGGACACCCCGGCTCCGGGCCCGCACCAGCGAGCCGGCCAGCTGCGTCCAGTCCCGGACCCGCCGGGCCTCGGGCAGCTGCGCGACCAGCTCGACCCGGTCCTGCGCGGTCAGCTCCCCCGGCCTCGATCCGCTCGGCTCAGCCGGCTCGCTCATCGACGGTCGAAGCCTTCGGCGCCCCGACCCGGCCACCCGGGCGCGGGCCGGGGCCGGTTGCCGTGCTGGGACTCGGTGAACACCTGCAGCGGGAGGCAGTCGATGATCCCTGCCCGCCGCTCGGACCGGACCGCGTCCCGCTGTAGTACCGCAGCGTCCGCGCGTGCGGTGTTCTCCTGCGCGTACACCCCGACCAGGTCCTCCTCGTCCCACACCGCCACCCGAGCCACCTGCGCCGGCACAGCCGGCCGGGAACCGTTGACCTCGGGTCGGCACCAACCGCCGCGGTCGCACCACCTCCCCCACACCCCCGCCCGGCGCTCGGCTCCGCCGGGTGGTGCGGGCAGCGGTCAGCTCGGCCACCTGCTCAGCGGTGGGAGTCCCCGGCAGGTCCGGGCTCAGCTGCCCCGGCAACGCCGGCACCACCCGCAACCGACGCCCCGCATCGGCGGTCAACGGTCACCTGCCTCGGCGGCGGCGCGCAGGTTGCGGGCGACGGTGGACTTCATCAGTCCCAGCTCGGTGACGATCGCACCCATGCTCATCGGCGGGGTCTGCGTGCGCATCGCCCGCATGAGGCGCAGCTTGGGCTCCGTCATCGTCCGCGGCCGCCCACCGACCCGCCCCGGGCCCGGACCGCCGCCAGGCCGAAAGCCCGGCCGGGATCGCGGGGCTGGTCCGATGCCCCCGGACAGCTCGGGTACCACCCCCAGCCAACTACGAGAAGCTGAACCCGGCCGCGCTCGACCAGGCGGCTTGACCATCCACCCGAGCCGTCCGAGGAAACCGGGTCAAGCTCCCGCCAGTCCCGTGATGGTCGGGTGTCTGTGCGGGTCGGCGGCTTTGATCAGGACGCTATCCGCCGCTGGACTGCCTGCGGCCGATGCTCATTGCGATCAGTGACACCGCTTGTGCTGGGTGGGTTCGCGACGTGCAACGCGACGACAAACCTAAGGAACGGCCAAGACCCGAGTCAGCGCCATCGCCCCCGGTCACCAGCTGCGCAGGACGCCCCGGTCCACGCGGGCACCAGCACCGAGTGCCCGAGACTGGACACCGGGAACAGCTCGGTGACACCTGCATCACACCGATGACGAAAGCGCGTAGATGGGTCAACGCTGGCACGATCGGGAGCGCCTTTTACGATGTTCTCTGGCCGAGACTGCCGCTGGACAGGCAGCCACTGCCCGGGCGGCGCCACCCGCTAGGACGGCCGCGCCAGACAGACGCCCCACGCTACTATTGCAAAGATAGTAGACGGCTCGGCGGCGACTGGGGGGAGCGAGCAGACGGTGGGCAGACGAGCCCGGGGAACCCTCGAACGGAGCGTGGCCGACGTCGCGTGCGCCATCCCGGCGGCTCCGCGGACGTCAGGCGCGGTGGGCACTGCGCGGCGCATGCGCCGGCTGCTCGACGCTGCCGGTGACCGGGCCAACGTCCTCGTCAGCTTCGTCGTCGATCTCGACCCGGACGGTGGGGCGCTGCTGTATCGGCTGCTCACCGACGGCCACCTCCCCCCGGACACCGTCCGACCCCCCACCGGTTCCCCGTGACGGTCCCGGGCCGCCAGACAGGTGGCGGCACGCGCGCGGGCCGCCCGTTCGTGTCCGATACGGGTTCCGAGGTGCCCGTGCGGGCCCCGGGAAACCGGGTCCGCGCCGGCGTCCCGGACGGCGACCCCGGCGCGACGAGTGGGGGGCGCCGACCGCGGTCGGCGCAAGCCTCCCCAGTGCGGGAGGGCAGCCACCGATCCGGTTCTGGCGAGGGGAAGCCGAGAACTGGCCGTGAGCGGTTCGCCGTCCTGGCGATCCGCACGACTCGGCTGGCCGCGGTCTGGTCGATGCTGGCCCTGCTGCTGCACCGCCTGGACTGGGTCCACTGGGTCAGTGACGTGTTCGGTGTCCTCAACCTTCCGGTCGCTCCGAGTGTGTTCGCGGTCGTGCTCCTGCTGGTCCTCGGCGGCGCGCTGCGCCGGCGACTGCGGGCCGCGCTGCTCGTCCTGCTGGGGTTTCAGCTCCTGGGGGTCATCGATGCCCTGGTCACGCTCCTGCTCTCCCCGAAGTCGGATCCCGCCGACCGGGCGGTGGGGCCCGGGGAGCTGTCAGCTGTGCTGGTCATCGCCGGCCTGGTCAGCGCCGTGGTGCTCAGCGTGTTGCTGTGGTGGGCCCGCCCGGCCTTCCCCGCGCGCGTAGCTCCGGCGTCGCGGCTTCGCGCGGGAGCTACTCTCGCCGTCGGCCTGGCTCTGTCCTCGATCCTGTCGGTCGGTCTCACGGAGACCTTCCCGGGCACCCTGTCCGAGGGCCGGCAGCGGTTGGCGTGGGCAATCCGCGCGGCCGTCGGCCTGCCACCTGACAACGCCGACCCCGAGTACGCCGGCCACCACGGGAACCACTGGATCGTCCAGACCGTCGGGCTGTTCTCCGCCGGAGTCCTGGTCGCGGCGCTCCTGGCGTTCCTCCGCGCCGGACGTCGCCAACGACTGCTCACCGCAGACGAAGAACTGATAATTCGTCGACTGCTGCTGGCGCATGGGGACAGGGATTCTCTGGGGTATTTCGCGACCCGGCGCGACAAGGCTGTGGTGTTCAGCGCACGCGCGGACGCAGCGGTCACCTACCGGGTCATCGGGTCCGTCGGGCTGGCCAGCGGGGATCCCCTGGGATCTGCTGATGCGTGGGACGAGGCCGTCGCGGGCTGGATCAGCCGGATGCGGGTCCATGGCTGGTCCCCGGCCGCGGTGTCGGCGAGCGAGGACGGCGCCCGGGCCTATGTCCGTGCAGGACTGAAAGCTCTCCCGATGGGGGATGAAGCGGTCGTCGACGTGAAGTCCTTCACCCTGACCGGGACGACGATGCAACCGGTCCGCCGGGCCGTTGCCCGGGTGGTCCGCGCGGGCTACACCGTCCGCGTCGCCCGGCACGGGAGCCTGTCCGCGGCCGAGTTCGCCGAGATTGCCGATCTCGCCGAGCGGGGCCGTGGGGACGAGGATGAGCGGGGGTTCTCGATGGCCCTCGGGCGCCTCGGTGACCCTGCGGACGGCCGGTGCGTCGCGGTCCTGGCCTACGACGCTGCCGGCGTCCTGCGGGCACTGCTGTCCCTTGTCCCCTGGGGGGCCCATGGTTTATCGCTGGATCTCATGCGGCGAGACCCGGAGGCGGAGAACGGGATCACGGAGTATCTCGTCGCGGGGCTGATGGCCGCCGGCTCCGACCTGGGCGTGGATCGGGTCTCGCTGAACTTCGCCGTCCTCCGAGCGGTGTTCAGCGCCGCCGAACGGGTCGGCGCCGGTCCGATCGTCCGGCTCGGCAACGCCGCCCTCACGATTGCGTCGCGCTTCTGGCAACTGAAAGGCTTGTACCGGTCGAACGAGCGTTACCTGCCCCGGTGGGTACCGCGCTACCTGTGCTTTGACGACTCACTCGCAATCACCTCGGTCGCTGCCGCAGCCGGGGTCGCCGAGGGCTTCGTCCCCTGGTCGGGCGGGCGCCTCGGTCGGGCCTTGCAGTCGGCCACCCTTCCCGGTCGCGGCGACCCGCAGGCATTCGCCGCGCAGGTCGCTGCGCAGGAGACGGAGCTGCGGCTGCGCGCGCGCCCGGCGGCCGCCGTCGGCGAGCAACAGCGGGTCCGCCGCGACAAGCTCGCGGTGCTGCGAGCGGCCGGAATGGATCCCTACCCCGTCACGGTGCCCCGCTCGCGGGACCTCGGGCAGCTGCGAACCCGGTACGCGAGTCTGGGACCTAACGCGCACACCGGCGATCAGGTCGCCGTATGTGGGCGGGTTCGCGCGTTGCGCGATTTCGGCGGTCTCGTGATCGCGGTCCTGCAGGACGGTGAGGACCGGATCCAGATTCTTGCCGGCATCGCCGAGCTAGCGGCCGCGCAGCACCGGCTGTGGCGGCGAGCGGTCGACCTCGGTGACCATCTCAGCGTCACCGGGGAGATCGTCACCTCCCAGACCGGTGAACTGTCCGTTCAGGCCACCAGCTGGACGATGGCCGCCAAGTGCCTACGGCCGCTACCGGATCCCAGGCGGACACTGACCGACCCCCACGCCCGCGCGCGGCACCGCTACGTCGAGTTGATCGTCGACCACGACAGCCGCCGTCTTCTCGCCCAGCGCAGCACCGCAACCCGGGCCCTGCGGGAGGGTTTCACGCGCCGCGGCTACACCGAGGTCGAGACCCCCGTCCTGCAGACCGTCCACGGCGGCGCCAACGCCCGTCCCTTCACCACCCACATCAACGCCTACAACCTGGACCTCTACCTGCGGATCGCTCCCGAGCTGCACCTCAAACGGCTCTGCGTGAGCGGGATGGGCAAAGTGTTCGAGCTCAATCGGAACTTCCGCAACGAAGGCGCCGACGCCACCCACAACCCGGAGTTCACCTCCGTCGAGGCCTACCAGGCCTACGCCGACTACATGGTGATGCGCGACCTCACTCGCGAGTTGGTCCTCGAGGTCGCGACCGCCGTACACGGCACCCCGACCGCCCGCCGCCGCACCGCCCGCGGCGACCTCGTGAACATCGACCTGACCGAACCCTGGCCCACCATGACCGTCCACGACGCGGTTACGCAGGCCGCCGGCACCCCGGTCACCGTGGACACCCCGGCCGACAGCGTCCGTGCCATCTGTCGAGACCACGGCCTGCGCTCCGCCACCGACGCGACCGCCGGCGAGCTGGTGGTCCTCCTCTACGAGCAGCTCGTTGAAAGACACACCCAGTACCCGACCTTCTACACCGACTTCCCGATCGAGACCTCCCCCCTCACCCGCACGCACCGCACCACCCCGGCCCTCGCCGAACGGTGGGACCTTGTCGCGTTCGGCACGGAACTTGGCACCGCGTACTCCGAACTTGTCGATCCCATCGACCAGCGGCGACGACTCACGGCGCAGTCCCTCAAGGCCGCCGCCGGCGACCCCGAGGCCATGGACCTCGACGAGGACTTCCTCACCGCGCTGGAGTACGCCATGCCGCCCACGGGGGGCCTCGGCCTCGGCGTCGACCGGCTCGTCATGATGCTCACCGGAGCCAGCATCCGGGCGACCCTCGCCTTCCCCATGACCCGCCCAGGACAGCGGTAAACCCAGCCCACCCAGCAGCGCGGGTCACGCCAACATGGGGAAACGACACCCAGATCAGCAGCGACCGACCCTGCCCTGCCCAGCCGCCTAAGCGGCCTGCCCCCCAGATGGCTTCCCGAACATCGGACGACCACAAGCGTGGCCGCCCGCCCGGAGCGCCCCCGGACGTCGCCGGGTGCAGCAGGTAAGCCGCCAAGTCCCCGAGGAAACCCCGGAATCCCGGGCCCTCGGCGGATTCTCCTGCATAACTGTCATCAGCCACCACAGGCACGTCCCTCCCCTGAGGGGGTGGGCGTAGCCACCGGGCTTGACGTGCTCCGGGCATCCTTGACCGTGTCGTCGCCCAGCTGAGGAGAACCCCCAGACCATGTCGCTCAACGTCGGGGAACAGCATCGGACCAGCGACGAGCTGCACGCCAACCACCGCGCGTTCGGGCTCAGCCTCGACGACGTGCAGGCCGACCTCGGCTTCACCGCGCACCAGCTCGCGCGACCCTGAACGTCACCCCCGGGTGCGAGCCGGCCGACGTGTGGCCGCTTCGGGACTACCTCAAGCGGGAGATCACCGCCCGGGGCCGAACACCGGCGCCTCATCGAACAGGCCCGTCGAGCAGCAACCGGGTGGCTCGCCCTGCGACCCTCACCGATCCCAGCACCGGCCGTGAGCCCCCGCAGTGTGCCGGTGCGGCGTTGCTCACCGGTCGTCACCGCGTCTCGGGATGTTCACGTGTCGGCCACCTGCCCGAAGGGGCCGAGCCACCTGCTGGTCACGATCGATCGGCACGTTGACCCGGTGTGCTCATCTAGGAGCACCTTTCGGGTCGGGGGACATTGTGCGTAACAACAGTGCGTTCGTGCGGTTGGGTGCGGTGGCCGGGTTGAGCCTGGCCGGTGGGGTGCTGTCCGTCGCCGGCGGGACGACGGCCTGGGCGGCCGGCCCCGTTGTGCCGGCCGGGTTCAGTATCA
>JAABVA010005712.1_pt1 | contig 11198 bp, 6 predicted proteins | sample 5560331 | NCBI WGS metagenome assembly JAABVA01 (sample SAMN12812661, study PRJNA571458) | rock metagenome | isolation source: Antarctica rocks | place: Antarctica: Victoria Land, Mt New Zealand sud | collected 2016-01-07
CGCGCTGCTGGACGCCACCCTGGGTGTGCACTGGACCGGCCGCGCCCAGGTGTGACCACCTTCGGCACCGCCGGCAGCACATCCCGCGAGCTGGACGACGTCTTCGCCCACCCGACGTCTCCCCGCGTCCGGACGCAGCTCATGCGCGGCATCCCGAACGCGAGGGACCTCGCGAGCCTGCGGGCGCTTCAGCGGCACCTCACCGAGGGTCGCGTGCAGATCAAGCTCTTCACTCGCCGGCCCCTGCACGGCAAGACCTACCTGTGCCACCGCGAGGACATCAACAGCCCGATCGTCGGCTTCCTGGGGTCCTCGAACCTGACGATGGCCGGGCTCAAGCACAACTACGAACTGAACGTCGACGTCATGGACTTCGACGCCGCCGCGAAGCTCGACACCTGGTTCCGCGCGCGGTGGGAAGACAACTTCACGACCGACATCACCGCCAACCTCATCGAGATCATCGAGGAGTCATGGGCGGCGGAGAAGCCTTGCAGCCCCTACGAGGTCTACTTGAAGGTCTCTTACCACCTCTCCCGGGACGTGCGGGAGGGCCTCATCCAGTACAGCGTCCCGCCGATCATGCGCGAGCAACTCCTCGCCTCCCAGGTCAACGCGGTGCAGACGCTCGCCCGCAGGGTCCTCACCCGCGGCGGAACGATGCTCGGTGACGTCGTCGTACTCGGAAAGACCATCACCGCCGTCGCGGTGGCCCTCATGCTCCAGGAGGAGCACGGCCACTCGACGCTGGTCATCTGCCCGAAGAACCTCGTCAAGATGTGGGAGGGCTACCTCGGCGCCTACGACGTCCCCGGGCGGCGCGGCCCGCGCGGTCTACCGCTCCTGCCGGCGCAGCCAGTCAAGCAGCAACTCGTTCGTGCGTTCCGGCTGATCGGTGAAGAACAGGTGGTTGGCGCCGGGGATCACCGCCAGCGTGGCGCCCGGGACCAGCTCGGCGATCCGGCGTCCGTTGGCCGGCGGCACCAGCCGGTCCAGGTCGCCGTGCACGACCAGCATGGGCGCCGCGACGGACGGCAGCCGCTCCAGACCGGACCAGAGCGACGTCCCCTGCAGCTGGGCCAGGTAGCCGGCCGGTGTGCAGGCCAGCGGCAGGCGCACCGACCAGTCCTGCTCGATCCGCGCTCGCGGCGTCCCGGGGGCGTAGTTGAACGGGATCGACAGCTCCGCCGCCTGCTGCGGGGTGACCTCGCCCCGGTTGCTCAGCAGGGCCAGGGCTTCGGGGTCCCAGACGGCGTGGGCGGCGCCGGGATGGGTGCACGCGAGCACCAGCGAGCGCACCCGCTCCGGCGCGCTCATCGCCACCTCCTGCGCGACCAGACCACCCATGGAGACGCCGACCACGTGGGCAGTGGACTCGCCGGCCTCGTCGAGCACCGCAAGCACGTCCGCCGCCATGGTCTCCACCGTGTACGGCATGCCGGGCACGTCGCCGGTGCGGCCCGCTCCCCTGTTGTCCAGCCGGATCACCCGGTACCGCTCCGCAAGCACCGGGCTGACCCGGAACCACATGTCGGCCGGGTAGGCCAGCCCCATGACCAGGACCACCGGCTCGCCCTGGCCCTCGCTGGTCCACCACAGGCGCGCGCCGTCCGGGCGCTCGAGGACGCTCACGACAGCAGCGCCTCCTCCATGCCCGCCGTGGCTATTCCGGCCCAGGTGCCGGCCTGCGGGGGCCCGAGGACCCGCTCCCCCTCGCCGTACGACGCGTTGCTCATCCCCACACGGTAGGACGCGGGGAACTCCGCGCCCCAGAACGACAGCACCGGAGCTTGGATGAGCGTGTCGACGTCCGCGAGGTCCTTGTCAGCGGGCAAGACGGGCTGCACCACTTGCTGCCCGCCCAGGAACGTTTTCATGGCCCGGGTACCGGAAGCGGACGAACCACTCCCGGTACATCGCCCGCGCCATCTCCTCCAACACCTCCACTCGGCGGCGGTTGTTCTCGATCAGATCATCCACGCAGCTCAGGACGTCTGCGAATGCCCGTTGGGCAGGTAGCGGGAGATCCGGCACCGGCACTGAACCGAGATCGGGGCCGGTGATCGTGAAGACGGCTGCGCCTCGCGTGAATGACCTGACCGCCTCACCGCCTGCTGACGAGCCGAAGTAGTAGTAGAGAAACCTAGGGTCGGCGACCGCCGCGTTCGGTCGCACTCGGATCAGGTTGGACGCAGGGATTAGAGGCTCGGACGCTTCCACTACGAGCGAGCACTTCCCAACTCCCTGCGCGGCCACGGACGTGCGGCAGAAGAGAAGATCTCCCCGCTGAACGCTATGCCGGATTCGTTCTTCATTGGTGACTGAGATCCTCAAGAAGCCCGCGGCACTGGATCGCACACGGTCGTTATGGAAGAGGTCACCCATGCGGAAGTACTTCGCGCCCGACCCGAGTCGGGTTGAGCAAGCGCGAGTACTACCCCAGGAGGCCACTGAAAGCCTTCCTGCGGGGCCGTGCTTTCCCGGGTGGGGCAGTGGGCGGGCTTGGTCAGAGAGGGGAGCGCTGCTGGCCGTGTAGGTCCTCGTCTGAGTTCAGCACTTCCCCTACGACCACGAAGCTCGTCCTGCGAACCAGCGACCGCCCGAGGGACACGCTCAGGCCTGCAGGGCCTGCTCCCAGAGCTCCTGCACCTGTGAGCTGAAGGCGACCAGCAACACGCTCTGAACGGCTGTCACCGCTCCACACAGCGCCTGCACGGATACTGCCCGACCTGGGTGCGGGTGCGTTCCACGATCGTCTTCAGCCGGCTCGCCCCGTCGGTCTTGCCGCGGCGGGCGGCCTGCCCGGCCGCGTCCTGCTGCTCCGCGGTGACGCAGTTCCGCGCCGGTCTCCAGCGGTCCTTTCCATCAACGCCCACCAAGTCGCTAACTGGGACGGTGGCCCCGGGGCGCAAGCTCGGCCCTGCGAAGCGTCTCCTGGCTGCTGCCCATTGGGGTTATAGGGGGATGGCGGCTTGGCCGGCGGCCGTGTCGCCGTGCACCGTGGCGGCGGCCCAGCGCAGCAGGTCGGGCAGGGCGGCCCGCCAGGCAGGTGGGGTGTGCCGGCCGCCGATGACGGTGAGGAACCGCAGGTCCTGCCTGCGTGCGATGGCGGTCGCGAAGGTGATGGCGTCGTGGTAGTAGGTGGCGTTCGCTGTGCCAGCCATGATCCAGAAGGCCGGGAGTGGCTCACCTGCCGGGAAGCTCGCTAGCAACCTGGTGGGGTCATCACCGGCCGGGACGGGGCCCTTGCCGTAGAGCCGTTGGCGCAGCGACCGGGCAAGGTCCGGGTGGAAGTAGCCGTCCATGATCGCCGCGGCACCGAACTGGTGTGGGTAGTGCAGCGCCAGCCGGGCCGCGCAGTACCCGCCGGAGGACAGCCCGCCAACGGCCCAATGCGGGCCGGGTGGGTCGATGCGTAGGCCCGCGGCCAACCCGGCCGGGATGTCACGGGCCAGGTAGGTGTCCAGCTGCGGTGCGCCGGGGGCGTTCAGGCACTGCTGATTGTGATACCCGCCGTTGACGTCGGGCATGACGATCACCGTCGGGTCGGTGGCGGCGCGGGCGGCCTGCTGGTCGAGCACGGCGGCCAGGTCCAGGGTCAGCCAGCTGCGTGGCTCACCGGGGTCACCGTGCAGCAGCTCCAGCACCGGGAAGTGGACAGCGGCGTAGCGCGGGTCGTCGTACTGCGCGGGCAGCCACACCAGCGCCGTACGGCCGACGACCCCGCTGGCGGTGCCGGGGATCGGGACGGTTACCACACGCCCCGGACCGCTAGGGCCGGCGTGTGGCGCCCGCCGGTGCGCGTCGACCTGCGGGTGCAGGACGGGTATCAAGGCCGGTCTGGCGCTGGCGCCGTTGTCGGCTGCCAGGTCCGAGGCCAACGCCGACCAGGACAGGTAGTAGTCGTAGTAGTGGTTGACCAGACTGATCCCGAACGCGCTGGAGGCCACCAACGCACCGGCCGCAGCCAGCAGGCGAAGCGCGGCGGCGTGCGTCCGGGTCAGCGCCACGGCGCAGCCGGCGAAGACCGCAAGCAACGCCACCGGCAGCCCGACGCTGGCCGGTCCCAGCAGCCCAACCCGGGCAGCCAGTACCAGCAGTATCAGTAGAGCCAGCACTACGCCGAAGGCGCGGCGAGCCCGACCGGTTCGTGCCCGAGGCCGGGCGGGCATGACCTGATCCGCAGGAGAGCGAGTCAACGGATCAGCAACCACGCCAGCCCAACGTCAGTACCGCGCCCGCCGTTCCAGGCGCACCAACACCGGCAACCAACGACCAGCACGGTCCACCCAGCGCTGAGACATGCATCGCCCTCCTGCCGCTCGGCAGCCAGACCTGATCGGTACCGCAAATGGACCTTCTGATGACCGAGAACAAGCAGCGTTCTTCGCGCCCGTTCACCCGTGTCTCCGCTGGCATGCCGACGCGAGGAGGAGATCGCACCTGGCGACGGGCCCCTGAATTCTGACGAGCGCGTCGCATCCCCCCCGCGGCGTACCTGGCGCCTGCGGACGGCCCGGTGTGTGGACGGCGACGTCGTGCAACAGCGCGACGTAGGACGTGACCGCGCGCCGGTCAGGAACCCGCGCGCACCCCACGCCCAGGGCGAAGACCTGCGGTACCGGACGCGCCCACACGGCGGTCGAGGCGACGCTCATGCGCGCCCGGCACGTCCGTGGAAGCGCGATCCCGCTCTGCCGGACTTGCGCGTCACATACCGGGCAGACGGCCGACGCCGTCCGCCCCCCAACCTGTGTATGTACCTGACTAGCGCAATACGCGTCTGCAAGGCGCGCCTCCTGCAGGGCCCTCCCGAATAAGCGACGGCTGGAACGAACGCTGCCACCCCTGCACTGGACCGAAGACGCCGACACCATCCTCGCCAGAGCCACCCGTTCAACTACTTCGCTACCGCGACACTAGGCCCCGAGGTCGCGCTCAAGAACGCGCGGCACCTCGTGGGGCTGCTCGACAAGGCCCACCCCGGCGCCGCCAACTCGCTCCGCGAGGGCCTCGGCGGATGTTCACCGTCAGCGGCCTCGGGATCGACGGCGGGCTCGACAAGACGCTCATCACGTCGAACCCGGTCGAGTCGATGATCAGCATCGCCAGGACCACGAACCGGAACGTGACTCGCTGGCGCGACGGACACATGGTGCTGGGCTGCACGGCGGCCGGGATGCTCAACGCCAAGCGCTCGTTCCGCAGGATCAAGGGCTACAAGCAGATGCCCCAGATGGTCGCCGCCCTGCACCGCCACGCTCACCCAAACACGATGGCCCGGACCCACGAAAGTGTCGGAACTGCCGTTTGGAGTTCAGCCCGGATCGCCACCCAAGATCTACGATACTCGGGACATCCTCAGCACACCGCCAGCCCGACCACCGGCCTTGGCGGTCCGAGGCGAAGATTCATCAGCATGGTACTATTGGCGGTTAGTCAGACGGCTTGCGCAGGACGAACCCGAGGTTGTTGTGCGAGGACGAAAGCCGGTTCCCGGACAGAATTCGTGCCAGGGTCATGGCCAAGGCTGCGAGCTTCTTGAACCGCCCGAAGTTGTGCAGCACGTAGTCGATGCTATACTCCTCGGTGATCGTGAGATGGTGCTTCTCCGCGTAACGACGCATACCCCCGAGTGACACGACCGGGTCGTAAACCGTGGGGTACGGCGCGTGTCCGGGCTGGCCCGCGTCCTTGAAGCCTTCGATGTGTCGCTTGTAGAACACTGCCGCCTTCAGGGGAAAGTTCTTCGCGGCCCAACCGACGACAGACTGACCATCCGGCATCAGCACGACGATCAAGCCGCCCTTGCGGACGGTGGCGAGCAGCCGGTCCATCACCGCCTCGGCTCCCTCCACATGCTCGAGCACGAACGCGCAATAGGCGACGTCGAAAGCCTCAGCCGGCAACTCAACTGTGCGGAGGTCACCGAGGATGATCTCGTCGAGGTCCTGCTGCTCCTCTTTGCGGATCCGCAGGGCGTCAGCGTCATAGTCGACACCCGTCAGCCGAAGCGTCGCACCGGGAACCTTGACGGTCCACTTCTGGCCGCAGCCCGCCTCGAGCACCCGCAGCGGACCCTCGGCCGTAATTGCAGATTGGAATGCTCGAGTCGTGATGTCGCGCTCCTGCTGCCGTTTGGTCAGCAGCTCCCTCGGGCGGCGCGCCGACGAAGCGAGCCAAAGTGCCACTGGTTACCTCTTTCTCCACGCACCCAAAAAGGTGCGCTATTGAGGGCACCACGTGCCACCGTCATGACGAAGAGCCCAACAAGGTATGGGCGAGCATTCGTCTGTCACGATTACCCACACAATTAACTGCACGACTCCTCACTAACCTAACCTAGCCCCGCTGTTGCAGTAGCGGTCTGATCTTGGGGCCCGACACGGGCTCTGGAAGCGCGAAAGTGCTTGTCTTTGCTGGGATTCTTGTCTTGCTGAGGGACAAGAAGACTCAACGAGAGAGGCACTTCGCAGGTGCAACCTACAACGAGCAGGACGCCGCCGACCATTACGTGTGACGGGACGGGGGTGGTGTCGCACGCCGGGACGGTGCTGCTGGCTGAGTTGGCGGACCGGATCGGTCTGACGGCGGCGCGTTGAGCGAGGCCACCGACGGCCTGCGGGAACGCCGTGCTGGTCACGATCCCGGCCGGGTGCTGGTTGATGTGGCGGTCGCGATCGCCGATGGCGCGGTGTCGATCAATGATGTGCAGACCCTGGCCGATCAGCAGGGCTTGCACGGCCCAGCCGGATCGGTCGCGTCGACTCCGACGATCTGGCGGGTGCTGGCCGGCATCGCGAACACGCCCGGCATGCTCGCGGCGATCCGGCAGGGCCGGGCGCAGGCTCGGGACCGGGCCTGGCTGGCCCGCGGTGAACTCACCGGCACCGAGCTGCCGGCATCCCGCGCCGCCGGCAAGAGGATCGGGGAGGTCGTGATCGACCTGGACGCGACGCTGGTCACCGCCCATTCGGACAAGGAAGGCGCCAAGGGCAACTTCAAGGGCGGCTTTGGCTACCACCCGCTTGGGGCCTGGCTGGACAACACCAACGAGGCCCTGGCCGCGGTGCTGCGGCCGGGGAACGCCGGCAGCAACACCGCCGCCGATCACCTCACCGTCATCGATCAGGCGCTGGCGCAGCTGCCGGATCGATGGCGCAGCAAGCCGATCCTGATCCGCGCCGACGGCGCCGGCTACTCCCACGCCCTGATCGCCGCGCTTTCGGCGCAGGGCCTGGAGTTCTCGGTCGGCTACCCCGTCACCGAAGCCATCCGCACCGCGATCAAGGCCGCCCCGGCCTGGGCCTGGCAGGCAGCGTCCAACGCCGACGGGGACCTGCGTGAGCACGCCGACGTCGTGGAAGTCACCGGCCTGCTCGACCTGAGCAAGTGGACCACCGACTGCCCCGACATGCGCGGCATCATCCGCCGCGAACTGCCCCACCCCGGTGCGACGCTGGACGCGTTCGAGATCCGCGACGGCTACCGCTACCAAGCCTTCAGCACCAACACACCCCGCGGGCAGCTGGCCTTCCTCGAAGCCCGCCACCGCGCCCACGCACGCGTCGAGGACCGGATCCGAACAGGCAAGGACACCGGCCTGGGGCACCTGCCCTCCCGTCACCAGAACATCAACGAGGTCTGGGTCGAGCTCGCCCTGATCGCCGCGGACCTGCTCGCCCTGACCCAGTCGATGCTGCTCACCGATGATCCCGAGCTGCACCGCGCCGAACCCAAAACGCTGAGGTATCGGCTCCTGCACACCGCCGCCCGCATCACCCGCGGCCAGCGCAAAGTCTTCCTACGCCTGGCTGAGCACTGGCCCTGGGCACTGGCCCTCGCCAAAGCATTCACCCGCCTGCGGCAGATCCCGCTCCCGGCCTGACAGCCAGCACCACCACCTCGCACCACCCCACCAAGAGCACGGAGACACCGGACCAGCTCCGGCGATCGCCGCTGCCCCGACATCACCGCCGACGCATCCAAGATCATCCGACCTCAGCAAAGGGCTCTACTGAAACGCCGGGGCTAGTTACCTTGACCGTGCGCGCGCCGTTCCCGGCCTGTCGTTCATGGACCTCGACAGCCCAGGAATGTGTACGTCAAGCCGGTGCCCGCCGCGACCTGGGCTGGCTCCCACGGCACGACTTCCGGTTCGTCCTCGACCGGCTCGCCGCCGGTGAGGACCCCCGCGGCCCGCTGGCAGTCTCGATCGGGCACAAGGGCTACCACGCCGTGACCACCGGGCCCTACACGACCCGTTGACCCCGTCCCTGGAGCACCGGCAATGGGAGCTCCATCGCACGGGTCGCCTCCTCCAGCAGGTGCACGATCGAGCGGTACGGCCGCCCCGTCGCCCGGGTCAGCCCGAACTCGCAGGTTCGGTTGCTAACAGATATGCGTCGTGATGCTGCCCGGCGCGCTCGGTGGCTTCGTGTTTCATCGCCGAGTTGCCGGAGCCGCGCACCGAGGGCGATGCCGCCCTGACCGCCGCCGAGGACCACGACGTACGGCTGCCGGCTGCGGCCCAGCTCGGCCGCTTCGGCCTGCCGTCGCTCCGACCAGCTCACCTGGCAGGTCGAAGGAGCTAGGCGACCGTCTGCGGCTGCGTGCAGACCACAGCGCGCCGACGCTTGCTACCGATTGAGCCCAGCAGGCGGCACCTGGACTCCAAAAACTTTCAGGACCGCGCAGCCCGCCTCGACGTCACCTGCGATAGCCCGCGGCCGTAGCGCTGCCTGCAGGGCGTCGAGCCGGGCGAGTTCTTTGTAGTCCTCAGCTGATCAGGTCTGGTTCTACGCCGCTGGTGAGAGGGTCCTGTTCGCCCTCGCTGAAGCACAGCGCATCTACCAATGTGGCGGACAGTGGCGTCTCGCACTCAATGGGATCTTGCGGAGACTGCTCGCCTAGGCCGGAGCCCGATCCCCTGCACCCAGGGCCCCCAGTCGCCGCAGGGACTTAATGCCGACAGCACCAGAGCCGTCCGAGCCTGTCAGGCGACCGCGATGCCAGCGCCACGCCGCCGCTGGCGCCGCCCGGCCGAACGCTAGTTGGCGCGCCCGGCCGGTCCCCGCGGCAGTCCCTGCGGAGATCACCCGTCTGGTCACGTGTCGGTCGACGGCGGCCTCGCCGAACCGGTCAGGACAGCAGGGGCGTCCCGGTTGCCTGGGGCGCCCCTGCTGGTGGTTGTGCTTACTTGGTGAAGTAGCCCATGACGTCCAGGGCGATGTCGGTCTGGCCGACGTTGGCGCTCAGGTTAACGCCGCCGCTGGTGCCGAGCGGCATGATGACGAGGTCGGCCATGGCCAGGTTGTCCTGCAGGTTCAGCACCGAGGTGCGCCGCGGCGGCTTGGACCCCGTCGGGTACATCTCCACGTCCAGCGATCGTGTGGCGTTCACGCCCGTCGTGTTGACCACGACACCCTGGGCGTCCGCAGGCACATTGTTGTGGTTCCCGACCGCCACCGGCTGGTCGTTCCCGGCGATCACCGGCTGGCCGGTGATCCGGGTATCCAGCAACCGGCTCGGCGCCATCGGGATGAACCGACTGCCGTCCGAGGCGTAGTACCCGAGCACGTCCGCTACGAGGTCGACGCTGCCCTGGTTGACGTGCAGCTGAACGCTGCCACCGCTACCGATCGGGCTGGTGACCAGCCCCGCGACGGCCTGCCCCGGCAGGATGTTCACGTCGCTGGTCGGGCTGACCGGCCTGTTTCCGGTCGGGTAGACCTGGACGAACGCCGGGTTGGTGGCGTCGACGGCGGTCAGCGTCATGACGACCGCGCTCGCCCCGTTGGCGGGGACCCCGCCGTGTCCGGCGATCATCAGGCCGCGGTCGGCGCCCGCAGCGACTGGTCCTCCACTGCCCGCCTGGCGGGTGTCCAGGATCCGGCTGGGCGTAGAGGCGTGGTAGTAGTCGCCGGTGTGGTCGGTCGCGTCGCCGTACCAGCCAACAACGTCCAGCACCACATGAGCGCTACCCGAATTGACCAGCAGACCCACCGTGCCGCCACTGCCGACCTTGACCGTGACCGCGTTCGACACGGTGCGTCCTGGACGCCAGTTGACGTTGCTGGTGGCGATCACCGGCTTGCTTCCCGAAGGGTAGACCTCCAGATAGCCGGGAGCCGCCGGGTTGGGAACGGTCGCTTTCAGGACCACAGCGGACACCCCCGACGCGGGCACGCCTCCGACGCCGATGACCGGGACCTGCCGGTCAGCGCCGGCCTTGACTGGGGTGGACGTGGTGCGGGTGTCCAGGATCCGGGCCGGGGTCAGCGGGTGGAAGCGGCCCGCGGCGGCCGGTGGGACGAACAGCAGCGGGCCACTGATCTGCCGCCCGATGACACCCGCGCGGGTCTGCTTGTTGTCACTGACCTTGGTACTGGTGACGCAGGCGGCGGTGCAGCCGTCGGAATAGCCGATGAGGGCGTGACCTGTCTTGTCCACGGTGATGTCGTTGAAGTCCAGCAGGTTGCGGCCGGCGCTGCACGTGGTGCCGTTGGTGCAGATCTGACCACGCTGCACCGGGTCGGTGGGGGTGATGTCCTGGGTGTTCCAGGTCGCCCCGGCTACTGGTAGGTGATCAGCTCCGGGCGCGGTACCAGCGCCATCGCCTGTTTCGGCGTCATGAGCACCGGGTCCTTGGCGTAGAAGAGCTTGAAGCCCAGGTGGAACTGCCGTGAGCCACTCAGTGCGGCATACGTCTTGAGCTTGTCCGAAACCGGCCCCTGCCCGTCGACGTGGTCGGCCATCGCCAGCCCCGGGCGGGTCACGATCGCCTTGCGGTCGGGCAGCATCCTGATCTGGAACTGGTGCAGGACGAACAGCTTTTCCGGTAGCCGGTACCGCTGCACAAGCCCGGCCACGTACGCCGACACCGCGTTGATCGGCGCGGCGTCGCTCGAGCCGATCTGACCAAGCGGTCGCTGGCCGGCTGTGAGCTTCCACTCCGGGTCCAGGGCGACGCCGACATCGGGCTGGGTCAGGTAGCGCTCCAGCCCCCGCACCTGGGTGAGGAAGTCCGCGCGGCCGGGCTGAACGTCGAGCAGCAGCAGCATCTTGTGCCGACGTGCCGCCGCCAGGTAGCTGTCGATGGTGGCGTCCGGGAGCCGGTAGGAGTAGCTGCCGTCGACGCCCGGGTGCCCCTGGGCGACCGTGGCGATCAGCTCCATCGCCGGCTGGATCGGACGTCC
>JAABVA010005717.1_pt1 | contig 11196 bp, 19 predicted proteins | sample 5560331 | NCBI WGS metagenome assembly JAABVA01 (sample SAMN12812661, study PRJNA571458) | rock metagenome | isolation source: Antarctica rocks | place: Antarctica: Victoria Land, Mt New Zealand sud | collected 2016-01-07
CCAGGCGCCTGCGGCTCCGCGCCCCTCCTCGGACTTGCCTGCTGGCTCGGTTGTGCTGCTGCAGGTTGGGCGCGGCGTTGCCCCGGCGCCGCAGGCCTGCGCAACACTCGCAGCGCTCAGATCCCGTGAGCAACTGCACAGCGCTGGGCACCTGTGGTAGTACGGGATGCTCCACTGCTTGCCCGCACAGGCTGCAGTACCAAGCTGCCACCGACACGCATGACTCTGCTAGCATGCTGCCTTGCCTGTGCAAATCCACAGCGTGTGGCCACGCTTGCTGTAGGACCTGCTTGCAGGGCGTGTGCGTGAGCGTGCGCACTGCACTGGAGCGGGTGAGGGCAGCACGATGCGCCCGCGGCCGCGACCGCTGGGCCCTGGCGGCTCGTCGTCCGCAGCGCCGCTGCTGAAGCCTTGCGCTAAGGCCAAGGAACCATCCCGCAGCAGCAGCTGCCGCTGGCCTGCCGCGCGCCGGCACAGTGCGCGCATGCCTGCACGCCCTGCCCACGTTGCGCAGCTGCTGGTGATGCCTCAAGGGTCCACCTCAACACCAGACCATCTTTGCACATGCGCTTTTCATGTTGGACCTCCAGACTGAACTTTGCAAGGCTGATCGGCAGGTTTGTTTGTTTATTAGAGTGGGGACCCCAGTAAACTGTGAGGACGTGGAGCCTCTCGTCCAGAAGGAGGGACAGAGGAGGCAAGCAGTGGTCGCTGTCTCAGGCTCAGCCCTGGCCTGTCAGGAATGCCGTTGCTGCTAGAGCACGGGCTGCCGCTTGCGCACAGGCCGCCCTGCGCGCCGGTATGGCCGGGCGGCCGGGCGTGCATGCAAGCCCGCCGCACGTGCCAGCCCAGGCGCGCAGCTGCAACGTCCCGGGAGTCTGCGACGGCAGGCAGCGGCAGTGTGACGGACAGCCTGGACCTCCTGGACAGCCTGCTGGGGAGCAGAGAGAAAGGCAAGTGGTGGTGCTGGCCCGACGCAAGCACGCTGCTCCTATTGCGTTATCTCCGGCTGACCCCGGGTTGCACCTACTGCAGAGGCGCCAAAGGCTGGCAGCGAGGACGCAGCGGGTCCAGTGAGCGCGCTGCCGGGGCCGCCTGCTGTCCAGCAGGCAGAGGCTGCTCCGTGCGCCCCTTCTGTTGACATACACGAGTCTGTTGTCTCTGAAGCGCTAACAATGCAACCTCTTGCGCCAATGCCGCTACTCAGGCTCTGTGTGAGCGGATTGCCGCTCATCAACCTCACACTGCACACCCTCTGCTCGCAGGCTTACCTCCCCTCTGGCTGCTGCACAAAGCGGGAGCGTGCCTGCGCAAATCGGGACTGCGCCTGCGCTGCGGGAGCTGCTGTTCTGGGCAATTGGCTTCGCGCGTGACAAGCTACAGAGCGCGCCCATTACGGACGAAGCGCTGGTCGAGGGCCTTGGTGTTCAGCCGAGGGTGCGCTCTGCTCAGTCGCGTACGCACACTGACCCTTTGGCTGTCACCAGCGCACCCATTCTCTGGGGTGTACGAGAGCACTGGGAGCTAGGTAGGCTGCGGCAAGGAGCCCAGCCCAGTCTACACACCACCATCTCCCTGCCTTGTCTAGTTGTAACGAGCGTGTGTCCAAGCTTGTTGAACCTGGCACGGCAACTGAGTCTGGCAAAGCCTCTGGAATGACGGCGGTGTTTTCCAGCCAACAGAGGGCCCCGATTGATAGGACTCACGCACTGCTTGTAGAATAGTAATTGTGGCATCTCAGTCTGGCAAGGGCACAGCAAGGGCACGTAAACGTGCTAGATATGGAGACGCTGAATCGTAGTGGTTGCTGAGGTGTTTTTCAAGCCTGGTTTCACACGCCATGTGGTGCCGGTTGCTGATATTGTGTGTTTGATCAACCAGGCTCGAGCGACGGTTGCATATATCTTTCTGGCGGCAAACGTGGTCATGTATACTACTGGCCTCGGCGTGGGCCTCATGAACGGCCGGGATGCATCCCAGGTGCTGCTGCTAGTGCACCAGAACAGGTGTTGTTGTTCAACATGTATGTCCATACCGTGCTCGGTGTTTGCGGGGCAGTGATGCTCTTTCCGATGGAGTCATTACTAAATGAGCTCTAAAGCCTGGTTGATGCATGTTTACTGCCACCTGTTATCTGCTATTATGCAGTGCGGTGCATGTGGCATGCCCAAAGAGGAGCAAATTGAAGGGAAGGAGCCATGACGCCAAGCAGCGATGTGCAGTGTTTCTGCTATGTACATGGCGTGCTTTTGCCAAACTGCTGCGCATTGATCGAAGTTAACATGCCGTGTGCGTGCGCATGCAGGACTTCTTCTTGACATTTGCCAACGTCGGCGAAGAGATAGAGACCGGCGAGTTTTACAGGTGGGCGCGCGTAACGAATCGTAACGAGTTGTGAGAGACCGAAGGCGGCAGTGCTGGGGCTGCAGCACTGCTTGGCAGCCAGGTTGGACATGTGTGTTCTGAGTCAACGCCATTTTGAAGCTCGCAAGGACACCAGCCTGTATATTGCGTGTTGTCATGCTTGCCTGCGCAGCCTCCCACTGTGCTGGAGTGCTGTTTGTGCCTGCTGCTTGCTGCACGACCAGGGACTCGGGTGCATCAGCGTGTGAGTGACCTGGAGCTAGGTACAGCCTCCCAGCGTCGCCTCATCCATCGGCATGCACATGCGAGCTCGCACCTTGCATGATGTCACCAGGACTAAAGAAAGCCCCGAGTAGCAGTGAGTGGAAGCGTCCTGTGCAGGATTTTGAGCTCGACGTTCCTGCATGACTCGTTCGTGCACCTTGCATCGTCCTGCTACGCGCTCGGCACGATTGCGCCGGCCGTTGAGCGCGCGCTAGGCCCGCTGACCTTCCTGGCGACCTACCTGCTGTCCGGCGCGGCCGGCAGCATCGCCACATTCGCCTTTGTGGACTCCGTAACGGTGCGGTCGCATGTCTGGATGCGCGCGCCCCGCGAGCTGCAGTGCATGAGCGAGGCAATGGGCATGACACTGCCTTTGCATTGATGCGTGGCTTCATCCAGGCTTTGCGATGTGCAACCAGTGCAGGACACAATTTCTAATAAGTACAGTTATTGATATTGCATATAGGTGGACACGACAACAGACGCTGTGGCCCCCTACGTCAAGCGCAATGACATGCGTGGCGAGGCGGGCTTGCTGTTGGTGTGCGCATCAATGGTGGGCGCGCTCGGCAGGTGGGCGCCTCTGGCGGGATCTTTGGCGTCATTGGCGCCCTCCTGGCATTCCTGTGGTGCGCTCCTCCGCCAAGGGACAGCACCCTCGTGTGCGACCATTCTGTCATGCCGACTGTGATGCGCGCGATAGCCGCGCGCGTCCAGCCGTCCTGTCAGGCCGAGCGCGGTCGCTTGCCTACCCGTCAGCGCACTCCGTAGAAGCCTCTGACGCAGGCATGGTGGGGTCGTGTGCCCCACCCAGGGGTGTGTGGGTAACCAGCAGTGCCTGGGTTGTGAGGCTGCCAGTAGTGTCCTCAAGCACGCCCATGCCGTGACATGCAGCGCACAGGGGCAATGGGGTTTAGGTCATGGTGTGCTCAGGCCAGCCAGGCCAGCCAAGCCCTGCTCTGAGCAGGTCAGGAACGCGGCCTGCGGCGCCCGCGCAGGAAGACGCGCAATCCGCACCAGAACAGCGAGCTGCTGCGCAACGTGGCCGGCATCGTGGCGGTGAACCTGGTGCTCGCCGCCAGCCAGGACAGCGCGATCGACAACCTGGGTCCGCCCCTGCGCGGGCACGATCGGGCGCCGCTCAGGGCTGTTGCAGCGCGAGAGGAGTGCATAGGCCGGGCGGCGTGGCAGGGCATTCCATGTCGCATGCCAGTCTACCCTTGCCGCTGATGGCAAGCACTGCATGCATGACCCGTACGGGTGTCATGCACGGCGGCCGTCCGCCCCCGGGAGGGTCTGCGCTCAGCACGCAGGTGCACGCGCGCGCGCGCAGGGCACTTTGCGGGCCTGCTGACGGGCATGTACCTGGGCTGGGGCATGGCGCCGAACGTGCCGCGCGGGGGCAAGGCGCCCAGCCCCGGGCCTGCGGCCGCAGAGGGCGGCGGCGGCGGCGAGGCGGGCGCCGCGGGGCAACCCGCAGCAGGCCCTGTGGCGCCTGCAGCAGTGTTAGAAGGCTTTCGGCGATGGACGGGGTTTGCCGCCTTTGCGGCCTCCCTGGGGCTGGTTGTGGCGACTACCGTGGTGGCGCGCACGGGCACGCTGCCGGGGTTCAAGGGCCCCGACCTCTTCTTCCTGGGTCACGGCCCGGTCTGACTCGACACAGGCTTGTCCCTCACGTTCATTCTTGCCTGGCAGCTAGAGCACCACTGTGCTGCTTCCAGAAATAGGTTGCATGGAAGCAATGTAGACAAGGCCGGCATTGCGTGCATCGCTGCGTCGTGCTCCGGTGCCTGGATCCAATGCACGCCAGGTAGGCAGCCTTCAACGCATGTAGGTCTCTTGTGTTCTGACTTCTAGACCTCCCAGCAACTTGCTCGTTCTTTATTGCTGTGTCACGCGTGTACCAACAAAGTGGGTGAGGAGCAGAAAGAAGGTGGCCAGCCTGAGTTGTTGGCAATGGCTGGCTTTGTGCAGAGTGCAACAGCTCTGGCCGTAGAGAATGCGTCGCTTGGGGATGACCTGTATGTAATCTGCTTTTCATCAGATGCAGGAGCTTGCATGTGCGGCAATGTGCACACACTGTGCAAAGTGCCCCTCGACCGACCTCTTGTCGGCCGCAAAGAGCGCCTCGTGGCAGAGCAGGCCTCTGCATTCAAGGCGTGGTCCCTCTGTTGGGGACATGCCAGCACAATTCCTTGGTGGGCGTGCAAGGTACAGCATAGGACAGTGAGCGAAGCCCCGCATTGCGGCAGAAGGCTGCGTTGCAATGTCAGTGCAGCATGAGGTCGCGCCCCTGCGCAAACAACAGCCCTCACCCTACTTTGTGGACAATCGGCCCATGACCCAGGTGTGGGATCGCAACAGCCCAAAATTGACATTGGCCCTGCCACCCTCGAGATAGGAGAAGGACAGGCAAGTCTCATCGATGCCAGGCGCGCGCAACTCCGCCACAGCAGCCTTAATATGCGCCCGCAGCGACAATCGCAACGCCAGCCGCCGCTGCCACCATGCACAGCAGTCCAGCGGCGGACGGGCCCGCAAGCTACCATGCCAGTGGAGGTGCCACACCCACTGACAACCGTTCTCACGCCGCGCCCCCAGCCAGCGCCCCCAACCCTCACCTACCCTACCCTAAGCGCTTGGCTCCGCTGCCGCCGCCGCCTGCGGCCGCACGCCCGCCACACCGCTGCCACCGCCGCTGCCGCCGCTCCACTCGGCGCCAACAGCCGGCGGGCCTGCACGCCCGGGGCCCACTGGCGCCCCAGGCTCCAGCACACCGCCGTTCGCGGCCGGCGCCGCCGCCGCTGAGGCCGCCGCCGCCGGGTCATGCGCCGCCGCAGCTGTGCGCGTCACGGCAACAGCCTCTGCGTCCGTGACCTTGCCGGGTGTCGGGGCGCGAGGTTGCTGCTGCACCTGCGCCTCTTTGAGCACCGGCACGCCAATGCGCGCATGCCGACGCAGCGCTGTGCATCGCTGCTTGCAGACCTTTGGAGGCTCCGCGCCCTGTCACAAATTTTGCACACCGCCAGCTCCGCTCTCTCAGCAGTCTCCGTCGAATGCGCATGCAGGGTAGGGGGTGGATCGCCGGGGCGCCCGGGGCCGGGGCAGGGCGCGCCCTCGCCAAAGCAGGACGCGATGCTCTTGGCGGCCTTCTCCGCGCGCAGGGTCTCCACGACGCGCGCCAGCGCGTGCATGCCGTGCACGTGGTTGTCGCGCGTGCGCACGTTCACCAGGCCCGCCTTCTTCTCCTCCTCGCCCACGACCTGCCGGCGTGGCGGCCAAAGTAGGCTCAGGCTGCGCGGCGACAGCACCTCCAGCCCCGGCTCACTCCCCAGCCCAGGGCGCCATTGACGCACGCGGTTGTCGCACGCACTCGTGAGGCCGGCCCTATCTCTGCCTCCAGCCCGCCGGCCGCCCGCTGCAGCGCCCGCGCCGGGGCGCGCGCGCGCGGCGCCAGCAGGGCATGGCGCGCAAGCTGCTTCTTATAGAGACAACTTGCTTGCAAACCAAGTAAGGAGCCTGGCGAGGCGCGCAGGCCATCTGGCGTGGCGGGCCGCGCGGCGGCGGGGGGGCGCGCCAGGATGTAGTTGTACTGCTCCAGCTGCGCCTCGCGCACTTTCTTCTGCATCTTGCGGTCGGACGTGTCCACGTCGGCGTGCATGCGCGCGGCCCGCAGCGCGCGCCGCACCTCCTGCGCGTAGCCCAGGCTGGCCTCGGAGATGGGCACCACCATGACCTGCGCGCGCGCGCGCTCCGGGGGTCAGTCCAGGGTTTGTAACCCCGCGAACGGGGCGGCCTGAATGTGTAAGAAGAGCACTGCACGCGCCTGCCGCGCCCGGAGCGGGCCTTGCAGGCAACGGCAGGCCCAGGCGCGCGGCGCCGCACTGGCTGAACTTAACCCTACGAGTAACAGTCCAGAGCGCCCAGCACCCCGCGCGCGCCTGCCGGGGCGACAGCCACAGCGGCCACTTGCCGGCGTAGTGCTCCGTTAGAATGGCGAACATGCGCTCCACGGAGCCCAGGATCGCGCGGTGCACGATGACCGGCCGCTCGAACGCGTCGGCCGCGCCGGTCATGTAGCGCAGGTCGAAGCGGATCGGCAGCTGGAAGTCCAGCTGCACCGTGGCGCACTGGAACTTGCGCCGCAGCGCGTCGAACACCGTGATGTCGATCTTTGGGCCGTAGAACGCGCCGTCCTCGGGGTTGAGCTGCGCGCGCGCGATGGCACGCAAACCGGTTGCTCTAGTTGCCATCACTTGGATGGACGTACCACCGTTTGGACCGATGGACTGACCAGAGCGACGGCCTCGCTGGAGCAGGCTGCTGCGCACTTGGCCTTTATTGCACAGGCCCCTGCCGTGTGCGGCGGCGCTCCGTGGCAGCAGGTCGCCGGCAGCTTGCCGGCAGCACCAGTCGGGCGCCTGCGTTCGTCAGGATGCGCACGCGTACACCCGTCTTCACGGCGCGCGTGTGGCGCCCAGCGCCTCCACGGCGCCAGCCGCCTCTGGCCTGGCGCGAGGCGGGGGCGGCCGCCGCAGCGCGCACCTCCCAGGGCAGCCCCGTGGCGTCCAGCGCCTGCGTCAGCGACGCCTCCGCGCGGTCCCAGACCTCCAGGCTGCCCAGGTATGTGGCCGGGCGCGTGGACAGCGCCAGCTTGTACGTCAGCCCAAACACATTGTACACCTCGCCGACCATGCGCAGCACGTTGCCCACCTCGACGGCCACCTGGTCCGCCCTGCGCGCGGCCGGCACAGGGAATGGTATAGGGTGTAGGGTAGGGTCACGCTGTATACATCGCCGACCATGCGCGGCACGCCGCCCGCCTCGGCCGCCACCTGGTCCGCCCTGCGCACAGCTGGCGCAGGTTAGGGCAGGGTAAGGCGTGGTGCGGCGTGGGCTCCCGCGCATGGCCGGCACTGGCTGGTGCGCCAGCGCGCGCGCACGCCAACCCGCCCGCCGTGCACTGCACGCCCTCGCCGTGAAGTTGCTCCGATCGTCTTTACTTCAAGGTTGCTTCAGTTCTCTATAATTGTTGCTCGCCGACGGGCATCACTCTGGCGCCTGAGCTGGTCAGAGCGAGCCACATTCCACATCTGCAGCACCATGTCTCACCACGACCAAATAAGCAGAGCACCGTGTCTGCAGACCGACGGATGTGTGTGCTGCGCTGGCATGGGCGCCATTGCATGTCAACATGGTTGCGGGCGCAGCACACACACACGCAGACGCGCATCAATATCCTCGGTACGCATCTGAGGAGGGCGGAGGACAGTGTGATGGTGAGGGGTAAGGCCTAAGCGAGGCGCAGGGCGGGGCGCGCGGGCGGCGCGCCGGCAGAAAATGTGCGCGTCGTCCTGCTGGAAGCGGCGCACGCGCGTGAGCCCCGTCAGCGCGCCGCTGAACTCGTTGCGGTGCAGCACGCCAAAGTCCGCGAGCCTGATGGGCAGCTCGCGGTACGAGCGCGTGCGGTGCGCAAACATGAGGCAGTGCCCTGCCGCGGCGCGCTGGGGGGCGGGCGTCAGCGTACAGAATCTGCTGCGTTACCAGCGATGTCGGTTGCAGAAGAGAGCGGCACACTTCAGCAGCGTGGCTAGCGTAGTCCCCGGGCGACACTTGAGCATGATAATCATGTGGCACCTGCGTGCCCGCTCCAGCCGGAGCCGGCGCGGCATGGGCCTTCGTAGGCAGGGGTGCCTGGCGTGCGCCCGCAGGCATGCCCACAGCCCGACAGTCACGGCGGCGGCGCGGCAGCCAACGGGGCCGCCGGCCCGGGCGGCGGAGGGCGGGGTTAGGGTCGGCGGGCGCGGGCCGCGCCGGGGCAGTTCATGGGCTTGAGCCCGAACTCCTGCTTCTCGATGTCGAAGCGGAACATGTTCTCCTTGTAGTGCTCCGCGTGGCCGCTCGTGGCCCAGAGCTCCATGTTGTAGATGTTGGGCGTCACCACCTCCTCGTACTCATGCTCCCAGTACTTCTCGCGGATGAACTGCGCGTCGCACCTTTAGGGTTAGGGCAGGGAGTCGGGCGCCACTCCGGGTCGTTATTGTCAGCCTCCCGCTGGCCGCGGTGAGCAACACGAGCGCCAGGGCCACTGGCGAGCCAGCGCACATGCTCCCCGCGCATCCAGTATGCCTGCACGGGGTTAGCGCAGCGCTTCGCGGCGTCTGGGGCTTGCACGATCTGACTTGTGAGGCGTGCCGACCCCAAGTCGGGCGCAGAACGACCCGCTGCATGCCCAAGCACGCGTTGTCGGGCTGGCCTACACTGACGCGCAATTATGCGGCCTGAACACGCACACAGAACCTCGCCCCAGCGCGCCGCGAACGAGCGCGCGGCCGGCCGGCAAGCAGTAGGGCTGCGCCAGCTCGCTCTTTATACTTTCTATTCTCAGGGCGCGCGCCTCGACCAGCATTGTCGCACACGCGCCTAGCCCTAGCGCCACCAGCGTTTTCTAAGATGGGTTTTTCGGGAAGCGCGCGCCTCGACCAGCGTGTTGTACACGCGTGCGCCGTTGGGCAGGAAGAAGCAGGAGCCGGGCGACAGACGGTCGAAGAAGAAGAGCTCCATCTGCGTGCCGACGTTGCGGTGGTCGCGCCGCCGCGCCTCCTCCATGCGGTGCTGGTAGTCCTTGAGCAGGTCCTTGTCCGGGAAGGTCACGCCGTACACGCGCTGCCATGCGCACCCTGTCAGGGCTTGAACCAAGATTTGTGTCCCTGGCACATCCGTCTTATGTGCACCCCTGTGTGCGCTGTTGCGCGCAGGCGCGTCAGCGCATAGGGTCTTGTGCATCCAGAATAACCCTAGGTTAACCCTAAGAAATCCTACATGCCTCCCTGAAGCCCCTCTACGCGCTGCAGCACCCGAGCGTGCCAGGCCAGCAGGACATGCATTACTAACGTGCGCATCAGTATGGCGCTGCGCCTGCACGCTCATGCAAGCGTCACAGCAGGCACCCTGGCACTGGTGCCGCCCTGGCGTGACAAATCGGGCATGCTGGCGCCGGGCCCGCCCCGCAGGCCTTCTAGACGCGCGCGCTGTGCTCTCACCCATAAGCCGTGGGGTCGCAAAAGAGCTCTGCGCACCTGCAGCGGCTCGCGTTTCACATCTGCGCGCCAGAACGCGCGTGACATGGAGTGCACCGCCGCGGCCTTCAGGTAGCCGGTGTTGGGCAGGTGCGGCCCGGTGCACAGGTCCACCATGGGCCCGCAGCGGTACAGTGAAATTGTGGCGTCCTGCGCGCGCGCGGCGGGCCCGGACATGCGGCGCGCGCCCTGCGGAGACAAGCTCCTGCCAACAAGGTACAGCAGCAGCCGTCTCGCAAGCGGCACGCCCGGCGCGCCTGGCAGCGTGCTAAACTGCGTCCCCAACCCTACCCTAACCCTGCACGCCAAGCCAGGGCGCGGCGCGGCGCGCACCGGCTGCAGGCCGCTGATGATCTCCACCTTGAACTTGTTCTCCTGGAACATGGCCAGCGCCTCCTCGCGGCTCACCACCACGCGCTCAAAGCGCTGCTTCTCCTTCATGATCTGCGGCGCGCCCGCGCCCGCGTTGCTGCGCCTGCCTGCATGCTTCGGCCCTCAACAAGTGAACGCGCGTGTCTGTGCTCGCTGCATTGTCTTCTCCGTGTGCAGCAGGGCACCATTACCCTGACTTGCCCGGGCGTCCCCCTGCTGATCGGACAGCCACCCGGGCGCACCCTGTGACGACCCACCGCGGCACACCCCCTGCCCTGCCCACCGCCGCCCGCGCCCGCTCAGGACGCGGAGCCCAGACCCTACGCATGCCCTGCTTTGCCGCGCGGCCGCGCCTGCTCGATCTTCTTCTCCAGCACGGGCTTCTCGGCATCGCCCAGCGAGCGGTCGTCGCCGAGGTAGCAGTCGTAGTAGAAGCCCTCCTCCAGCGCCGGCCCGATCGTCAACCGCACGCCGAAGCACGCCTCCAGCGCCTCGCCCAGCACGTGCGCGCTGCTGTGCCAGAACGTCTGCGCGCCGGGCAAGGCGAATGGTCGAGAAGGTTCCCGATTGCATGTCCGGGCTGGGGCAGCAGAATGACGCACAGCACATAAGTGCCGTGCTTGGTGCCTCTCATGCACATGGCGCTCATGCACATGGTGCTCATGCATATGGAACAGTACGGCGGGTACGCTGCCGGCACGGCGAACACAAAGAGCGCTGAGACAGGTGAGCGACGGCGCGGCGCGGCGAGCATGTGGCGCCCGATGGGACACGTTTGACAGCCTTGCCGCCGGCTGGGTGCCTGCTGCACCCACCAAGGCGCGCCCCGACGACACGCCCCGGAGCGCCGGCCCGGCGCGGCACGTGCGGCTCGCCAGCTCGCTGCCCCACCCCATGCACGCGGGCCCCGCGCGTGCTTGCCCGGGTGCTCGTCGCTGCCCTACCCTATGCCCCACCCGATGCCCTGCCCTACGCGGGGCCCGCACATGTTTGCCCAGGTCGTCGTCGAAGGTGTGCAGCCGCAGCGCGCACGGCGCCCGCAGCGGCCGGAACAGGTCCCACTCGGCCCCGTCCGCCTCTGCCACCACCACGCGCTTGGCCAGGCTCTTGGAGAGCG
>JAABVA010005720.1_pt1 | contig 11196 bp, 11 predicted proteins | sample 5560331 | NCBI WGS metagenome assembly JAABVA01 (sample SAMN12812661, study PRJNA571458) | rock metagenome | isolation source: Antarctica rocks | place: Antarctica: Victoria Land, Mt New Zealand sud | collected 2016-01-07
AGCATTCTCTGACATCGATAAAGAGCTTCAGCAGCTTAAGCATTATCAATCTCGCTTCGTCTTCATCATCATCTCATTCATCAAAGTCAAGAGCATCTCTGCATTGACTAGTAATTCTTTGAATTCAAAGATCATTACTTCTGTGACTGTTGTTTTGACAGTATCTTCATTTCTTTCTTTCTTGTTTCTTGATGAGTCAATGAATCTAAACTTCATCATTGTCATCATTCAAGATAAGACTCTGATCATTTCTGAAATCAAGAAAATCTGCAACAAGTGAAAGCTGTGTTACTACTGCAAGTTGCAACATTCAAGCAAAATTGCTAAAGAATGCTCAAATAAGAAGTTCTTCACTCTGCGTATCATGAATGTTTACGACAGTGATGTCATCAATATAAATGAAGAAGTCTCACTGTCTGCGAGAAAAGTTTAGTTTCTGAGCTAAGTTATGCTCAGAGATCTGTATACATATCATTTTGTTTACTAGTCTCAATCTTTTCATCTTCACTTTAATCATATAGAAAGTTTTCTGCTACATTTGTCTTGAAATTCTTTGAATTCAATTCAACATTCAAGAATAGTCACATGATAGTATTCTGTATTCTACGTCAAGCTCAATCTAAAGTTCTTACTCTCGCTCTGATTGATAGTGAAGTCTCTGCTTATGTCTTTATGAATAAATTCTTCGCGCAACAACATCATTTTTTCTTGCATCAATTAACTCACTCTCACAGACTTTGAGAATTTCATGATCAAGTCGCTTTAATCAATGACATTATTCATGTCGTTGAAATCACAATGATTCTCGATGAACACATTGAAAGACTATTCTTTTATATCATTGAATTAAATCAATATTTCATCATCATGAGTCTGTCATGACTTCATCATCACGTCATTGATGTTAATTTTGAACACAATATTCTCATCTTATCTTTCTTTTTCTGTCTTAATTATTGTTGTCAATTTCTCGTCAAGATCTATAATTTTAATCAACAAGAAGAAAATTTCTCGCTTGAAGTTAACAAAGCAGCTTTTCTTCTGCCTCGTTCTCAATTCGCTCACAAGAAGCAACTCAGTTCATGAATCACTCACAAGAAGCAATTCAGTCTACAAATCATTCACAAGAAGCAATTCAGTTTACAGATCACTTACAAGAAGCAATTCAGCATTCAATTTACTTGCAAGAAGTAATTTAGTTCTCAATTTGCTTGAAAGAAACAACTCAGTTTTCAGTTCACTCACAAGAAGCAATTCAGTCTTCAATTTGCTTGCAAGAAGCAACTCATTTTTCTGTCTGTTCACAAGAAGCAATCTAACTTTTCGTTGACTCATGAGAAGCAAACTAATACTCAGCTCGTTCATAAGAAACAAATCTCGTTTAATCTTGTTTTTCATCTGAAACAAGAAGTCTCTAGTTGTATTCTTCAAGTTATTCAAAAGAAATACTCATCAGAAATCAAGTGTCAAAATTCTTTTCTTTCTAGAACTTCTGTTATTTTTCAAGCAAATTAATTCAATCAATCTTTTATACAACTTGACATAGTCGAGTTGAGAGTTCAAAGCTTTGATCACATTACTCATGTTAAAGACATTGAAGTGTTTAATGTCACTTTAAAGAAAATTGATGTCTTCTTGAATCTTGAATCAATCTCATCTTTTAGTCTAAATTCTGACGAGTCAAAGTCACGTCACACGACTTTGACTGTCTGTTCAAAGAACAGCTCAACTTTTGCTCAGTTCTCATCTCGCTCTTAAGACAGTATGTATAATAAGAATCATCGTTCGAATCTTCATCAAATGAAAAAGAAATTTCATTTGATTGCATTCATGACACAAGAAGATCTTGAAGTCTATTAACAAAGTAAGAACGTCGATTCAGTCACAATTCTGTCGTTCAGATATTCTGAGTTTCTAGACATCTTTTTCAAGAAGAACGTTGATATTTTGTCTTTGCATCAAGCTCATGATCATGTCATACATCTTAAAGAAGATGCTAAATTCTCAGTCTTTGTTTTGTATGACATGAATCATGATGAAATTCTAGAACTTTAACGTTATTTGAATGAGAATCTGAGCAAAGATTTCATTCAAGTCAGTCGCTTTCAGACGATTGTCTCTGTTCTCTTCATCAAGAAACTTGAAGAAGAACTTTGCTTCTGCATGAACTATCGAGATCTAAACACTATCACAGTCAAGAATCGATATTCTCTGTCTCTGATCTCAGAAACGATGAATCGTCTAAGTTAAGCTAAAATCTTTATCAAGCTGAATATCATCTCTGCGTTCAATCAACTTTGAATCAAAGAAGAAAACGAAGTTCTAATTATCTTTCACACTCAATTTGAATTATTTAAGTATCTAGTCATGTTCTTTGATTTATGTAATGAGTCTGTCTCATTTCAGAAGTACATCAACAATATTCTTTGCAAACATCTAAATAAGTTCTATACAGCTTATCTGAATGACATCTTGATCTATTTCAATAATAAACTCGAGCACGAGAGTTATATCAAGCTCATTCTGCGAAAGCTGCGAGAAGCAGATCTTCAGATGAATATAATCAAATGCAAGTTTCATGTCACTCAAGTTTTATATCTAGAATTGATAATTATCATTGAAGAGATTAAGATGAACTTTTTTAAGATAGACATCATTGTCAACTGACTCATCTTGATCAATGTTAAAGATGTTCAAAGTTTTCTAGATTTCGCGAACTTCTATAGAAGATTCATCTATGACTATAGTAGAATAGTTATCTCGCTCACTTATCTTATCAGAAAAGATGTACTTTTTATCTGATTTCAGAAATGTCAGATTGCATTCAACATTTTTAAGAAAGTCTTCACTTCTGAGATTATTCTTCATCATTATAATTCAGATCACAAGATTGTGATAGAAATCAATGCTTCAAACTATGTGTTCAAAGACATTTTCTTTCAATACGATGAGAATGAGATTCTTCATTCAGTCGCTTACTTTTTGAAGAAGCATAACTCAGTCGAGTGTAACTATGAGATCTACGATAAAGAACTTATGATCATTGTTTGCGCTTTCAAGAAATGATGATCAGAGCTTGAAGACTTTATCTATTCTGTTGAGATGATCACGAATCACAAAAATCTTGAGTATTTCATGTCAATTAAGCAGTTGAGTCATCATCAAGCTCGTTGAAGTGAGTTTCTGTCTAGATTCAACTATCACATCGCTTATCATCTTGACAAGATCGATGATAAGTTGAATGCTCTGACATGTTGCTCAGAAGATCTCTTTAAAGAGAAAGATACATTCGATTCTTGACATCAATATCAACATCAGACAATTCTGAAAACTTATGTTTTAGATCTTAATATTGTTGAGAATCTTGTCTTCAACGTTTTAAACATCAAAGTCATGAAGCTTCAATCACAAATCATCATTCTAGATTCAGTTCAGTTACATTTGTTCTCAGTTATCTCAGCACTCTTGCAAATTTTAACTCTCATGAATTTAGAAATTGAAGAATTCAACGTTGAAAACATCAAGTCTCAGCTAGATCAAGACATTCTGAATCTTGATGAAGATTCTGCTGACACTTTCACTCAGACATTATGAAAGTAAGTCGAAATCAATGACAAATTCGCAGCTCAGATAATTGAAGTGCTTTATAATGAAGCACGACATCACAACAAGATTTCTCTAGTCGAGTGTGAAGAACATGAGAATCATCTGTACTTTCAAGAAAGAAAGTACGTGCTCAACTCAAATAAACTACGTCTTTGTATCATTCAGCTCGCTCATGATAGTGTTGTCAATAATCACTCAGAAAGAGCAAAAAGTTATGAACTGATCAGTTGAATCTACTGATGATCAAACATTTATAAGTATGTTCAACACTTCGTATGAAACTGTCATGTGTGCACACATTTCAAGCTCTTTAGACAACGAACTCAAGAATGATTGTGTTTTCTTTCAGTTCTTGAACGTCGTTGACGTGATGTCTTCATGAACTATGTAGATTCTTTATCGCTCAGTATCTTCATGAGTATCACATATAAATATGTTCTAGTCTTCGTCAATCATCTTATCAAAATGAGACATTTAGTTCTCATCACTTTTATGAAAGTTGAAGAAGTTATCAACTGCTTCTATGCTCATGTTTGAAAACATTCTGATTTACTCGAGTTCTTCATGTCTGATCAAGACACACAATTCATCTTCGATGTCTGAAAGCATATGTGTAAAATGCTGAAGATAAATGCTAAGTTATCAACGATGTATCATTCTGAGATCGATGATCAAATCAAGAAAGTTAATGCTGTCATGAAGCATTATCTTCAAGTCTTTATCAACTACATGCAGAATGACTGAGTTAAATGACTTTCTGAAGTCGAATTTGTTGTCAATAACACATCGTCATTAATCACTTTAACATCACTCTTCTTGATCAATTTAAGTCAGAACTCATGTTTAGACTTTAAGCTCTTTGAGTCTCTGCTTGAGAATCTTACGTCTTAAGCTCAAGATAAGTTAATCAATGTTGAAGAGTTCATCAAGAAGATGAAGAAACTAACTGAGCATCTACGTGATGAGATGCTTATAGCTCAGATCATCTACGAATTCAATGTCAATCTCTTTCATTATTCTTGTTTTAAATACTTTGTTGAAGATGAAGTCCGACTGAATGCTTGCAATCTCAGCATCGCTCATCTCACTGTCAAGTTAAATGATCATAACGTTGATTTCTTCAAGATCAAGCATGTCTTCAAGAATAACTCTCTAGTCATTGAGTTAAATCTTTCAGTATTCATGAAGATTTATTCAATCTTTCATGTTACTCTTTTGAATTATATCACAAGTGATTCTCTTTCAAGTCAACGTCAGAAACTTCAAGAACTCATTATCATCAAGAATGATGAAAGATTCTGATATGTAAACAGCATATTAAACTTTAAGCGTGATAAATGCTATAATTCATTTTTGCTCAAGTATTACGTCAATTGAGAAGATCACTTCTTTACTTGAAAGTCTTTCAATCTTCTGAATAATTGTGAGCAAGCACTTGATGAATATTATCTCGTCAATTCTGTCGTCGAAGAATCATATGTACTGTCGTGTGTGATATCTCAATGTCAATGTCAAGAACTTTAAGTTCAATCTTCATCATTTTAACTCAGCTCAGATCTGACTCAGATCTTGTCTAAATCTGTTTCAGATATTTTGTTTAAATCTGACTCAAATGTGACTCAGATGTATTCTAGTTTTGCATATGCATCATCACATTAAACTATGTTTCATCTTTCTCTTGCTTAGATCTGATTCAGATCTTGTCTAAATCTGATTCAGACATCTCGTTTAAATCTGACTCAGATATGACTCAGATGTATTTCAATTTTCTGTGCATCATCATGTTAAAATGCGTCTCGTCTAATCTTACTCAGATTTAACTCAAATGTGACTCAAATCTATTTCAGTCTTGCTCATGCATCATCACATTAAAATGCATCTCATCTCATCTTGCTTTTCAGATCTTGTCAAGATCTGACTCAAACATCTTTGCTCAGATCTGACTCAAATGTGATTCAGATCTATTTCAGTTTTATCTGTGCTTCATCACATTAAAATGCGTTCACATTAATTCTCATCTTGTTTCAATCTTCATCTTTGATTCTTTCTCATCTCATCTTGTTTCTCTTCATCATTTTGCAGAAGCTCAATCTTGAAGAGAGAAGCTACTGTCATAATGTTAAATCATCAATTCAATTTAGAACATAAATCGTTGATATTTTAAATAATTTTGATTCATTGAATCTGTTTCATAATTCAATGAATCAAGTCATTAATCTAGTCATCATCATCTTAATCTAGTCTCAGCAATTCTGTTTCAATCATCTCAGTCATATGTACAGACTTCTGCAATCTTAAGTCAATAAAACTATTGTCTAGCTTTGATTCTGCTCAATTCATGTATATAGAAGTTGAATTCTCATTCTTTTCTTTCACTCTTTGTCTTTCATCTTGTACGTTATCTGATGTATTGTCTTGTATCTAGATTCTATCAAAGTAATAATAATATCAGTCTTTTATATTAATAGTATCTCTAGTCTAGCTCAGTTTCTGACATTCATGATTAGAAAGAAAAAGAATCATTGCATTATAATAGTTCTCGCTCTTTAATAAAGCAATCACATATGAATATGAACATTAAAACAGCAGAAAAAGCGCAAAGACATCAAAACACGCTCGACATGAGCGTAACAATTAAATCACATCACAACTTCATCAGTTATCTTTTGCAGAAGACGTAATCACAATCTTCTTCTTCTCACTTATCTCAAGATTCATGTTGAGATGTGAGATGAGTGAATTCAAAGCAAGCAGATTCATTTATAAATATATTATGTTAGTTATAAAACTGTGGTCAAATGATATTGAAATGCAGTAGAACATACAGAATAGCGAAATGCATTAAGCACATCACAAGCTTTTATTTTTATTTTTTATTTCTTCATTAAGTGCATGCAGTCTATGACTATGACACTATCTAAACGCTGTGTATATACTAAGTTACATGTAACTTGGTCAAAATTGATGCTTTATATCTTTTCATTGAGCAGTCACATTGATAGAATGCGCATACAAGCGCGATGATTTCAAGATTTCTCAGTCGTACTTTCGTTTTCATTTTTTTCTTTCGCAAATTTCGTCTCTTAGTCTTTCGTTTCTAATAGTCATTTTCTGATTGCAATTCAAGTATTTTTCAAATACTTTAGTGTTGTGTTTCTATTAATTTGAATGATAAACAGTGTCAATATGATGTCTGTGTTTTTGAGCTGAGCTTTTTTCTTAAGCTTTATCTGCTCTGATCTATAATGCTTGCAGTTTAGTAGTAAATGCTCTGACGTTTGACTTGCAGTGCATATTTCGTAGCATTTATTTGAATTATTCTCTGATAATCAATGTAAATAGCTCTTGAAATAGTCGTGTCTCATTTTCAGCTGAATGAAGATTGAAAACGTTAATTTATTGATTTTTCGAAGCTCTTTTAATGATCTATGACTCAAGTTTACATTCAATATGTGCTTTTGATACTGATTTTTCTTTTTGATATCAATGTTTCAGACATTTAATCATTGTAATTTCGTCTCTTTGCAAATTTGCTTTTTGACGAAGCTGATGATGATTATTTTCATGTTGTCTGTAACTGATACTTCTTGAGCAGCAATTTTGATCAATTGATTCACTTTTTCGTTCTCAATGATGTTTTTGCGACTTGATACTCACTGTATGCAAATTTGACACTGATTTTGATGCAAACTAATCAAGTTTTGCTGTATGTCATTGAATAATCTTGAATTAATGTTACTCTTTGCATTTAGTCTTTGCAAAGTCATTTGACTGTTTATGTACACTCAAATTTCGCTGTTTTTGAGTGCTTTTTCGCTGCATATTATAATTGCATCGCTAATAGCTTGCAGTTTCGCTTTCGTTGTAATTATTTTATCAGAAATGCTTGTTGCTTTGCTGAATCTGACGAGTTTATGCGTGAATATCACTGTTATTTCGATTTCTGTTTCAACTTCTGCTATCTTTTTTTGAATTTGCGATGCATTGATATACATCACTATGTTTTTCGCCTTTTTGATAATTCTTTCTAATTCTCTGTAATGCATAGATCAGCGATGAAACTCATCTGTACGTGATGCTGACTACGAATCTACTGTCTAGCTACAGTAGAGTGTAAAGATTATCAAAAGTTTGAATGACATCAAGACGCTGCGTGAGAATGAAGCGCTGTGTGTTGATTGCATGCAGAGTTTTCACGATCACGCAGACTTTGATAATCTCAATGCACATGCTACAAGCAATTCACATGCAGATGAGAAAGTCAAATAGAACGCAGAACTACAAGAAAAATCGCTTATGAAAATCATTTGATTCAGTATCTTGTCATCATGATGACAAGAACTGAAACAGAACATTCTTGTGTTTGATCTGTTGAGAATAATCAGCAGAAAGAACTTGAATCACGAACATTCTTTAAATCTACGTGCTAACTACGCATAGATCTTGTTAAGACTGCGCGTCTGCTACTACGACATGAGCAACTCACGAGTCTCGTTAAGTTTGACACAAGCAAACTCAAGAGTCTCATTAATATCGTTTAGCAGATGTTTAAATACAAGCATTTTATACACAGATGATATGCTGACGAAAAGACTTTGTTAAAAGAAGAGAGACACAAGCGAATTAGTAAAGAATAATTAAACTACGCTGTCTGATTAGAAGTGTAGCATACAAATATCTTTGCAAGACACAATCAATCTGCATGAGAAAAATCTCTACAGATAATGTGAAACAGATGAGTTGCACACTTTCAAGCGAAGCGAACATCTGCAAGACGTGATATACAATGATGATGATTATCAATCTTAAGAATCTCATCTCTTCACTGAGCTCTGACTCTTGAATGTCTTGATGATAGAATCAATCTCTAGTCAAAGATATCATCTGTATAGCTTGAGAAAACAGTAGCACATGTCGATGTGATTAAAGAAGAAATTGACTGCGATATGCATGCATATCACAGACGAAACGTCTGCGATTCATGCTTAAGAAGTAAACTGTCGAAATCTGAGCAGTGAGAGATGTCGTTCGTCTTGAACTGTGAATCTGTTGCAAGAAATTCTCTCTGAGTAATCTCTCAAGCCTAAGAGGGAAACCAGCATAGAAATTGAGCTCTATGTATGTTGCATGCAACGTATACAACATATTTTCGATAGATTATTTATTTGACTGAATGCATCAAGAATACAGTAAAATTATTTGTATTTAAACAGCGAATATGCGCAAAATCAAAACTTTGATGAAACAATGAGCTCATCGAAATGCGAAAGACGCTGTTGTCAAAAAAGCGAATCTGAAAAAGATGCAGAAATGACGACGCATGAGCAGAGATAGTGCAAATGCGAAATTCGTATCATGATGCAATAAAGCTGATCAAAAATCAATTCTGAACAACTTTTTTGAACAATGTCAAAGAAAAAAAAGTGTTTCACACATATCAGTTCACTAAATCACGTCTAATTGAAAAGCTACTTTCGATACAAAACTCGCAAAAAGAATTGAAAATTAAATTCAATGAAAAGTGCAAGACATTTCTGAAAGCAATGTACTCATCATCTTCGAAAATTAAAATCAATGAAGAATTACTATTGAACGAAAGTATACAGTGATCAAGAGTTATCAAAGGGAAAATCAAGCACGCTATTAACTTCTCAGCACTCAGAAAAGCATTCGAATCAGATGATATGTCATTCGCAATCATACAGCGAGCGTACAAAAGCATATTGAAAATCTTCAATTTAATGTACTCAGATTTGATCAAAAATGACTATCATTCGAAAATATGACGTGAAGGCATGAAAGTTATTCTGAAAAAATCAGACAAGTTGAATTATTCAATTTCAAAGACATATAGAATTATTACGCTGCTAAACTGTTTAGGCAAAGTAGCAGAAAAAATAATAGCAGTGTAACTGTCTTACACAGCTGAAATTAACGACAAGCTGCTGAATTTTGATCAAATGAAAGGCAGAAAACAAAGATCAGCTATAGACGCAGTACTAAACCTAGTACATGATGCGCAAATGACAAAAAGTCGCGAAAACACGCTTATCTGTCTACTTCTAGATGTCAAAGAAGCTTTTGACTATGTTGCGTTGAAACAGCTGATCAAAATATTGATTAAATTGAAAATATTGATCAATTTAATCAATTGAGTAAAATGCTTCTTACAAAATTGAGTTATTGACTTAGCATTTGATGACGAACGTCAGAAACCAAAGGAAATAATCACAGAAATATTGCAAGATTCATCTATTTCGCTCATTCTATTTTTAATTTATATTGAATACTTATTTTCAAAGATTCGCGCAAAGATCGAAAATCTACAGTCATTCAGCTACATTGATGACTTAGCACTATACATGAAGAGATTTTTTTTTTCTTCATTAAGTTTATGCAGTCTATGACTATGACATTATCTAGACGCTGTGTATATTCTAAATTACATGTAATTTAGTCATAATCGCTGCTGTATATCTTTTCATTGAACAGTCACATCGATAGAGTGCGCATACGAGCGCGTGAACTGTTTATATGATCAAGTGATCACATAGACAACTCAAAATTGTGAAAGCTTATCACTTCGACGTGAGCTTTCGACTTGTCTGTATGATCATCAAGCTAAGCGAGCTAGGTGAGCTTTGATCTATGTAGATGAAAGCTGATCACTTTGACGTGAGCTTTCGAGTTCGCTGTATGATCACTCAGCTGAACGAACTAGATGAGCTTTGATCTATGTATTTGCGACGCATGTAAATCGACCAGAAAATCGAAAAACCGGTCGATTTACTGCATCACGCGAGCGTGTAGATGTGCAAAAGCTGAGTCGTGCCTTTGCAGTGTATGTGTGTGTGATGTATATGAGTTGCAGCGCGTGCGCAAAGACGTTGCTGTCGTTCTGTGTATATGAGCAAAGACTGTGTCGTGTCTTCGCAGTGTATGTGATTGCGATGCATGTACATCGATCTGATAAGGCGAAAAACCGATCGATTTACTGTATCACGCAGACGTGTAGATGTGCAAAAGCTGAATCGTGCCTTCGCAGTATATGTGTGTATGTCGTATATGAGCTCAACGTGTGAATAAAGCGCTGTTACTGCTCTGTGTGTGATTGCGCTGCGTGTAAATCGGCCTGAAAATGCGAAAAACCGATCGATTTACTGCATCACGCCTGTCTGTATGTGCGCAAAAGCTGGGTCGTGCCTTCGCAATATATGTGTATATGTCGTATATGAGCTGCAGCATGTATGCAAAGACGTTGCTGTCATTCTGTGTATGTGCGAGCTTCAACGCGCTAACGATCGCGTTGTTATTGCTTCGCTTTTCGACTGTGTGTGAGCTCAACGCATGAGTAAAGCGCTGTTACTGCTCTGTCGATGTTGATGAGATTGTTCAGCTCTTCTGACAAGCATAGCTTGCAGAAGGTTCGTAGCCAGCACCTCGTACAGGTAAATCTCGTTGCCGATCTATTTACGCATGAACTCGTTAGATGCAGCAAAGCGACAAGCGTTTCAGACAAAATTATCATAACGAAAGCGAAACTGCAAGCTATTAGCGATGCAATCGCAATGTGCAGCGAAAAAGCACTCA
>JAABVA010005721.1_pt1 | contig 11190 bp, 15 predicted proteins | sample 5560331 | NCBI WGS metagenome assembly JAABVA01 (sample SAMN12812661, study PRJNA571458) | rock metagenome | isolation source: Antarctica rocks | place: Antarctica: Victoria Land, Mt New Zealand sud | collected 2016-01-07
TCTCTGGCGGTGCCGCAGCTGTGGCCATGGCGTCTGCAGCTGCAGCCTCGCCAAAAGGTGTGACTGGTCGGCCAGGAAGGTCTTTCCAAAGCACCCTTTCCTTGGCAAGATTCAGCCATTCAACTTTATTATCTTCATAATGTATAAGGTGCTCCCCTTTGGCTGCCTGAAAGCCTTGGACCCTGCCATGATACCAAGCATGATCATCTGGCCACCATATCGCAACCTGCTGGCCCACTGCTGCCTTGCCCTGCGGTACAGCCTGCTGCTCATCTGAAGACTGGTCAGCGGTCTCTGCTAGCACAATGTCGGTGCACAGAGCAGGCTGACTGGCCTCACAGGGTTCTGCCTTGGGCTCAATAGCTTTGGGTTTGCTTCCTGGCAAGTATGTCATCCAGCATATGCGCTGTGCATCAATCTCTGCTGCCAGATCAATCCACTCTCCCTGCATGAATCACAGCAGCTTGACCAAGGTGACCTGTTTCAACCCAGCCAGAATGTATCAAATGCACTTTGTGTCAGCGAGTAAAAACTTTAGCTCGCTGACACAACAGATTACAAGATAAAGCAGAATTGGGTGTGCATGCAGTTTGATGAGTCTGCCCATGTAAAGTGGCAGGTCACAACAGCAACTGCAAAAACCACTGTAAGGTCAGTGTGAGCTACAAGTGATCACCTGCTGATCATAGGCATACCACACATTGTGCTTGCCATTGCTCCTGTCATAGGCTCGCACCACTGCATCATACCACTCGCTGTCATCTGGCCAGAACACCTTACACTTCTGACCCACCCAGGCCTCAGGCCTGTCCCTTGGCATCTCAATGCCAGTCTCTGCATCTGCAGCACATACAGTTCATCACACTTGCGTCGTTGCAGGCAGCACGTGGAATCTTTGAGCATCATGAAAGGTGGAAGGACATGATCAAGATCACAGCATATTGGTGCGGAAGATCCTTGTACACACATCAGACTGAGTTAGAAAAGCTCCTCTGGTGATCCTGATCACAAAGGCACATAGGGTGAACATATGCCATGTAAGCCAGCACAGACATGCCTTGGTAAACTGACTCAAAAGCCACAGGCAGAAGATCTCTGTGGTGACTTCCAAGTACAGTGTTCACCTGGACGTGGCACAGATGCAGACTTCTGGCGTTTGAGGTCCCCATTGTGCACGGGCGTGCCATCCTGACTGCGGGACCGCTTGCGCCTTGGCATCACCTCTGCAAAGCATACAAGCATGCAAAGATTTGGCAAGTCACGAGTCATGGTGTGTGTACATCCATGACTGCTGTGCAATGACAAAGCATTTGAGGTGAGCCTGTTGCAGTCAGCTGCTAGGCTTGACAGCAGACAAGCTGCCTGTGTACAAAATGCATGACAGGACATCATGAAGCGCATGCCTGCTCACAAAACCCTAAGCCTAAGTTTACACTTGACTCCAGCCCTCAGCTCTCATAACACAACTTTCAGCGAGCCTTGCTCCTCAAACAGCCTTGCCAGCCAGTGGTGTGAGTACAATATGGGGTGCAGTAGGGAACGCTGCAGGTGCGATGATGCAGGCCAGAGCTGTTGGGGCACGGTTGGGGGGGGGGGGGGGTGAGTGCAGTGCAATCAAGCTGGGGGCATGCTGGAGGGGCTGGGGTGGATAGGGCAAGCTGCGGTGCAGGCGGGGTAGGGCAGGTCTGGCTGGCTCAGCTGTCAGAGAAGCAAATCCCACGCTCTCTAGTATACATTTTAGCATCATTGGGCATGCGCAAGTCCGGATCCTAACTAAACCAGACAGCTCACCATGGTCTATAATGTTTGTAGACAGTGTACACTAAGATTTGACAGGAGTACTGATGTCTTACCTTTACACGACCCCTGCAAACCTGGTGATACAGCATAAGCTGAATGGTCAAGTTTTGGTGGGATGACATGCGGGCAATGCTGCAAGCAGCAGACTTGACACGGGCAGAGCTTTTGTTGATATGCAAGATGTGCCAGACGTGCTGGATAGTCAGTAAATGAAGCACACTTACCAAGGTCAGAGGGACCTGCATGAGCAGCAGGGGACGCCTGTCTATGCTGCATACCCAGATCCAGCATTGCTGCCTGCCCACCTTCGCTGCCGCTGCTGCCACTTGCATGCCGCATCAGAGGCTCTTTTTCGACCTTGACATAGGCATTCTCAGGGTCCATGACATCAACTTCCACCCCCATTGGACTGTCGTCAGTCTGGAAGCCTGGCCCTGGCTCCTGATGCATGTCCTCATCCTTGATCATACTTGCCGCCACCAGGCCGGCAGTCCTTGGATTTGCCATGGAAGTGTCTGACTGAAGCTGTTGCTGACGACTTGTTCCCTCTGTCAGACCATGGCCCATGGGCGCGTTTCCTTTCGTTATGGGGTCTGCCTTGTGCAAGTTGCCTTTTGCCACAGGACCTGCCAGCCTATCAGATGCAGGAGCCCAAGCTGGGATGTTGTGCAGACTAACAGGGGCACCAGCAGCTGACTGATGCTCAGGCAGCTGTGAGAAGTACCCACTCTGAGCCAGGCTGAAAGCTGCCTCAATGGCAGCTGAATCAGAGTCCATTGGTTCTAGGAGCTCAGAGCGGGCTTCCAGATCCTCAGGGTGGCCGTTCTGCAAGGGGTCGGACTCAGCATCTGCTGCTGCTGCCATGCGCACCTGGGCTGTGTCTGCCTGCTGCTGTTGCTGCTGCTGCTGCTGGTCATGGCGGAGCAGATGAGTGTTATCAGCGGCATGGTGTTCGTGCTTGATGGGTGCAGCCTCTGCTACATCAAGCTTAGCCACATCTTGTTCAGGCTTGTCCTCATCCTTGACTGACATGTCTGCAACAGGTCACATCTCTACTGGTCAGCACATGCTGCCTCTGACTGCATGCTGTTCTGGCCAGAACGATATGTCATGCAGCTGGACCCCATCCCCTCTCTCATCATGCTGACATGAGATGAAGAATAAGTGCGCATATGATACTGCAGGCCAGCCGTCAGGCAGCACTTGCCAGACCACAACACAAAATGCAGCTCGCTAGGGTCTCACATCACAGCATACCGCAGAACATACACCACAGCATCTGCTGGGCTGAGTCATTCACCTTCAGCAGGTTGAGGCTCATCAAACTCAGCGAGCAGGTCATGAACCACCTCTTGGACAGTCTGGTGCAGGTAGTCTTCATAGACCTGGGCTGCCTGAGCGTTGCCTGCTAGTGCCGCCAGCTGCTTGCGGTCCAGCTTGTGCACTGCCAACCAGTCTTGCATCATCTGCACCAGATGTCACACTCAACAAGATGATGCACACACCTTGGACAAAGAACCCACCTGGTAGGACTCAACCCAATCAGGTCTACCTAGACTGTGAGGCCTGAAACAGTCATGGCAAAGCGTATCAATGGGCATTGCCGATGATGGCCAAAGGTGCGCATGTAGCTTCTAAGTTTGCAAAGTGTTGGCAGGAACGGAAGCCAAAGAACCAGACAAAGTGTTGTGGGATGTTCAGCTTTGAGACCAAGTATAATTCACCCACCATGACCTGCGACCCATCCTCTCCTTCAATCCAGATGCTGCACTTCCACTTCTTGGCATCCCCCTTGCCACACACTTGCTCGAATTTGGAGGCGCTGATTTCAGAGTCTCCATGCTGCACCCTCTGAGTGCGCACCAGCAGCCGCCCACTGCGGCCATTGCAGGTCACATGCAGCACCTCTGGTACCCCCTCAGGAAGGGCCACCAGCTCCACAGCCTGCACAAACAGAACCCGTTGGTCTCAGTAGGGACACAAAAGCACATTGATGTACCAATACATTGAAAACCTATTCAGCAGTGACGTGAGATGCTCAGCTGCAGATGGGATGCCTAGCATGTAAGGGAGGCCATCAGCATGCCCGCAGGCACCAAGCAGCATTGGATCTGTGATTCTAGAGACGTCCTGAACAGTGTAACTCTTTCACGTTGTTACTGCATGACAAGAGCTTGCAAACAGTAGTGCAGCACCAGCACGTAGTAACATCACTGTCAAGCTTGTCCTTGCTTTGCATTGACCGACCACTAAGAGCAGAGTAGGAATCTGACACCGACTTACAGTAGGTGGCTCCTCATCTTGTGACTCCTGATCAGTCTCCTGCTTGATCTCCTTTGGCTGCCTGCCAGGTCCAGCCTTGGGGACCCTGGGGGCAGAGGGCGCCTTGTGCTTCTTGAGTGGGCGGCCCCCTCCATTGCGCCCCTTGGAGGGCTCTGGCAGGGCCAAGAATTCCTCCTGGGGAGGGGCCACAGGCTTTTCTGGGATCCAGAATCCCTTGTTGGTGGTGTGGCCCATGCCAGTGCCATGAGAGCCTCGCTCCCAACCCTGTACATAAAATAGTGACCAATTCAGAAACAGGCTTCCAGTGCATTTGTGTGTAATGTGGCAAAGCTCAGACACTTGTGCCAGGTCATGCCATAGCCAGGGTGAATTGTGTGATGCAGGAGCTGGTTGCATGTGTAGCCTCATACAGCTGTGATGTTGCTGACTATGGCAGGCATTACCAAAGATGCACTGTTGTATCCCATTGTCCTTTGTGCCGCTTGTGCCACTGATACTGCATGAAACAAGCTCAGGGCTGTATGCCTGATCATGATTAGCGACACAGGTCATGGCGGGACAAAGCAGTCAGTGCAGCCGCATGAAGCACAAGGCAGGGAGAAAACCTGCAGTGACATTGCCCTGGCGCAGCCTGCCAGCAGGTCTGGAAGGGTGACAGTGGGCAGAGGCCTAAAGGGCTGCCCATTCCAGAGCCCATTAGTGTCGTCCTCACTCTCCTCCCCCTCATCCTCACCCTTCTTCACCACCTGTATCCCTACACATACACCCAAATCCGTTCGAATACTGACTGTCCTGCACCCAGTTTCCAATCACCAGGTCAACACCAACCAAGCTGTGCAAACACTCAACTATGCTCACGACGCAAAAGCAAATTGCCATTAAACTCAAGCGCAATGACCAACTCCATGCTTGCAGTTCAAGCTGTTGCATAGACAGGTCAATACTTGAAGATGATTGAGAAGTGCTCACTCATGTTGCTGTGAGAACAATGGGCAGGTGGGTGGCAGTCAAAGGTGCAGGCTGACCTGCTAGCTCTGGGTGTGGGGTGCAGTGCTTGGGGCAGTAGCTGATGAGGCGCACAGCCCCGTCCTCCTGCCCCTCACTGGCGTCCACCATGTTCATGTACAGCCCCGCAATGCGTGCACACAAGGGGTGGTATGCTGTGTAGCAGCTGCTGCACTGGATCTTGGCTCCCACTCGCTGCCTACAGTCATGCCAGATGAGCATTGGCAGTCTGGTCATATTTGTCATCATGATGAAATGTCAAGTCGAGTGGATCACTGGACATCAACATACAGGCCAGGCAGCCTGCTGGAGCACTGTGTAGGTACAGGCTAGCAGGTCAGCAACAGGTAGTGCATCTGAAGGTGACTTCAAGGTGTGGCAAAGAACATGAACAGGTGGTACCAAAAAGTCAGAACTAAGCTGTGTACTGTGTTGTGGCATGAGACACACAGAAATCAAGCTGCATTACGTAGTGAAGGTGAGTAGCAGGTGAGGTGACTGACTTGCAGATGCAGCAGTTGAGCTCCCAGCGCTCCTTCTGGATGCTCCTGATGTGGGTCACAGGCTCCATGCGCCGGTCATCGCCCACACTGACCTCAGGGATCCACTGCAGGCAGGTGGCATGGCACCACAGCCCAGGCTCTGTGGTGGGCTTCAGGGCACCCCCCTCGATGGGGCACAGGCAACATTGTGGAGGCTTGCTGTCATCCTGCATGCATTCATTCCAACACCGTTGGGACTTTACACCCTAATCTAAGTAAAGGATTCGTGCAGCACATCATCCTGATCAGCATAACACAAACCAATCCTGCACGCAGCATGCTTCGGAGTACACCCAACTTGCGTTCTTGCTTGACAACAACAAAGTGCAGCGTACCTTGAGCTCGCAGGCTCGGCAGAGCCACATGTCGTCCTCCCCTGGCAGCTCTTGCACCCCATAGCAAGACTGGTGCACGGTGATGCCGCACATGTCACAGCTGACCAGCTGATCCTGGTCGTAGTCTACATCACTGTCACACACTGTGCACCTGTCACCAGCCCACCGCACCTGAATCCGGGCAGGCACCACAATGAACAAGACACAGCCACATCACATGCGCCACACCACTTCTCACGCTTCACAAAGCCTCATGTCTGCTGCTTCTGATGCCCCGCATCAGGTTGCCTTGCTGAAGGCCAACGCCAGGTTGCCTCATATAGAGCGCAGGTCAGGGTTCTTCGACGCTGCAAACAACAGCAGCGATTGCAGCGCTACATTCAGAGGCACAGAGAAAGTGACTGTCACAGCTGCTCACCTTGACGGGCTTATATCTGCCGTTATCCATGTCATTCCAGGGTGCATACACAGCAGCCAGCAGCTTCTCAGTGGCCTTCTGAGTTGGCACTATAGGCAGTGCTGCTGGGGCAGCGCACGGACGAGCAGAGGGCTTCACATCAATACCCTGCTGATCCAGCCACTTCCCCACTTGCATGGGATGACTCCCTGCATACCAACAGCACACATTTCAGCCTGTCTGCCTTCAACATTTTCTGCCATTCTCTATGCCTGCATCCTGCTGAACAGGACCAAACTTGAAGACAGCAAAGCTGGCTATGCTGTCGGCATTTGGGGTGAACAGGACACAAGACTTGAATCAGAAACTGGACATGCTCAACTGCTGTTGCCATGAGACGTCACACGCATTGACAGAGCTGAGAATTTTGCAGCAGCTTGCAGTTGTCCGGTATGCTAGCAAGAGTTGTGATACCTTCTGGCACTTCTGGCACAGAGCCTGGCTCTATCCTGAGAGAGGCCTTCCACTTCTTGGCTGCTCCCGCACCACAGTGTTGCTCATACTGCGTGCAGCTGAACTCACGCTCCGCCTCTGGCTTCTTGCGGCAGTCAGTGCACATGCATATGACGCGCTGCAGGCCCAGCAGGAAGGTTCCACGGTAGCCGTTACACATCACAACAATCTGCAGGGCAAGCAATGCAAGGTGAGCCATCAGGTGCAAGGTGACTTGCAGCAGTGGCATGATTTTGAACAGGGGGCTTAGAGCATGTGCCTGAACATGACGCATCTGCTGAGCCAGAGGAACCACACGCACCTCACACATGCTGAACTTGTCAATCGCAAAACCACCTTTCCAAAATTGCACACAAGTGCTGGATCTCTGTAGGCAACAGTGGTATGCCCATCTGGAGGAGAAGAGATGTGCTGCACTAACAAGCTGTGCTAGATTGTCAACACCGCTGTACAATGAGTGGTGCCATTCAACTAGACTGTGAGCGCACCCTCTGGGCAGTGTCTGCAGTGACAGGCTTGGCAGGAGGCTTGGGGGAGGTGCCGCCTTGGTCATCATGACCGCCTGTTGCCTCAGGAGCTGCAGGCTTTGGTAAGGTGCTCGGTGGTGGCATAGGCTTACTCTCCTCCTTGATCAGCCCTGCAACAGGCAACGGAAACCTGTTAACCACCTGAACCTGGCTCTTAAACATCATTTTCACCTTGGTGCAGCCTCAGCTTGAGGTAGATGTGGCCAGGCGCAAGGCATGGATAAGCATAGACAGCAGTGTCACCCATCAAGTGTCCCTTTGGCGCACCCTGTCACTATGTATCATACGCACTTCCAAAGACAGGGTCCAACTCTGGCTTGTCTTGCAGCCTGACATCTGGTACTTGTCATTCTCTTGAGACACGCCAGCGGCTGACATGCAGTGACAGCAGCTGACCTGAGGCTTTTGCCTTGTGATGCAGGTCTGCCCACACTTTGTGCTTCTCCTCGTATTTCTTCCTGTCCTGCTCATACTGAGCAGACTCTTTGCGGGCATCTGCCTCATAGGGTGCCTTCTCCCTTGCTGTCAGGGTGCGCCAGGTCTCACCAACCACCCTGGCCATGTCCTTGAAGTCGATGCGCAACCCATTGTCTACGCTGTACTGCCTGTACCACAACACACACAGCTAGCACATCTTGCCATGTTTGTACAGTAACTCCACATCAGCCAGCTTATTCGTGCCCGGTGATCTAATAGAGGTACTCAAGGCTGCAAGACTTGCACGCTGACCCAAGACACAAGGGGTCACGACTACTGCAGAATTGCGGGCCCTTGATGTTCAGGCAACATTGCCAGTCAGCGTGTACTAGCTAATGTGCAATACAAATCTTGCTTACAGGTAACCCCAACACATATAGAAGCGATTTGGTTACTGCATTCACAGCAGGTTAGCTCACTTGTGGATCTCCACAGAGAACAGGTTGTATGCGGTGCGCGGCTTCTTTGGCTGAGCCTTGCGCACTTCGTCTTCAGCTTTCTTGAGGGCTGCCAGCCTGCTCTTGGAAGAGGTCTTCTCCCGACATGTGGGGCAGTGGTATGTCTCTTCGCTGCTGCCTTTGAGGGCTTTAGCTGCCAGTGGGTCGCAGTGAGAATGCACCCAAAAGCTACAGCCGTCACACTCCACCATGTTCTTGTCGGTTGGTAGCCATACCTGAACAAATTGCGTGTTGGGTTGGACGATAGCATGATAGCAGCTGGCCAAACTGTGTAATAAAAGCTGTTATCTAGCAAGTGTGAGCAGCATGCGCAGCTTAAGGCACAATCTTCACGTCAGAGGGTAAGCTAAGTATGCTCAATACGCCGGCAAGCTCACCTTGTTGCAAACTGGGCAGTAATTCTTCTCGTCATACAGTTTTTGGCAGTTGCCACACCGGCCCTCATATTGCTCAGTGTTATCAAGCTCAATTTGATTCAAAGGAATGCCACAGCTACTGCAGCCTGGAACATCAGAAGCCTGTTGTCCACCCTGCAAGCACAGCAGCGCTTGAAAATGGTGCCCTGGCATACACAGCCGGCGCAAACCTTGGAGGACTTCAGCAATATACCTCAAGACTGTCTTCTGAAGCACCCTGGAGTGGGTCCTTGAAGCCTCTCTCGACCAGTAGGACCTGCAAAGGCTGCTGTCAGTTCTGCACACTGCGAAATTCAATACAGTGCAGAAGCGCAGGCAGCAGCCAGAGCTGAGCAGGGGTAAGGGCAACAAAACAGAGTTCTGTATGGCAACAGAGCTATGCTCTGACAGACTTGCAAGACCAATACCTCTTCGATTGCAGCCTGGAATGCGACGCTGCCGCGATCCTTGCGGCCGGCGTAAAGACTCTGCACACGAAGCATAAGATTCAGAGCCACGTGATACTAAGGGCTAACTTGCAACACCTTTTCAAGAGAAGGCCATGGCTTAGAACTTGATGGCAATGATCGACCCGGTGCCCAGAAGCATGCGCAGCAATCAGTATCTGTGCGTGACCATGCGCCGGTGAAATGGCGCCTGAAAATACTATTGAACGTAGGCATGATCGAGCTATCAGGTGAGCCTGGTAGACCGCGACACAACATGCGGCAAATGCTCCCTCAAACTGGGCTGACAACAGATGGTACACATGCAGAACAAACGCGATAGATGCCTGGCCCACCTGCAACTGCTCAAGGTGTTCGATCAGTGGAAGAACATCGCCTTCCTTCGCCCAACAGAAGTCTCGAGGACGTTTCTGAACACAACAGACTGTCAGACAACAGCAATTGACAGCAACACGCACTCACTAGTGTCAATAGCTCAGTGAAGTGCCTGAAGCCACTTTTCCGTGACTGTTTGTGCAGCACAGTGTGAGAACCGAACCAAGTTTCCACACCTTGTTTGCGGGGGGTCCATAGAACATGACACAAAGTCTCTCTGGCTGCATCTGCCTCCTCACTGTCTCTGGAGCTTCCTTGATGGGATCCAGAACGATCGCCTGACAACATAGTTGCATAGAGGTGAACGTGCTGTTGCAATATAGAGTGCTCGCCAAATACTGTCTGCAACACAGCACGCCTGCACACATACCGGCCACCAAGGCTCCTTTCTGTTCACGTTCCTCACTAGTACTAGCTCGCCAACTGCGAAGTCCTCCAGTGCATAGGCAGTGCCTTCCATTGAAACGGTGAGCAAAAATAGCTTGTGTCACCACAATCTTGGACGTCAAGTAACCGGTCGATGGGCTAGATGACAAGTACGGAAGCCCATGAGCTCACCGGGGTGTGCACATGCTTCGCTTGCTGGATCAAAGCCTGTATGAAGCACCTGAGCGCCTCCCTCTGCTACCTTTTGCTCGTGACACCTGCTGCTGCGCCTTCACTCATGGGCCTGGCCAGATTCCTCACTTGATCAAGTCATGACTAACATACCACGGGTGCAGCACGGGTAGTCATTCTGACTACATATGGATTGGGAGCCATGTTTATACGCAGCAAGCATGCTCCCAGTATGTACACCAGAGGCGTTGTCTCACATCATATGGTGGTTTGGTCGGTATGAGCAAAAGCAGCGGAGTTCACAAAAGGCCAGCGAAACCTGCTTGTTCACAGGTCAACTCTGACCGGGGCTCCCGGTTTGTGGACTGTCCCCTGTGCGGCGCAAGAGTGGCCTGGCATGCTATCAATGTGCATCTAGACACAATCCACTGCCTCCTCGACGAAAAGCTGTCTGGCCAACCTGCTAGAAGTCCCGTCCGGGACCTTGTCAGTTTCAAAGATCAGGATGTACATCAGGCGACTGCTGAACGGCACGTGTCACAACTCTGTGGTTGCGCACAATGTGGTTGCGCATAACAGTGATGCGATTTTGAGGGCCTGACAATGATTCCTTGTGGACGCAGGACTACAACCAAAAGAAACGTTTATTCAACACAGGGGCAGGACAGCAAAGCAACAAACTCTGAGCCTGTCATTCAACGTCACTGTCAACCCTGGTGGCAGCTGGCTGCACCTAACAAGCAGCTCTTGGCAACCGCAAACTTCATCACCGCCCCCAGACAGCAGCTCCCTGTAACAGATGATGAGCTACGCTCACTGACCCCATGTGAGGTTGTCAGAGATGCACTGCCTGCAAAACTGGCAAACAGTCTGCTCAGAACCTTGCTGTTGGACGCTGCTACCTGGACCAGAGGGACCTGGTATATGGGGGGCAAGGAGCATGTTGCCCCACGGAGCAGTGCATACTACACCCTAAACGATACACAGGTGTGTGAGCACAGTATACATTTTGACAAACGTCTGCTTTGTGATGGTGCAGCATATTCGACAAGGTATCT
>JAABVA010005722.1_pt1 | contig 11187 bp, 9 predicted proteins | sample 5560331 | NCBI WGS metagenome assembly JAABVA01 (sample SAMN12812661, study PRJNA571458) | rock metagenome | isolation source: Antarctica rocks | place: Antarctica: Victoria Land, Mt New Zealand sud | collected 2016-01-07
ACGGCGACCTGGACGGCGACGGGTACCAGGAGTACCAGCGCCGCAACACCGACAGCGGCCTGGTCAACCAGTGCTGGAAGGACTCCTGGAACTCCATTGTCCACCCCGACGGCGAGGACGCGCCGTCGGCGGTGTTGCTGGCCTGGCAGGACCGGTCGGCGGCGCAGGCCGGGGTCGAGAAGGTGAAGCGGCAGCTGACGCGCTGGGACTGCTCGGTAGGGAGAAGGTGTTGGTGCGGGACATGGCAGCGCTGACCGGAATCGAGCTGCTGATGTGTGAGCGGCTGCTGCGGCTGCCGGTCGAATCCCACGACGGCTCAACGGGCTGCTGAAAGCACCGCTGATGTCGATGACCAGCGTCAAGGCCGTCATCACCTGTTCACGCCTGAGGCCAGCCAGCGGTTTCGTCACCGTACCCGGTTGAGGACCTTCGCCAAGCCGTCCAGCACGTTGCGGCGAGCCACCTGCTCGGCGTGGTCGCCATCTCGCGCGGTCAACGCGCGGACCAACTCCCCGTGTCCCTCGATGGAGACACGGACCTCTTCGTCGGACAGGAACCCCGCGATCCGGTGGATGAAGTAGTACTGCCCGTTCCGGCGGATTTGCTCGGCCAACAACGTGTTCCGCGCCGCCGCGATGACCGCGTCGTGGAAGTCGTCGTTGTGCTCCACAAGGTGTCCCCGGCTGGAGCCGCGGACGCTGCCGATGTAGGTGTGATGGATCGCCTGGATGCCCTCGAGCTCACTGTTGGTGGCCCGCTGGGCCGCCAGCCCGGCCGCGAACCCCTCGAGGGCGGCGCGGACCTCGAAGACCTCCTGGATCTCCTCGGGGGAGTGCTCCCGGACGATCCAGCCACGCCCACGGCTGATGATGAGACCGTCGCCGGCCAGCCGCAGCATGCTCTCGCGCACCGGGGTGCGGCTGACGTCCAGCTGCTCGGCGAGCTCGCTCTCGATGAGCCGCTCGTTGGGGCGGATCGAGCCCTTGACGATGGCCAGCCGCAACTGTTCGTAGACCTCTGCCGCACGGTTGAGGGGAATCCCGTTCACCGGCTCCCGCAACCGACCAAATGTTGTCATCTCGATATCCTTTATTAGCGCCGTTGCTAAGCCGGATCCCTCGGATCCAGACAGCCGCGAACTGGCTAAGTACACAGGATGGCGGCGCCTACCGCACGATGCCATACGTGCATGCACACTCATTCCCTGGGTCGGTCGGCTGTCAATGTCGGGTCCCCGAACCCTTGACGGCCCGCATGCCGTTCAGCATACTGAGTTGCATGCAAGACACCAGGCCGGTGACCGAACCGGCACGCGCCCTCCTCGTCGGAGCGGAGTGGGAGCCCGGCGAGGGCCCGGTCCTCCTCGAGGTGCGCGCCCCCTTCGGGAACGACTTGCTGGCCACCGTGCGGGAGTCGACTCCGGCCGAGGTTGACGCCGCCATCGGCCTCGCGGTCCGGACGCAGGGCGCGCAAGAGCTAACGCCGTTCGAGCGGGCCCGGATTCTCCGGCGGACCTCCGAACTCATCGCGGAACGCGCGGAGGAGTTCACCCTTTCCGTCGTCGCCGAGGCCGGCAAGCCGATCCGGGACGCGCGCGCCGAGGTCGCCAGAGCGGTGCTGACTTTCGAGCTCTGTGCTCAGGAAGCCACCCGGCTGGCCGGGGAGGTCATCCCCGTCGACGCGACACCCGGGTCCGAGAACCGGCGTGCGTTCACGATGAGCCGCCCCGCCGGCGTGGTCTGCGCGATCACCCCCTTTAACGGGCCGGTGAACCAGCTGTCGCACAAGGTCCCCACCGCGATCGCGGCCGGCTGCACCGTGGTCGTCAAGCCCGCAGAGGTGACTCCGCTGTCGGCAATCATGCTCGTGCAAACCCTGCTCGACGCCGGGCTACCTTCGGGCCACGTGACGATGGTTCAGGGACGAGGTGAGACGGTGGGGCAGCAGCTACTCGAGGACCCCCGCTTCGCGGTCTACAGCTTCACCGGCAGCACCGCGGTCGGCAAGCACATCCGCAACACGGTGGGCCTGCGAAAGACGTTGCTAGAGCTGGGCAACAACTCTGCCAACCTAGTGCACGAGGACGCCGACCTCTGCTTCGCGGCCAAGACCCTGGCGCGGTCGCTGTCGGTGTATGCCGGGCAGGTCTGCATCAGTGCCCAGCGGATCGTGGTCCACGAGAGGGTCTTCGACCAGTTCGCCGGACTGCTCGCCGACGAGGTGCGCGCGCTCGTGGTCGGCGACCCCTCCGACGAAGAGACGCATGTCGGGCCGATGATCTCGATTGAGGCGGCGGAGCGGGCCGAGCGTTGGATCATGGAGGCCATCTCCGAGGGCGCCCAGCTCTGGTGCGGGGGAGAGCGATCGGGCCAGTTCGTCACGCCGGCGGTGCTGACCCGACCTGCTGCCGAGTCCAAACTCGCCTGCCACGAGGCCTTCGCTCCGGTCGCGGTCCTAATGCCCTACGCCACCTTGGGCGAGGCGGTCCAAATCGCCAACGACACCGAGTACGGGCTTCAGGCGGGCCTGTTCACGAGCAGTCTCGATGTCGCAATGGCCGTTGCCCAGCGCCTCGAGGTCGGCGGCGTCATCGTCAACGACGCGTCTTCATACCGCATCGACTCGATGCCCTACGGCGGCGTCAAGGACAGCGGGACCGGCCGCGAGGGCGTGCGGTATGCCGTCAAGGAGATGACGGAGTCACGTCTCGTCGTCCTCAACCTCCACGAGCCCGCGGGTCAGGGTCTCTAGCCCTGCGCGTTCACCTGACCTCTCTGCCATTGCGTCCGACACCGCTGTGCCCACCCCCCTGAAGATTGGAATCCCCACCATGACGCGGTACCCGTTCGCGACGAGAGCCCGCCGGCATCTCGCACTGACCTCGGCGCTCGCGCTGGCCACCACCGTCGCCCTGGCCGGGTGCAGCGGCGGCGGTGCCGGCGGGTCAGGCACGGAGGGCGGCGAGGTGCAGCTTCGCTTTCTGTTTCCCGAGTACAGCTCCAAGACCACCCCTCTAATGAAGAGCGTCGTTGATGAGTTCAACGCGGCTAACACAGGCAAGGTCAAGGTCGCTCTGGAGACGGCCCCTTGGGACAAGATGCACGACAAGCTCGCGGTGACCATGGGGGCCGGCCAGGCGCCGGACGTCTTCGGGTATGCGACGCGGTGGATCTCTGAGTTCGCGGGCCTGGGTCAACTCGCGCCGATGGACAGCCTGCTGACGCCGGAGGTGCGCAAGGGCTTCAATGAGAAGGTTCTCAGCGCGGGCACCTACCAAGGCAAGACGTACGGCCTGCCGGCAGCGGTGTCGGCGCGACTGCTCTTCTACAACACCGACGCGTTCAGCAAGGCGGGTCTCTCTGCGCCCAAGACCTGGAGCGACCTGATGACGTCTTCGACCAAGACCGCAAACCCCCCGCAGATCTACGGTCTTGGCGTGCCGGCGAGCGGCATCGAGGTGGACACGTTCTTCAACTACTTCCTCTACAACAACGGCGGCGACATCCTCGACGACAAGGGCAAGTCCAAGCTCAGCAGCCCGGAGAGCGTCGAGGCGCTGACCTTCCTCACCAACCTCGTCAAACAGGGCGGCAGCGAGCCGAATCCGACGGGCTTCACGCGTGAGCAGATCATCGAGAACTTCAAGGCCGGTCAGCTGTCGATGTATCCCACTGGTCCGTGGCTCAACGCGATGATCAAGGCCGACAACCCGTCGCTGAAGTATGCGGCCGTACCGTTCCCGACCAACAACGGCAAGCCGCAGCAGACCGTGTCGGTCACCGACTCGCTCGGGATGTCGGCCAAGGGCGCGCACCAGGCCGAGGCATGGAAGTTCATTCAGTTCCTCTACCAGCCTAAGTACCGCCAGCAGTTCGACGAGGCCGAGGGCTTGCTCCCGGAGCTCAACGCGGTGGCACAGTCGGCGTACTTCCAGACCCCCGAGTACAAGCCTTTCATCGACGCACTCGCTACGGCCAAGTTCCAGCCGCAGAACCCGAAATTCGAGCAGATCCAGCAGATCGAGACGGTCGCCGTCCAGAAGGCACTGAGCGGCCAGGCCACGGCGCAGCAGGCGTTGGCCGAGGCCACCTCCCAGATCGACAAGCTCTAACCCGCCGCGCGAGTGACCGGTGCAGCCCGAGCGCACCGGTCACTCGCACCACCTCGAGATAGAGCGGACCCGGACATGGCGGTAGTTGCTGAACGTGGAGTGAGCTCAACCAAGACAGTGGGGCAGCGCTCGCCCAGGAAGAGGATGCGGTCCGAGCCGGTCGTCGGTCTGCTCTTCATCCTGCCCACCCTCGTGCTTGTGGGCCTGATCGTGTTCTACCCGATTATCGAGACCGCCCTGATGTCCTTCAGCAACGTCAACTCGCTGGCACAGCGACAGGGCTTCGTCGGGCTGGCCAACTACCGATCGCTGTTCTCCACCAGCGTCTTCCTCCGGGTGCTCGTTCAGACGCTCGTCTGGACAGTCGCCGTCGTGGGCATTACGACGCTCGTGGCGATGCCGGTTGCGCTGGCGCTCAACCTCAACTTCCGGTTTCGCCGGTTGGCCAGAGCGCTGCTCATCGTGCCGTGGGCGGCCTCCCTGATGATCAACGCCATCATCTGGCGTTGGATCCTCGACGGGCAGTACAGCATCATCAACGGCACGCTGCTGAAGCTGCACATCATCGAGCGGCCCATCGTCTGGCTGGGCTCTGAGGGCACGGCCTCGATGGCGATCATCCTCGTGGGTATCCTTGTGTCCGTCCCGTTCACCTCGTTCTCGCTGCTCGCCGGCCTCCAGTCGCTGCCCAACGAGCTCTACGAGGCCGCAGAGATCGACGGCGCGAACTTCTGGGTCAGTTTCCGGCACATCACCTTGCCGCTGCTGCGTCCCGTGCTCGTGGTGACGACCTTGCTCAACGTCATCTACGTCTTCAACTCCTTCCCGATCCCGTGGGTCCTGACCCAGGGAGCACCGGCTTACCACACCGACATACTCGTGACGTACCTCTACAAGCGGGCGTTCATCGAGGGCCAGTTCGGGCCGGCCGCAGCGATGGCCATGTTAACCTTCCTGCTGCTCCTCGTCTTCAGTTTGGTCTTCTCGCGCATCACGCGTGAGCGCAAGCCGGTCGGTGCCAAGTGAAGGGGCGCGCCCGGCTGCAGTCCTGGTGGCTGTTGCTTTCGGTCCTAGTCGTCGTCCTCGTCATCTCGATCTTCCCGTTCGCCTTCGCGTTGTCGACCTCGCTGCGACCCCGGTCGGAGCTATTCCGGTTCCCGCCGACTTGGCTCCCGGGGACCTGGGCGTGGAAGAACTTCGTCGACGTCTGGTCGGCGGTGCCGCTGCTTACCTACCTGCGCAACAGCGTCGTCGTGTCGGCGCTGTCGACGATCGTCAACATCTCGTTCGCCGTGCCCGCTGGGTATGCGCTGGCGCGCCTGAACTTCCCGGGCAAGAACGTGTTCCGTCAGGTGCTCCTCGTGACGCAGATGTTCTCTCCTGTCGTTCTCGTCATCGGGCTGTTCCGGTTGATGAGCGGCGCGCGCCTCATCGACACCAGCGCCTCGCTCGTGGTCACCTACGCGGCATTGAGCCTGGCGTTTTCGGTGTGGTTCCTCGCGGGCTACTTCGAGTCCATCCCCGTCGAGATCGAGGAAGCGGCGATGATGGACGGCTGCACCCGGCTGAGCGCGCTCGTGCGGGTGGTGCTGCCGATGTCGATGCCGGCTCTCGTCGCGGCACTTGTGTTCGCCTTCATCTGGGCGTGGAACGAGTTCATGATCGCCCTAACCTTCATCTCCACGTCCGACCACCGCACTCTGCCCCTCGGCATCTACTCCTTCCTCGGCCAGTACTCGGTTGAGTGGCACTACCTCATGGCCGCTGCCCTTATCGCCACTGTCCCGGTGCTCGTCCTCTTCCTACTCATCGAGAAGCACCTAGTCAAGGGCCTGACCGCGGGCGCGGTCAAGTGAGCGGGGCGTGATGAGGAGGGGGACGTTGCTGATTCTCGGCGCTCGGGTCGTGGACGGCACCGGGAACCCGTGGCGCCACGCCGACGTCGTCGTGGAGGGCGAGATCATCACGCAGGTGACGGCGCCTGGACAGGCCGTCGGCCAGATCGACGATGTCGTCGAGGCGACGGGGCATGTCGTCTCGCCGGGTTTTGTCGACATCCACTCGCACTCTGACCTGGCCGTGCTCGTCCGCCCCGGGGCGGACGAGAAGCTGCGTCAAGGCGTGACGACCGAGGTCGTCGGCAACTGCGGGCTCTCCGTCGTCCCGGTCAGCGCCAAGCTGCTCCATGAGTCCCAGCAGTACGCGACCCCGGTGCTCGGGTTCGCTGACGTCGAGTGGAGCTGGACGGATGTGGACGGCTACCTCGAGCAGGTGGCCGCCGCCCGGCCTGCGGTGAACGTGGCCACTTACGTCGGGTTGGGCTCAGTGCGTTGCGCGGTCAGCGGTTTCGAGCCGGACGCCCCGTCGGTTGCTCAGCGCCGCGACATGGTCCGACTCGTCACGGCCGCGTTGGAGCAGGGCGCTGTCGGCGTCAGCAGCGGGCTCGTGTACGCACCGGGGTCCTACTCCTCGCACGAGGAGGTCTGCGAGCTGGTCGAGCCGGCCGCGCGCGTCGGAGCCGTCTACTCCAGCCACATGCGCGACCAAGGCGACGGCTTCCTGACGTCGGTCGCGGAGACCCTCGACGTCGGGCGGCGGACCGGAGCCCCGGTGCACATCGCCCACCACAAGGTCGTCGGTTCGCGCAACTGGGGTCAGGTGGGCGAGTCCCTCGACATGGTCAGGCGCGCACGCGACGAGGGGATCGACGCCGGGTCCGATGTCTACCCTTACCTAGCCGGCAGTACGACGATGACCGCACTCCTGCCGGACTGGGCGCTGGCTGGCGGGTATCCCTTAATGCTGCAACGGTTGGCGGACCCCGCCCAGCGCGAGCGCATTAAGCAGGACTGGGTGACGGGTCGGCCCCAGTGGGACAACCGGGTCGCCAGCATCGGCTGGGGCAGTATCGTCATAAGCAGCGTGTCGACGTCCGGCAACGCCGGCCTTGTAGGCCTCAGCGTCGCCGACGCTGCCGCGGCGCGGCCTGACGCGACGACGCCCGAGGACTTCCTGCTCGACCTGCTGCTCGCCGAGCAGGGTGCCGTCGGCAACATCCAGAGGGCCTGCTCCGAGCAGGACCTGCGCCAGGTGCTGCAGGACCCGACGACGTGCATCGGCAGCGACGGCCTGTTCGCGGGCGGGCGCCCCCACCCTCGGCTGCACGGGACCTTCCCCCGCGTCCTCGGCAAGTATGCGCGCGATGCCGGCGTGCTGACCGTCGAGGCCGCGGTGCGCCAGATGACCTCCCTGCCGGCGCGCCGGCTGGGGCTGTCCGGGATCGGGCTCGTGGAGGCGGGATACCGAGCCGACCTCGTCATCTTCGACCCCGCGGAAGTTGCCGACACCGCGACCTACGAGGACCCTAGACAGCATCCCCGCGGCATCCGCGACGTCCTGGTGTCAGGACAATTCGCTGTCCGCTCAGGGATACCGACCGGTACTCGTGCCGGGCGACCGCTACGACGGCACCACGCCGCGCCAAGTCGGCGCAATGACCCCTCTACCCCTAGGAGAAGCGCATGACCAACCCGGACCCCCTCGAGTTGCGTCCTCTCGCAAAGACCGCCATGACGGTGACCGCCGTCGGCCTAGGCGGCGCCGGCCTCGGCGGCATCTTCGGCCCCGTGGGCGACGCGGACGGTGTCGCCGCGGTGGAGCAGGCCCTCGAGCTGGGCATCAACTACCTGGATACCTCCCCGAAGTACGGCGAGGCGGAACGCCGGATGGGGATGGCGCTGCGCGGCGTCCCGCGGAACAGTTTCCTCATCTCCAGCAAGGTGGGCACCCATCCGTTGCGCCCAGGTGACTACTCGGCGGAGGCGGCCCGCTGGACGGTCGCCCGCAGCCTGCAGGTCCTCGGGGTGGACCACCTTGACCTGTGTCACATCCACGAGCCGGAGCCGGAGCAGCTGACGACAGCGCTCGCCCCGGGAGGCGCGATGGAGGCGCTGGTGGCGCTCAAGGCCGAGGGTGTCATCCGCGCGATCGGCATTGGCGTGCAGGACCACGCGCTGCACCGGCAAGCGGTTGACACCGGTCAGCTCGACGTCTGCATGATGGTTAACGACTACACGCTGCTGCGTCAGGACGTCGACGACGTCTTTGCCCTCGCCGAGTCGAAGGGGCTCGGACTTGTCAACGGCGCCGCGCTGGCCATGGGCCTGCTGTCGGGCCGCGACCCCGACACCATCGGGACCCCGCGCTGGGTCCCACCCGGCGACGAGGTGGCGGCCGCCAAGCGGGTGCACGACTGGTGCCGCGTCGCGGCCGTCCCGGTCCTTGCGCTGGCCCTCCAATTTAGCCTGCGCCAGCAACGGTTCGACTGCACGCTCCTCGGTGCGGCGACGGCCGCAGAGGTCCGCGGCTGCTGGGAGGCGCTGCACGTGGAGATACCGCAGGCCGTCTGGGAACGGCTGCCCGCCCTGCTGGACGACGTCCGCGTCCATCCCCGCCGTTGACCGGCCGCGTACTACTCGTCGCGGCACGTGCAACCGTTCCCTCACCAGGTAGAAGTCGATGACGAGCCCCATCCACGAGGACAGCCAGCAGGGCCTGATGGCCCTTGCACCCGAAGCCGAGCTGCCGCAGCATCTCGATAGTGACCTCCTCGACACGCCGGCCCTGCTGGTCGACCTCGACCTTCTCGAGGGCAACATCGCGTCGATGGCCGACCTGGCCGCCCGCCGCGGGATGCTCCTGCGACCACACGCGAAGAGCCACAAGAGCGCACACATCGCACGGATGCAGCTGACCGCAGGCGCCACCGGCCTCTGCCTCAGCACGGTGGGGGAAGCAGAGGTGATGTGGCGCAACGGCTTTGACGACCTCCTGCTGGCTTACCCCATCATCGGTGAGGCCAAGCTGCGCCGGCTCCGGCCGGTCGCTGACGCCGGCATACTCACGCTGGTAGCCGACTCGATCGAGGTGGCTGAGGGCTACAGCCGGCTCGCCACGGCCGTCGGGCGACCGATCTCGGTGCTCATCGAGATCGACTCCGGGATGCACCGCGTGGGCAAGACGCCCGACCAGGCGGGCCCGTTGGCCGCCGACGTGGACCGGTTGCCCGGCCTGCACGTCACAGGCATCCTCACCCACGCCGGTCAGGCACACCAAGCGCCCGACCAGCAGGCCATCGAAAAGGTGGCCCGCGACGAAGTCCGCGCGATGCAACGCGCGCGGTATGGGCTGGAAACCCACGGCCTCCAGGTGTCCGTCGTCAGCGCCGGGTCCACGATCACCACCCCTTACCTGTCCGCCGACGACGGGATCACCGAGGTGCGGCCCGGCACCTACGTCTTCAACGACCTGCGGACCCTAAGCCGGTACGCGTGCCGGCCCGACCAGCTCGCCCTCAGCATGCTCGCCACCGTCGTCAGCCGCGGTCCCGGTCGCGCCACCCTCAACGTGGGAAGCAAGAGCATCACCACAGCGAACAGCGAGCAGCACGGGTACGGACACGTGGTGAATCGGGCCGGCAGCGGCTTCGGCCTACTGTCCGAGGAGCATGCGGTGCTCGACCTCGCGCCCGAGGACGAGGACCTGCACGTGGGCCAGCGGGTCCGGATCCTGCCTATCCACGCCTGCGTGTGGATGGACCTCCAGGCCGAGGTCTACGGCACCCGCCGGGGCCAGCTCGTGCAGCGCATCCGCGTCGACGCGATGCGCCGGAGCCGATGAAGCCCAATCCTTCGAGTATCGGAGCGCCGTGTCCCCGAGCCCCATCCTGCTGCTGAACCGCGCCGAGGTGATCAGCGTGTTGACCTGGCCTGAGCTCATCGAGGTGACCCGGCGCGCGCTGGTCGAACTGGCGGCTCCGGACCGCCTCCCGAGTCTCTCGAGCCAGCTCGTCGTTCCGGGCGCCGCCCTGCACCTCAAGGCCGGTGCTCTCGCGTCTCCGCCGTTGCTGTCGGTCAAGGCCAACCTGCGGCCCGACCGAGGCAGCTCCTCCGGCGCCATCCTTGCTTTCGACCTCGAGGATCAGCGTCTCCAGGCGGTGCTCGCCAGCAGTGACCTCACCGCGATGCGCTCGGCCGCCATCGCCGCCGTCGCCGCCCGCACGTTGGTGGGATCCGGGCCGGTGACCGTCGCTCTCGTCGGTGCGGGCCTGGTCGCCCAACGGGTCGACGAGGCGCTGGACCACCTCGGGATCACTAGTGACCTGCGCGTCTGGAGCCGCACCCGAGAGCGCGCGGACGCCCTCGTGGCTTCGTACCATGGAGGGGTCCCGCACCAGGTCTGCGAGAGCGTGACGGCAGCGCTCGAGGGAGCCGGCCTCGTGGTCAGCTGCACCCCGTCGTCCACACCGCTGGTCGCGGCACACGACGTCTCGCCGGGGGCGGTGATCCTCGCCATGGGCGCCGACAGCCCGGGCAAGCGAGAGCTCGGAGCGGGTGTCCTCGACGACGCCGACCTCTACGCCGACGTGCCGGACGACGCGCTGAGGGTGGGGGAGTGCTCGTCTCTGCGGACCGAGGACGCGGAACGCGTGCAGAGCATCGGGTCGCTCCTCGCCGCCGCCGACGCATACGAGTCCAGGGGCCGGGCGGTCGTCTTCGACTCGGTCGGCTCGTCCGCGGTGGACGCGGGGGCGGTCGGTCTCGTACTGCGCGAGGCGCAGCGACTCGGCCTCGGTCAGCGCATCGACCTCGACAGCGGGCGCTAACGCCTGCGGCCTCGGTCGGTCGAACGCCTTCGCGCGCCCCCGCTCGACGTAGAGCTTGACCGTCGTCTCCCAGGGGATGACGCCGACCCGGGCGGCCTACTCCTGCCAGCCGGCCGCAATGTCCTTCACGACCTCCGGGTGCGTCGTAGTGAGGTCGTCTGTCTCCCGCCGGTCGGCGCTGACGCCGTACAGCTCCCAGTCGCTGCCCCTTTCTTGCACGAATCTGTAGCGGCCCGCGCCGCACGGCGGCGTTGCCAATGTACTTCAGGATCAGAACCCGCTGGTTCGGGCAGTACCGGATCTGGTGCGCCGGCCGCCCGGGGCCGAACGGAGCCCACGGCAGGGCGAACAAGTCACGCATCGAAGTTCGAGAGGAGTCTCCGCCGCGCCCGCAACCCCAGCATGTCAAGGG
>JAABVA010005723.1_pt1 | contig 11187 bp, 10 predicted proteins | sample 5560331 | NCBI WGS metagenome assembly JAABVA01 (sample SAMN12812661, study PRJNA571458) | rock metagenome | isolation source: Antarctica rocks | place: Antarctica: Victoria Land, Mt New Zealand sud | collected 2016-01-07
AGCCGTTTGAGGACTCGCCTTATGGTGGAGTCGCTGAGACTCTTGGCGATCAGTTGCTCCAAGAAGTGGCGCCTCTCAGAGACGCGCGGTAGCCGCCGGACGCTTCTGCACGTCTTCTTCGAGAAGCCTCTCCGTGGTCTGGTCCACCTTCGGAGGTCTGCCGCCTCCCCTTCTTGGCTCAAGAGAGGCTCCTCGGCTGGCGATCCGCGCGTAGCGCTTGACCGAGGAGAGACTGATACGGGATCCGCTTGTTCACTTACTGCTTCGAAGCGCCAGCGAAAGGTCATGAGCGCGAAACGCTAGCTGGAGCATCAGGTGTGGCGTCACTATACAGCCGGATTCCGTATGACGTCAAAAAGGCGAGCGACCGCGGCCTTGGACATGCCTGCTTCTTCTTGGAGGGCTTTTACGGTCCTACTGCGTAGATCCTCTGAGTAGGGCTTCATGCTCCGATGATCTCCCACTCTTGCAAGCAGCTCAACGGTTATGGTGCCCGCTGACATACATCCCATGCCCGACGGCAGCCTGCACGCCGCGCTGCCGCCGGAGGTCGCCGAAGAGGCGATAGAGAAGGGCTGGGCCGAGCAACACCCGGTGGCCCGGATGGGCTACATCCCCCGGAACGTGGTGATGATCTACGCTCTCAGGGACACCGAGGAGGTCGAGGTCGTCGCCAGTCTGGTCGTGGAGTCCTCCCGCTACGCCGGAGGCCACTAAACATGGGCGACCGAGATAGGCCAGCGCTTCAAGCGCGCTGGCCTATCTCCCTGTCCTAGGCTGCCTCGACCGGGTTGGTTAGGGAGCCGAGGCCCTCTATCTCGATGGTCACCTCGTCCCCGGCCTTCATGAAGACCTTCGGGTCACGGGCGAACCCGACGCCTGCCGGGGTTCCGGTTAGGATCATGTCGCCCGGCATGAGCGTCATGCCGGTGCTCAAGAAAGCGACCAGCTCGGCGACCGGGAAGATCATGTTCGACGTGGTACCGTCCTGCATTGTCTCCCCGTTGAGCACGCATCGGATCGAGAGGTTCTGCGGATCGGGCACCTCGTCGCAGGTCGCTATGTACGGGCCGATGGGCGCAAAGGTGTCTATGGACTTGCTCCTCGTCCACTGTCCCCCCTCGGAGAACTGCAAGTCTCGCGAGGAGACGTCGTTGCCGTTCGTGTAGCCAAAAACGTAATCGAGTGCCTCCGACTCGGAGACGTTCTTGGCAGGACGCCCTATTACCACCGCAAGCTCGGCCTCGTAATCGACCTGCTCCGTTATCGGGGGAATACGAATCGCCTCGCCGGGACCGGCGATAGTGTTCGGGTACTTGGCGAAGACGATTGGCTTCTCGGGAGCCTCCGCACCGGTCTCCTGCGCGTGATCCGCGTAGTTGAGGCCGATGGCGATGATCTTCTGGGTGCGAACTATCGGGGCGTGCAGCCGCGCCTCCTCCAGGGAGACGGTCTCGCCGCCGGGCTGCCGGTCGGTGCTGCGGCCCTGCTCGATGTACTCCAGCATGCTCGCCCCGCCTAATGCGTGGATCTCCCCACCCTCGATATAACCAACGTGCGGCGCCCCACCGTACGTCGAATAAGAAACCAGCTTCAAAGCCTCTCCTCTCCCCGAGATCACCGAAAGAACCTCATCATCTTAGCAGCAGGAGAGGGCCGTCCGCTCCCCCACTCTACGGCTGCAAACGCTCGATCTCCCACCCCTCATCGGAGCGACGATAGACCAGACGGTCGTGCAGCCGGTTCTCCCGCCCCTGCCAGAACTCCATCTCCCCCGGCTCAACCCGGTACCCGCCCCAGAAAGGCGGGCGCAGAATCTCGCGCCCCTCGTACTCCCTCTTCAGCTCCCACAGCCTCCCCTCCAGAGCCTCCCGCCCCCCGACCGACCTGCTCTGCTCCGAAACCCACGCCCCGAGACGGCTCCCCCGTGGCCGGCCCTGATAGTACGCCTCAGACTCCTCTACTGAGACGCGCGAGGCTCGTCCCTCTACTCTCACCTGCCGCTCCAGCTCGCCCCAGTAGAAGACCAGCGCGCAGTACGGGTTCTCCTCCAACTCCCGGCCCTTACGCCCCTCGTAGTTAGTGTAGAAGACGAAGCCCCGCTCGTCGAAGCCCTTGAGGAGCACGATCCGGGCGGAGGGGCGGCCTGCTCGCGTCGCTGTGGCGAGGGTCATGGCGTTTGGCTCGTGCAGGTTGGCGGAGAGCGCCTCGTCGAACCACCCGCGGAACTGCTCTATCGGGTCCGGATGGGCGTCGGACTCGTGGAGACCGGCGCGAGCATACTCCCTGCGCAGGTCGCCTACGGAGCGTCCCAAACGCTACCAGCCCCGGGTCCCGGCGGCGCCCTTGAAAGGTCCTACGACCTCCGAGGTAACCCAACCGCCGTAGAAATCCCCCTCCTGCGCCTCGACCTTCTCCCCGTCCACCCAACAGCTGTCCATCAGCGAAGGGTAAAAGGCCACGTAGTCCTTCAGACTGGTGTAAGCAGGCACGGGGTTCGGGTAGGACCACGCGGCCCGGCACTCCCTCCGCTCGTCCGTGACGAGGTCGTAGTAGCCCGCTACACCCTTCCACTCGCAGAACGACCTGCCCTCCGCGGGCTTCAGGTGCTCCATGCGGATGTCCTCCGACGGTATATAGTAGACCGGTGGATGGCTCGTCTCCAGGACCCTCTTAGCGCGGGTGGTGTACGCGAGCGTCACCCCACCGAAAACTACTTTGATCCGTTTCTCCGAGTCCTTCAGTCTCGGCGGGCGCGGATAATCCCAGACGGACTCCTGGCCCGGGCCGGGCTCTACGCGTTGACGACCCATCTGTAAGAACCTCCTTATCATCCTCAAGAGATTGTATGGGAGACGTGTGCGCTGCGTTGTGCGGGGATTCGCCGCGCGAGTGGCTTCGTTGCTCTCTGCTGGTGTGGAGCGCAACCGCGCCCAGGCTTGCGGCGTCCTCGCTGCGGCGGTTGCGAGGGCCGGCGTCATAGTATAGGATGCGTAAGGGTAGGTGTGAGAGATGCTTGAGCACCGCTGGCGGCGCGTTCGGGCGAAACCACGAGTGCATGGGAGGCATGGTTTGAACGGTACCGACAGGGACGAGGGGCCGCAAAGCTCGTATAGCTTGCAGACCGCCTTCGCAGCCAGGGACGGTCGGGAGGCCGCAGAGCTTTACGACAGCTGGGCGGAGGATTACGAGCGTAGCGTGGCGAGTTGGGGGTACACCACGCCTGCTGTCGCGTCCGGGTTATTCGGCCGTTACGTGAAGCCCGAAGACGGGAGGGTGCTCGACGCCGGGGCGGGCACCGGTATAACCGGCGAGATCCTCGCGCTCCTCGGTTATAGAGACATCGTGGGGATAGACGTCTCGCCCAAGATGTTGGAGCTCGCCCGCAGGAAAGGCGCATACAGGAACCTGCGCCAGATGGAGCTCGGAGGGCGGCTAGACTTCTCCGACGACGCCTTTAGCGCCGTCGTCTCCACGGGCGTCTTCGCCGCGGGCCACGCCCCACCCGAGTCGTTCGATGACCTCATCAGGGTGACCAGGCCCGGTGGTTACTTGATCCTCAGCGTACGCACCGACGTTTACCTGGCAGGGGGCTTCAAAGAGAAGCAAGAGGCCCTCGAAAGGGAGGAGAGGTGGCAACTGGTCGACGTGAGCGACCCCTTCGCGCACCTGCGCTTCGAAGACCCAGATCTCAAGATCCAGGTCTTCGCGTACCGTGTGCTCTAAACGCGGCCATAATCGTAGCCCGGCGCTCGTGGTGAGCAGTCATCCGGGCTGCCGAAGGATGTGGCGAAAGCGCGGCCCTCCGCGCGCGATACCCTAGCGGAGCGACCAACGCAGCGGCGTGGGATGCTCTGCTAGCCACCGGGATTCGATGCGGCCGCCTTGCCGCCGGCTCGAGCGATGACGATGTATCGCCATGCGACACGGAGAGTGGGCGATGCATCCCGGGCAGCGGTGATCACCGCCGTGCCAGAGATCGGGTCGACCAGACAAATCGAGAATGGACCAACAGACAGCCCCAATATGCCGGAGTCCGGTCCTAGTGGCTAGGCGCTCGGACAAAGGAGCAGATCTATGGACCTCCCCCACTACGAATTACGATGTCAAGGATGCGACGAAACATTCGAAGACGACGGTTTTATTCTACAGTGCCCCAAGCAACACGAGCCCGCTCTTCTAGCCGCGGATTATAAGGACAAACGGTTCGAACCCGACTCGGGTGCCGAAGGAATGTTTAGATACAGAAGGTGGCTGCCGGGTACGCGGCTCTTGTCGGGCGCGGGCAGCAGCGTGACCTACAAGAGCGAGAAACTGAACCGCGTCATAGGGTTGCTCAACGTGTGGGTGGTGTTTAACGGGTATTGGCCGGAGAGAGGCGCCGCGCTCGAGACGCCATCCTTCAAGGATCTGGAGGCATGGACGGTCCTCTCCCGCATCCCCGAGCGGCACGAGGGGGTCCTCGTTCTCGCCTCGGCCGGTAACACCGCCGCCGCGTTCGCAAGAGCGTGTTCGCTAAACGGGGTTCCCTGCCTGATCCTCGTCCCAGAGGCCGCGCTTCCCAACCTGGGTTTCCCCGACGCTATCGATCCGTGCGTAAAAATCGTCTCCCTAACCGGGTTCACCGACTACTCCGACGCCATCGCGTTGGCGGATCGCGTCTCGCAGATCGACGGGTTCTTCCCCGAAGGGGGCGTGAAGAACGTCGCGCGGCGCGACGGGTTGGGCACGACGATGCTAAACGCGGTCGAGGAGATCGGGGAGATCCCCCACTATTACTTCCAGGCGATCGGGAGCGGGGCGGGCGCTATCGCGGCCTACGAGGCTGCGCGGAGACTCGTCGACGACGGGAGATTCGGCGAGGAGCCCCCGAGGCTCGTGCTGAGCCAGAACTTGCCGTTCGTCCCAATCTACATGTCTTGGAAATCGCGCCGACGAGAGCTGGTAAAGATCGACGAAGCCGACGGGAAAAAGCAGACGCAGCAGATGGCCGCCCAGGTGCTGTCGAACCGGCGCCCGCCCTACTCTTGCAAGGGCGGCGTCTTCGACATACTCACCGAGACACGTGGCGACGTACTCACCGCCGACAACTTCGAGGCTCTCCACGCGAAGCGGTTGTTCGAGGAGATCGAGGGGATCGACATAGATCCGGCGAGCGCCGTCGCATTCGCGACGCTGCTCAAGGCCGCCCAGTACGACGGGATCGAGAAGGATGCCATGGTCCTGCTGAACATCACCGGGGGAGGACGCGATAGGCAGCGGCTGGACAAAGAGTTGATCCCGGCCCAGCCCGCCCTCGAGTTCGACGAGAACGAGATCCTCCTCGACGAGACCCTGGAGAGGATGGCCGGCTTGTTCCGCTGAGATGCCTTTCCAGGCTGATGCCTCCCCACAGAAACACCTTCGAACCCATCCCCCGACTAACCCGAAAGGATCTGCATGGACACCCGAGAAGTAGCCTCCTTATCCGAAGAGGAGCAGCTTTATCGTAGTCTGACCCCAACCTCTTACGAGTACTTCGTGAAGGGTCGCGAGTACCTCCCCGGCGCCGACTCCCGCAGCCCCCTCTTCCACCCCCCCTACCCCCTCGTCCTGGAGGAGGGCGAAGGCTGCTGGCTGTTGGACGTGGACGGCAACGAGCTGCTCGATTTCACCGGCAACCATACGTCCCTGGTCCTCGGATACAAGCATCCCCAAGTCCTCGAGGCGGTCCGGCGCCAGTTGAATAAGGGGACCGCCTTCCCCGGGGTCACGACGCCCCAGGTGCGGCTGGCCAGAGCGTTGTGCGAACGGGTGCCGTCTCTCGAACGGGTCCGCTTCACCAACTCGGGTACCGAGGCGGCGATGAACGCCGTCCGCGCCGCCCGGGCATTCACAGGACGCCACAAGATCGCCAAGATCGAGGGGGGCTACAACGGCAGCTGGGACGACGTGATGGTGAGCACGCATCCATCGGGCGAGCAGAGCGGGGAAGTGTTGCGGCCGGTCGCGGCCCCGGCGTCCCTGGGTCTCAACCCGGCCAGCGTGAGCGACGTGGTGGTGCTGCCGTTTAACGAGGCGGAGGCGGCAGCGCGCCTGATCGAACAACACGGCGAACACCTCGCGGCCGTCATCGTGGAGCCGGTGTTGGGCTCCGCCGGCATGATTCCCGCCGAGCGAGGCTACCTCGAGACGCTGCGCGAGGTGACCAAACGACTCGGAATACTCCTGATCTTCGACGAGGTCGTCAGCTTCAGGGTTGCGCACGGGGGCGCGGAGGAACACTACAGCGTAACCCCGGACCTGACCTGTCTCGGGAAGCTCATCGGCGGTGGCTTCCCTCTCGGCGTGTTCGGGGGGAGGGCCGACATTATGGCAATGTTCGACCCTTCGCGCGGCAGGCCGCGGATCCCGCACCCCGGAAGCTACAACGCCAACCCTATCAGCCTGGTGGCTGGCGCAGCCACCCTGGAGGTGCTCACGGGCGAAGAGATCCAGCGCCTGAACCTCCGGGGCGAGTCCCTACGCCGCCAGACACGCACAGCCTTCGAAGACGCCGGCATCCCCGCGCAGGTCACCGGCCTCGGTTCGCTTTTCGCGATCCACCTGACCTCCCGCCCAGTCAGGAGCTACCGCGACACGATCGGCTCGGACGCCTACCTGCGGCACCGGATCTTCCTCGGCCTGTTCAACGAGGGCGTCCTAATAGACCCGCGCGGCGTGGGGAGCATCTCCGCGGCCGTCGGGGAGGCCGAGATCGACCGGTTCGTCGCCGCCCTAAAGGCCGTACTGCGTACGCTAGCAGGCTCGTGATCGCCAAATTTTACACGGCTTCGTGGGCCTGCCGTCTATGGCTCGACCCGCGAGAATGATTGTGGAGTAGATGGAGTGAGGTTCGGGGGAAGAGATAGTATGCAACAGCAAGACGAACGGCAACAGGAGAGCGGGCTCCAACCCGGTCTGAGACAGAGACACATGACGATGATCGCCCTCGGCGGGGTGATCGGGGCCGGTCTCTTCGTCGGGAGCGGGGTGGTAATAAGCGCCACAGGCCCGGCGGTCGTCGTGTCCTTTCTGATAACGGGCGTGCTCGTGCTCCTGGTGATGCGTATGCTCGGGGAGATGGCCGTCGCCCAGCCCGCGGTTGGCTCCTTCTACGAGTACACCCGTCTGGCCCTGGGGAACATGGCGAGCTTCGTAACCGGCTGGATGTACTGGTACTTCTGGCTCATCGTCGTCGCGGTCGAGGCGGTGGCAGGGGCGGAGCTCTTGCGGTACTGGCTCCCCGATGCGCCTCTATGGGTACTCAGCCTGGCGCTGATGGTCGTCTTCACCCTGACCAACCTGATCTCGGTTCGCTCCTACGGGGAGTTCGAGTTCTGGTTCGCGTCCATAAAGGTGGCCGCGATCCTGGTCTTCCTGTTTCTGGGCGCGCTCTTCGTGCTCGGGCTGTGGCCCGGTACCTCCCCGAGCCTGGGCAACCTCACCGCTCAGGGCGGGTTCGCGCCCAACGGCATCGGGGTGATCCTCACCAGCGCCGTGGCGACAGCCGGTTTCTACTTCGGCGCGGAGTTGGTAACCGTTGCGGCGGCCGAGTCCTCGGAGCCGGAGCGAAACGTGGCCCGGGCGACGAACACGGTCATCACGAGGGTTTTGATCTTCTACGTCGGTTCGGCCTTTCTGGTCGTCGCCATCGTACCCTGGAACGACGCCGAGCGAATGACGAGCCCGTACGTCAGCGCCCTCGAAACTATCGGCATCCCGGCGGCGGCCCAGATCATGAACGCCGTAATCCTTACGGCGGTGCTCTCGGCCCTAAATTCGGGACTTTACGCGTCCTCGCGGATGCTCTTCGCCCTGACGAGGCGCGGCGACGCACCCGAAGGGCTGGCGAAGCTCAACCGCAGGGGGGTCCCGGTTCGGGCGATCCTGATCGGGACCATATTCGGTTACGCCTCGGTCGTCATGGCGTACGTCTCACCGGACACCGTCTTCAAGTTCCTGATCCAATCCTACGGTACGGTGGCGCTCTTCGTCTACCTGCTAATCGCGATCTCCCAGCTAAAGATGCGGGCGAGGCTGGAGCGGGAGGCCCCCGAGCGGCTGCGGTTGAAGATGTGGCTCTACCCTTACCTGACGTACCTGACCATCGCGGCCATGATCGCGGTGATCCTCGCGATGGCGTTTATCCCAGAGCAGCGCTCACAGCTCATCCTGGGCGTGGTCAGCCTCGCCGCGATCCTGCTGGCCTACGTGCCGCGTCTCCTCTGGGGCAGGAAGATACCCGAGGCCACCGCCGTGCCGGCTGGGGGAAGCGAGTAACGCCGTGGACGACGATAGGAACAGGGAAGAGAACGTGGGCTACTTTAAACCAGGGAGCATCCTGGTCGGGTTGGTGATCCCGTTCGTAGCCGTCGTCGGCGGCGTGGCGTTCCTGGGCAGGTCCGAGCTTCTGGTGGCCGGGATACCGATAGTGTACTTCTGGGTCTTTCTCTGGTTTATCCTGACTTCGGCATGCCTCGCCGCGAGCTGGTACTTCTTCGACCGCGGGGACTTCGAAGACGAAGAGGAGACCGAAGAGCGGTGCGGAGAGGGGGAGGTCTAGGTGGCAACCGTGGTCTTCGGCGCGATCATCGTGTTCTCGCTCGTCCTGGCGTTCCTGGCGACGCGGGGCCGGGACGTGCTCCAGATCGAGGAGTACCTGGTCGCGGGCCGCTCGTTCAGCGGGTTCCTGCTCTTCTTCCTGGCGGTCGGCGAGATCTACAGCATCGGGACGATGGTGGGGCTGCCGGGCGGCATCTACGCCAACGGCGCGAGTTACGGGATCTGGTTCTTAGGCTACATCCTGCTCGCCTACCCGGTCGGCTACTTCCTGGCGCCGCTCGTGTGGAGAGCCGGGAAGCGCTACGGGGCGATGACGTTCCCGGACATGCTCAAGGGCCACTACCAGAGCCGGCTGCTGGAGGTGGTCGCCGCCCTGACCTTCTTCGCGTATCTGATCCTCTGGGCACAACTACAGTTCGCGGGCCTGCAGGTGGCCCTGGGCGCTCTGGGTTTCGGCATCTCGCCGGCTACGGCCACCGCAGTCGCGGCGGTCATAGCCTTCGCTTACATCATCTTCTCCGGGGTGAGGGCCCCGGCGAACATCTCGATCCTCAAGGACATCCTCCTCTTCGGCGCGATCGTCGTGGTCGGGGTAGCCGCCGCCTCCGTCGCGGGAGGCATCTCCAACGTATTCGACGACCTCGAACGGACCGACCCGTCCGCCCTGACCGTCGGGGGAGGGCAGGCGATGACGTTCGCGCTGACGACGGTAATCTTCCAGGCGTTCGGGTTCATAACGGTCACGACGCCGTTCATCTTCACCGGCCGCTCCGAAGCCACGGTCAAGCGCACGTACATCGTGATGCCGCTGTACATGCTCATGTACCCATTCCTCATCTTCGCTGCGTACTACGCTATAAGCGCGGTCCCGGACCTCGCGCAGCCAAACGCCGCGCTCTTCGCGGCCTCGGTAGAGCTTCTGCCCCCGTGGTTGCTGGGGCTCGTGGCGGGGGCGGCCGCCCTTTCGGGGTTGCTCATCCTCGCCGTGCTGAGTTTGACCATCGGCGGCGTGCTATCGCGCAACATCACGCCGAACCTGACGGACACCTCCCAGCGACGGTTGACGCAGGTGGTCGTAACCGTCTACCTGATAGTCACGGCGGCGCTCACGATACTCGCCCCGACGTTGATGCTGAACCTCATCTCCGTTGCGTACTTCTTCGTCACGCAGTTGCTCCCGGCCCTGTTCGGGCTCCTCTTCGTGAGGCAGTTCAGCGCCGTGGGGCTCACCGCCGGTCTGATCGCCGGCAACGCGGCGGTGCTCGCGCTGAACTTCTCGCAGGCGAACGTCGCCGGTATCAACATCGGCCTCATAGCGCTGCTCTTGAACTTCGCGGTGACCTTCGCGGTAAGCGCAGTTGCGAAGAATGATTCATCGCCCGCACCGTTGGCTACGTCCCGTCGGATGGAAGAGCGGCGGGCCGAAGGGAGAACCGTATGACAGGCGGCGACTGCATCCTGGTCGGGAAGATCCACACCCTCGACGAGTCACGGCCAGAAGCGGAAGCCGTCGCGATCCGGGACGGCAGGATCTCCTACGTCGGGGACGCGGACGAGACGCGGCGTCACGCGGGCCCACACGCCGAGATGATAGACCTTGGGGACAGGGTCGCGCTCCCGGGCTTTATCGAGTCGCACAGCCACCCCATCCTGCTGGGGCGGTACCTCGAAGAGGTCGACTGCCGGTACTGCTCGTCCATCGAGGAGATCGTGGAGGCGCTGCGGCAGCGGGCCTCCGCCACCCCTCCGGACGAATGGGTCGTGGGTAACGGTTACGACCATACGCTGCTAAGGGAGTCGCGGCACCCGACCCGCCGCGATCTGGACCGCGCCAGTGAGAATCATCCCGTCCTGCTCAGGAACATCACCGTCCACAACGTGGTCGCGAATGGCGAGGCTCTCCGAATCGCCGGCGTCAAAGCCGGAACACCCGACCCAGAGGGCGGCCGCATCGGACGGGATGCGAACGGGGAGCCGGACGGCGTGCTGTGGGAGTGGGCACAAAGCCTCGTGCAGTCCCACCTCCCCGAGGCGTCGGTCGAGGACATCAGCCGCCAGCTCGAGCGCGCCGCCGAAGAGTACCTCTCCGCGGGCGTCACCTCGGTCGTGGACGCGGCCGTGGGGCTCGCCAACGGGATGCGGGACGCCGAGGCGTACGCGCACATCGCCGAGGATGGGGGACTACCGCTGCGGCTGGGCGCGGCTATCGTCTATCCGTTGTGGAAGGAGTTACAGGGGGGCGCGGGGCCGGGACTTGCGTGGACTGGGGACCCCGAGAAGATGCGCCCCGTGGCGGTGAAATTCTTCCAGGACGGCTCGATCCAGATAGGCACCGCGGCGCTACGCCAGCCCTACTTCGGCGAGACGGAGCCCGCGGATCACCACCTCATATGGTCCCAGGATGAGCTGGACCGCGCGGTGGCCGACGCCCACTCATCCGGCTGGCAAGTCTGTACACACGGGAACGGCGACGCCGCGATAGGTTCGATCCTGGACGCTTACGAGAAGGCCCTCGCGAACGATCCGCGAAACGGCCACCGGCACAGAGTCGAGCACTGCCAGACCGCGGGCGAGGACCAACTCGACCGTATCAGGGACCTGGGG
>JAABVA010005724.1_pt1 | contig 11185 bp, 16 predicted proteins | sample 5560331 | NCBI WGS metagenome assembly JAABVA01 (sample SAMN12812661, study PRJNA571458) | rock metagenome | isolation source: Antarctica rocks | place: Antarctica: Victoria Land, Mt New Zealand sud | collected 2016-01-07
AGATCGCCGGGGAAGTCACCGTGCTCGACCCGCCGGTCCCCAAACGCGCCCTGATCGGCGACGCTGCGGAAGCGGCGAAGGGGCTCGACGAGTGGGGTCCGGCCGCTGCCACGGTCCTCGCGGAAATCTTCGACGGATACCTCAGCGCACTCCATGTCGGGAAAGGAACGTCCTAATGAGCCGGCCCGCACCCCGTAAGAGCGGCCTCGGGGGACGCAGCCCCGCGCTGCCCCCCCAGCCAAACCCCGAAGACACGGCGCCCTATACGGGCGCCGGTGCCACGGACCCCGCCACCGCCCGCGCGCTGACGCCACGGCCACGGCGGGCACGTTCGACGAAACGAATCCCCGAAGGCAAAGTGCAGTTGACCGCCTACATTCCCGTCGACGTGCGGGCAGAAGCCCGCGGCGCCGCGAAAGTCCTCATGGGCGCCGTCGAAGGCCCCAACAACCTCTCCGAGCTCGTCGCCGAAGCCATCGAAGAAAAACTCGAACGCCTCCGTAAGGAGTTCAACGGGGGACGGCCCTTCGAGCCCGCCCAGGGATCGCTGCCCAGCGGACCCACACCCGGCGCCTAACCCGAACGTTGTGGCGGGGTGCTCGCCGCCCCCGCACCCCTGGCTGCCTCCGAGGAGAGGGTGGGTGATGGTGACGTTGGGTGGTGGGTCGGGGTGGGGTGTTCTCCTCGACGACCGGCAGATGCCTACCTCGGGCACCGGGTGGGCGCGAGCGGTGAAGCGTGCTTGCCCCCACCCGGCAGCCCAAGGTCGAGGCGGCACCAGCCGACGAGGAGAACACCCCATCAAACCGTCCCGTGTGGCAGGTAAAAAACGTCGACAAATACCCGCAATACCCTTGCATTGAATACCCGCAACAACGTAGACTGGGGACATCAACCACAGGGCAGTGCCAACGAATCCCCGAACCGACAAGGAGCACAACATGTCCGGCCGGCGATACCGCAGATAGTGCGGGTATTGCAGGTATTTAGTTACAGTGGACAATCTGCCGAGATGAAGGAGCCCGCCATGCCGATCTGCCAGCTTTGCCGGATGCCGCACAACGCTGCGGTGTGCGAGGACACCCTCGCGGGCAGGTCGGGGCTCGCCCGGTCTTGTTTCTGTCAGCACAAGCCCTACAGCTCGGCGGTGCCCAGGCAATCTGCGGTGGCCGAGGAAGTGCCGCCGGGAACGGAGTGCGACGTACCGGAGACCCACACGGATACCACGGTTGTCGGGGCGGGCGAGGAGACTGCCCACCAGCAGGGGCGGGCAGCACCATGAGTTCGTCGACCTGTTCGCGGGCAGAGGTGGACCAGGGCAACCGGGGGAGGCGGGATTGAGCACCGAGGACATCGACGAGGACGCGACACAGGAGGTCGACGCAGGGGAGCCGATCGAGGTCGGGGACCTGCTCGACGATCCGCGTACCGATGTCGAAGCCCTGTGTCTGTGTGCGTTGCTGTGGTCGGCGACCGACACCGCCAGCGACGTGAGCGACCTGTTGTGCAGCACCGACTTCGAGCGGAATGTCTACGGCGAGCTGTTCGAGGTGATCACCGCCCAGGTACGGAGTGGGGCACCGCACGACCCGGCGAGCATCGCCGCCACCCTCACCCAGTCCGGGCGTACCGGTGGTCACCGCGGTGCCCAACTCACCCGAGCACTGTCATCCGTCACGATCGCCGGTGCGGTCCCGGAAACGGTGGGGCACTACGCGGTGGCCGTTCTCTCCGCCGGCTACCGCCGCAGCTTTCACCTGGCGGCCCGGTCCATGGCCGCCGCCGCCGAGCAGCTGCCCCAAGACCTGTTGTTCGAGCACCTGCTGAGCATTGGAAAAGCGCAACGCACCGCCACCGAACGGCTGCACCACGCATCGACCTCGTTGTCGCCTATCCACCGTGGATGCTCACAATAATGAGTCGCCGACCGGGCTCCGCGGCGGGAAAGCCAGGGATGCCGCCGTTGGTGCCGGGTGGTTTACGCACCACGATCGGTGGTTTGTGGGCAGTGGCCGACCGGGCCACTCGGGCGTTCGGTTCCCCCAGGGTCGACAACTGGTGGTGGCGGGTGCCCGCCGCGGCAGGGCAATGGTGTGCCTTCCTCGTGTCTCGGCGGGGGATCGCCGCTTCACGGCATGCGCATGTGCAGGTCGCTGCGGTACGCGGCACCAAGGGGACCTGGTGGGGAATCACCCCACGCGGGTGGGCGGCCGCGGTCGCCGCCGCCGCCGCCGCCGCCGCGCTGCTCGGGATCGTCATCTCGGTGGTGCTGCTTGCCTTGACCCGTCTGGGTGTCAATGGCTACGTCGCCTACGGGGCCGGAATGCTAGCGGTGGTGGCGTTCCTCGTTCCGCTGGGCTCCGAGCTGAGATACATCAAGACACAGGGCGCAGGCCGCGGAGGTCGACTCGGCGACGGTGCCCGACGGGTACGGGAAGAAGGCCACCGCGGGCCTGTGGCCATCGCCTCAAACTTCGCGGCGCACCCACAGAAGCACGGCCACGGTAACGAGGTGATGCGAGCCTGGCTGGCGCACGTTGACGCCCACCGCATGGCGGTCGTCGCCGACGCCCGCGACGAAGGTCTCGCGAGGGCGTACATCAAGCACTACGGCTTTCGGTTCGCCGAGAGCACCGACGACCGATTGGTCGTGAGGCTTCCCGCGCAGGCCCGGGAGGACGTCTGATGTACGCCCGGCACGAGTCGGCCCGGGTACGGCCGAACGCCGGCGGCTCTCGGGTGCCGGTGCTGGTCGCAGCTGTGGTGGTGACTGCCTGCGTCACCACCAGCTGCACGAACCTTACGGCCACCACCACCACAGCACCGCTTCCCAGCACCACGACAGCGGCGCGGACGCTGACCTTCGAACACATCCCGCCCCGCTCGGCCGGAAACGACCGGCGCGCTCGCAGTTCGCCGAGCCTGCCGCTGCTGACGTCTGACCAGCCGCTGCAGGCCAAGGGCAAGGCCCTTCCCTCCAGGAATGGTGAGAGGGGAGCGTCTGACCCGCTCCTCGGCGCGGGCAGCACGCTGATCCTGTTGCGGAACGCGGATAGACGGTGGTGAACCTGGCCGTGGGGCCACTTTTCTCGTCACGCCGGGGCCAGTTGAGACTGACAACCAGCAGGCGCGTCCGGTGTGGTGCCCGGTGGGTACGGCGACCTTTGGCAGGATGATGGTCATGACTGACGTGCACCTCCCGGAGTGGCTGTGACGTCGGTAGCCGTAGCTGTCCCCATTCGGGAAGCCCGTGGCCAGCGGGCTGGTATCGCATCGCCACGTTCTTCTCCGGTGATTTCCTCTGCTGCGGCTGGTGTGCTTGGCGGCCTTGGCGACTGGTGGGCGACGCGGGCTGAGGCTGCTGGCTTGAGTGGTCCATGGCTGGACGTGCATTGGGCTATTGACGCCCAGGCGCCCACGATTGAGTATTCCGGCCCAGTGACCAGTGCTTTGACGGGCAACGCTGAACAGGTGGGCCAGTCGTACGTCCTCGCCCTGCCCGTCGACGAGCGGGCCAAGTACGGTCGGCACTACACGCCGCCGCCGCTGGCGGCTGAACTGTGGGCGATGACCAAGCGGGCAATGGGGTGGAAGCGACCTCAGCCTCTCGCTGGACGTGTTATCGACCCCGCGTGCGGGGCAGGTGCGTTGTTGCTGCCGGTCTTGCGTGAACATCTTGGAGCGGCCGCCCGCGTTGAGGGTGAACTGGCCCTCAACGCGCTTCCGAACTACATCGTGGGTATCGACAACGACCCTGCCGCTGCATGGCTGGCGAGCGTGCTGTTGGCCTCTGAGATGCTGCCGATCCTGGCAAGGACTGAACGAGCACGGCGGAAACCGTTGCCAGCATTGGTTCGCCACGGTGACGGGCTAGCGGCACTCGACGAGCCGGTGCGGACCGTGATCATGAACCCGCCATACGGTCGGGTTCGGCTGGGTGAGGAAGAGCGTGCGCGGTTCGCCGAGTCCCTGTATGGCCACGCAAACCTCTACGGCCTCTTCATGGCGTCGGCGTTGGAATCACTCGACGACGAGGGTGTCATGACGGCGCTGGTTCCGACCTCGTTCCTTGCCGGTCGCTACTTCGAAAACCTACGAGCGGTGTTCGCCAAGCGCGCACCCCTGCGCGAGATCATGTTTGTCGCCGACCGCAGTGAATCGTTCTCTGGCGTTCTCCAGGAGACCTGTCTGGCAACGTTCAGCCGACGTAAGGCTCGGAGAGTAGCGATCGCCAATATCAGCGGGAACGTTAACCAGGTGGCGAAGGTCGCGTCGCCACGTGTGGCGGCGCCGTGGCTCTTGCCGCGCCGGTCCGACGACGCTCCTATGGCTGCCGCTGCCATCGGCATGCGCCTGACGCTGGCCGATGCGGGCTGGAGAGTTTCCACGGGGCCGCTGGTATGGAACCGGCGCAAGAGCGACCTCAGCGCCCGTGCGAGCAGCTCCCGCGTTCGCGTGCTGTGGGCTGCTGACATCGATGGGGGAGTGGTGCATCGGGATCGCGCCCGAGACACCGTCCGGTTCTTGACGCTGCGCGGCACCGACAGCCGCACCCTCGTGCTCGATCAGCCAGCCGTGCTCGTCCAACGCACTACCGCCCCCGAACAGACCCGGCGCCTCGTCGCTGCATATTTAGCAGCGGAGAAGCTCCAGGAGTGGGGGGGCCGCATCGTGATCGAGAACCATGTCAACGTAATCCGGCCGTTGACGGTGTCTCCGGCACTGTCCGGCGAGGTACTCACCCGGCTGTTCGCCACCGACACCATCGACCGGGTACTTCGTTGTTTGTCGGGCTCGGTCGCCGTGAGCGCCTACGAGCTCGATGCCCTGCCCCTGCCTTGCGCGGAGATACTTCAACAGTGGGCAACGCTTGCTGGTGACGACTTCGATGAGGCCGTGGCGGCCGCATACCGATCGGTTGACCGATGAGTCCGTCGGCGCCCGCTGTCCTTCGCCCGGTGGTTGATCGGGACCTGTGCGAAGAGCGGCTGAAGATCATTTTCCCGCCGGACGCCTTCGACTCAGTGCTCTCCAGTAGGCAAGCCGCCGCAGCCGTTGCCGCGATGATCTATGTCGGAGCTGTGGTCAACGATGAGGGCGACCCGCAACCGGAGAATGTCTGGGCCCGCCCCTCGACCGTCATTTCAATGTCTGATGAGGCTCTGGCTCAGATGGCGGACGAGGAGCGGCTCGCCTGGGCTGCCGCCGCGGCGAAGCAGGTCAAAAACATCGTCGCCCTGCTCGACCAATGGGGCGTCGATCACCGCCCATGGTATGCGACCAACAGCCGCGAAACGCTGCGCGACGAAACTTGGCCTAAATGGCGCAGTCAGGGTGCGGCACGACGACGAGAGGGGGTTGCTACCAGCAGCTCACGGCCCAGATGGGCACTCACCGCTTCCTTCGCCGACCTCTTCGGCCCGGCGCTCAACGGTGCGGACTTAGTCAAGGCTATCGAGGACTGGCGTAACACCCATATGTCGCCGGGTGACCTACTGAAAATCCAATACGCCAACGACCTCGCCACATCGGAACACCAGATCCCCATCTGGATCCCTGGCTACGGCGTTCGCTACCTCGAACCGGGGGTGGCCTCGGCCATCATCAAAGGCGTCGTTGAGGAGTGGGCACCACGCCGTCTCACGACTCCAGTCGTCGTCGCCATCAGCGAGCCCGGCGCCAAAGTATGGACGCTGGACAAGGCCAAGATGACGGCCGCCCACATCTCAATCAACGTCTCCAGCGTCCTGCCCGACGCCATCATCCTCGACGCTGGAACCAATCCGACAACTTTTTGGATCATCGAAGCAGTCGCGAGCGACGGAGAGATCAACGAAGATCGTAAGGCGGATCTGCTGAGCTGGGCGCAGGAGCAGTACATCGACCCGCAGCACTGCCAGTTCCTCTCCGCGTTTCGTTCACGCGCCAGCTCGCCGGCCCGGAAACGACTCAAAGACATCGCCGAGGGCACCTACTGTTGGTTCCTCGACGAACCCGACCGCGAGCTCGCATGGTACGAACTCCCCTCGAACAGCTGACCACGCTTCAACTAGCCTCATCTCCGCTGGTGTAGACACGGGAAACATGGCCCGGGCGACCTGGGCCACACCACCCCGACCCAGCGCCCGCACCTCAGCTCCCGCCATCCCGGGGGTCGACGGTAACGGAACGAAATCTATCGCTAGCGCCGGTCGCGCCATCGGCCTACTCGGCTGCAGCGAGACCGCTACGGGCTTTGAGACCTGCGAAGATCACCGTTAGCCAGTGAGGATCATGCAGGGCGGTGCGTTGACCCATTGAGATCGTCATCATTCACGAGACGTACCGGACGCTGGTAGACGGCGAACGGGCGCGAGAGCAGTCGCGGCGGCAGGCCGAAGAGGACCGGCGTCTGTCGTGGCGTCTAAGCGTCGCCGCTCGGCTCGATTTCGACTGATTACATGGCGGCCCACCCGCGAGCTCCTGAGCGCCGCCCGCTGCTGTGATGCACGTGGGGGTGACGGACCATGGACTACGGCCCAGCGAAAAACCCCATATTGTCGGCGGTGCCAAGCATGATTGGCCTATGGGCTTCGACGGCAGTGCTACAGGCGTTTCCGTGCTGGTGCCGTCTTCATCGCGCAGGTCAGCCGACATGCTCATGGTTTCCACAGCCAGGAAGAGCGCGGTGGCGGCCCTCACCCCAACCGTCGGCACTGAGATCGCGCGGGATGGTGGGCGGCAGCAACTGCCGTGGCCTGTGACCGTCGTTGTCGCCGACGCTAATGTGCTTGCCCAGGCGTGCGTCAGAGCCGCGCAAAAGGGTAGTACTCCCAACGTTTTCACCATCCTCGGCACAGGTCGAGCTGACATCCTCATCGGGTCCCACGTTCCGGGGGAGATGGGTAAGGCAATCGCTAAGATCACCGTCCGAAAATCGGTGCTCACCAAAGCTGCCCTGGACATCTGGACCGAGGTTGTCGCCCCGCAGATCACCGTCATCGATCTCCCCATCGGCGAGTACCTCCGGCCCGAGGTACAGGTCGTGGCGCAAGGTGTCCCTGGTGTGCCTGCCGACCCGACCGACCTGCCCACCATCGCCCTGGCGGCGTTCGTCCCATCTGCCGCCATCTGGACGCGTGACCGGATCTTCACCGAGACTGGGCTCGCTGCGCACAACGCATCCGACACGCTTGGCAACCTGACGACCATCTGCGTCGCCGAATCGACCACTGCTGACACGGCGGGCGTTGCGGCGTTCAGCGTTCGCGCGGGGGCGGTGATCGTAGATGCCATCCAACGGGCCGCGGTCCGTCGGCCTGCGGGTTCAATCGTCCTCGTTGGAGTCGTACTGTTCCTCCTGGTGCTCGACGCCAATTCTCGCGGGAAGGCAGCCACGGTCGGGAAGAGCCTGGTGCGGGGAGCCGGTCTAATTCTCGGTGAGCTTCTCCAAGCCGCCGCCGAGATCGAAGTTGATCGGAAGTCCGCGTTCGATTCATTGGTCCGCTACGAATCACCCGCATGGCGACGCCGAACCCCCGTCGAGGTCTGTGCCGGCATCCTGACTCGATCCGCGGGGCCGATGACGGCCACCGAGCTGCTTACCGTCTTACGCCAAACCGGGGGATGCGAGGTACCGGCGACGGTATCCGCACTGAAGCAGCAGCTTCACGAGCATCCAGCGTTCACACGACATGGCAGTCGCTGGCGGTTGGGGGTGCGCGCGTCGACCTACGTAAACACACGCTGAGAAGTTCCCGCCGTGGGCGGACGGCCTTGCCGCAGGTGGTCCCATGCTCGTGGCGACGAGGCGGTCCCACCACCTGGCAAACGACAGAGGCCACCGCCGCCGCTGAGGTGGCTTCGTCAGTGAACCCACTGAGGCGACCGCCCCCATGTCAGCCGCCGTGCGGAGCCTCAACGGTCCCGCTCGTTCGGATGATCCTCACGGATCTGGGGGGGGCGGGGGTGTTTTCAGGCGGGGCTGATCGACCCCGACGCCAGACCTCGACGTGACCATCGCGCTGTGCACCGGGGCACACCAGTGTCAAGGGCCATTGGCAGAACGAATGAGAATAACGACCCTCACGACCCGGCGCAGGGCAGCACATCAGATACGCGAGATCGAAACTAGCTGCGGACTGGCTGCCGTTCGCCGGGCCCGAAACTGTGGCCGGGGGCGTCGTACGGCTCATCGGCTGTTCCGGCAGTCATGCTCTGTAGATGTCGACCGAAGGAGCAGCACAGATCTTTGCCCGACTTCGGTCGTCGGCATGGGAACGGGCACTGTATGCAACTGGGACCGCGCACATCTTCGAGGTCCGCGCTCGGAGCCTGCGCCGGCGACTCAACCGGCTCGCCTTCGCCGGGCTCGTTCTGCCGGTTGCGGTAGGCGCCGTCGTGATCGCATACGGCGCAAGCGTTCCTCGTCTATCCGTCGTTATCGGTATCGCAGCCGCCTTGGGAGCCGTGCAACTGATCGTCGCGTTGTGGTCGGTCGTGCAGGGGTGGCCTGATAGCTACGAGAGAGCCACGCGGTCGCTTCTTGCGAACCAGGCGTTGGCCCAGGACTTCGAATCATTGGCGAAGGACCCTCCAACGACCGTCCCGAGGTTGCGTAGCCAACTCGAGCTGCTAGCAGCGAAGGACGATGGTCAGCGTCAGCAGGACCACGCTCAGGATATCTCTGAGCGGGAGAAGCGGATGGGGATGCGGGCTGCGCTCTTGCGGTACGACCGGCAGTGCGCGAAGTGTCGTATCGTTCCCGCCAACATGAAGTCGACGAACTGTGGGGTATGTGGTGACTTCTAGTAGTTCGAGTTCCGACGTGCAGCGAGTATTCCGCGGCTACACCCGCCTGACGAACAGTCAGCAAAACGAAGTAGTGGAGCTGATCAATGACTTCAGCCGCAGGGTGACGGAGCAGAAGACTGCAGTTCGCAAGAGCTTCGAGAACGTCCCCGGTGTCGTCTTGGGGCCGGTGGGTTCGGGCTGCCCCTGCTGCGGCCGCTAACCTGCAGGTGATCCCAGGGAGAGTAGCTGAGCGAGCGCCCGGTGGCGGTTCCCCTGCGGCTGGCTTGATTGATCTGTTCGCGGCTCTACCTGGCGCGGGACGGAGGTGCCGTAGCGGGATCCCGTTTCGGAACGCCGACCGCGGGCTTAACCGGGCCCTGCGAAAGACGCCGTATGCGGTTCAGAAGAGGGACACGTAGCCGAACTCCGCGATGGACTGGATCAGATGCTCAAAGTGCTCGACCTCTTCCAGACGGTGCGAGACGGAGAAGAGGCCCTCCTCGTTGCCGCTTGTTCGGTCCGACTCGAAAAGGTCGTCGAGGACGCCCGGGGCGCCCTCGCCCGCCAGGTATAGAAGGATCGCGACGGCCCAGAACCGGTTGGAATCCGGAAGGGCACGATCGAGCGCCGCCTTGAATAGCTTTGGCTGGAGGTCCTGGTCTAGCGCAAGGACGTGAAAGACGGTCTGGCCGATACTGCCGCGGTCGATGCCGGTCTCGTCTACCTCGTCGAGGAGTGCGGCGATATCGATTGCGGTCCAGCGGCACCTCTTCCGGACGGTTGTGCTCACTTGCTCCGGAATCCAGTTCTGCTTCGTCCAGAACACGTCCGGGTGTGGTGTCGTCATGGCAAGCGCTACGACCGCCAAGCGGCGGCAAGCTTTCGGCAAGCGATGAAAGAGAGCGGCGAGGAGGAGGAACGCAGTCGGATCGTGACGACCAACGGCGAATGTATCCACGATACCGACCTCGACGGTCTCGGCGTCCTCTGCGAGAAGGGCAGCCGCTGGCGAGCCACTTCGACGGCGCAACGAGATCTTGGCGGCGTCCAGAAACTGCGCGAGGTCGACGTCCAAGCGGTTCTCCGCTGGGACCGGTACAGACGGTTTGCCGTAGGGGCCAGGAATCACCGGCGACAGGTACGCATCGACGGCCAACGTCGCCGCCTGAGAAAGGTCAACCCACCTGAGCGCGTCGTCTTCCGGGTCGTGGACGGCCCCGAAGAAGGGAACCGTGCTCTCGCGCCACAGTGTGAAGTCTGCAGCCTCACCAGGCACGACCCACTGCCCCTCGTGAAGGAAGCTCTTCCCAGACTTCACCTGGACGCAGATCACTCCGCCGGTGACGTCCGTCCCATCCACGATGTCCACGAATGCATCGCGCCCGATGTCGTTCTCGGTCTCGACGCGCTGCACGACGACGTTGGCGGCCTCGAGAATGCCTTCAAGCCGCCGGTAGCCAGCCTTTCCGCGTGCCCGAGTTGGGCGCGATTGCTTGCGCGGACCACGGTCATTGATGCCGCCTACCTCATGTTTCACCTGTAGAGCGTCGCACTTCCGGGGGACGGAACGGCCAACCGGCGCGATCTCTGCCCCGCGCATGGGTGCGGCCGCAATGCCGACTCGTTGCGCGACTAACCCGGGAAGGGCGAGTTCCTCCCCACCTCGGGCGCACCAGCCCTTGGGCGGGCGAGGTGGGGAGGGGGCCTCGTGTCGAGCACCGATGAGGGATCGGCCAGCGGGACGCCCGGACTGTCGACGACGCTCACGGGCCTGACAGGCTGTACCGGTGGACATCGAAGCGATCGGCCGGGTCGCATCTTCGCGGAAGGAGCCCCTGGACGACGACTGGGACAAGGTGACGGCGACGATCACCCTGGACCCTGACAAGTTCACTCCGCAAGCCCTCTGGGGACTCGACGAGTTCTCCCACCTCGAAGTCGTGTATCTGTTCGACCAGGTCGACCCTCGCACAGTCCAAACTGCTGCCAGACACCCTCGTGGCAACGAGCAGTGGCCAAAGGTGGGAATCTTCGCCCAGCGGGCCAAAGGCCGCCCCAACCGGCTGGGCGTGTCAGTGTGTCGTCTGCTTGCCGTGAATGCGCTGACCGTCACGGTCCAGGCCCTTGATGCGATCGATGGAACCCCGGTCCTCGACCTCAAGCCGTACATGACGGAGTTTGGTCCTCGCGGCGAGGTACGTCAGCCAGCTTGGTCACACCAGCTCATGGCCGCGTACTGGGACAGCAAACCCGATGCTGGCACCTGATCCAGCACCGTTCCGTAGCGGATCCCTGACCGGCAATCGAGGGACCGCCCCGCGGGGAGTCCAAGCACATCCGATTCTGCATACCAAACGGTTTACATCGCGAGGTAGACTGCGGTGATGACCACACAGATCGCCATCCGTCTCGA
>JAABVA010005725.1_pt1 | contig 11184 bp, 24 predicted proteins | sample 5560331 | NCBI WGS metagenome assembly JAABVA01 (sample SAMN12812661, study PRJNA571458) | rock metagenome | isolation source: Antarctica rocks | place: Antarctica: Victoria Land, Mt New Zealand sud | collected 2016-01-07
TCGCCGCGGCCCTCACCCGCGCGCGCGCGCCCCGCGCAGCGCTGCACAACCTGCCGGAGTGGGGCATCATCGCGCACCTGGTCACGCCTGAGGCCGGGGTGCGCGCGCCGCACGGGGCGCTGTTCCTCTATCACAATTGCCCGCCTCGCGTGTCATCACAGTTGGGCCACCGTCTCATAACATCCAACGTGCTTGCTCCGCATGCGCCACTCCTGCCATATCCGTCAGCACACAGCCGACCTGCAATTGCAAGCGGGTCCCATGTATGTGCAGCTCCGTTGACCTGCATGGCAGTGATCCTTTGCTGATAGCATTCAGCACCGCATGCATGGAGCTGTTGACATGCTTGAGGCCCCCATGATCTCTTGACGCAATAGATACATGTCGTGACGCGGCCCGGGCGGCAGATGAGGACATGTTCAGGCGCATGCTGCTGTGGGCCTGGCTGGCTAGCGAGCCGGATCGGTGCCGTACTGCCCCCCTCTGCCTGGGCAGCGGGCGCGGCTGGCGACCGGGCTGACCCTAACCCTATCCCGGCCGCAGATCCCCAAGTTCTGGGAGCGCGCGCTGCTGTGGATCTGGCTGGTGAGCCAGGTCGTGCTGTTCGCGCCCAACTTCAAGGTCGGCGCGATGGCCGAGCAGGTCACCGGCATCTGGTGCGCGCCCCGCGGCGGCGTCCGCTCGGGCAGTACAGGCCTGAGCGACTGGCACGGCTTGCCCCTGTGCTCTGCCTGCTCTGCTGTGGGCTCAGCTGGCGAGCATTGCAGGGCTGTTTGCTGCCTCGCCGGCGCCGAACGGGTCGCCAGCGCGGGGCGTGCGCCGCTGGGCAGGGCCCTAGGGGCAGCCGCGGCGCTCAGCATGTGAATGCGCGCACGTGCTCTGGTTCCTTAGTCTCCACACTGGCCCAGCCGGCGGGCACTGGCGGTCCCTTTGCGGCGACACTTGCATGCGCAGTGTGCCCCGCCCGCACCGCGCGCCGCACGAGGGGGAGCCCAGACCCAGGGCCCCGCCGCGCGCGCGCGCAGGTGCGACTGGCTGCTCGTCAGCCTCTTCCTCTACAACAACCTGCGCAAGGACCGCCGCACAACGGACAAGGTCAAGAAGGTGTGCGCCGCACCCGCGCGCGCACTTGCGCGCGCCCGCGCTGCAGGCGCCCCGCGCTCGGCGCCACGCCCCGCCCCGCCGCCGCAGCATGTTTCGCCAGGCCCGCTCGCACTCTGCACCCACACAGCCTGTCTGCCGCCGCGCTCGAGGTCACCGCGCGCGGCGGGCGTCCCGGCAGGGGCGTTGGCTGTCTCCAGCGGCGCGCCCCTGCACGACGGCACCCACGCCTTTTTGTTTGTTTAGGATTTTGTCCATTTCTCCTTCGTCGAAAGTTAGCAAGTCAGTCCGCCGAGCTGACCTTGCTATGGCTGTCTCTGCGACCTTGTTCACTCCATCCACTCACCTGCGGCAGTCGTAGTAGGAAGGTCCGCGTGCGCGCAGGTGTACCGCATGGGCCTGATCGGCGCGGCGCTGCACATGGCAGAGATCCTGCCGCTGGTCTCGCTGCTGGTCGGCCTCATCACGCTGCCGTCCATCCCGGGCTCCATCCTCATTGCTGTGTCCGAGCCCGTCACGTGGGGCCCGGTCACCCTACCCTATCTGACCCCGCGCAATCCCTGCCCCGAGGCCGGCCTCACCCATGCGCAGCCATGCCCCCGACCAGCGGCGTGCAGTCAGGCCTGTCTCGTGATGCGCGCCCGGGCCCCGCGTCGCTGCGTGCTCGGGCTGGCCGTGCGGCCGCCAACACGCTGCGCATGCGGCGCGGTTGCACTGAGCGGGCGAATGATGGCGCCGAGTCACTGCCGACGAGAGCCGGCCTTTGCGGCCACTGACAAGCTGCGCATGCGGCGCGACTGCAATCGCTTGCGTGAGCGTGCGCACGGCGGCGGCGCGCGCGCAGGTTCATGCATCTGGTCGTGAACAGATGAGGCCTGTGCTATGAAGCAGGCGCATGACGGCGCCGAGTCACTGCTTACAAGAATTGGCCTTGTGGCCGCTGACACGCTGCGCATGGGCGCGCAGCTTCTACCTGTACTACCAGTTCGCGCTAGAGTGGGACCGCTCGCTGCTGCAGCCGAGCGAGCTGCCGCCGCAGCCCGCGGGCGACGAGGACGCGCCCAACGGCACCGCGCTGCCCAACCAGCACGAGCAGCCGACCGTGTACATCGCCGGCAAGAAGGCGCGCCGGCGGCCCGACTCTCCGCCTGAGCCGCGAGCGCGCCTTTGCGGGGCCCTCGACGGCCGGCGCGAGCGGACGGCGGTCTCACCCTGCTGCTGGCTTCGCCGCCCCCGCCAGCCTCCGCACCGCGCTGGGCGCCATGCTTGAGCAGATGCAGAGAGGAGTGCACTCACTGGGGCTCTTTCGCATTTTGTGAACATGGGTGTGCTACAAAAAGCCTTCTGATGCTGACCCTGGTGCATGACCTTGTGGAGTGAGTTGGTAAAGTGGGCATGCATGCATGGCCTGCTCTGCTCTGATTGGGATGCAGCGGTCCTGGGGCCAAGCCGCAGGCAGGGTCACGGCCGTCCCTGGCCCGCACCCCACCTGGCGGCATCAGCCCAGCCCCAGCCCCGTGCCGCCGCGCCGCAGGACGACGAGCACCCCGGGACGGAGCCGGCGCTCAAGATCAAGGCCGCGTTTGCGGCGGGCACGTTCGTGCTGGGCCTGCTCACCGTGGCCGCGCCCGTGGCCATCATCCCCACCTGCCAGCACCAGTCGACGCCGGACTTTGCCCTCTTCCGGCCTGTGGTGCGCGCGCGGCCCCCCGCGCACGCTCGGGCGCATGCGGCCCGTGCACCCAGCGCGTCTCGCGGCAGCCTCTTGCGGCAGCCTCATGCCAGGAGCGCCTGGGGCGCCTGGAAGTCGTGCGCCGGGCACGATGAGTGCAGCGGGCCCTGACGTAAGCCTTGGCACGCAGCTTGGACGCGGCGGTGCCCAGCCCCCTAGCTTCGCGGACGAGATGGGCGCATCGCTGGGCTCCCGGCCCGGCGGCGGCATGACGGGCGGCCCGGCTGCCGGCCTGGCCTTCGGCTCGGCAGGCGGCCCGCTCTGCCGCGCGCCGCAGACGGTGGAGGGCACCACGTTCATCTACGCCCGACACGGCCGCTCCAACGAGCTGGCCACGCTGCTGGAGTCGCATCCCATGTCGGTGCGGGGCTGCGCTTTCCCCTGACCCTAACACTAACCAACGAGCCTCTGAAGCCTGTGCGCACCGCCGTCGTCATGGCGCATGGAGCAAGCGTGCAGGGTGTAGCGCTCACCCTCCCACAGGTTATAGGGCCTAACCCTATAACAGACAGAAGACGCTGTAACAGCAGAAGCGCTGCAAGCGTGCAAGGCGTGCTGTCGCACAGACCCTGTGTGGCTCAGCCTTGCTTGCTCTGGCACGGCGCTGGGCGCTTCTGAGGCTTGCCAGGTAGAGTGTGCTCCTGTCGTGCGCACCCAGGCTGTGCTCTTTACTGTGAGGCTTTTGCAGCCTGCGGCGCACCTGGCTAGGCACTGCTTCGCTCACAGGACACCGCCCGGGTCGCCCACATCCGCAGGCGCGCCGGCTCCCATGCTGCCACAGCTAACAGTACCTCATGCATTGGCCAGCCTCCTCACACAGAAGCGACCCGTATTTGGCAGGGGCAGAGCGGCCATCCGCAGCCTGGTTCAGGTGCGCCGCTGGCGCAGCTGGCCTGACATGGCGGCCGCTGAACCATGGCCCGCACGCCCGGCAGGCGCACAAGGACGAGGGCAATCTCAAGTTCGAGGTGTCCGAGTCGGACGACCACACGTTCCGCATCGACGAGCGCTGGACCTCCAAGCGCACCATGTTCAAGTGCGCATTTTGCAGGGCTAGGGTAGGCCACCCAAAACCTAGGACATTGCAGGCTTCAGCGCGCCGCCTTCGCATGGCGCTCCGGGACGTGCCTCTGGATGAAAGCTTAGCATGCGCTTGAGATGATGAGCACTCGTTGTGTGTGCTGCGCTCCCGGACCTTACCAGAACCGCCGGTCTGCTCTGGCATGTCCGCCAAGCCAGCCGCGCGCGCGCGCCTGGCACACCCCGCGCTGGCAGGCTGGCGCTGTCCGGCACGGCGTGCCGGGGCGGAACCGCTGCCCCGCCGCGCCCGCGCGCGCGCTAGCGGCTGGTGCCGATGGCGGTCGGGGGAGTACGGTCCATGTGCTGCCTTGAGCTTCCCATGAGTCCCGGATTGACCCTAACTTGGGCGTAACGCTGACCTGCGCCGCGCAGCCGCTTCACCAAGCCGGACTCGCGCACATACCTGACGCCAGCGTTCCACGACCTGGTCGCCAACGTGAGCGTGGCGGGGCCCTTCCACCCGTTCATCCCGTGCGCGGCCGCGGCCCTGCAGCCGCGCGAGTACTTCCTGCGCGAGCCGGTTGTGGTGGACGCGCCGCTCGGCTGCGTGTGGTACGCTCTGGGCCTGCGTAACCCTCATTCTAACCTTGCATTTAACCTAGCTCTGACCCTACCTCTGCATGCGGCCTCCTTGGCAAGACATCACTAAAAGCACTGTCCAGCGGCGCGGTCTTGCCGCGAGCGGCATATATACCGCCTGCACCCGCCGCCCGGCAAGCCCAGCACGGCTGGCTGCCTGCTGCTGTGCCACTGCAGCCACTACGCATTAGTGCAGCCTCCCCACAAGGGTGTCTGCCTGATGCGCGACGGCAGAGCGCATGGTTGGCAGGGGGCCGGGTGTCCCGTTGGCGGCATGCCCGCTGGGTTGCCAGCTCCTGGGGCACCAGCGCAGGCAGCCGCGCGCCGCGCCAGCGCTCCACGGCAGGCGGCATAGGGCCTATCCTACCCTAACCATAGCGCTGCATGGCCCGCCCAGGGAGCAGCTGGACAACTTTGCCGACGGCAGCACGAGCGTCGGGTGCCTGGCGTCCACCGGCGCGCTGGACGGCAACGCCGATCTGCGTGCCGTCGTGGAGCCCTTCCCCGCGCCGCCGGCTAACTGCACGATGCGCCAGATGCGCCAGCGCGTGCCGCGCGTGCCGCAGCCCGACGGCGGCCACACGCTCATCTACCACACGCTGTCCGGCTGCTGGGTCGACCCCGCGCGCGTGCGCCCGCTCCCTGGCGGCCTGTGGGGGCTGCGGCGCCCCCGCGTTGTGCACACCCCCGCCTGCCCTGCCGCCTGCCGCGCCTTGTCAGCGGTGACGTGCGGCGCCTCCCTGGCAACCGCCTGGGTCTCTTCGCGCCCGGGGCTGCTCGCAGGCAACCCTTGCAGCCAGCAGGCAACCCTTGCAGCCGCAGGGCAACCCTCCTTGTGCGGCGCCATTGCGCCCGGGGCTGTCTACAGCAGAGCAATGCATGCATGCTTAGCTCCTGCTCGTTGCTGGGGCGTCGCTGCGCCCAGGGCAGGCGCGCGCGCCGGGGCGCCCAGGGTGCCACCCGCGCGCCCCCGCCGAGTGTCTGCTTGTGACAGCAACAGCGCATCGCATTGCTCGGCACGCACTGCAGCGCACCTGATGAGCAGGCCGGGTAGGTAGGATTAGGGTGAGGACTGAGATCCTGCGCTGCGCAGGCGGACGCGCTGGTGGAGACGCAAATCACGGAGATCATGGTCACGCCGCACGAGGGCTCGAGCGCCACAACTGGCAAGACCGACCTGGTCTACACGCTGCGCCTGTCGCCCAAGACCATCGACGGCACCGAGGTGCGGCGGAGGCGCCTGCGACTGCCGCCCTGCTCGCGGCCCTACTCCCGCGTCCGCGGTCAGCATGAGAGGGTTGTTTCACGTGATGCAAAAGCTGAGCCGACAGCAAAAGCTTGGCATCACGTTCGGCGCACTTCGGCGACATTGCGCATGTGTGCTGTTCACATTACTTGGCAGCAAGGATGATGGCACGCTTGTATGTTGGTGCGGTGAGGCCCTCATGACTGTAGTCTTGAGGGTTTGTGCTGCATGGGCGCCGAGCGCGCCCGCCGCATGCCCGGCACGCTCTTTGCACGCCTGGCGATTCGCCCTCGATGGCCTGCGCCATGCTGGTGCCGGGCGCGCACGCCGTATGCGCCAGACAACCTCCTGCAGGCCCGGCGAGCCTGGGCCCCGGCGTGCAGGCAATGCTGGCGGCCTTCCGCGCCGGCAACGCGGTGCACGTGCCCGGGCTCAAGAAGCTGCTGGAGCAGCGCTGCGCGGGCGCGCGCATCTCGGCGCTGTCGCGCGAGCTCGCGGCGGCGTCCGGGGTGGCCTTCCCTCTCTGAGGGCACCCCAGGCATGGTTCGGAGGACACCCCGCGCACCCCGCGCAGTTTTGCGACACCCCGGGCGGCTGAGTCCATGTTGGTGAGGTCTCCGGAGCAGCATCCGCTGGCATGCGCGCGCCACCACAATGCCTGCCAAGCTGACGATGATGGCCGCTCGCGTTCAGGATGCAGGCCCTGGAGAAATGAGGCAATCAGGGGCGTGCGCGCTCCCGCAAGCTTAGCGCCAGGTTGCTCTGCAAGAATAATAATTTTGTTGTTCATTCTCCGTTGATCAGCTTGGGACGGAGTGTGGCGTGGCAAAGGCATGCCCGCTGTGTGGCAAATTCTTTGAGACCGGTGGTGGCTGTACGTGTGACAAACCTAGCAAGGCAGCAGTGTGCTTGTGGGTTTCCAAGTCGTTGTTTGTGATATGGTTCAAGGCCGGTCTTTTTTGGTGGGTTGGCCTCCTCAGAAGCATGGGGCCATGCCGGGGTTGAGCTGCATCACAGCGTCTGTCTGGTCATCTTTCCAGTAGAGTCCAGCATGTTTGAGCACTGCGGCGGTGCACTTGCATGCAGCATTGTGCTGGTATGGGATGCAGCGGTGGCCATACAGCGCAATGCATTGGGTGGCGCCTACCAAGGACTGACGCATGTGCACCAGCGGTGAGTGTTGCGCCTGGCTGGTGTCAGCCTTGCTGCCCGCACATGTGGCACAAACGTCGGGCAGCATGGTCAGCAGCAGAAGGCCGGGTTACATATAGAGTGATGGCAGTCCCTCGGGTTGGCTGATTATACGTGTCGGTTTTCCAGCGTGTGCTGCTCGCGGAGGATGTTGGAAGGGCGAGTGTTTCTGTTTGGCGGTGTTTCTGTTTAGCGGTGTTTCTGTTTGGCGGTGTTTGACGCAGGTGTTTGAGCAATTGTTTTGGGCGAGCATGCCCTACATGAGCTGTATCTGAGAGCACTCATTCAAGTTGCCAGTGTATATCCCCTCAGCATTTCCTTTTTACGCTTTGCCATTTTGGGGGTTCATCCTTGTGATTGTAATGCCGACTGCCTCCTGCTAAGACGCCCTGGTATCAGATCCTTAGCTCCACAGCTCGAAACGATGTGAGGCAAGCTGAGCCTAGCAGCTTGTGACCCAGCTGCGAGGGATGTTGCGCAAAATTCATCTGCATCTCGAGATGCTTACCATTACATTCGGTACACCGTCTAAGTCAGGCACCAGGCACTTGCATGCGCCGAACCCACACAATGTAGAACCAGAGCCCCCCTCTCCACGCTCTTGCATGCCTCAGCGGTACGACTTCTGGAAGCGCGCGCGCGCGCCAGGGCCGCCAAACCTGAGCAAGGACAGAAACACGGTTACGGCTGAGAACGTACTGGATGGATGCAGCACATGCTGAAAGCGCTGCAGATGTGCGATCCCACTCACATCCCCAAGGTGCTCCCTGGGCAACTCAACACGCCAACCGGAGCCCACACATGCCCTCGAGGTCAGACTCAGCCGCACGCTACCAACAGACGACGCTGTGCAGCGCACAGCAGGCTGGTAGAACTACCCCTTGAAATGAGAGCCCCAACAGCTTAACGAACAACCAGTCATGCTCAGTGCAGCCGGTGCTGGGAGGCCGGGATCGCACTTCTTGGGCTCGCAGCGCCGCGGGTCTGCGACAAGCAGCGTGCGGTCATACTTGACCAGCACCTCCTTGATCTCCTTCTTCGCCTGCTCGTCCACGTCTGCGCCAGGGACACACCGCACGTGAGCCCGGTTCACAGTGGCGCCAGCGCGGAACGGCGCAGGCCGGCCGGCTCTGCAGCGGCGCTCCGCTCGCCTCCGCGCAGGCTCCGCCCCGGCGACGCGCCATCTGTGCTGCAGGTGCACCGCTTGCCAGACGCCCTCCGCATGTCACATCCAATCACAGACGGAACCACCAGGTCCGTCAGCACGTCAGCCTCCTCGATGGCGACAGCACTGCTGTATGCATATTATGAGGCGCAAATAAACACACGCCTTGGCGGGGGCGCACATTTCTGGTAGAAGGCCACCAGGCCCTTGGCGATCGCTTGCCGGATGGCTGCGCGGCGCACACTGTTGTCAGCAGCGCAGCGCCGCCACGGGCAGCGATGCACGCTCCACACGGATGGCCCAGCGGACCTCCTGACAAATAGGCCAGAGACCCCAAAAGCATGGCAACATGAGCGCCCGCATGTGGCCTCGCGGCCCAACACAGGAGGCTGCGGATGCATGGTCATGCATGTCGAGGCAAATCAGGCCGCGCATGCACATTCCACGAGCTCGCATGCAGGGTTGCCCCACACGAGCGCATGCTGGTGCCACTGACCAAGCACCAGGGGCACACTCGGCTACGAGCGCCCTTGTGGCACCCCACAACACAGGGCTTGCAAGCAGTTTAAAGCTAGCAAAGTGAGCACACCCGCGACACGCATTTCACTACGCCAGCTCGGCCCTGCGCGACTCAAGGACCTTCACCCTGGCCCTCGAGCCTGAACCCCACGCACCGTACGCCTGCGACACGTGGCCGCCGCCCTTGACGCGCAGGCGGATGTCGACCGCGGCAAACTTCTCCTTGCCCAGCAGGTTGACCGGCTCCATCACCTTCCAGCGCAGCGTCTCCGGCTGCAGCAGCTCCAGCGGCGACCCTGCGCGGCCGAGCCGCGCCGCGCGCTCAGCGCGCGACACCCTATGCTGCGCGCTTCTGCTGCCGCGCACTAAACATCACGGTCTTCCCTTCCCCCAGCTCACTCGCAGCGTCTGCGCTGGTGTTAACGGAGCATGCCCGGCTGCAGCAGCTCTAGCGGCGAGCCTGCGACTCACCCCTGTGTGCAGCCTGCACACATCTGCTCGCAACACGCTTGGCACCTGCTGGTGCCCGCGGTGCAAACCGCAAGCGCAGCTGCTGCTAAGTAACGCTTCACTTCTCGAGACAGTGCTAGTACACATCTCGAGACAGTGCTAGTACACATCTGGAGACAGAGCTGCCACACATACACCCGTGCTGCCAGACGGTGCTGTCACTGAGTTGCACCCAGCAGAGCTTGTGCTTGAGCTGCGAACAATACGTGGGTTGTTGCAGCACTCAGGGGAGCACCAGCATAGCTGATGGCCGAAATAGGAGCCAGCTTGCCTACTTAAGCTTGCAACAGAGGAGGCTGACTGTTAGTGAGACGCCACCAAGGCAAGTGCTTGCTCAAGAGTGCAGCCGAAGGCTGCGAGTGTGTGCTCAGACCACTCCCTGAGACCTCACACGCTCAATAGAAGGAGCCAGATGCCCTCCGCAGTTGATGCTGCACGGCGCACCATTGAGCTTGAGCAGCCCCGTGCCGCGCTTCACGTACGCCACCGCCACCGCCGTCTTCTGCGCGCACAGCGCAGCGCGGCGTCAGGCTCCGCAGCCGGTGATCGCGCCGCCCGGCGCGTCACGGCCCGCCGCTCGCACACCACGCAGGTCCCAACGTCGGCTGCCAATCGCGCACGCGGCGGGGCGCCGCACCTTGCGCCCAAAGGTCTGCACCGACTGCGCGCGCAGCACACGCACCTGTCAGCAACTCGGCAGCACGTCGACCGGCGCGTGCACGGCGCAGGCGGGCAGCGCACCTCCGTCATCGTGGCCAGGCAACTCTGTGCCGGCGGCCTGGCTCCCCCAGTGCTTGAAAAGGGCAGGCCGGTTGCTGCTTGTTGCGGTTGACGGCTGGGGTAGGGAAACTATCGACTAGGGCCACACCAGGTTATGTTTTTCCTCTTCGAGATCAACAGCGAGCTCGACTTCCTTGGTGCCTCCCTTGGATGATTGCTATGCTGTCGAGAGCATACCTCCAGTGTGCTGCCAGATCTATTACTGGAGATGACGTCTGGAGCGGGACTCCTGACCTGAACATATCAGAGCTCTCACAGAAATTTTTTGCTGTTATGCACCGCGCGCGCGCTGTGGCTCTGCGCGGGCTCCGCTGAAGAGGGGTCACTGCTGCGATGCGCTCTGACAGCGGATCCGTCCTCCTCACCGGCTTTGCTCACCTTGTCCGTGCGTACCCTCGAGAGACTTGCAGCCGGCGCCCTGCACTGGTGTGAGTTGCAGGGGATGAGCCTGATCAGGGCAAGCGCTGCAGTTTCGCAGGTGTCTACGCGCTTAATCACTTTCGCGCTCAACCTTGCGACCGCGCGCCTGCTCTCCGTAGCCTCCTATGGGGTGCGCTGCGGCTCTGCCGGCCCTGTTGCGGTGTGGTCCAGCAGGCAGACAGGCCAGGCCAAGCCACATGCCTTAGCTGGCTTGCCTGCGGCATGCAGCGCGCCCTGTAGCCTCACCACAGGCATGCGTTGACACAGCGCCCCTCCTCCATGCAGCTGGCCTCTGTGCAGTTCCACCTGATCAACACCGCCGTGCTCTTCCTCAGCCGGGAGGGCTTCCGCCGCGGCTGCCTGCGCTCGCAGCAGGACGCCCCGGGCGGCGCTGACGCGGTGGACGTCCCCCGGCTGCTGGCCACCGCCTCGCTCGTCCTGCCGTTCGGCGTGGTGACCGCCGCGGCCGTGTGCGGCCTGGTGCTGCGCCGGCACGGCCCGGCCGCGCCCGGCGACCCCTACCCGACCGCCGTCTACATGCAGGGTGCGCGCTTTGTATATCGCTGCAGGTACTCTCGGCGCCCGCTACCCCTGCTGCCTCATGGCCTGTGCCTGAGCCCGAGGCTGGGTGCAGCGCCGGTGCCGCCAGCTGAGCCGGTGTCGCCAGGCGCCTCACGACCCCGGCGCCCTCCAGAGAAGACGCAACCCCTGCACTCCCGCGCGCGCAGGCGCCGCGGCGCTGGTTGAGCTGGCTGCGGAGCCGCTGTACATCCTGGGCGCCGCGCAGCTGCGCTTCGGCCTGCGCGTGGGCGCGGAGGCCGCGGCCACGCTTGCGCGCGGCGCGCTCACGCTGGCGCTGCT
>JAABVA010005726.1_pt1 | contig 11183 bp, 14 predicted proteins | sample 5560331 | NCBI WGS metagenome assembly JAABVA01 (sample SAMN12812661, study PRJNA571458) | rock metagenome | isolation source: Antarctica rocks | place: Antarctica: Victoria Land, Mt New Zealand sud | collected 2016-01-07
TGCTTGGCATGAGGTCGAGCAACTCGTAGACTATCTTGTGGGCGCGGATCGTTATATTCATGCCTCCCATAGAGGCACATGTTCCGCGCCCTCTTCAAGGAGCTGAGCAGGTGCAAGATATGAGCTACCCTAACCCGGCTTTGCCAACGCGGCCATTGCCTCCGGTCCGGGAGGCGCGCGTGAGGTACAATGACACTGCTTGTAGCAGTATCATCTTTAGAGGAATATATGGTCACAGGAGTCATAGTACGTGGAGCGGGGGGCGTTAGTGGCGGTTGAGACCGACATGGACGAGTTTGGAGAGGTACAAGAGCAAGAGTGCCGGGAGCTTTTAGAGATTCTGCGCGGCATAGGGATCGCTTCGGCCGACAGGATCTACCAGTCTGGTGACGTCATCTACAGCGAAGGCGAGTACGGTGACGCTCTGTACGTCTTGATCTCCGGCGTCGTGAAGCTCTTCAGGCCTTACTCGGGGAGCAAGGAGGCCACGCTACGGCTCTTGAAGCCCTGGGACGTTTTCGGGCACCTCGCGTTCGCCGGTGAGACGAGGCAGCGCGCCTACGCCGAGGCCGTCACCGAGTGTAAGGTCACGAAGGTACCCAAGATCTTTGTGGAGCGGGCTATCCGGCGGGAGCCGCGGGCGGCGCTGAAGATGATGACGCTCCTGGAGCTCCGGCTCGTGCAGTACGAGGAGCTTGTCAGGTGTCTGCTACCCCGCGAGACCGAGGTGCGTCTGGCGAACCTCCTGCCCCTTCTCGCCCGGAAGTTCGGGGAGAGGTACGACGATGGCCGCTCGGTGACCATAGACCTCCGTCTCACTCACCAGGACCTCGCCGCGATGGTTGCCTCCACGCGCGAGTCGGTCACGAAGGTCCTCAACGACATGCGCAACCGCGGCATCGTCGAGATAGAAGGTGGACGCATCACGCTCAAGGATCACGCCGCACTCGAACGTCTCAGCCGCGTCTAGCCGTCGCTGACGAGCCGTCGACGATACCTTATAGTGCGCGCCGGTAAGAGAGACAAAGGATATATAGCGTGCTGGAGTTAATAGAGGCGTATTTCTCGGGATAGTGCAGGGGCTCACGGAGTTCCTGCCGGTCTCCAGTTCGGGGCATTTGCTTCTCCGGCAGTATTTTTTGGGGTTGGATCCGGATAGGTTCGGGTTCTCCTTTGATGTGGCGGTGCATCTTGGGACTCTGCTCGCCGTGGTCTCCTGCTTCTAGCGGGACCTTGTACGGATGGCGTTCGCGTTCCTGCGGTCGCTCCGCCACAGGGATCTCTCGAACCCGGACCAAAAGCTCACCTACCTAATTCTCGCCTCTACTGTGCCGGCGGCCCTGATCGGGTACCTTCTGGAATACTTTTTCGCGACGGTGGTGGGTTCGCCGTGGGTGGTGGTCTTTGACCTGGTTCTGCTCGGAGTTCTGTTCATCGTGGGAGAGGCGGTTGGGCGGCGCAGCCGTCAGGCCTCGAAACTGACGTTCGTCGAGGCGGTCGGTATCGGGCTGGCTCAGGCGTCGGCGCTCGTGCCCGGCGTCTCGCGCTCGGGGGCGACTATAACGCTCGGCCTGTTCCTGGGCTTGAGGCGGGAGGAGGCGGCTAGGTTCTCGTTCCTGATGAGCGTCCCGATCATTGCCGGCGCTGGGATTCTGCAGCTGGGAGAGGTCGCCTCGGAGGGGATGAGCGCGTACAATACCCTGCTCTTCGGAGTCGGTTTCGTCACTTCGGCCTTTGTAGGCTACCTGGCTATAAGGTTCTTCTTGCGCTTTGTCGCAGATCACAGCCTGCGAGCCTTCGCCTACTACCGATTCGGTTTCGCCGCGGTCATGGCCGCCTTGCTTGTTGTTCTTTAACAACCAGCTATTCGCTTTGCCGCGAGCAGAACGCCGGCCAGGGCGCGACAACGTTCGGCAGCAGGAGAGATGCACGGTGGATTCGCCTCCAATCGCTTCTGCTGACTGCTTCTTTTGACAGGACGCGAGTATATTTGGTAGTTTGTCTCACGATTATGTGTGCCCGAGTTACAGTAATCCCCGCTGTGGGACGCAACGTCTCTCTGCTCATCGGGGGACGATTTATCTAGAAGAAGTGTCCATACGCGGTGCGTTTGCACGCGGTCACGCTTCTCCACAACTATGCTCGACGGACCCGACGCATCCACAACCCTTACGGAGACAGATCACCGTGACCTTCGACACAAGTACCCAGAAACATGAGCACTGCGAAACCTTGAGATCGCCCTGTGTTCGCTGAGGACCGCGCCCCGGGAGAGCCTGGGGAGATGGATGCGCTGCGAACCGGGATAGATGCGGTAGACGAGAAGATAGTCCGGCTCCTCGACGAGCGGGCGCGCAAGGCGCGCAGGATCGGTGAAATAAAACATGCTCAGGGCCTGGAGGCGTACGTCCCGGCTCGCGAGCGCAAGGTCCTGGACCGCCTCTCCTCCTTGAGCCACGGGGACTTCCCGAAGACCGGGTTGGAGGCTGTCTTCCGGGAGATCATCTCTACCTCCATCTCCCTCGAAACACTACTGAAGGTCGCCTACCTCGGTCCCGAGTCGACCTTTACGCACGAGGCGGCGCGGCGCGCCTTCGGGACGAGCGTCGAGCTGGAGCCGCTCGCGACGGTCGCGGAGGTCTTCGCGAGGGTCGAGAGCGCCGAGGCCCAACACGGCGTAGTACCGGTCGAGAACTCGATGGAGGGGGCCGTGACGCACACTTTGGACGAGCTCATGGCGAGCCCTCTGAAAATTTGCGGCGAGGTCTACCTGCCGATCTCCCAAAATCTGCTCTTCAAGGGTGCGTCCCTCAGAGAGATACGAGCGGTTTGCTCGCATCCGATGGCGCTGGCCCAATCGGCGACGTGGCTGCGCCGCGAACTGCCCCACGTCATGATCGAAGAGGTCGAGTCAACCGGGGAGGCGGCACGTAGGGCGGCGGAGGAGCCGGGGATGGCGGCCGTGGGGAGCGCTATCTCGGCGGAGGCCTACGACCTCAACGTCCTCGCCCGCAACATCCAGGATGCCCGGACGAACGCGACACGCTTCATCGTGCTCGGGCGCTCGTGGGCGGGGCCGACAGGAAGGGACAAGACGAGCGCCGTGTTCTCCTTCAAGGACCGGCCGGGGGGGCTGAGGGATGCGCTCTCAGCTTTTGCGGAGGAAGGGATAGACCTGAGACGTATCGAGAGTCGCCCTTCCAGACGGCAGGCCTGGACGTACGTCTTCTTCGCGGACTTCGAGGGGCACCCGGAGGAGGAGCGAGTGAAGCGGGCTCTCGCGAGGCTGGAGGAACTTACTACTTACCTCACCTTGATCGGCGCTTGCCCGGAGGTTGCGCCGCCCACGGGACTCCAGGGATAGTTTGGCTCTGGACTTCAAAGCCGCCGCGCGCCTCGTCCTCGAAGAGATCGGACATCCTCTGCACTGCACAGACGTCACGGACTTTGCGCTCGGCTCAGGCTATCTCGCGAGCCGAGGCCGCACCCCGCACAACACGATGCGAGCCCGGCTCTCGGTTGACGCCCGGGACAACCCGGCGAGTCACTTCGTCCAGATGGCCCCCGGTGTTTATGAGCTCAAGGACCTCGTCCGGTAGGGGATGGTGAAGATGCTGTATATTGGTGGCGTACGGGCTGTTTGTAAGAGTAAGTAAGGGGTTGTGATGATAGATCTCGCATCCGGCGGGGCGCTGGAGGCGGCCGCCTGGAAGGTTAAGAACCTCGAAGATTTCGAGGCGAGGTTGGAGAGGGCCGCGCTCAGGAGTGACGAGCAGGCGCGAGCGCACGAGACGGCGGCGTTGGTGATTTACGAGTCCGCCCTGATGAAGAGCGGCCGTCCCATAAACGAGGTGCGGGAGCTAATCCGCCGGTTCGAGAAGACCTTTGAGGATGAGGAGGAGGCGCTCACGATACCGCGTGCGAGCGGCATCCTGAACGTCGAGGGCGTGGAGTGGTTCTTCGGGGACGAGTCCTTACGGATGTTGACCGGCCAGCTTCTCGGGCAGTTCCAGCATCGGGTGGCCCAGTACAACTTTATAGACGAGCGAGAGGTCTTGAGGCGCTGGGCCGACGGCTACGACACCCGGCTCTTTATCCGACGGCGCATCCGCGAGACCGAGCCTATCGTCGGCGTCATCGAGGGCCTGGATCTCCGGCTCATGCAGTATCTGCGCGTCGCGGCGGGCGGCGACACCGTCGTGCCGGGGCCGGAGATCTCTCGCGTCCTCGTCTCTTTGGGCCTCCTGGACGAGGGGGCCGCGGGGGACGACTATGCCGTGCTCGGCGCCGCCGAGCACCTGGCCTTGCACCTGGAGCTTCCCGCCCCGATCGTGGGCGAGATACTGGCTGAACTCGCAACCCAAGACCACCTCGACTTCCCCGAGCCCCCGCCCGAGGCTGCTGAGGCGGAGACCGCGGAGCCCGCTGCGGCCGGAGACGAGATCGGCGAGGGCGGCACGGACCGGGAGTCGATGAGGCCAAGCCCCGACGAGCGAGCCAAGCGAAAGGCGGCGCGGCGAGAGCCCGACCGGGGAGACGAGCCGACAAGAGTCCAGGACCCACAAGCCAAGGATGCCCCCGGCACGCGCGAAGAAGGCGGCGGAGAGCGGCCCACCCCCGCCCCGCCCGAGACCGGACCCAAGGACGCGCCAGGCAAGGAGGGAGAGGACACCCGCTCATGACCCCCTGAACCGCATGTCATCGCGGCGACGCATGTTTGCCCGTGCCGATCTTGCCAGCGATATGCTTTGCAAATTCGTTTAGTGGGTAGTATGGTCTTATGCACATATGGTTAAATATTCAGGGCGACCTTTCCCCATTATTTCATACCTAGCGTATCGGTAATAACACGTTGGTGGAGAGGTACTTAAGGAGTTGCAAGGAGCATGACTGAATCGAAGAAACGCATAGCGCTGAAGCCGCACATCAAGCAGATCCGGGAATGGGTAGACGCCAGCAAGACGGATGATTGGATCGCCGATGCCCTGGGTACCAGTGCCTCCTCTGTACAATCCTTCCGCTCCCGCAACGATATCTACCGCCGTGACCGGGCCACCCGCGAATTGGGGAGCGCCTATGAGGGCGTCCTGGACCACGGTGAGCGCGACGGCTGGGGCCTGTGGTTCGACCCCTCCGTGGCGGACGACCCGATCTGGCGGGAGTACTGGTCCAACGTCGAGTCGGTCGTCGTGAAGGTGGCCGCAGACGCTATAGTCCTAGAGGCCGTGTTGGACTATGGCCGTCGGGAGGGTCCGCAAGAGGAAGTCGACGGGGGGGTAGACCCCCAAACGACTACCTTCGCCGCCGAGACCGTCCCGGAGGCTTCATCTGCTCCGTCGCCCTCGAACAACGGGCCGTTGGTGCAGCCAGAGTCCTCCGAGCCTGACCGGGAGCAGGGCCGGGTCAAATGGTTCGACCCCGAGAAGGGCTACGGCTTCCTGGTGAGGCCGACCGGCGAGGATCTCTTCGTCCACCACTCCGAGGTCGAGGGAGACCCTTCGGCCCTTGAGCCCGGCGGCAACGTCGAGTACGTCGTCGGTCGCAACGACCGCGGTCCGAACGCCCGCAGCGTCTGCGTTATCGAGTAGAAGAGCCGACTGGCCGCGAGGCCGGAACCCGAAATTAGAGCCGCGAAGCTACCCTTGGCTTCGCGGATTTCTTATAGTGAGAGGTGCCTCGTGGAGGCGAGCTCCAGGAGCTTTGGGTCTGCGTCTGGAGCTGAGGGATTCCAGAGGAGCCTGGTGAAGGAGCAGTTCGAGGCGCGTTTGTGGCCGGGGAGGATCTCGGGTCCGTAGATGTCGCGCAGGAAGGCGCGCATGCTGCCGCCGTGGGAGACGATGACGAGGGAGCCGTCGTTCTCCGGGTGGCGGGATCTTATCTTCGAGAGCGCCCGCTCGAATCGGGCCAGTATCTCTTCGTCGGCCTCCGCGCCCGCGAGGGTCCAGCGCTCCTCTTCCGGCAGGGCGAGGAACTTACTGACGAACTCGGGGTTTCGGGTCTCTTGCTCCTCCCAGGTAAGGCCCTCCAGTACGCCGCCGCCGCGCTCCGTGAGGTCCGGTAAGGGAACTACACCGCCAGGAAAGCCCGCCTCTCGCGCCACTATCTCAGCCGTCTCGAAGGCCCGCGAGAGGGGGCTCGCGTAGACGCCGGAGAGTTCCGTGTCCCTCAGGGCGCGGCCCGCCGCCGCGGCCTGGCGCCGGCCTTCCTCCGAGAGAGGGTAGTCTAGCTGGCCCTGCCAGACTCCAGTCGCGTTCGCGGTCGACTGGCCGTGACGGACTAGGATGATCTCTTGTTCGCCCGCCCTGGCGGCGGACTCTGTATGTTTCATGCTCATGCGCGTAAGGTTAGTGCATATGGGCGTGCGACGGCAAACCGGTTCCGGATGGCAACGGTCGGTGCTAGAATCTATCCGGTCTCAGGGTCTGGATGAGGGGGATGAGTTTCATGTTCTGGAGACGTCGAGAGCGCAAGGCGCCCGAGAGTGACACGCTCAGTGGACGACCGAGGGCCGCTGGTCCGCTCGCGGATCGGGCTGGGGATTCGGTGGCGAGGCCGCAGGTAGAGACTATAAAGCTCGAACGTGGTCTCTCGCGGGCGGCGGCGATCTCACGGGTTGCCGAGGAGCTCAGGCGGCGCGGCGAGGAGGTTGTCGAGCTGTTCAAGGAGATCTCCTCGCCGAAGGGGCAAGCTGTGTTGCCGATCTACTTGCGTCGTGGCGGAGGGGACGTCTTCGTCGAGGTCCAGGCCGACGCCTGGGAAGAGAAGACCGTGAGCGCCGTTCTTAGGACCGCGGGGGTACTCCGCTCGTCGGAGCATTCGGATGCGGTCCTGGAGGTCTTGAGCGTTTACCCCGTGCCGGAGGAGATCCTCTACCTCCGCGGGCGTTCGCCGGCGGCGCTCTTCCAGCTAGACCTGGTGCTCAGCGACGATCCGGAGAGGCCCGAGGCCTGCGCCGAGGGGTTTAGAAGCGCCGCCCAGCGGTACTTGGGCCTGAACCTTGCCTACGAGCCTGAGGAGCTGCCCCTGATCGAGGGGGTGCTGATCGCGGTCCTGGACGAAGACTCCGGAGATGGCCAGCGCGATCCCATCCTCGATGCGCTCGCGCGCGGTCTGGGATGCTACGCTGGGGAGACCCTGCGTCGCCACGCGCCGCCGCGGGGCTCGTGGCGTGACGTAGCGGACTGGGAAGCCCTCGTGATCGAGTTCCCGGAGGTAACCGCCGATCCTATCGGAAAGGCCCGTGCTTTCCTGGAGAGCGGTCTCGAGGACTCCGTTGCCTACTACGTCTCCTACGCTATAGAGGAGCTAAAACGCCAGCCGAACGGCTAGGGGTTATGGCAACAATCCGCTGCGGACGTAGATGAGGCTGGTAGCGAGGCAGACCCAGGTGTTGTAGTTGAGTGGGTCGGCTTCCCAGCGGGTGGCGAGCCGCCGCCAGCCGACGAGCCACGCGAAGAGCCGCTCGACTCGGCATCGCTGCTTGCATTGGCGTCCGATTTGCTCTTGGTCTCGCGGCGGCTTCTTGCGATTGGATCTGTGCGATGCGAGCAGCTTAGACTCGCGCTCAGCAAACTCATCGCGTAGCTCATCCAGGTAGTAGGCCTTGTCCGCGACGACCACGTCTGGCATCTCGTCGACCCGATCGAGCAGTGCTGGCGTGATCTTCGCTTCGTGCGGATTCGCTGATTCGAGCTGGATCGCCAGCGGCATTGAGTCGTCGTTGACCATGGCCTGCAGCTTCGAGCCCTTGCCGTGCCGTGTCAGACCGACGAGGTCTCCGCTGCAACGCGCCCGCACGAACATCGCGTCCAAATGCGCCACAGTGGCGGTGTTAAGCTTCCTGCGCAGGACCTCGTACACTTGCTCGAACACGCCTGTGCGGCGCCAGTCGGCAAGGCGATTCCGAACTGTCCGACCGGACACGCCGCTCCCTTTACTGAGTTCATCGAACGCCTCCCACGAGCAGCCCGCTCGCAAGAACAAAACCAGGCGCATGAATACGCATTCGTCGGGAATCCACGCTCGGCCCGCCCGTCCAGGCGGGCGTGGGGCCGCTCGGGAGGGTGCTGCGCAACCAGACGCCACAGTTGGCGTGCATCTTCCATCCAACTCATGCCCCGCGAATGACGCCGAGCAGCAGTCGCTGCATCTACGGCTGCGACTCCGTACGCTGCTCGGCCTGCTTGTTCCGTTGCAACGCCCTGCGCTTACGTTCCTCGTGCTGCTTACGCCACCCGTACGGGGTCACGCCCCGCGGCTTGTATACCGACAGCGCCGTGGCCACGACCAACAGCAACATGGCGGCGCTGGCGTGGAGCACGGGGGACGGGTTCCTCAGCGCGCCGAGATCCGCGCTCGGATCCGCCGCTAGGCCCGCCAGGTAGCCGAGCGTTTGCATGTACAGCAGCAAGACGAAGGCGGCGAAGACGTTGATCAGGAGCTTTATCAGGACCCAATAGTGCCGGAACAGGCCCCACTCGGTCCCCAGCGACTGGACGAGCCCGGTTAGCAGCGAAGTGAGGGCCAACGGGACGAGGGCGTCCTCGCCGATCGAATTCATCCCGAGATATGCGGCGCGCACCACCTGAACATCCTCGCCGGTCAGGCCGGCGACGGCCAGGACCAAGGAAGCGGCGACCGCGCCGAGCCAGCCGACCGAGGAGGCAACGTGTGCGGTGAGCGCGAACTTGCGCAGGCGGGGCGACATGGTCACGACCGCTGCTCGCCGTGTTCTGCACCGCCCGAGGGCTGTGCGTGGCCTCCCATGTGGCTACCGGGTCTATGTCCGGTGAGCAGCATGAAGACCAACAGCAGGACCAGGACGACGCCGACGATCCCAAACACCTTCACCCAGCGAGGTGTGCTTGGTGGTTTATCCGCGGTCGGCCCCACGCCGCTGTCGTCGTCAGTGCCGGGATAGGGAGGTCGGTTAGCCATGCGCGTCTCCTCTCCGCCGTGCGTGGTTGTCGGGCCTCGCAGCGTCTGCGGACGTGCGCAAACGTGTCGTGTGGTCGGTTGCGAGGGCGTTCATGAGTTCGGTGGCGAACTCGGTGTGCCGGGCGACGCAGCCGATGTGCCCGCCGGGCAGTTCGAGGATGTCGAGGCCGAGATTCTTGGCCAGGACCTCGTTCGGTAGATACGGCAAATGGCCACGAGACTCGCGCCCTCCGGCGAGTACGAGCCGGTCCGCGTGTGCGGCCAGGGCGTCGACGTCGAGTTCGACCCGTGGGCATTGGCGCAGTTCGTGTTCCATCCAGTACGTCGTGTTGGTCAGGATGTACTCGCCGTTGCTCGGTTCCTTCGCGAACCCCATCGTCTCGCGGTCGGCCTCCAGGAAGATCGTGGCGAACTTCTGCATGGCGTCGGGGATCCCGGACGTGTGGTAAATAGCGTAGACGCCCTCAAAGAAATTCAGCCATTTCGCCGCGTCGGGCAACAGGTTCACGGCCGGCGTCTCGTGCGCGACCACCGTGCGCACGAGTTCGGGGTAGTGGATGAGGACCTCCAGTGCCACGATGGCCCCGGAACTATTGCCGAACACCGTCGCAGGCCGGTCGGTGAGGCGCGTGATCAGGGACCAGATGTCGTCGGTGTCGGTGGCCAGCCTGTTGTCGTAGTCTTGGGGCCGGCGAGTTCGCTGTGGGAGAACCCGCGACGGTCGTTAGGTCACTACCTGGTACTCCCCCGACAAGTCGTGTGCCAGGTCCTGGTAGATGCCGGCTTCGCCTTTGGCCCCCGGCACCAGCACCAGAAGCGGACATTCGTCGCGGACCTCGTAATAAAGCCGTGCACCAGCAACTTCAAGGACGCTCATCGTCCCTCCTTGTTTCGTCGGAATGTGCCGCAAGCGGACCGTCCACCCGCGTCAGGATCGACGCCGACACACGTTTCGAGCACCGGATCGACGGCCAACTTCAACGATGCGGGCGTCCAGGCACTCCCGTACGAGCCTACGACGACCAGCTCACCTCCAGACCATCCCGGCGGGCGAACCGCTCAAGGTCGCCGACGACGATCTCCCGTATCCTGGTCAACTCGTCGGGGCCGGCCTCGATGCGGCAAGTCTCGGCCCAGGGAAACCCGATCACGCCATACGGCGGTGTCCACTCGAGGCGAGACACCATGTGCGCGGCATGGTTGCACAGCCGCTTCGCGTAGCGGTTGGCCGAGGGGGTCGGGACACGGGATTCGGATCTCACCATCGGTGTGTGCCTTCAGGGAGATCGCCTACGTTGGGCGTGTGAGATGGTGAGGTGATCATGGCAGCAGTTTATCGATACGATATGTCTATGTCAAATCAAAGTGTCGCAACATCATCGTCGTGTATACTGGGGCGGTGCCGAAGCTGTGGAGCGAGACGATCGAGGCGCACCGCCGCGAGGTGCGCGACGCTATCCTGGACGCCACCGCGGCGCTGGCCGCCGAGCACGGGCCGCTGTCGGTGACGATGTCGCGCGTTGCTGATCAGGCCGGCATCGGGCGTGCGACGCTCTACAAGTACTTCCCGGACGTCGAGGCGATCCTGCTCGCCTGGCACGAACGTCTTGTCACCGGCCACCTCGAACCTCTCGCCGAACTCCGGGACCAAGCCGGCGACGCTGGCGAGCGGCTCGAAGCTGTGCTGGAGGCCTACGCCCTCATCTCCCACCGCAGCGGCGCGCACCACAGCACCGAACTCGCGGCGTTCCTGCATCGAAGTGAGCACGTCGCCCGGGCGCAGCAGCAGCTCATCGACTTGATCCAAGACCTGGTGACCGAGGGCGCAGAGATCGGCGATGTCCGGGGTGACATCGCGCCTGACGAGCTCGCGAGCTACTGCCTCCACGCCCTAGCGGCGGCCAGCACCCTGCCGTCCGAAGCCGCGGTCCGCCGGCTCGTCACGGTCACTCTGGATGGGTTGCGCCCCCCGCACTGACTCTTTTCGATGCTGCTGGAGCCGGCAGCCCTCCTCAACGCTTCGCTGCGAGACCGTCAGCCTGTCCTACGCGAACGGGGAAGTGGCGTTCCAGGAGATGTACGACACCGTCCAGTTGCCGAAGTAGGCCACGTCGTTCACCACTAAACCTCTTGCGTAATAGCGACGTTGCATCCGACGACGAAGCAACCTGCCTCTCTTTTCGGCTTGTGCGTCCCCTTTATCTGCTACCAGCTTAGCTCGCCTAGCTGCCGGTAGTTGTGCAGCC
>JAABVA010005728.1_pt1 | contig 11178 bp, 9 predicted proteins | sample 5560331 | NCBI WGS metagenome assembly JAABVA01 (sample SAMN12812661, study PRJNA571458) | rock metagenome | isolation source: Antarctica rocks | place: Antarctica: Victoria Land, Mt New Zealand sud | collected 2016-01-07
TGGCCGCGCGGGGCGAGCGCGCGTCGAGCGGCCGCCCGTCGAGCAGGACGCGGCCCTGCACGAGGTGCCGCGGGTGGACGCCGAAGATCGTCTCGAGCACCTCGGTGCGCCCCGCGCCCATCAGGCCGGCCAGCCCGACGATCTCGCCCGCGCGCAGGGCGAAGCTCACGTCGCGCAGCGGGCGCCGCCCCGTCGCGCTGTCCCCGCGCAGCCCCAGGCCCTCCACGCGCAGGAGATCCGCGCCCGCCGTGCTCGCGCCCTTGGGGAAGTACTCCTGCAGCGGGCGGCCCACCATCATGCGGATCAGGTCGGCGCGCGGCGCCTCGGCCAGCGGCCGCGTGTCGATGTGCGCGCCGTCGCGCATCACCGTCACCGAGTGGGCGATCTGGGGCAGCTCTTCCAGGCGGTGCGAGATGTAGAGGATGGCCACGCCGCGCGCGGCCAGCGCGCGGATCACGCCGAAGAGGCGCTCGACCTCGGCCTCGGCCAGGGCCGAGGTCGGCTCGTCCATGACCAGGATACGCGCGTCGAGCGAGAGGGCCTTGGCGACCTCGATGAGCTGCTGCTCGGCGATGCGGCAGAGGCGCACCGGGCGCGTCACGGGCAGGTGCAGGTCGAGCTCGGCCAGCAGGGCGGCCGCGGCGCGGTGCATGCGCGGCCGGTCGATGCCGCCCCAGCGGGTGTGCAGCTCGCGGCCCAGGAAGATGTTGTCGGAGATGGAGAGCTCCGGGATCAGGTTGAGCTCCTGGTGGATCATGGCGATGCCCAGGTTCTGGGCGTCGCGCGGGGACTTGATCGAGACCGGGCGCCCGTCGAGGCGGATCTCGCCGCCGTAGTCGGCGAACACGCCGTCGAGGATGTTCATCAGCGTGCTCTTGCCGGCGCCGTTCTCGCCCAGCAGGGCGCGCACCTCGCCGGCGCGCACGGAGAGCGACACGCCCTTGAGCGCGCGCACGCCCGGGAAGCTCTTGGCGATGTCGCGCATCTCGAGCAGGGGTGCACCCGTGACTGGCGCGCCATCCGCGCCCGCGGCAGCCCTGTCCACCCTATCCGTATCCGTGCGCATGGGGCCTACCCTTCGACTCTCACGACACGCGTCACCCACGGCCTGGCGCGGGAGGACCATCCCCTCGCGCCCATGGTAGCCTATCCGGCGGCGACAATTCAAGTGGGCCGCGCCCGGGCACGAGCACATGGCGCGCGACCGCCGCCCGCCTTACTGTATAATGTATACAAAATAGCGCGGCGGCGCAAGGGCGGGCGGCGACACGCCTCATGCCGCAGTGGTGTAGCATAGTCTTAGCGGCATCTCGGCGCCGGCCGATGCGCGAGTGTGGAGTGGTGGTGACCGTGGCGATGGCGATACAAGCGCCCCTCGCCGCGCCGGGCGAGGGCCTGGACGCGGCGCTCTACGACGAGATGTTCGACCTGCTCCTGGAGCGCGACCATGGCGCCGTGCCCACCGCGGTCGACCACGCCTATGAGAAAATCTGGAAAATCTTGATGGTCAATGGCGCGCGCGGTGAGCACCGCCTCTCCGACGCGGCGCTCGCCGCGCAGCTTGGCGTTAGCCGCACCCCCGTGCGACAGGCCCTGGACCGTCTGGCCGGGGACGGCCTCGTGCGCGTCGACCCGCGCCGGGGCTTCTGGACGCGCACGTTCACCGTCGAGGACATCCACGAGATCTACGATCTGCGCGGGGCGCTGGAGTCCCTGGCCCTGCGGCTGGCCGCGCCCGCGCTCGACCCCGCCGAGCTGCGCGCCGAGCTCGAGCTGCTCCATGAGGTCCGTGCCAGGTTGCCCGAGCAGCCGATCGCGCTCTTCTTGCGCCGCGACCTGCGCCTGCACAACCTGCTGATCCACGCCTCGGGCAACCGGCGGCTGATCCGCTTCCTGGCGACCCTGCGCAGCCAGCACGGCCTGTTCCAGGTGCGCGACAGTTCGTACCCGCGGCGCATCGCGACCGCGCTCGACGACCACGAGAAGATCTTGCACGCCCTCATCGCCGGCCGGGTCGACGAGGCGGCCGCTTCCCTGGAGGAGCACATCGCGCACTCCAAGACGGGCGTGCTGGCCGACCTCTTCGGCGTTGCGGAGGTGCAGGCGCCCGCCACCGCGGCGGGCTGAGGGGGAATACCCTCACCCCGGGCCCCTCTCCCGACCATGGGAGAGGGGCCCGGGGTGAGGGCGCCATGGCACACGAGAGGATGGGAGACGAGAGATGCCGACTACTATCACCGGACTCGTCGCGCGCGACATCCGCTTCCCGACCTCGCGCGCGCTCGACGGCTCCGACGCCATGAACCCCGACCCCGACTACTCGGCCGCCTACGTGGTGCTGCGCACCGACCACCCCGCGGGCCTGGAGGGCCACGGCCTCGCCTTCACCATCGGGCGTGGCACCGAGGTCGTCGTCGCCGCCATCCGCGCGCTGGCCCCGCTCGTGGTCGGGCGCACCCTCGAGGGCTTCACGGACGACATGGGCCGCTTCTGGCGGCGCATCACCGGTGACAGCCAGCTACGCTGGATCGGGCCCGAGAAGGGTGCCATCCACCTCGCCACCGCCGCCATCGTCAACGCCGTGTGGGACCTCTGGGCCAAGGTCGCGGGCAAGCCGCTCTGGAAGCTCCTGGCCGACTTGACGCCCGAGGAGCTCGTCGCCTGCGTCGACTTCCGCTACATCACCGACGCCCTGACCCCCGCCGAAGCCCTGGATATCCTGCGCCGCCACGCGCCCACAAAAGGGGAGCGCGAGGCGGAGATGCGCCGCGACGGCTACCCGGCCTACACGACCTCGGCCGGCTGGCTCGGCTACACCGATGAGAAGATGCGCGCGCTGATCCAGGAGGCCGTGGCCGAGGGCTGGACACACTTCAAGCTCAAGGTGGGCGCCGACCCGGCCGACGACGCGCGCCGCGCGCGCCTGATGCGCGAGGAGATCGGCCCCGGCCGCAAGTTGATGATGGACGCCAACCAGGTCTGGGACATCGGCGAGGCCATCGACGCCATGCGCCCGTTGTCACAGTTCGACCCGTGGTGGATCGAGGAGCCGACCAGCCCGGACGACGTGCTGGGCCACAGGGCGATCGCGCGCGCCGTGGCCCCGGTGCGCGTGGCCACGGGCGAGCACGTGCAGAACCGCATCGTCTTCAAGCAGCTGTTGCAGGCGGGCGCGATCGGGTTCTGCCAGGTCGACGCCTGCCGCCTCGGTGGGGTCAACGAGGTGCTGGCCGTGCTGCTGCTGGCGGCCAAGTTCGGCGTGCCGGTGTGCCCGCACGCGGGGGGCGTCGGGCTGTGCGAGTACGTGCAGCACCTCTCCATCTTCGACTACATCGTCGTCAGCGCCTCGTTGGAGGACCGCATCGTGGAGTACGTCGACCACCTGCACGAGCACTTCGTGCATCCCGTGGTGATCCGCGACGGCCGCTACCTGCCCCCCGCGGCCCCCGGCTACAGCATCGAGATGAAGGCGGAAAGCCTCGACCGCTACGAGTTCCCCGGCGGCACGGCGTGGCAGTGACGAACCGCTTACGACAAGGAGCCCGGGACGAAACCAGGGCTATAGCCCTTGGTGCGACGATGGTGCTACAGGGTTCGATGGTACCCCACCCGTGGACCAGTAAAAGCTTCCCTCGCCGGCATGTGGGGGCAGCCAGCCGCGGATGTATAGCGACTCACTGCCCAGCAAGCCGAGCAGGACGGCGCCGCCCGCTTCGGGATGCCACTCCAGGCGGACCTTTTCGAACCACTGCATCGCGTAGACCCGCCCGCTGCCGTCGCTGTTCGGAGCGTACTTGATGTCCGAGATCGGCGCGCCGAAGAGGTCCACGCCGTCGTGCTCCTCCCAGTAGCGGAGGAACTCGCCCCGGACCGCGTGCCCGGTCTGCAGGAAGTAGCGCCGCGGCGACGGCGCGGGCGCCACGCGCCCATATGGACCCAGATCGCCCGAGGACTCGGACGGATAGAGCGCCGCGCCCAGGTGCGCCACCACCACGCGGCCCCGGCGCACCTGCAGCCGCAGGCGCTCGAAGTCCTGCGTCGGCGCATCCCCTTCCATGTACGCCTCGGTGACCGGATAGCCGACGATGGGCAGGCCCAGCCGGCGGTACGCCGCGACGAAGGGTGGGGCGACGGCGTGGCGCGTCTGGGGCACGTAGAGGGCGCCGGGGGCGTGGGCCGGCGCGACCGTGGTGGGGAGGACACCTATCGGGAGCTGCCGCCAGGTGCGGCCGGCGTCGCTGCTGCGGTACAACGTCCCAGCGACACCGTTCTGCGCGCCGCGCGTAAGCAGGTAGACCGGGTCCTCGGCCGGCCGGCCGGCCTCGACGTCGATGACGCTACCCATGGGCACGGGGAGATGGTTGCCGAGTCCAGGCGCGCCCCGGCCGGGCCGGCGCCGTGGAAGCGGAAGACGCCGCGGGCCGTGAAGGCGTATGACGCGCCGACGCCGAAGACGTTGTCGACGACGAAGAGTGGGCACTGCCCGCGCGAATCGCCCGGGCAGGTGGCGGTACGCCAGGCGCGCCTCCCATCGGTGGAGAGGAAGCGCCGGTCCGCCGGCACGTTCGGGTCGGCCGTGCGGCCCACGAGCGCGGTCCCCTCGTGGAGATCGGCGCCGACGGTGAAGGTGCGCAAGGGCGGTGACGCCGTGGGCGTCATGACCATCGACCAATGGATGCCGGCGTCCTCACTGCGTAGCACGGAGGTCGGCGTGCGGCGGAAGAGGTCCACGAAGGTCTCATAAACCGTATCCACGTGGGCGGGGTCGGCCACCACGCCCCCGGGGTAGCCAAGCCCGCTGATATCCCGGGGCAGGTTGCCGCTACCTTGGGGCGAGTCGCCGCCGTCCTGCCACGACCACGGGTGGTCGGCCGTATCGGTGTGGACGACGCCGCCGTTGCCCTCGCACTGGAAGAGGGCGTAGAACCGGCGCGGGGAGACGGGGCTCATGGTCAGGCTCGTGATGCCCCCGCCGTGGTCGCACATCCTCCAGCTGCCCTGCCAGCTGGGGTGGTAAGCCCAAACCGCCGAAATTTTTGTCACTCATGTACGGCGTCGGGTGCAAGGGAGCGGACAAGGGCGTTCTATTCATGCCGGGGCGCAGTGCGGTGTCCTTCACTGAGAATGGGCCGCGGACGTCCCCCGTCCGTGTGTCGAGACTGGACGGGTGGCAGCGGTGTCCGTGATGAGACGGGCCGGGCGTGGTCGGGACGCGAGGCTACGCGCGGTGCGGGTGCGCGGCGGGGTCCGCGGTGACTGAGCGGAGGGCACGCAGCGTGTCGTGGACGAGTGCGGACAGGGGTTGCGCGCCGTCTTGGTCGAGCCACCGGCTGATGGTGACGCTGAAGACGGTCACGGCGAGCTGGGCGGCGAGGATCGCGGTCAGCTCGTCGAGGCCGCGATCCCGGAACCCCTGGTTGATGGCGTCCGACAGGGCGGAGAGTTTCCGCAGCTCGCGCTCGCGCAGGCCCTCGTCCGCCTGAATGACGGCGCGGCGTGCCCTCAAGTACGCGCGCTGGCCTTCGAGCCGGGTCGCCGCGACCGTCTCGAGCGCGTGGGCGATCACCCTCATCGGGCTCAGCGACGCCGGGGCCTCGGCCGCGAGTCGCGCGACCAGCGCGGGGAGTTCGTCGTCGCGCGCGAAGAGCACCGCGCGCTTGTCGGCGAAGTGACGGAAGAACGTGCGCGTCGTGAGGCCGGCGCGCGCCGTGATCTGGGGGACGGTCGTCTCCGCGAAGCCCTGGTCGATGAACAGCTCGACGGCGGCGCGCTCCAACGGTTTCGTTGGGGCGTGCTGAGGTGAGGTATGCTGTGGCGTGATGATAGCTACAGGAGGGGAGCGGCATGCGCTGTCAAAGGTGCGAGGGGAACGAGTTTACGAAGGCTGGGCGGGACCGATCCGGGCGACAACTCTACCACTGCAGCGCCTGCATGCACCGCCAGACGATGCGCTCGGCCTCGGCGTTCTGCGGCTACCGCTTCCCTGACGATATCATCGCCCTGGCTGTCCGCTGGTATTGACGTTTCCGCTTGCCCTACGCTGACGTGTCCGAACTCTTGGCCGAGCGTGGGGTCCAGGTCGATCCGTCGACCGTCTTCGACGGGGTGCAGCAGTTCACCCCGCTCTATAAGGACGCGGCGCGGCCTCACCGTCGGCGCGTCGGCCGACGCTGGTCGATCGACGAGACGTACATCCGTATCGCCGGACGGTGGTGCTACGCCTTCCGTGCCATCGACGAGGAGGGCCAGGTCGTCGACGTCTACGTCAGCCCCACGCGCGACACGGGCGCAGCCACAACGTTCCTTGAGCGCGCCGTGGAGAGTAGCGAGGTGACCCCCTATCGCGCGACGACCGACAAAGCGCCGATCTACCCGCCCGCGTTCGCCGCCGTGCGACCGGAGGTTGAGCACATCACGGGCAAAGCGGAGCAACAGCGCATCGAGCGTGATCACCAACATCTCAAAGGCCGGACGCGGTGCATGCGGGGCTTCCAAACGCTCCCCTGCGCGCAGGTCGTCTGTGAGGGCCACGGGTTCATGCGGAACCTGCGCGATGGGTTTTACGACCTTGCTGTTCCCATCGGCGACCCCCGCATTCCCCACACGCCGCGTCTCGTCCGCGCCTGGGACGAACTGCCACTCGCTCTTGCTGCAGCATAGCTGTCCCTTCAAGGCGGTACACAAGCGCGTCCCTCGACCGGTACCACCTTCCTCACCTCAGCACACCCCAACGACACCCCTCGAAGTACGGCCACATCTCCCCGACGGGCGCCGGCTCGTGTTCACGGTCGCCGGCGCAGCCCGTCCCGTTCTAGATGTCCCACAACGGAGCGTTGCGTGACTCCCTGACTGTATTGCATGTGATACAGTAGTGCTCGGGGATACTATCCGGCATGCCGGATAGTAACGAGTCGACGAACAGCCACGCGGCCCCCCGTGCTGCACAAGGGATTGCAGCCCTTGTAGCAGTTGGCTAACGTAAAGGGCGCCTACGAAAGTGGGCGCTCTGCCTTTTGTGCACGCATTTTACCATCGGGCTGCGGCAGACACACGGGCACGCCGTAAAGGTACGGCTTTTAGGACGCGCGTGCCAAGGATTTTGTGGATAATCCTTTCGGACAACGTTGCTTCTCTGGCTACTCCGTGCCGTGCGCGTCCATGGTCTCTTGATACTCGCGCAGCCACGCCATGACCTCGCCAAAGCGCCGCAGCGGGATATTGTGATAGCTTGAGACGCGGAAGCGGCGGTACAGCTCCCCGAACACCGCCTGGTAGGGGTTGCGGCCCTTTGTGCCTGACCCCTTCTCGCGCTCAGCCATCTCGGTGGCAATGGCCTTGACGAGCGTGCTGATCTCGGCGGCTTGAGCATCGCTGATGACCTGCCCCGGCGCCACCATCCCCTCGACGGCGTTCATGCGGTGGAGGAGATTGCCGACGACGGCCGCGGCCTGGTCGAGCCGACCCATGACCTCCTCGCGTTGCTCGACGATCTCGCCCTGCAGCGCCGTGAAGCGTGTGTCGACGTGCTGCTCGAAGGAGGCTTGCTGGCGGGCCATCGTGGCGATCGCCTCGGCCATCTGCGCGATGTGGATGAGGGCTGTGACATCGGGGGTCGCCGGCGTCATGGCCTGCGACGTCCCCAGGGCGGTCTCGATGCCGGTCTCACGGGCGAAAGCGTCGTAGACGGTTTTGCGGACCCAGCGCTTATACGCGATGAGCCGATCGCGCAGATCGGCGCGGACGCGACTCGGTTCAATCCCCGCGAGCCACATCGGGATCGCCTCGACATCCATGCAGATCAGGTTCTGGGGACCACCGCGCGTCTTCAGGCGCAGCGTGCGCGTACTCTCGGCCAGGACCTCGTCGGCCATGATCTTCTGCCGTTGGCTCGGCCAGTTGACGCCCAGCGCCGTGCAGAGCGGCTTGACAGGCAGGTAGATCTGGGACGTCTCCAGGCGGGCGGCCAGCACCTCGTCCTGATCCGACCCCGCCGCAGTCAACGTGACCAGCTTCTGTTCGACCGGCTCGAGCACCGTCTCTGGTGTCGGCATCCTACGCCACCCCTTACGACAAAGGTATGGCGTTGATCGCCACACCTTTGAGATCCCTCTCACGCCCTATCTTCAGGGGGTATTATCGCATAGGCCAGCGGCGCCGTGCCGAGGGTTTTACTCCCCTTCCTCAGGCCGTGCTTTCCGGCGACCGCCCTCCTCGTCGGCCATCCGCACGATACGCGGATCAAACCGCCCAAGCACGGCCATAAGGTCGGACTGCGCGGCCATGACCTCCTCGATGTTCTTATAGGCTTGCGGCGCCTCGTCGATCCCGCCACCCAGGAGTGTGATCTTGCGCTCGGCGAGATAGCGGTCACGATCCGCCTTGGCGATGGACAGGATAGCCTGCTTGCGCCCGAGCCGACGCCCCGCCCCATGCGACGCCGAGTGCAGCGCCTCAGCAACACCCAGGCCGCGCGTCAGGAAACCAGGATCGGCCATGGTCCCAGGAATGAAGCCGAGCACCCCCTTGTGCGCCGGCGTTGCTCCTTTGCGATGCACGATGGCCATGACGCCCGTCCCCTCAGGCGTTGTGACCATCTCGCGGGACGCCACGTTGTGCGGGTTGCCAATAAAGGCTAGCGGCGTCAGTCCAGGCAGGCGACCGACGCGGGCATGGATCGTCTCGTGGTTGGCGCGGGCGAAGCGCAGCGCCAGGTTCATGGCCGCCCAGTACTCTTGGCCGTCCGCCTCGTCGAGCGAGAGCGCCGCCACCTTCTTGGCCTCTCCGACGTCCTTATGCAACTCCTCGGCCCGCTTGCCGTACAGGTCGGCAATCTTGAAGCCGACGCCGCGTGAGCCTGAGTGTGAGGCCAAGACGACGTAGTGACCGGGCAGTACACCCTCGGTCTCGTCCAGCAGCTCAAACGCCCCCAGACTACAAAAGTGGTTGCCGCTTCCGCTCTGCCCCAACTGCTCGACACCCTTGCTCTGCAAGCTGCGCGTGAGCGCTGTATCTCCCCAGGCTGGATCGTCAAGGACAGCATGGGTTGGCCGGCGGCGCGGATCGGTCTGCGCGCCGACGCCGAAGACGGTCCCCTCACGGATGGCACGGCGTAGCGTATCAGTATGCCGCGGGTCATCCAGGATGTCCGGCGACGCATCAAAGATCGTGAGATAGACGGAGCAACCGATGTCAGGACCGACCGCGCCAGGGCTGATCGCGTTATCGAGCGCGAACGCCCCACCGACGGGCAGGCCGTAGCCGATATGCGCGTCGGGCATCAGCGCACCGGCGACCGTCGAGGGCAAGCGCATGGCGAGGTCCATCTGCGCCACGGCACCGTCGTCGATCCCCTCACGGCCCCAGATGCGGTAGGGGATTGGGTCGGAGCGCAGCGCGAACGAGGAGCGAGCGGCTGCCTTCTTGTCGCGCTCCATCGCGGCCAATACGGCGGACGCCAGGCCGCCGAGATCGGGGTCAGCCTCGTGGGAGAGCGGCTGCAAGCGGACGGCATCGAGCGCGTCGAGAACGGCTTCAGTCTCCCACCCCTTCTGCAGGAGGCGCCCGCCCGTCTTCTTTGCCTGACCTAAGAGCGGGCCAGGGGTCCAGCCCCGTGCCTGGAGTGCCGCACCGCTCACCATGTCGGCCATATCCGCGTCCTTTCTCGTTCCCTTGTCTGTTTAGCATACGACGGCGCGTCGCGCGAGAGAAGAGTGAGAAACTGGTAGGATGCCAACAGATTACCCGCACGGCGCCACGGACGGGCGACTGCATCTCCAGGCCTAGGATGAAACATGAACGATCTGACCAATCCGAAGATCCCTGATTACATTGGTCCCTACTATGTCTATCTGCTCGTCGACCCCGCATCAAACGAGGTCTTCTACGTTGGCAAGGGGACAGGCTGGCGCTTTGCTTCCCATCTGACCGACAAGAGAGGGTACAGCGATATCACATCCGACGCCGACACCGATGACACGGAAACTCGTCGGAAAAAGATAGCGCGGATCAAGGCGATACGACGGCGTGGTCAAGAGCCAGAGGTGCAGTTTGCACGGATCAAGATCACGGAAGCTGAAGCGTTCAGCATCGAGGCAGCTTTGATCGATACGCTCAAACACTTCGGTCCTCGGGCTGGAGGAGGACTCACCAACGAAATAGGCGGCCAGGGTACGAAGAACGGGCTGGTCAGTCTGGATGATGTCAGTCAGCTGCTGCTGACTCCTATCCTAGACACGCCCATCCCCGCTATTCTCTTCAAACTTCGTGAGTGGCAGACTGAGGAAGAGCCTGAGCTGCCCCGGCATGGCTATGGCTATTGGAAGGGAATGAGCGATCAGGATTTGTACGACAGCACGCGTGCCTGGTGGAGCATTGCGTCTTATCGGAGACCAAAATATGACTATGCAGTAGCCATTTTCCAGGGGATCACGCGCGCGGTGTATAGGATTGACCAAAGCAGCTGGCGCAGCTATAAACTCGACACAAAAAAGGTGGCTTTTGCGGCCACGCGGCTGAGCGAGGGGGACGTGTTTGCCGCGTTCATGAGTGACGATGATAAGGGTAGACGCATTCCACTAAAAAGACCTAGAGGAGACACCCTCTTTGGTCCCCAAACCTCTCGTGCCTACTGGCCTGAGTGAAAGTAGCCGTTTCAGAACGACGATTCTGCAAAATCACGCTTTGTCGCACGTCGCGCAACGTATATCTTCCCGAAACAGCGCCGCTTCCTCGTGCGTTGTGAGCGGGTCTGTCATGGTCACAGAGGCAGCCCCGTGTCTTTTCCATGCCCCTGCTATGCAGGCCCAGAAACGGTAGCCCCCGGACAGAGCGCAGGGACAGCACGTTCATCGTAGCCGTCCTCGTATCCGTACCAGACGCGTGCGGCGTGTGGGTCTTCTGCGTGTTGAGCATGTATCCGCACTGGCTGATCGTCACTCAAGGTTGGCATCTCCGAACTGTTCCGTCAGAGCGATGATGTGATCGGCAACGGCATGCATGTCCGGGTCAACCGGCTGTCCCTCAAACATGCATGCGCGACACAGTGGGTCTTTGAGACGCAGGTCGTAGATGGCCGACGTGCGCTCAACGGTCCACCGACCCGTCACATAGCTCCGCTCCGGCTTCTCAAAGGTCGTGCCACAGCGTGAGCAGGTCCAGGCTTGGTCGATCTGTATCTAG
>JAABVA010005729.1_pt1 | contig 11178 bp, 14 predicted proteins | sample 5560331 | NCBI WGS metagenome assembly JAABVA01 (sample SAMN12812661, study PRJNA571458) | rock metagenome | isolation source: Antarctica rocks | place: Antarctica: Victoria Land, Mt New Zealand sud | collected 2016-01-07
TACAGCATCTGTAGACGAAAAACAACCATATGTCCTGCGAGAGAAGCCCCCAGAACTTCGCAGAGCTGCTCACTGACCCTCACAATTTAGTGAAAAGTGCGCAGCACATTCTATGGTGCCACCAGAAGCCTCTGCTTGCATGCTATGGGGTGGAATGAGCAGCTGCGGGCTCAGCACCTAAACAATAATTGCCTAGATAGACTCGTGTTCCGCAGTGTTCCGCACGTGTTCCGTCAAGGTCGTTACACACATAGGCAGCAAATCGTGCTTTCATAGTACCCCCTTCTGCAGGCAGGATCTCAGCATTGCAGGCCACTAGCTACCGTATGCTGGAAGCCAGCACCTACTTACTGCCATTTCTGCTGATCACAGTTAACTTGCTGTCTCTCAAAGAACTGAGGCAGGCAGCTACCACCCACTAGTAGCTTAATGCACAGACCTGTCCATTGGTTGATAACGGTTGCAAGTTTATTAAAAGAAGCACATGCTTGCAAAATGAACCAAAAAACACGCCCTGTAAGCTGCGAAATTGATATATATCTATGTTGCCAACAGATGGAGGGCAGCTTCTTGTCCAGGCAACACCCATAAGCCTATAATATGATATGTGACTCTGCTTTTTCATGATTCAGGCAGTTTACCAGGCTCTGCTAATCAGGGCATCCTTGGGATCTTGTTTCTGAATCCAACCCTCCAGGAATATGACATGTGCTATTCGTTTCCTATGAAATTCAAACGGACATTGCTGCTAATTGCACCAAAAGAAATACGCATGAAAATGGCTCTCGGCACCTGTAAGTGAGGGTCTCTGCAACACGATTCTGTTTGACAATGCTGAAAGTCTATCCTGAAGGATAGATACAGAAGCAAGTTCTCACGAACACACTGAGCTCCCAAGCCCAGTGACTGTTTAGATCAAAAGATGTGTGAACAGTCCAGCACGAACTGGTTGGCTTTAGGGAAATCAAACTCTAAATACCTTTGAAAGCTCAATGGTCGTGATGATTGCTGTGCCTGACTAGCAAAGTCATGCATCTGACAGACTTGCACTACACCTCAAATGCTACATTGGCTAGTGTACAGAAAGGGAAATATGGGTGACGTGGACCAAATGCCAAACGCATGGGATGAAGCTACTGCACATTTGTGATGTGCAACAAGGATTTACTGCAATGAGCTGACATGATACAAGGTGACAACATAGCCAGCTTCTGTCTCAACTGCAGCTTGAAGCAGCAGCATCAACACCATTTCATCATTGACTACTGTGTGTGACCATTCCACCTGCTGTGTACTCCTGAGCCAGTGTGCCTTGTGCCATGTGCAGCCTCTGCTCCACCTGCAAAACAGCTGTGGTCAATATTTCATCATTGCTTGCTCTTTATGTCTCAGGCAGCTGCAAAACAGCAAATTAGGGTGCCTACCTCATCAAATATTGCGCTCAATGCCTGTCCTGTATGCACATTGAGAGTCTTTGCAGTGGTGTGTGCTGCAGAGTTGGTGACGAGGGCAAACACACTTGCATCTTCTGGATAAAGACCTGAACTCAGATGCTGCTGCAATGATGTGTGGCACAACTTCTGTGCGTGGCACAAGGATGAGAAAGTCTGAAGATGGAAGCATGTCTCCGCGCACTTGGATGAGAGGACCTTGAACCCCCAGTTCTTTACAGCAAAAAAGCTTTGCCATGTCACATAGCAGCTTTTGCTGCCAGAGACTGGCTATTGGCCAGCGACATCGAACTGAAATGACAATGAACAACTCCGCTGCCAATTCTGTACTCTGCTGCGTGTTCTTGCCAGGAATTGGGGTTTGCCTTTGATGCATCTGTCACGTCTGCCTATTGATTCGTTCCAACGCATGCACTTCAGAAGCTGGTTGAGGTCTGACGACTGTGTCAGGCGGACGGGCACAGGCAATGATAGGCCTTGCTCACGACCAAACCCGTAAGACCTTCGCTGATTACGGAAAAGGACTCGAAGTATCCCAGTTACAGGTGTCCAAAAGCTGTTTAGGAGGTACTTCACCAACTTTTCGGCCGGCCGGCTCAAGAAGCGCCACCAAAATGCAATCAATCCACGCTCGATCAGAGAAAATATCCAGTGCACTACATGTATATGATGCAGGCTCTGGCGCAGTGGATGGACCAGCAGGCTGTTCATACAGCTCTGCACTGTTTGGCACTGAAGCAAAGTAGCGTCGCAAGTGCATGCCCGAGCTGTGCTTGCCACAATGTCCGCATGCATGAAGAAAGGCACGTAGTCGTTGTGCCTAGTACCCGCAACCTATAGCCGCTGCTCGACCGATCTGAGTGGGTTTCCCACATCGGCGCCATTTTCCGAAGGGGGCTTCGCCTAGGTTGGCCTAGGGCAGATTCTAGTGGGAAACCCCCGCCCGGCCGGCCGTGGGCGTTTCACGAAACCACGGGGTTTTCTTGCGGTTTGTCGAACCCTGTGATATGTCTGGCCAGGGTTCGACAGGGCTTCTCAAATTTCGGGGTTTGCCCACTAGGGTCCCAAAAATTTGGGGGGGCGCAGCCCCCCCATATTTTTTTGCTCAACACATTTTGAGGGGGCAGCCCACATACCATGCACAGTTTTGCGGAGTTGCACAACAGCCATTTTGGCATACAGTACTCAATCACACATGTGTACAGCTAGCATAGTACAGTATGCATACAATGGTCCAATTTCACAACAGCGTTACATAGTCTACAAGAAGCCAAGTGCAGCCTCCAGAGTGTCATCTTGATCTTCAGCAAAGTGACTGTACACCTGATCAGCCTGATGCTGCTGCACAACCTGTACTTTTTCCTCATCCTCACATGCAGTGTAAACTACATCGCTGTCAATCTCATCAGACAGATTGGACAGAGGCAGTGCATCTAGTGATTACTGGCAGGTTCTGTGTGAAGCTCTGCACCTTCTGGCTTGCTAGCGAAGTATTTAAGTATGTTGTTCGTTTGCACTCTCTTGGAGTTGCCTGCCATAACGTGCACGACAAGGAGCGTCTCTAAACCACAGACGGCAGTGCCCACGGGCTATAGCTGGAACTCTGCCGATTGCGGGGGCTGCCCACATCGGCGCCATTCTTTGAAGGGGGCTGTGCCCCCTTAAAAAAGTCAAGATCAGGCCAATTTGAGGGGGCCGACCCCGTCCGGCCTTCGGCCTGACGGGGTTTGGGGCCCTTGCCCGTCGGGCATTGCGGGGTTTGTCGAACCCTGGCTCTGGCTCTGGAACATTTCAATGATGATTTCTGCAATCATTTGCCCTAGACTCTGCAGAATCTGCTCTAGATCACTGTAGGATCTGGCCTAGACCAAGCTCAGATCACTGCAGATTCTGCTCTAGATGACTGTAGGCGCTGCATGCAGAAGAAGCAAAGTCTGTTCAGAGTTATGTAGCTCTAGGGCTGCAGATGAAGCTTCTGAAATCTTATGGATTATGATAGAGTTGACTAACTTCCTGAAAATTTCGGGCATACATTGGGAAAACTCCAGTTTCCCCCAAAGTAAGCAAAGCAGGGGGGTCCTGTGCGTGTGTCAGAGGCCAGCTTACAGTTTACAGGTTTACTCAGAAGCTCTGCTGAGTAGCTGAACTCTGAGTTCACCTCTATACTTTTCTAGAATCTCTGTAAAGATGTAAAGATGTAAATAGACAATTAGGTACTAAAGTAAGTACCAGCTGCTTATTTGGGCTTATGAATTAAGAAACCCCATAGTAAATGGGCTACTTGGCTGACAGACAGCAGGGTATTTTGAATGCTTAAATCATTGCTTACATAATGGCCATGTTTTGATAAGGTCTTAGTCACATGCACAACCCTATGCTTGATGACAAACACTGAGACATAATCAGAGAAAACCCTGGAATCTGGCTACTGGTCAGTGGTCAGTTAGACAAATATATATATCTACACATGTGTACAGTTAGCCAGAAAGAAAGGCTGCAAGTTTTATACATCTGAAAAGCTGTGTTTGCCGTCCTGCCCTTTTCAATAGTCTGGCTTGTCTGATCCTCTCCCACACTCCATGCATGATGTACTGTAGCCTTGCAGATCTGGACTGGGCCATCAACATCATGCCTCCTTAGGGAAGCTGCAAACCCTCCTCCTGCAATTGGGCTGTGTGCTGAAGCTAATGACCACACTCCACTCAAGCCGCAGTGGACGAAACAGACTGTTCAACCAGCTCTGCCACATGCCCATGCTAGCTCAGCCACCCCGTCAGCCACATGCATTGTGAGTACCAGACTGCACATGGCTGGAGGTGGTGCTCCGACCTCTGTCTGAGCTGCTGCTGATGCCAGAGCGGTGTTGAAGGCCATACAAGGTTCTTGTACATGCCGCCGCAAATGTACTGAACACCATCTGCTGAGCGCTTAGTTCATTGCCACCAGTGTGAGGGAGGCTGTGTCAGGCATGAGGGTGGCTTATCAGCTGCTCAGCTCCACATGAAGCAAAAAGACGTTCTGGTCGATGCAACTAGTCTCAGGTGTTCTGAGAATACTTGTTCCTGCAAAGACAACACTTGCTTAGAGACTCACAATGTATGCATGCAGTAGAAGGGACTTGTTGGGTGAAAGGAAATGCTGAAAGCGGTTGAGCAAGAAGCGTCGAGTGCCTGAAAACAACTTACTTGCATGAAGGGCACTCATAAAATACTGTCTGGCCCTCATCAGCAGATCTCAGCTGCATGGTGTAATATTCCAGTCCAAAATGACCACACTTTGGGCATTCCTCATCCACCTGTGCGCATTAGCGTTTGGTTCTCTGCATGATGCAGAGATGACAACAAATGGCAGCACACCCTGGAGGACATTTGGCAGCGTACCGTTGCTCGAGTACGTGCATTAGTTATGTCATCTTGCAGGTCCTGCTTGACAAGTGGCACAAGGTTGTATCGCCGTCTAAACTCCTGGACAGCTATCAAACAAATGGTGAGCAACATTCGATCGAGGCGTTTACCGATTTGTTGCATTGTATGACGACAACGGGTGAGTGCAATCAGCTGTTATGTTCCGGTTACAGAAAAGCTAGACTCACCTCCATGTCCGTATGGGTTATGTTCTTGACATTTTCCAGCTCTGCAAGTGGGGCACCAAAGTCAAAGATAACGATGAATTATGGACGTGACTTTGGCCACACATATACTAGTATGAGTCGAACACCTGATAAGTTTCTGGTGTACCCGGACACGGCGCAAGTGGCCAGGCCTTTAGAAGGCTCCATCTCCAGCAAAGCGCCTGAATATGGACAGAACTTCCAATCCCTGGACATCGTGAATGATTTAGCGAGACTGAAACAGGGCCGCGTCAGACCCAGTAATTTGTGATCAGCGATGGCTGGGATTAAGATCGGTGCAAGAGACAATACAAGCTGCTGTGCATGCGTCGCCACAGAATTAGGGTTTGTGTCCAGCTGGACTTGTGTCGACTGTTTGGCACTGCAACAGGGAGATGAACGCAGTGGATCTGTGACCAAGACCTTTGAGTAAGATGCCACGCAGATCTAGATCAAGATCGAGAGAACGAGAAAGCAAAAGAAGCCGGCACAGACGGTCTCGATCCAGGTCTAGGGATAGGCACCACAGACATGAACGCAGCAGAAGCAGAGACAGGTGTGTTGTATGGCACCTACTGCTGTCCAAGATGTGTCAGCACGCTCAGCACATTGTTTGTCTGCTGCTCAGGAGCAGGCACGCACCTGGGGGCTCAGGGGAAGCGGTACGCAGCTGATCACTTGCTCGTACGCTTGTAAGCCATATCAAAGACGCCACGAAATGCTTGTTGCAGGGTGCTTCAGCGCTACAGCAACTTCAGCAGCAGCAACTCCAAAAGCAACTGCTGGCGCAACAGATGCTCCTCCAACAGCAGGTACTATGAATGCCAATGTGCATGCATCGGTTCACTAGTATCATGCACTGTGCTCACATGGACTGCTCTGCTCCAGGCGCTGACTGGCGGGAACCTGTCATTGTCCAACAAAAAGCAGCGGGAAATCTATGTTGGAAATTTGACCATTGGTGTTGTTGTGGACACCATGCTGCGCGACCTGTTCAACGGCGCTCTTGCGCATCTGGTTCCAGACCCGGTGGCAAATCCCCCTGTCATCAACGCTGCTCTGGATCCATCAGGTCTGCCTACAGTGCCTTGCATCAAAGCATGCATGTCCACAATGCATGCTACAGCATCAGTATTTAGGTAGTGAATGATGTACACAGCAGAGACATTGGCTGCCATGCTGTCTGAGCGACATTTCACTATTGCAGTGTCCACAGTGCCTGCTTCAGCATGATCCACCGGTGGATATTCACAGCTACAGTATCATGCAGGTCGCTTTGGGTTTGTCGAGTGTAGAACAGAGGAGTTAGCAACAGCCGGCATGCAGTTGGACAAGGTCGACCTATGTGGCCGGCATGTGAATGTGGGCAGACCCAAAGGCTATGTAGAGCCTCCTGGTGGTGCTGCTGCTGCACCCAAGCTGGACTTGTCACAAATGTTTGGCGGCGCAGCAGCTGGCTTGATGCCAGGCGGGGGTCTGCCGGGGTCAGGGCCCATGCCCAACATGCCTGGGGGTCAGATTGCCCCCCTGCCTGGCAACACCTACATGTCCCCACTACCAGGTAGGTAGTTTGGCTACGCCTGGCGCCTTACCAGGCGTTCTTCAGGCCTGCTCACACAATGGCTTTTGAGAGCATAGCTGAATTGGTGTCAAGCAACATGTTTTTGGCTGCATGATGTGCTACTGAGCAAAGGGCAAAGTTGCAGTAAATGGTTCATATGCTTATTTGAGCTCAACTGCTCCAGCCTCAACTGAACCCTCATCATGTTATCTGATTTAAGCTTACACATGGGTCTATCTGTGACTGCATTCCTCTCGATGCAGGTTGTGCACAGTGGTCACTTGAGTGGCACCATGTATTTACTTTGTAGTGCATTCATGGGATATCTTACCTTACAACTGTTATTATAATCTCCGCCTTGTTTCCTTCAGGACCACCCCAGCCAGCTGCACCTGCAGCTCCCTCTAGGCTGCTAATGCTGAACCAGCTGCTGACAGCCACCAGCATATGGGATGACCAGGAACGCCAGGAGGTTGGCATCTTCTTTTGGTCATCACTAGCAGCAGTCAGTGTGATCTGCTGCAGAGTCTGAGTCGTCTGCTGTGCTGCCGCTCTGGAAAGCATGCTTCGGCCATCACATCATCTGTCTTGCCTGCATGAGATGTACAAGATGTGATGCAGACAAAACTGCCTGTCGCTTGTGTAAGGCTTACATGTGCAGTTACCATACGCACAAGCTGTTGCCAACCTACATTCCACTTGAGCTGCTATACCACTCAGGTTGTACCTGAGTTGTATAACAGTTCCCTGCCAACCAGCAACAATTATGTTGCAGTTGGAAGAAGATGTGAGGGATGAGTGTGCTGAGTATGGCACAGTGGAGGGGATATGCATACCTGTGCCCCCCAAGACCCTTCCCCCGGATGAGCCTGGCAGGGCCTACATCCTGTTTGCCAGTCATGAGGAGGCCATCAAGGCCAAGCCAGTCTTTGATGGCCGCCTGCTTGACAGTGTGAAGATCACTGCCAAGCTGGTGCCTGATGACGACTTCCAGAGGGCGGCTGCAGGGGAGTGGATCCACATCCCCATTGCTGGCGGCCTCCCAGCTCATCCAGGTCTGGCATCATGCCCCACTGTTCAAGGCTGGTCTCGGCAGGTCACCATTGTCAAGAACTGTAGTTGGAGATTTGCTGGGGTGGCGCAGACATTACAACAATACCTTGCCTGCATGCATGAGTCAGCATTGCAAATGCAGTGAGGCTCATGTACAGCTCGTTCAGCCATGAAGTCATTGCGTGCACCACTTGGCTGTGTTGAATGCTGCCTGGACTGTCGCGGATCTGATGACAACTTTGTAGCATGTCATGCTGATGTAACGCAGCATCCGTCCGCATTGGACCCAACAGACACGTACAAGTTCTATAGAACTTATAATGCAAAGATGTTGCTTGCTGTGGTTGGGCAATGACCGTATGTAAGTTTTTGGTGTGCAGGGGTGTATGCCACTGGGCCTTTGACCATCAACATCTCAGGGGTAGCAGCCCTGAATCCTGCCATGGCAGGGCAGGTGCAGACCAACCCAGCCCTGGCAGGCCTGATGTACGGCAGCATCAATGAGGCTGCCGTGCCTGTAGAGGATGGGTGGGTGAAGCTGAGGGGCCTGGACCCAGCCATTACCAAGCAGGACATCTGCACCTTCTTCTGGGTATGCCTGTAGCCTGCAGACCATACCTGTCCGGCTGCCTGCAACTTTCCACTCTTCCTTCCCATCCTGCCTGCATTCATGTTTCATGTCAGCAGCAGAAAATTTCTTGCAAGTGTGTGTTTGATCTGGAACTGGCAGGTTGACTCCACCTGTTTTTAAGCATTCACGCTGTCAAACTGCAACTGCAGTGCAGCAGGCGGCATCTTGTCAAATGCCTCTTTCTTGAGTTAGTGTGTATGAGGAGGATCCTTGCATTCAAGGGGCTGCACGTGTTACATGGCCCTGTGGTGGCTGCAGCGGTGTGCCGAGATGCAAGATGAGGAGGTGCGCATAGTGAAGGGTGTGGATGGGCGGCTGACCGGCGAGGCGTATGTGCACATCAGTGGTGCACGCGCCAAGCTCAGGCTAGCCCTTGCTAAGGACAGAACCTTGATGCCTGTAAGCCTCCTTGGCCTGCACACGCTTCTCAGTGTGCTGTGCTGATGCACATGGACAAATGTGACTATCTTGTAAGCTCATTGTTGCATTGTCAGTGGACTGTTGCTGGCGGGTAGCACCAAGACTGTTTCTCTTGAGTGCCGCCTTTGCAGGTATGTTGCATGGACAACATTTGGTGACAGCTGCTGGCTGTTCCAACATATGTGGATGGCTGATGCAGGCAAACAACAAGTATCAGGAAGTCTTCACAAGCAGTATAGATGAGCTGGACCGCAGAATTCTCATGCAGGGTGTATCATACGAATGAACAACCAACGTCAGTGGAAATGTCCAACAACAGGTATAACAAGCTGCATTGATGTAGGACACTTATTTGTTGACTTATTCTCAGGAACAGGCTGTGCGTGCTATCACTGCCCAACTTTCAGGGTGCTGTGCGCTGCGATATACTAACTCATCGATATTGCATCAACCTGTGGTGTGCTGTGCTGTGCTGTGCTGTGTGTGCTTTGCTGTGCTGTGGAGGACCCTGTGGCATGCATCCATGGCCTGCCAATGTCAAGGTGCGGCTTGTGCAGCAATTGTATTTCCAGTTCAAGGCAGCATGTACACTCGATGCAAGTGCTGGCGTGCAGCACAACTGACATCATGGCGCATGTGTTGGATTCAATGTTGCATGCATACTTGCATGCTTTCCGATGCTGAATGCATGTAGTATTCTATGAGGAATGTGTCATAGTATGTATTACATTGCTGTGGTAAGTCCATTGTATGCTACAGGTGTGGTGTACACCCAGAGGACTATCATTTGTGGATATTTGGACATTGTCTGATCTGCCTTCTGCTGGCAACGAAGAGCAAGGGCATGAGCAAGGTCTTGCTCAAAGCAAACGCACACGAGAGAATGACTGAGGGAATTACAAGACAATCAAAGCCTCTCTGCTGATTCCATGACAAGAATGTTGCAGCCACCTATGTAACAGACACTTCTTCTGGACATGCAACGGTGGTCTTTGTTGTATGCTGCTGGTCATGTGTTGCATTTGATCAAAAGAGTGGTTCAAAAATACGAATCTGCCACCACTGCTAGTCACGAATGTGTCACATTGCATGCATAGCAGGCTTCTTTTATCTGTGATCATGATGCACTGCACCACAGGTTCAACGTGCAGGGAGCATCTGTGTCAGCATGGTAGCGACTGTGGCAACTGTGACTTGAACTGGAGCACCTCAGTCCAAAACTCTTTTTTTGACCATGTGTAAGGTACCAAAAACGGAATGAAGGAATGCAATCAGGTAAGAAGGGCCGTAAGCAGGAGGTACCTGCGGGTCCCGGGAGATGGTTGAGGGTAGGAGGGGGATGCATGCAGGCAGGAGAAGGTGCTGACCTGGGTAGTAAGATCTAGGAGTGAGCATGAGGCGGTTTGCAATCATGTGTATTGGTTCAGGCAATTTACCAAACTCTGCTAATCAGAGCATCCTTGGGATCTTGTTTCCGAATCCAACCCTTCAGGATTCAATTGTATTGCTGCAAAGCCATGCTGAAAGACTTTTTTATTGCACTATCACACCATGTGCTGGTACATACTAATTTAGCAAAAGCAATTTCTGCTGCTGGAGGCCGTTGGGTCAACATGCTAGACATGACAAGCTCCATAGCACACAAGCACAAGCTTATGCTAGCATTTGTGTAGTATTTGTGTAGTATTTGTGAGCATTGCATTCACTGTCGCAAGTGACACCAAAGAAAAGTCTGTTGTCAGAATGGCGATCACCCATCATGACACAGGCAGGAGCAAGATGCAGCACATAGGAAACTATGTTACGACTTTTCTGTACAATTGAATGTGTATAAGCAATGTTTGAAGACCAGGATCCCACAAAGCCTGCTTCATAGCTGTGGCATGCAAAGTCATCCTGTAAGTTGCTTAAGCTGTGGTATCAGGGCATCCGCCAGATTCTGGCTACGCCTCTTGGTTATACAGTCTAAGTCATCGTAAGCGCATCTTTGTGGATAAGCGTCTCTGCACAGCGACCCGGTCAAGGTAGCATGCCGGTTCTGCACAGCAAGCTAGAGCTCGCGCCACGGCTTATGACGTCTGCTCACACGATCAAAGATATGTTCACAATCATATTGCCATAGCGGACTCCGTTCGCAGCGTCGAGTTCTGGATGCATCCGATGCAGAGCTGGTCTGCAAGGTCCGCAACCCATACTCGTAATTTGTATGAAAAGTTGCAGTATATCATCGGCGAAATACAGGTATAATAGTATCAGTCCTGGGCCGCGGTAACACGCTTGACCTGGGGCAAGGCGGTCCCCTCATTGAACTCCCTTGGCTTTCCTTTGATTTGCTGCTTCTTGGTTTAAGCTACTTTTAGCTGTTTGGGGGGCTGCTACTAGTTGTTGCTTTGACGCAGCACTTCAGGACAGGATTGTCGTAGTGCCGTACAGTGGAGTTGTGTGCCCAAGT
>JAABVA010005733.1_pt1 | contig 11174 bp, 10 predicted proteins | sample 5560331 | NCBI WGS metagenome assembly JAABVA01 (sample SAMN12812661, study PRJNA571458) | rock metagenome | isolation source: Antarctica rocks | place: Antarctica: Victoria Land, Mt New Zealand sud | collected 2016-01-07
TCGCGATCACGGTCCCCGCCGCGCTGGCCCGTTACATCGTCGAGAAGGGGTACATCGCCGTCGATGGTGCCAGCCTGACCGTGGTCACGGCGCAAGCGGATCGCTTCACCGTCTCGCTGGTCCGCCACACCCAGGAGCACAGCACGCTGGCCGGCAAGGCGCTCGGCGAAGCGGTCAACGTCGAGGTCGACATCCTGGGCAAGTATGTCGAGCGCTTCACCGGCCAGGTCGGCACCATCCCGGCGAGTGTGCCGACATTGTCGCTCACCGGGCGTTAGGGGGCACCATGCCACGTACCGCAATCACCGAGGCGCTCCAGTCGCTGCGAGCCGGACAATTCGTCCTCGTCGTGGACGACGAGGACCGCGAGAACGAGGGCGACCTGGTCATCGCCGCCGACTTCGCCACGCCGGAGGCGATCAACTTCATGGCCCGCGAGGGGCGCGGGCTGATCTGCGTCGCGCTGACCGGCGCACGCCTCGACCAGCTCGGCCTGCCGCTGATGGTGCCGCACGCGCGCAACCGCTCCGGCTTCGGCACCGCCTTCACCCACTCGGTGGAGGCACGATGGGGGGTGACGACCGGCATCTCCGCGCATGATCGTGCCCGGACGATCGCCGCCTTGATCGACCCGGCCGGCGGCCCCGCCGACCTGGTCTCCCCCGGGCACATCTTCCCCTTGCGCGCCCGCGACGGCGGGGTGCTGGAGCGCGGGGGGCAGACCGAGGCGGCGGTCGATCTGGCGCGACTGGCCGGGCTGACCCCCGCCGGGGCGATCTGCGAGATCATGGCCGAGGACGGCACGATGGCCCGTCGACCCGCGCTCGAGGCGTTCGCCGAGCGCCACGACATGCCGCTCATCAGCGTCGCCGCCCTGCGCGACTACCGCCGCGCCCACGACGATCGCCCCCCGGACGTTGCGGCGGTCCGATCGCCCGTGCGCCGCGTCGCCGTGACGGTGTTGCCGACCGCCCATGGACCCTTCCGGCTCTACGCCTACACCGAGATCGCGCGGCCCGAGCGCGAGCCGGATCTCGCGCTGGTGCGCGGCGACCTCGCGCCGGACGCCGCGCCCGCGTCCGCGCCGCTCGTGCGCCTCCACTCCGAGTGCCTCACCGGCGACGTCTTCGGCTCGCGGCGCTGCGACTGTGGCCCGCAACTCGACGCCGCCCTGGCGGCGGTCGCGGCGGAGGAACGGGGCGTCATCCTCTACCTGCGCCAGGAGGGCCGGGGGATCGGGCTACTCGCCAAGCTGCACGCCTACGCCTTGCAGGAGCAAGGGTTCGATACGGTCGAGGCCAACGAGCAACTCGGTTTGCCGATCGACGCGCGGGAGTACGCGACGGCGGCGGCGATCCTGCGCGACCTCGGGGTGACCCGACTGCGCCTGCTGACCAATAACCCACGCAAGGTCGCGGGCTTGAGCGCAGCGGGGCTGACCGTCGCCGCGCGGGTGCCGTCGCTGATCGCCCCGTCGCCCGAGAACGCGCGCTACCTGGCGACGAAGCGCGATCGTCTCGGCCACCTGCTCGATGTGCGAGCCGCCGGGGACTGCTGAAGGTGCCGGTCGGGACGAGCGCCGACCGGCGGTGCAAGTGAGAGGAGTGCTGGCGATGCGGACATTCGAGGGGGATCTGCTCGGGCGAGGGTGGCGGTTCGCCATCGTCATCGCCCGTTTCAACGAGACGATCGGGCGGCGACTGCTGGACGGCGCGCTCGATGGCCTGCGCCGACACGGCGTCGCCGATGAGGCTATCGCGGTCGCCTGGGTGCCGGGCGCGTTCGAGATCCCGCTGGTGGCCCGGCGGCTCGCCGCGAGCGGGCGACACGACGCGGTGATCTGCCTGGGCGCGGTGATCCGTGGGGCCACGCCGCACTTCGACTACGTCGCGGGGAACGTCGCCGCCGGGGTCGCCGCCGCCGGGCGGGAGACCGGGGTGCCGGTGATCTTCGGGGTGCTGACGACCGACACGATCGAGCAGGCGGTGAGCAGGCGGTGGAGCGCGCGGGCACCAAGGCGGGGAACAACGGTTTCAACGCCGCCGTGGCCGCGATCGAGATGGCGAACATGCTGGCCGTGATCGCCGGGGACGACCGCACCGGCGCGTGAGGATGTCCGCCGCTGCGGCATGGGGTAGTATCTTGGTGCCGGGATCACCCGGACGAAAGACGTTCACGCGTTGGCAGAGGAGACGAGAGAAGACATGGATCACGACAATTGCGCCGCCGTTCCTCCCGGCCCGGGGGAGCTGTCCGCTCAGCGAACGCGGCAACCCCAACGGCTGGCCACGCCGCGCGAACGGAAGCCCGCGTGGCTCCAGGTTGTTCGCGTGCATCACGGTGAGGGCTACCGCGAGCTGAAGGGGATCGTGCGCGACCAGGCGCTGCACACCGTCTGCGAGGAGGCGCGCTGCCCCAACATCTACGAATGCTGGAATGCGCGCACCGCCACCTTCATGATCCTCGGCGACACCTGCACGCGCGCCTGCCGCTTCTGCGCGATCAAGACCGGGCGCCCCACGCATCTCGATCGTGAGGAGCCGAAGCGTGTCGCCGCCGCGGTGCAGACGATGGGGCTGCACTATGCGGTCATCACCTCGGTCAACCGGGACGAACTGGCCGATGGCGGGGCGAGCATTTTCGCCGCGACGATTCAGGAGATCCGCGCGCTCCTGCCCGACTGCGGGATCGAGGTGCTGATCCCCGACTTCCGTGGCGACCTGGACGCGCTTCAGACGGTGCTCGCCGCGCGTCCGGATATCCTCAACCACAATGTCGAGACGGTACCGCGCCTCTATCGCAGCATCCAGCCCTGGGACTCGCACGCGGTCAGCCTCGAATTGCTGCGCCGCACGAAGGAGCGCGATCCCCACGTCCTGACGAAGTCCGGGGTGATGGTCGGGCTGGGGGAGCGCCACGATGAGTTGGTGGAGGTGCTGCGAGAGTTGGCCGAGGTCGGCCTCGATATTCTCACCATCGGCCAGTATCTCCCGCCGACGCAGCGGCACGCCCCGCTCGATCGCTACTACACGCCGGAAGAATTCGTGGAACTCAAACACGTCGGTGAGGCGCTCGGCATCCGGCACGTCGAAGCGGGTCCGCTGGTGCGGTCCTCCTATCATGCCAAGGACCAGCATGAGCAGCTGCGCCGGAAGGACCGGCTCGCGGCTGTGGAGCGGTGACACCGTGGTTACACCAGCGTTAACGCCGCCCGCCTCCCCGATAGTGCCCCCCTCGCCCGAAGAAGGGGTGCTCACGGCCTGCCACTTGCCACAGCCGCAGCCCTATCTGCCGTTGTGGGCGTGGCAACAGCAACTGGCTGCCGCTCGCGCCACCGGAGACCTCGGCGACCTCCTCCTGCTCCTGGAGCACGAGCACGTCTATACACTCGGTCGCCGGGGGGATGCAGCACACCTGCTCGCCGATGTGGCCACCCTGACTCGGCTGGGTGCCACCTGCCACCGCGTCGATCGCGGCGGCGATATCACCTACCACGGACCGGGCCAGCTTGTCGGCTACCCGATCGTCCGCTTGCGCGGGGCCGGGCGCGGGGTCCGCGCCTACGTCAATGCGCTGGAAACGGCGCTGATCGAGGTCGCCGCCGCGTTCGGGATCGCGGCGACGGCGCTACCCGGTCGGCCTGGGGTCTGGGTCGGTCGGCAGAAGCTGGCCGCGCTCGGCATCACGGTCAGTCGCGGCGTCGCCTATCACGGTTTCGCGCTCAACGTCGCCCCCGACCTCGCCTACTTCGCCCGGATCGTCCCCTGTGGGATCGCCGACGCGGGCGTTACGTCGCTCGCGGCCTTGCTCGGGCGGCCAGTCACCATCGAAGAGGTCGCCCCGATCTGCGCGCGCGCGGTCGCCGCAGCCTGCGGCCTACCGCTGCGGTGGATGGAGGCGGATGTTCTGGCTCGTTCGCCCGGCGACTGTCGGGGCGCATAGGGTGGCGGGTAGATGACGCCGACCACGCGCCTGCATGACCACGGCAGATGGCGGCTCCTTTCGCCGGTGGCGCTCGACGCGGCGCCGCTGTTGGGGCGGCTCCAGGCCGTGCTGGAGTCGGTGGGCGCGGGAGTGGCCCCGCCCACGGTTTGCTTCGAACGCTGGCAGTCGCCCGCGCTCATCCTCGGGGCAGGCCAGCCAGCGGCTGATGTTGACCTCGCGGCCTGTCAGGCCCGGGGTATCCCGGTCGTACGCCGCCTCGCGGGGGGCACCGCCGTCTATGCGACGCCCGACTACGTGAGCTTTGCTACCGTGGCCCCCACCGCGCACCCCCTCGTCGGCGGCGCGCTCATGGCGACCTATCGACGCCTGGGCGAGGCGGTCGTCGCGGCCTGCGCGGCGCGCGGCGTATCCACCCGCCTGATCTGCCCCGACGAAGCACGCGCACGCCCGACCCCGGCGGCCTTACGCCCGTGCTGCTACGGGGGCTTCTCCCCCTACGAGGTGCTGGTTGGCACCCGCAAACTGATCGGCGTGGCGCAGGTGCGGCGTTTCGGCGCGGTGGCCTATGTCGGCGGGCTGTACCGCACCTTCGACCCGGTGGCGCAGGGCGCGTGCCTCGCCGAAGATGCCGCGCTGCGGCTGGGGCGTGCCGCGCAACTCGCGGCATCCACGACCGATCTGGCGGCGGTCGGTCGCCCGCAGGTGCTGGAACAGGTCCCGGGGGCGCTGGTCGCGGCGCTCGCCGCGCGGTGTGGCATCGCGTTGTCCCCTGGTGAGCTGACGGACGAAGAGCGCGATCGTGCGGCGCGGCTCACCGCCGAGCGGTACGCACGAGACGACTGGACATGCCGCAGCTGAGGCGCGTATCCGGCGAGTAAATCCGAGCGGCGGTCGGACGCGCGACGTCTAGCGGTGCTCGTGCTCCCGGTCCCGGGGCCAGCCGAGCGCGTGCACGGCGGACCAGGCGGCGGGCAAGAGGCCTGCGGCGGCGAGCAGCTTGAGCGCATCGCCGACGATGAACGGGTAGAGCCCGCGTGCCAGGACCGCCTGCGGCCCCACGTAGTGGGCCAGCCAGGGCAGGCCCCGCGCATAGATGACGACCGAGCCGACCACCAGCGCCAGCGCCGTGCCCCCGAAGCGCCGGTCCCAACCGCGCTCGGCCAGGGACCCGACGATGAATGCCGCCGACGGATAGCCGAACAGGTAGCCCGCGGTCGGGCCGAGGATCACCGGCACGCCCGCCACCGGACTCGGGCTCCAGGCGCTCAGCCCGAGCGCGAAGACCCCCAGCCCGGCGAGGCCGTAACCGAGGTAGAGCAGCATCGTCAGGCCGCCGCGGCGGCTGCCGAGCACCAGCCCGGTCAGCACCACCGCGAAGGTCTGGCCCGTGGCCGGGACGGGCGTCTGGGGCAGCAGGACCCCGAACTGCCGCAGGAGGCCGAGATACACCTCCCCGATGGTCGCTGGCAGCGCGAAACCGACCCGCGCGCTTGCCACCGGGAGGAGGCTGAAGGCGCCGAGCAGCAGGATCTCGCGCAGGATCGCCACGGAGCGATCACGGGGCCGCCAGAGGGCCGCGAGCAGGGTGGGGCGCGCTCATCGGAGTTCCTCTCCCTCGTCGTCAACGTGCCGCCCCGACGGCGGGCGACCAGCTACCGGCGCGATTGCTCAACGCAAGCTCGGGTGAAATATCCATGCCTGACGCGGCAGACCAAGTCGGGCTCAGCCGCGCTTGGGTATAGTGCAGCGTCCCCCGCGCACACCCCGCCCGGCTGCCAGTGCGGCGGGCACCGGTGCCGTGGCGACCCGGACCGTGCTCCCGGGGCAGCGCGTCAGACCGTTGGCCGCGCCGCCGCACGATAGTGGTCGCGATACTTGAAACGGTCGTCGGCGACGAGTTGGAAGTACGAGCCGAACCGTCCCGGTCCCTCGGCGGCGGCCCGGTCCAGCGGCTCCACCACGTCGTCATCCGGTCCGTCGAAGCGCCGCCGGATCGCGTAGGCGGTGGTGCGCTCCGCCGGGATGCGACCCGTGTCGCGGATCCAGCGGCGCAGTTCGCCCGGCGCGACGAGCTGGCCGTGGGAGGCGCCGGCCGCGGTCGAGATGCTCTCGTTGATCAGCGTGCCGCCCAGGTCGTTCGCCCCGGCGCTCAAGCACCACTGGGAGAGCTTCAGCCCCTCCTTGACCCAGGAGACCTGGATATTGGGGATATGCGGGTGGAGCATCAGCCGGGCGATCGCGTGCATCTTGACCACCTCCTCGCCGGTCGCCCCCGGGCGCACGCCCGGCACCGTCTTGTCGTGGTACATCGGGGCCTCGTCGTGGATCAGGCTGAGCGGCACGAATTCGGTGATCCCGCCGGTCGCCTTCTGGATGTCGCGGATGGTCGCCAGGTGGGCGGCACGATGCCGGGCCGTCTCGACGTGCCCGTACATGATCGTCGACGTGGTCGGGATACCGATGCGGTGCGCGCCGGTGATCACGCGGATCCAGTCGGCGGTCGAGATGCGGCCCGGCGAGATCCGCCGGCGCACCTCGTCGTCGAGGATCTCGGCCGAGGTCCCCGGTAACGAGCCAACGCCCGCGTCCTTGAGGCGTGCCAGGTAGTCCTCGATCGAGCAGTTGGCGCGGGCCGCCCCGTAGAGCACCTCCTCCGGCGAGAAGCCGTGGATGTGCAGGTCGGGCAGCTCCGCCTTGATCGCGCGGCAGATCGCGGGGTAGAGATCGCCGTCCATCTTCGGGGGCAGGCCGGCCTGGATGCAGACCTCGGTCGCGCCCAGCTCCCACGCCTCCCGCGCCCGGCGCAGCAACTCCTCCATGGGCAGGAAGTAGCCCTCGGTGTCCTGGTGCGTCCGACTGAAGGCGCAGAAGCCGCACCGCTTGACGCAGACGTTGGTGAAGTTCATGTTGCGATTCACCACGTAGGTGACGACCTCGCCGACGGCCCGGCGCCGCAACTCGTCGGCGACCAGCGTCAGGGCGAAGAGCGCACGGCCATGCACGCCGAAGAGGCGCTCGCCCTCGTCGATCGTGATCTCACGCCCCGCCAGGGCGCCGTCGAGGATACGGGCGACGGTCGGGTCGATGCCGGACAGCAGCCCCTCGATGGCCGCCGCGAGCGCCGGGTGTTCGCTGCCGTTGGTGCGTGTCACGTCCATTGTTCCTCCTTCAGTCTCACCAGACCGCTCTCGTCGGTCCACGCGCCGACTCGCTCATGGAGTGCCGGGTCGAGGAACCGCGCGGCTTGTCGTGCATACTCCGGGGATATACCCAGCCGCTCGCGCAGCGTGAAGCCGGTGTCCGCCATGGCCGCCCGCAGCCGCGCCAGCTCCGGCCAGGCGCGCTCGGGGTTGATGTGGTCGCGCGTGACCGGGGAGATACCGCCCCAGTCGTTCAGCCCCGCGCGCAAGTAGTCGTCGAGACCGGTCAGCGCCAGGTTCGGCGGCGCCTGGACATTGATCGCGTCGCCGAAGAGCAGCCGCGCGACGGCGATCGTCCGGATCATCTCCAATGGCCCCGGCTCCGGCCAGTCGCGCATGCGGATGTCCGGCTTCGCCCGGAAGTTCTGGATGATCACTTCCTGCACGTGGCCGTAGCGGTCGTGGAGCGCCTTGATCGCCAGCAGCGCATCGACCCGCTCCTCCGGCGTCTCGCCGATCCCGATCAGCAGGCCGGTCGTGAAGGGGACCGCCAAGGCCCCCGCGGCGGCGATCGTCGCCAGCCGCGCCGCGGGGACCTTATCGGGGGCGCCGCGATGGGCCCCGTCCTTCGCCAGGAGCGCCGGGCTCGTGCCCTCGAGCATCACGCCCATGCTGACCGTGACGGGCCGCAAGGCGGCGATGTCGTCGGGGGTCATGACGCCCGGATTGGCGTGGGGGAGGAGCCCCGTCTCCGCCAGGACCAGCGCGCACATGGCGCGCAGGTAGGCGATCGTGCTGGGGTAGCCGCGCTCCGCGAGCCAGCGCCGGTAGGCGGGGTAGCGCAGTTCCGGCTTGTCCCCGAGGCTGAAGAGCGCCTCCTTGCACCCGGCCCGGCGCCCGGCCGCGGCCACCGCGAGCACCTCCTCGGGGGTCATGGTATGCACCCGCGGGTCGCCCGGCCGGCGCACGAAGGTGCAGTAGCCGCAACTGTCGCGGCAGAGGTTGGTCAGCGGGATGAAGACCTTCCGGGAGTAGGTCACGACCCGACCGGTCCGCCGATCGCGCAACGCCGCCGCCGCCGCCAGGAGCGCCGCAAGCACGGCCCCGTCGGCGCGGATCAGCAGGCGCGCCACCTCGCGGGGCAGGCCCTGCCCCGCCGCCGCCGCCGCGAGCGCATCGGCCAACCCCGGGCTCGCGCTCGTCAGCATCTCACCCCTCATAGTGCCCCCTCACCGTTCCCCGCGCCGCGGCGCTCCCACATGCGGCGTCGACCCAGCCGATGGCGCCTCCGACGCAACGCCCCCATCGACCAAACCCCGCAGAGTCGAACACCGGATGACCGGTGAGCAGGCGCGGCCCCCCACCGTTGCCCATGGCCCGACGCGGATCATACCATAACCGCGCGACGCCGCTCACCCGGACACCACCACCGGCGGATCGCGCTCGTCGGGGCCGACGATGCTCAGCGCCTCCCGCGCCTCGGCCGCGATGAAGAGCGAGCCGGTGACGCAGACGAGGTCGTCCGGACCGCTCGCGGCGCGGGCCAGCCGCAGCGCCGTGGCGGTATCGCCGGTGGGCGCCGCCGTCACCCCGGCGGCGCGCAGGGCCGCGGCGACCTCCGCCGCGGCGCGACTCCGAGGATGCCGCGAGGCGGCGGCCCAGGCGCCGGCGGCGAGCGGCGCGAGGGGGGCGATGATCGCGGGGAGGTCCTTGTCGGCCCCGACGCCGAGGACCAGCCAGAGCCGGGCGAAGCGGAAGTGGTCCCGCAGGGCCACCGCCAAACGTTCGGCGGAGTCGCCGTTGTGCGCGCCGTCGACGACGACGATCGGCCCGTCCGAGCCGGCGGGGCGGAGAACCTCCAGCCGCGCCGGCCAGCGTGTCGCGGCGACGCCGCGGCTGACCGCCTCCGGGGGAAGCGCGCCATCCCGCAGGACCCTGGCCGCGGCGACGGCGGTGGCGGCATTCTCGAGCTGGTGCGCCCCCAGGAGGGGGACACGCAGGCCGGCGTGGCGCCAGGGGCGCGGCCAGAGGCCGGGGCGGGCGCCGGCCGCGACGGTGAGCGCCGCGTGAGCGCCATCCCAGGTCCAGTCGCGGCCGCCAAGCCCGAACGGAGCCGCGCGGTCGGCGGCGACCCGCTCCAGGACGGCCTGGACCGCGAGCGGCTGCGGCGCGGCGAGCACCGGCCGGCCGGCCCGGATGATCCCGGCTTTCTCGGCGGCGATCTCGGGCAAGGTCTCGCCAAGGATGGCCGTGTGGTCGTAGCTGATCGCGGTGATGACCGCCAGGTCCGCGTCGACCACGTTGACCGCGTCGAGCCGACCGCCGAGCCCGACTTCCAGCACCGCCTCATCGACGCCGACCTGGGCGAAGTGGGTGAGCGCGAGCGCCGTGGCGACCTCGTAGGTGGTCAGTTCGCCGAGGTCGGGGCGCTCGCGCTCAAAGGCCGCAACCTGGGGCTGGAGCGTGGCAACGCCACTACTGAGGTCGGTGGGGCTGATGGGCAGGCCATCGACCCGGATGCGCTCGCGGAAGGAGTGCAGGTGCGGCTGGCTGTAGAGGCCGACTCGCCGGCCCGCCGCGGCGAGTATCGACGCCAGCAGCGCGGCGGTGGAACCCTTGCCCTTGGTCCCGGCGACGAGGACAACCCCGTAGCGACGCTGGGGATTGCCGAGGTGGGCGAGGAGCGCGGCGGGGCGCGCCAGCAGCAACCGCGCGCGCATCGCGTGGTCGAGCGGGCCGCGCTCCCAGTCGATCCGGCCGTAGAGCCAGGCCAGCGCCGCAGCGTAGTCGCCCCCGCGCGTTCGCGGCTGCTCCGATTGCACGTCCCCTCCTGTACCGGTCACGCGGTCGGCCCGCGACCGCGCACGATCGCGTCGGCCATGCGGCAGCAGCGAACCGCGGCGCGCACATCGTGGACGCGCACGATATCGATCCCCTGGGCGACGCCGAGGGCCAGCGTGGCGAGCGTGCCCTCCAGGCGCTCCTCGACCGGCAGATCGAGCGTCAGGCCGATGACGCTCTTGCGCGAGGTGCCGAGGAGGAGCGGGAGCCCCCGCAGCCCCGGTCGGGCCTTCAGTTCGCCGAGGCGGCGCAGCAACGCCAGATTCTGCTCGACCGTCTTGCCGAAGCCGATGCCAGGGTCGATGATCAGGCGGTCGCGGGGAACCCCGGCCGCCTCGACCCGCGTGACGTACCCCGCCAACGCGGCGCCGATCACCGCGACGACGTCGCCGCGGTCGTACTCGACCCGTGGGTAGTGGCCGCCACGCGCGCCGATGGCCGCCGCCGCCGCGTGGTTGTGCATCAGGACGGCCGCAGCGCCGTGCCGGGAGACCACACCCACCAGCGCCGGATCACGTCCGAGCGCCCACACGTCATTGACGACCGTAGCGCCGGCGGCCAGCGCCGCCTCGGCGACGGTCGCTCTGGAGGTGTCGACCGCGATCGGCACGCCGGCGCTAGCGGCGAGCGCGGTGACCACCGGCAGCACCCGTCGCAGTTCCTCCGCTGCCGTGACCGGCGCGGCACCCGGCCGGGTCGATTCCCCGCCCACGTCGAGCAGGTCCGCGCCCTCTTCGGCCAGCTGCAGCCCATGCGCGATTGCGCGCTCGGGGTCGAGCAGACCGTCGCCCGAGAAGGAGTCGGGCGTGCAGTTGACGATGCCCATCACGTAGGTCCGCGTCCCCCAGGCGAGCGGGAGCGATAGCGCCACGGGTCTTCCTCCAGTCTTTCCGTACCCCTCCACCGGGAGTCGAGTCAGCGAATATGCGCCAGGATCACACCCGGCTACCGCGAATGCGGCCTACCGGGTGGCTCGTGCGGAGCGGTGCGCCCGCATCACTCCCGCGCTGCTTCCGTTGCCACCCCGGCCTCGGCGAAGGTCGTCATCTCGTCGAGGAGGCGCGCGGCGTCGTCGATCAGGGGGAGGGACAGCGCCGCGCCGCGCCCCTCGCCGAGGCGCAGGTCGAGATCGAGGAGGGGCCGCTGGCCCAGGCGCGCCAGGGTCGCCCGATGTCTCGCCTCCACCGAGATGTGCGCTCGTCGCTCACAGTGGCGGACCCGCGCCGACGTCGCACCGGCTTCCGTATT
>JAABVA010005736.1_pt1 | contig 11170 bp, 15 predicted proteins | sample 5560331 | NCBI WGS metagenome assembly JAABVA01 (sample SAMN12812661, study PRJNA571458) | rock metagenome | isolation source: Antarctica rocks | place: Antarctica: Victoria Land, Mt New Zealand sud | collected 2016-01-07
ACATACCAGCTCAGCTCAATGACAAACAGAAACACCAGGAAGCAACCAAGCCGCAGCTCGATTTGCAGTGTACAGCATGAAGGTACAGTATGTCATGCAGAAAGCTGTATACATGTTTGACTAGACATCACACAAGTGATCTGCCATGTAGAGGCTACATGCCATGGAACCTGGGTGTCCGCCAGGCTGTCCTTGACATACACTTCTGGCGCCTTACAGATCCCCTTCCAGCATTGCAATGCACACACAGCGGTGCAACTGAGCAGGCATATGTATAATATTGTGATCGCACACATGCAAGAGCTGTGGGCCTACCTTGCCAGGGGCGTAGGTGACATTGTTCTTGTGGAAGACTGTGATGGCGGCGCTCTCAGTGGGCATGTTGGCCCCCTCGGCCACCAGCTTCACTCCAGACTTGACCAGGGCCTCAGCATCCTCCTTGCCAATCTCGTTCTGGGTAGCACAAGGCAGGGCAATGTCATACTTGGTGTCCGCACTCCAGGGCTTCTTGCCCTCAACGTACTTGCCTGCAGGTGGACAAGTTCATGTGTCAGCCAAGACTGTCTTTCATGTTTGTCTCTTGCGAGCGTCAAGCGCCACTGCTGCATTGCAGGCCTCTGTGAGAGGAGGCATGGTGCTGACATTGCAGGCATGATGCAGAGCATCGTGTTCACGAGTCACTCAACATATCTTCATTGAAAGCAGTAATTGCCAGGCACTGCAGCAGTAAAAGGTATCCGAGACTGGTATGTTGCTGACAGTCAGACTCTGATACCTTGTGTACTTTACTGTCGTGATTTGCACACCAGCTTGCACAGCATCATCCAACAGAAAGCGTGACAATGCAGTGCTGACCCTTGTCATTCTTGTACTCATGCAGGCGGCCCTTCTTCTCCACTTTGATTTCGTCAATGGCATCAACCATCTCCTTGGTCATGCCCTCCTCGACAATGTGGTACCCACCGCTGTCAGACAGGGTGATGACTTTGGCACCCAGCTCCAGGCACTTGTATGCAGCATAGATGGCCACATTGCCACTGCCAGAGATGGCCACACGCTTGCCCTACACCACAGAAACCATGCCAAGTCAACCACAACCGCTGTACAGACTAGATAACATGACCCGCGCAGCATTGCGAAGCACCACGTGTGTTTGAGCTGCGTTGCAGAAGTGTGAGTATGCAACAGCAAACTCTATTGTTGAGGCTTTGGCCATCTAGCATTGTCATGCTATGGCGATGTTGAACATTGCAGCAGTTGCAGGGTCAAATGCTGCTCAGTACTCAAATTGCAAATCCTATGTGGAACTCACGAGTTGCTGGACTGCTGGAATCTGCAAACACATGGCTGATACGCAGCACTGCATGCAAATCACGCTTGCAAGCATTTCAGCATGAAGTGTAAGGCAGTCACCTTCAAGTCGGTGTCTTGGTCCTTGAGGATCTCCTGAGTGAAGTAGACAGTTCCATATCCAGTTGACTCAGGTCGGATCAATGAGCCACCGTATGTCAGTCTGCAAGGGCCCACAGCACGTCAGCGATTTGCATGAACGGTCCTCACTGACTGTCCCCTTGTACCGGTGCTGCTGTCCTGACTGGGTACACATTGAAGGCATGCAGAACAGCGCATGAGGACAACAGCTATCAATGTTAACAAGAAGTAAAGCAATGCATGATTGACACTGCAGTGCAGACAGGCATGATTGACACCGCAGTGCAGACAGGCATGATTGACAATGCAGTGCAGACAGGCATGATGTGTCAAGAGACTGTACAACTAGGTGAGGGACTGACCCCTTGCCAGTTAGGACACCTCCTGCATTGGATGTGAGCCGCTTCCATTGGCCGTACATCCATCCGATCTCCCTGGGTGAGCACCCCATGTCTCCAGCTGGCACATCCTCATTGGGGCCTGCACCCATCATGCCATGTTAATGCTCATGCGATAGTATGGACAGCAATGCTGGCATCGGACAAATGACATGCACTAGCAACATCTGGGTCTGGAGTGTCAGTCTGCATGAGGCTAGAATGTGATCACTGAGTGGAAATTCTTGGGAAATTCTTGGAAGATTTACGCATATCACACAGTGCTGAGTGAGTGAGGCAGATAGACTTCAGATAGCATTTGGCAACCTAGTAGGCAAAACATAATCACTTACCAATGTACTTGTGCAGCTCAGTCATGAAAGACTGGCAGAAGCGGGTGACCTCAGATATGGAACGGCCCTTGGGGTTGAAGTCGGAGCCTCCCTTCCCTCCTCCCATGGGCAGAGTTGTCAGACTGTTCTTGAACACCCCAAGAACTTGATGATGCTGAGAGTCACGCTGGGGGCCAGTCTCAGACCTCCCTGCACATGGATATAGAATTGCATCAAATGTCCTGTGGTTACAATTGAATAGAGCACGCATGACACTGATTCTGTAGCTATGATGTCAACATCAACACATACACTGACCTTTGAATGCTGAGTTGGAGGCCGATGGCAGAGTAACAACGCTGGGGGAAGCTTGTGCCCCATGCAAAGCACTGTGTTGACAGACAGCTGTATTGACGTTGACTGAACAGGCAGGTGGGTTGCAAAGCACCTTGTAGGGTCCTAGAGCAGAGTTGGTCTGGATTCTGTATCCTCTGTTGATGTGCAGAGTACCCTTGTCGTCGAACCATGGCACTCTGAAGGCAATCTGCCTATCTGGCTCGGCAATGCGCTCCAAGACTGCTGCGTATTCTGGCTTCTTCTCGATGACAGGTGCCAAGGATGTGAAGACCTCCTCGACAGCCTGAAGGAACTCCTTCTGGTCGGGGTCACGAGCCACAATGCGGTCATATGCCTCCTGCAAGTACATCAAAACCAGTTAACATTCAACCGCTTGACAACGACCAAAAGATAGCAGCTTCACAGAAAGTCGTTGCTGACTACCGGCAAGTCATGACGTGCCTTTGCATCTGTGCAACGTGACGGCGTGCGAGTAATGATGCGTGTTGCTGGAACATGAGAGTGCTCGACAATAATGTCATACCGAAAACAGAAAAGCAGCACAGTGCAGTAGAGATCTCTATTGCCATGCCCCAACGACCATTGACCGTCTAAAACTCACCTGAAGGGCCTTGTTGCCGATGGTGCCTTCCTGCGCGACAGCAGCACAGTTAGAGTATTAAGCTGGACCGTTCAAGCACGCTGCTAGCAATAGGTAGCAGTTATTTGCAACGCAGAGATCTCTGCATCGACTCTCTTAAGCTTACCTCCTTGGGTGGAGCCATGTTTGCAAAGAGACGTAAAAGATGTGACGAGGTGGCTTGTGATTACTGCTACAAGTTTGTAGAAATGTCAGCCGAACGTGAACACTAGACGTCTGCTCCTGTCTTCGACGAGGATTGCGACGATGGAAGGGACCACTATTTTTGGCCTAGCCCTCGGCAACTGCACATGGGGGGCACATGGCCGAGCATGAGGGTCCCATGTGCATGCTCAGAGATACGGCCGTTAGGTTGAGGCGTGAGCAATTGCAGCCGATACTCCTGTTGCATTTGCACTAATTTGACTCAAATGCCGCCAGGCTGGACACAACGTGCTGCAAGCGTCACAGCTGCGGCTGCTGTCCAACCAGAGCAAGGCAGCTTTGAAGTGCTGCATCGACCAGTTGGCGCAATGCATCACTGTCGCCTGCAACATTTGGCCGCAACGCACACCCAGTGCCCTGGCATGGTACAATGCACGAGGCACACCCATTTCACATGTTACAAGGTCACTGCCATTTGGGCATGCTCTGAGCACAAACCCTGATCAGCAGAAGCTTGTTCACCTACTTATGTGCATCACCTGTACATCATGTGTGTTGAGTGAGATGTACATGTGTTCCCAAGCAAGGAGCAACAAGCATCAACTGCTGTGCATGCTGACAATCAGAAGCAGCAGTGCTGAGCAGCTGTGCATGTGCAATGTAAATATAACTGGGAAATACGTTTGTAGAAGCACACTGGCTATGGCATAGCAGAGTGCATCAGCTCACAAGCCATGAAAAGCTTGGCCCAGACAAAACATGTCCTTTATACTTCAGAGATGCTCAGAGTGCAACTGGGCATGCTGACAGGGGAACAGCTGCAAGTTCTTCTAGCCAGCTGAGGTTGACCAGGTCCTCGGCTGTCATGCGCTGGTCTGCCTCTGGGTGGCACAGCTTTGTGAGAATCTCGCAAGCCCTTTCAGCTTGCATGTCAGCTGGCTCTGCAGGCATGAAGCTTGCTGCCCTCCTGACTGCCTGAATTTGCCGGGGCAGTTCTGCCTGGGGAGTGTGAATCAGCTGGCCTGAAGCAATGTCTGGGTCTTTCTGTACCTGTACCATATACCAACACTAATCAGTCACAGCTGCAGATCACTACAGCTTACCTTTTACCCCCTGTCACATGCATGTGCATCAGTGAATGACAGTACGCTGCCTATTGTGATTTGGTGCTGATGGGCCATGCTGTCTCGCCTGTCTGTCCTGGTGTACTAAGACAGTAACGATTGCAGCATCAAAAGTGTGGACCGAAACTCTAAAACACATCGAACGAGACATTTGGCAGAACAGCAGATGTTCCTGATACTCAGCCAATACGCCTGCTGTGCAAAGACCCCCAATCAACGCCTATTGCTCCAAAATACATGAAATAGGCTTTGATGCATTGTGCAGTATGTGCTTACCCAAATGTCTTGCTCTGCCTTCACAGCACGATGGAGTTTGGCAACTTTCTCATCGTAGGGCAGCTTGGCGAGAGATCTGATGTCAAAGACATTCGGGCCAAACATAGATTCCCCAATTGCACCAAAGGCTGTAAGGGTCTGGTAGAAGATCACGCCCAATGCCCACATGTCATCGGGCCTGCAGGCCTGAGCCAGGTCCTGCTGTAGAAAACAGGCAGCAAGGATGGCTATTGAGGCACATCCGGGCGTGTAATTTTTGTTCTCTACCTCTGCACCAGCAAGGTATCTGTCAGACTTCAGCACTCTGACATTCAGCAAAAACAGGCCGACTGTACATTCAAAACTTGTTGGGGAACCATGCACAGAATCAACCCTTCACACTGCGTGTGGCCATTCAACCATGACCGTGTCGGGCACTGAATTTGTGAACGTCCTATATTTGCAGATGGCAATTCGAGTATGGATAATTTTGCTGCACCTGACACAAGGCATGCATAGAGTTCGCAAGACAAAGCTACACCTTCACCAAGCTTGCAGGCATTAGCCCAGTCGATGATTTTCACCACCATCCTCCCATCCTCCCAGGTTACCATGATGTTGTCTGCTTTCAGGTCTCGGTGGGTAAGGACCTTGTGAAAGTCAGCACATGCCTACACAAAACGGCACAAGCTGTCAAGTAGTGGACAACCAGTGAGACTGGGGCATACGCTAAGCAACACCACTGACACAGAACAGATTTTGTGAAGAGACAAAAATACTGCATGTCTCAGCCATGTCATAAACCATGCCTGTCAATCACATTTGCCATGCCAAACATGATGCTCAATGCAGCACATGTCACTGTGTTCAGCTGAAACATACAGCAGCGAATACAACAGCAAAGGGTGCATGCATGCATCCTTAACAGCAGCACTGTACAGCTGAGAATGCAGCAATACATACCTTGCCAACCTGGTACAGGACATGAAAGGCAAACTGCCAGGTCCATGCTTGCAGTGCTGCCAGCTCAGGTCCAGGCCTCAGCTGCTGAGCCTTAGCACGCAATGCTTGGCAGATGACCTTGACGTCCTTGCCATCAACCAGCCTGCAGGCCAGAAAGACCATTCAAGACAGACAACAATATATGTCATGTCAAAACCCAATAGGCTGCAAGTATTGAACCAGCATATGCCCTGATGACATCAGTTGTGTTCTGAAGTGCATCCTGCAGCTGTACTCTGTTGCAAAGCAGCTGGAATCAGACATGATGTGATTGTCCAACGCAGGACACATCAAGCAGAGGTGTCTAGGCAGAGTATCCCACACGTGTGTCTCTGCCTCACCAACATGGACAAGCACGTATGCTTGGGCAACAGGTGCTTTGTATATCAAGTAGGCAGCGAGGACATGCAGGGACAAGCTTGTGAATACTGAGTCATCGACGGTTGTCAGAAAGTGAACTCACCCCATGATCAAGTAGGCAGTCAGATCAGACTGGCTAGATGTGCTCGGGCCCTCACCACTCCACAGCAAGTCGTAGAAATCAATCGAGTACGGCTTGCCGGACAGCAGCTGCAGCACCTCTGCCTCGCGGTTGACCCAGTGCATTCTCAGTGAGTCATGTGCGTCTGGTACCATCTTGACAGCTGCTCGCTTGGCTTCACCACCGGTCCCTGCCGCCAGCACCTGCTCTATCCTGCAACCCATGCCAGACCTGTTTAGACTACTCTGACATCAGTACATGAGAATACAATGCGCAAGATGGGCATTCTTGTGCCTTCACATGTAGCTAGAACTGGGAGTTGCTGCCTTGCCATAAGCACAGCTGCAGGGGCCCATGCACCACTATACTTCTTACAACCGGTAACAAAACAAAAGCGGGAAACAAACTCTCACAGTGATGTCTCATTCATAAACGACGTATTCAATGCAAAATTGCAACCTTCATGCTACTGGTTTATGCTGCCCAACTGCAGAACTTACCAGTAAACTGTGGCTGTTCCACCAGCTGACAGGGTCCGCATGGTGATCACCGTCAACCACTTCCACAGAGAGCTGAAAGGTGTAGTCTCAAAGTCTTCTGACTTGTACACCCCTTTTGGGTTGCAAGCAAGCTCAGCAGCCTGCAAAATCATCAAACAGTCAAAAGGGTGTGCTGAGGAAGTAACTCAGGTATGCTTGAATGCATTGTGATAAACGCTAGTCATCATTTGCTGAGCTTTCATACAATAAGGCTCAAGAATGAAGGCCACAAGCAAAGACGCAAAGCCACAATGGCAAGTGCTGAAGCAAAGTCACACATGCACAGGTGCATTGCAGAGTATGACCAAATGGTGCTTTAACGCTGGTGAAACTTCTTGACTGCCCAATGTAGTCAGACATGTGCACAATGTCTAGACCCATGAGATTCTCACCTGTGCAGCAGCCCTGGCCTGCACTGCTCGCGCTGCCTGCAACAGCAACATCAGGTATGAGCATTGTTGTGATGCATAGAAGCGATTGTCTTTTTGCAACATGATCACAATGACCACTACAACTGTAAGGTGGAATGACCTTACTGCAACAACACCCTTGCAACATACTGTAGCTGCAGGGTTGCAAATGCAGGAACGCACTGTTTTACGGCACAATGCGTCTTGCAGCAAACAGCGAAACAGGACAAGTGCCCCATGACTATCACAGATATCAAGAGTGATGCAATGCAATGTAAGTAAGTGTACCCGGCTCTGCCCACGCAGCCTGGGTGGTCCTCTGATGACGGGAGCAGCACGTGCCTCGCTTACAGCTGCTGGAGCAGTCCTGAGGTCTGCTGCAGAGGCGCCTGCCTGAGGAACAGTGATTGCCTCATTCACCTGAAGCATTTGGCATCATGTCAAGGAGGCATTGCCGGTCTGCTTATTTGCTCTCAACCATAGGATAACAATAGTTTGTTTATTGGAATTCAGGAAACACACAAGCATCAACATAAATAATGACAGGACGCTGCACGCATGTACAGCAACAAAAAGACAAGTAGAAAGAACCGTAGAAGTGAAATGTAAAAACATGGCAAAACAGATCCCCCCCCAATGACCTGGTGACCCATGAATGGTGATGTAAAACAAACATTGCTGATGATAAAATCCAAGAACAAGGAAGCTTCCGCATATAATGAGCTGTGGCAAGTTCTTACCTGCGTGGTCGTGACATTGATGGAAAATTCCTGAGCAGAGAACCCACTGGCAGGAGGGACAGTGGTACTGCCAGTGTAGGCCTGCTCCAGGGTGACAGCTGCCTGTTCGATGCCCTGCTGAAGTGGTGTCCGAGCAACCAAGCCCTGCAGTGTACACAGCTTCACATGACTGAGTCACACAAAGCACAAAAGAGCAGCCAAATCAATCTGCAGCATGCTCCAGTGTCCAGCACATCATAATTCAGATCTTGTTTCATTGCTTAGCACAGAAAATATATTGAAAGTCATACACTGCAAAACTCGTTGTAACACACAATCATGTGAGATGCTGGCAGTAATGACAGCTCACCATCTGGCTGCGAGAGATGTATGCTCGCTAGCAGAAGCTGCTGCTATGGAAGTCAATGCTGTGGCAGGCTGTGTGACAGGCGAGTCAGAAGTAGGTGCACTTGAGGCACCAGGGGCGGGGTCGGTCTGTACTGCGATGCTGCTGATGCTTGGGCATGTTGATGCTGACGCTGCTGTTCCAATTGGGATCAGCAGTACGCACAACAAGTACAAAACCACAAATGTGACGCTCGCTGGAACCAGTAACTGCCCTACCACCCAAGCAGCGCCCATCAGTACAGGGATGACTGCCAGCACCAATGAGCCAGCAGGTGCAAAAGCTGGCCATACAGCATTCAACCAGTTGCCCCAGGCAAGCCAGCTGCTGCAAGCTGACTGAGCAACAGCGACAGATGTCTGAACTGTGAGCTGTTGTGATGCATCCAAGAAGTCGACCAATGCTTGTATGACGGCTGTCGTTCTGATCTTAATGCTCTGTGTGGTTTTGCAGCAGGCTTCCCACACAGATAAGATGCTGGCTGAAACAGCTGTCCTTATGGTGTACGCAGCAGCTGCAACCATTGACACAATGGAGTATGCAGCATTGGCACAAACATTGCCAATAGCCTTCCAGCCAGCTGCCAATAGCCTCAGTGCTGCTGCAAGCACTACCTTGCCCAATGCCATTGCCACAATCATGATGACAATGGCCAGGAAGTGTAAGCATGGACCACCATGGCAAAAAACTTCCTCAGTAAAGCTGGCAATGGTATTGATGACTGACTCAAACCGCTGTACACCAGCACAGAACCAGGTGCAATGTGGCTGCAGCTGAGGACCTTGTGCGTCCAGTATCACATGTGCAGTATTCTCATAGCCAGGCCTTGCTAGGCAATGCTGACTGCTGTGCTGTGCTGACACAGCGCAAAGTGCAGGACTGCTGGAGGTCCTGACAGCATTCAGCGCTGCATTGTGTAGATCCATGAGCTGTCTTGAGTCGTACAAATCTTGGTGCAGCGTCCTGCCAATACAGGTGAAATTTCCTGGAAATAGCCCTGCAAGTGTTTGCACAGACTTGTGTTGAAGATGGATCGGCTCGGAACAAGTGTCAAGAACAGCAATGCTGCGTGACAAAGCAGGCCTTACTTGTTGCATCCACAGCTGGCTCTGCATGGTACACACTGCAGCATCCTGCAGCTAACCTGGGCAAAACCACATGTCAGCAAGACAGGAATCTTGTCTGGGCTTGGGCATTTCAAAGCACACATGTACTGTCTGGCGCATTGCATTAGAAGACTTCATTCAAAGTGACGTCCTTGCCTGTGCAGGACAGTACCCCGCTGGGATGGTACCTCTGCCAGTGCCAGTGCCAGTAACAGCATCACCCTTGCTTTTCCTCAATTTTGGTAATGAAATCTGCGAGCAGTGTCACAACAGTATGACTCACATTGCCAACGGCTGTGCATGTTGGAGGCAGCTTGAAGGTGAGAAACAATAAACTTACCTTTGCAGCGAAACGCTTTATGAAGCCTTGCTTGTCTGCTTCAGTCCCAGTAGAGGTATGCAGAGGACAAGCTTGCGCATTCTGAACACACCCAACAATTAGCAGAAGTAACACCGGATAAGGAAGATGTCGGAGACTAGGGTGGCAGACTGTTGCTGACCTTGGCGTCTGCGCTTGAAGCTTGCTTCTTGCTGAGGCAGATGCAGGAAAACACAGCAAGCGGCAGAAAGCCGCACACCTTGTTTGTGGCACCCGCTCTCATAGCACGCTGTTCGATTGTGTAGCAACTGTCATTTGTCAAGGGGAGTATTGTTGAGGGTGGAAGACACACAACACAAGGCACCCTGTCACGAGCCAGAGGTGACTTTTACGCTTGACGGAACGTGAAACAGCTTCCCACACTTACACATGCAGCTGGCCTGCTCTGGATCATGGTTTCTGACAGCCGATGCCTGCTTTGCTGTGACTCAGCCACAGTGTGCTCTCACTGTGCCGGCAACTTGCCTAAGGCAAGATTCACAATTGGACTTTAGAGTGCACCGGCGGTACCGCAGCATACATCTTCTTCCAATGTGTCGTCTGATGCGGTTGCAGAGGGCTGTCGAGCGCATCATGACAACCTTCAAAGGACGTCGACAAGCACTGCTTGTCAAGCTGGCATTGTGCCTGCCGGTATTTCATCCACCATGGCTTTCTTTGACGCTGATCAGGCCCAGTTGCAGGCTGAACACCTGAGTCCATCTCTGACAGGTGAAGTGCTTACCACAGCTGTGTCAGCTAGGTGATTGATCGAAAAGGGCATTACTGAATCGAGTCTACACGTCTATGCAATCGGGTTTTAGAAGTCTCGACCAGCCAAGTAAGAGCATGGCACGGCAATTTTCGAGCTGCATCGATGATTAGTTTGATGCTGGGGACCGGTGAGTGGATTCATGCTATGGGTTGTCTCTACGATCAGTTGACGCAATTGAGAAGCGATGTAATGTGTGTGCTGTGTTCCAGGCCAACATTCTCGTATTTGCCTGACTCTGCGGTTATGATCTCTGGTGAGGTTACTGCTATCTTCTTAAGTGCAGCTTGCTGCTGTGGCTGTACCCCGTCGAACTTGTACGCACAGCACCTCGTGCACAATAGGTTGCTGGTGTGATTTAATATTAGTGCAGTGCCAGGAGACAGGTTTCCTGAATGCAGCTGTGAGTGTGGGCCCTGACTCACCATAATACCAGCATTGACCGTTGAGTCATGACGCCGGCCCATGCTGGAGAACGTTTGTAAGTGGCTTAGATCTTGACAGCCATAAACCCAGTTTGGTTGCGTTTGTCTGTACTATGCCTATGCCTAGATTACATACACTGTACAGCTTATTCTGCTGCTGATCTATTGATCTGTCCATACAGATCCGTACTATGTGCTGGTGCTTGACAGCTCACATATGTATGCATGAGGCTATGCTTGAAGTGAACAGTATGTCAGGAACTTGGGAATACACAGATCAGGTTGACAAGGT
>JAABVA010005737.1_pt1 | contig 11169 bp, 11 predicted proteins | sample 5560331 | NCBI WGS metagenome assembly JAABVA01 (sample SAMN12812661, study PRJNA571458) | rock metagenome | isolation source: Antarctica rocks | place: Antarctica: Victoria Land, Mt New Zealand sud | collected 2016-01-07
GATGTCGCGGCCGACGATCAGCGCCTGCATGGTCTCGGTTCCCTCGAAGGTGTGGATGCCCTCGATGTCGGCCATGTGCCGCATGACGTGGTTTTCCATCAGAATGCCGTTGCCGCCCAACAGGTCCCTGGCATCGGCGATGATCGTCCGCGCCTTGCGGGTGTTGTTCATCTTGGCCAGCCCCGCCACCGTGGGGCTGAGCCGCCCGACCTCGGCGAGGTGACCGATCTGCATGCAGTACAGCTGCATGCCGGTCAACTCGGCGAGCATCCGCGCCAGCCGCTCCTGCACGATCTGGAAGCTACTCAGGGTCTTGCCGAACTGGAGCCGTTGCCGCGCGTAGGTCAGCGCGGTGTCGTAGGCGGCGGTGGCGTGCCCGAGCGCCGCCCAGGCGCAGGTGCTCCTGGTGGTGACCAGTACTCGTCCGGTGTCCTTGAACGAGTGCGCCTCGGTCAGCCGGTTCTCCTCCGGCACCCGGACACCGTGCAGGGCGATGTCGGCCTGCCACACCGAGCGCAACGACAGCTTGCCCTCGATCTTGGTGGCCTCGTAACCCTCGGCGGGGGTCTCCACCATGAATCCGTTGACCTCCCCGTCCTCGGTGTTGCGGGCCCACACGACGACGAGGTCGGCGATGGTGCCGTTGCCGATCCATCGCTTGGTTCCGTCGAGCACCCAGTCCGCACCGTCGCGTCGAGCCGTGGTCTCCAGGGCGATGGAGTCCGAACCGTGGTCGGGTTCGGTGAGCGCGAAGGCCCCGAGCTTCTCCATGGTGGCCATCGCGGGCAGCCAGCGGGCCTTCTGCTCCTCCGAGCCGCACATCGCGATGGTCTCCATGGCGAGCCCCGCATGGACCCCGAGGAAGGTGCCGAGGCTGCCGTCACCGCGGTGCAGCTCCATGCTCACCAGGCCGCAAGCCATCGGGCTCATCTCCGCGCAGCCGTAGCCCTTGATGTCCTCCCCTACGACGCCTAGCCCGGGTAGGCGGCGCATCAGCGGCCACGGCAAATCGGCCCGTTCCCAGTAGTCACCGATGACCGGGAGAACTTCCTCGTCGACGAACCGGCGGGTGGCGATGAACCGCCCCCATTGCTCCTCGGTGAACTGCTCCTGGACGGAGAAGAAGTCGGTGCCCAGGGCCTCGCCGAGGTGCTCGTACCGGGTGGGGGTCACGACTGGGACGCGTCTGCGGGCGGCGAGACCTCGCGGCGCAGAATCTTGCCCGTCGGGCCCTTCGGCAGTCCGTCGACGAGCCACACGTGCCGCGGGTACTTGTAGGCCGCGACCCGGGACCTGACGAAGGCCTTGAGCTCGTCCGCGTCCGCCGAGGCTCCCGGCTTGAGCCCCACCGCAGCCCCGACCTCCTCGCCCAGATCGGGGTGCTTGATGCCGATCACGGCCGCCTCGGCCACCGCCGGGTGCTCGTACAGCGCCTCCTCGATCTCCCGCGGGTACACGTTGTAACCCCCGCGGATGATCATTTCCTTCTTGCGGTCGACGATGAAGTAGTAGCCGTCGGCGTCCAGGCGAGCCAGGTCCCCGGTACGGAACCAGCCGTCCGGGATGGCTTCGGCGGTGGCCTCCGCGCGCTGCCAGTAGCCCTTCATCACGTTCTCGCCGCGGATCGCGATCTCGCCGACCTCGTCGGTGCCCACGTCCTTGCCGGCGTCGTCGACCACCCGCATCTCCACCCCGCGCACCGGGGTACCGATCGACCCCGGCTTGCGCTCGGCGTTCGGGTGGTTGAAGGAGGCCACCGGCGAGGTCTCGGACAGCCCGTAGCCCTCCAGCACGATGCAGCCGAAGGCATCCTCGAAGGACTTCATCACCTCCACCGGCATCGCCGAGCCGCCGGAGACGCAGCACCGCAGGGTGGACACGTCGTAGCGCTCGCGTTCGGGCTGGTGCAGCATCGCGGAGTACATCGTCGGGACGCCCTCGAAGACCGTCACCTTGTCCCGGCCGATGATCTCCAGCGCCTTGCCCGGGTCGAAGCGGGGCAGCAGGGTGAGGCAGGCGCCGGAGGCCACCGCGGCGTTGAGCCCGCAGGTGAGCCCGAAGACGTGGAACAGCGGCAGGCAGCCCATCACGACGTCGTCGGGGGTGACTTCGAGCAGGGTCGCGGCGGCGGTGTCCGCGTTGCTGTCCAGGTTGTGGTGGGTCAGCTCCGCGCCCTTGGGTTGACCGGTGGTGCCCGAGGTGTACAGCAACACCGCGGTGTTGCTGTCCTCCCGCTCGACCATCTCGCCCTGCTGCTCGGGGAGCTCGACCGGCCCGAGTGCGCCGACAGCCGCGGAGTCGATGCCCAGTTTGCCGGCCGCCTCGGTCGCCGCGTCCGCCATTCCGTCCCACGCGAACACCACCTTTGCTCCCGAGTCCGTGAGGTAGTACTCGATCTCGTGCGCTGTGAGCAAGGGGTTCATCGGCACCACGACGGCACCGGCGTGCAGCGCGCCGTAGAACAGCACCGGGAAAGCGGGGACGTTGGGGAACACCAGTCCCACCCGGTCGCCAGGCTGCACGCCGCGTTCGTTGAGCATGGCGGCAACTCGGCCGGCCGCAACGGCGAACTCGGCGAAGGTCAGCGTGTGGTCGTCCAGTCGCAGCGCGGGCCGGTCACCGTGCCGTTCGGCCGCCACCCGCAGATTCTGAGCCAAGTTGGTCATGGTCACCTCGCTGGTTTCCCGCACCTGAACCGACGGGCTGAGATTACCCGCCGAGGACGAAACGGGATGGCTGAAACGGAAGCCCCGAGCCGGAGCGGTTCACCCGTGCAGGAACTGCGCGATGGTCGCGGCCGAGTTCTCCGGCTCCTCCAGCAGGAACAGGTGCCCGCCGCCGTGCACGATGTGCAGGTGCGCGCGGGGGATGCGCCAGGCCAGGATGCGGCCGTTGACCAGCGGCACGATGGGGTCGTCGTCGCCGGCCATCACCAGCGTGCGATGCCGCAGCCGGTGCAGCCAGGGCATGCTCGTCCAGCCCTGCACCGCGTAGAGCTGTTGCAGGTAGCCCGACCAACTCGGCGGCGCGGCGAAGCGCGCAGCCGAGCCGTGCACCCGAGAGCCCTCGGCCAGCCGCGAGCGACCGCCGTAGAGCTGACCGGCGACGGCCCGGAAGTACTCCGGGTCCCGGTAGCGGCGCGGGCTGCTCATCCGCAACAGCACCGCCGGCGCCGCGGGCATACCCCCCAGCCCGGGCATCGTCGCAGCCAGGACCAACTTGCGTACCCGGTGCGGGGCCTGGCGGGCGAGTTGCTGGGCAATGGCACCGCCGAGCGAGACGCCCAGGACGTCCACCTGGCCCTGGCCCAACGTGGACAGCAGGCGCTGCACCAGTCTGGCGATGGCGGGCATCCGCCGGGGCAGCCGCCACCCCGTGGAATCACCGGTGCCCGGCGCGTCGAAGCTGATGGTCTGGAAGCCACGCGGCACCAGCTCACGCTCGAGCGGCTCCCACATTCCGAGGTTGCCCCCGAGCCCCATGATCAGCAGCACGGGTCGCCCGCTCCCGCGTACGGAGACCTTGATGTCCAGGCCGTCGACGTGCACCACGCGCACCTCGGCCTGCGCCAGCGGAGGTTGAGCGCTCACGTGGCGAAGACGTACGTGCCCGGCGCCGCGGCGAGAACCGGGTGGGTCTCGCTGCCTTGCGTTTCCGGGGCCGGCTGGTCGGGCCCGGAGTGGGCGGCGAGCCAGGACACGAAGTCGCTCCACCAGGTGCCCTTGGTCGGCTCTACCGAACTGAGGAATTCCTGCGGATCCTCGGGGAGGTCATCGCTGACCCGGTAGCTGGCCTTGGGGTTGCCCGGCGGGTTGACCAGGGCCGCGATGTGCCCGCTGGTGGACAGCACGAAGCGGCTGTTTCCGCCCAGCATGTGCACGCTGCGATAACAGCTGGCCCACGGGCAGATGTGGTCGGCGATCCCAGCCAACACGTAGGAGTCCACCGTTACCCGGGAGAGATCGATCGGGCTGCCCAACGCGGTCGCTTCGCCCGGGTGCACGAGGGCATTGTCCGCCGCGAGGTGGAGGAAGTCGGCGTGCAGCTCGGCGGCAAGCCGCGTGGTGTCCGCGTTCCAGTAGAGGACGTCGAAGGCCGGAGGTTGTTTGCCGAGCAGGTAGTTGTTCACCCAGTAGTTCCAGATCAGGTCGCCGGGGCGCAACCACGCGAAGACCGCGGCCAGGGAACGCCCGTCGAGGTAGCCGTCGGCGCGCGACTTGGCCGCGGCGGCCGCCACCACCTCTGGGTTGGTGATCGAGGCCATCAGACCCGCCCGGGACTGGTCGAGCAGGGTCACCCCCAGCGCGAAGCCGGCCAGGCGGTCCTCCTGCCCGGTGGCCACCAGGTGGCCCAAGGTGAGCGTGGAAATGATGCCGCCGGCGCACAGGGAGAACAGGATGCTCTTCTCGGTCTCGCAGATCTCTTCGACGGCGGCCATAGCGTCCAGCACGGCTTGCACGTAGGTGTCCAGCCCCCAGTTGGCGTGCTTTCTGCTGGGGTTGCGCCAGGACATCATGAACACCTGCTGGCCGGAGGACACGAAGTGCTCCACCATGCTGCGGCCGGGCGCAAGGTCGGCCACGTAGTACTTGTTGATGGTGGGCGGCACCATCAACAGCGGGGCGGTGTGCACGGTCTCGGTCTGCGGGGCGTACTGGATCAGCTCGAAGACCTCGGTGCGCAGCACCACCGAACCGGGGGTCACCGCCAAGTCCTGGCCCACGTTGAAGGCGGTGGTGTCCACCATGCTGGGTACCCGCGGCTTGACCGCCATGTCCTGGACGAAGTTCCTGGCCCCGCGGACGTAGTTGCTGCCGCCGGTGTCCAGCGCGGCCTTGAGCGCCGCCGGGTTGAGCAGCGGGTTGTTGCTGGGGCTCATCAGCTCGACCAGGTTCTCCGCGACGAAAGTCAGCCGCTCGCGGTCCCGCCAATCCAGCTCGGCGTCGGTCACCAGATCCTTGGTCGCCTTGCCGGTCACCAGGTAGAACTGCAGCACCCGGCGCAGCCAGCGGTTGTCCGTCCACGCCTGCTCGGCGAAGCGGCGGTCCTTGCCCGCCGGGGCCACCGAGGAGAAACCGGTGGCCACCTTCGTCAGCTCCTCCGCCGTGTCGATGACGCGCCGGGCGACGGTGCGGGGCCGGGTGGCCAGCCTGGCCGCCAGGCGCAACCCGGGCATGCCCGGATTGAAGCGGCGCAGCGGACTGAACACCGCATCCACCAGCAGCGAGTCAAGTGGGGCCGCGACGTCCTCGTTGTCCTCGCCCATGCCACGGTCGGGAGCGGCTGTCGGTCTGCTGGGCGGCTTGAGGTCGGCTTTCGGCGCCGAGCGGATCTTCCTCGCCGCGCCACTGCGCGTGGATTCGATGGTCATCGTCGCTCCAAAAGGGGGATCGGTGCGATCTGCGTCACGTCGACATACTTCCCTGCCGACCATAGGCCGAGTCCGGCGGACCCGCGCGAGCAACGAGAGCGGTACCGCAGTACCCCGCGCAGCCAGTCGGCGGTGAGGCGAGGGAACCGTCCGGTTGAACGATCGCGCGGTGGCCGACGTGCGGAAGAAGACCCGGTAGCGCGGCGACGGGTCAGCGTGGGCGGTAGGCGTCGGCGCGGTGTTCGATCCGCACCACGATGACTTCCCGTGGCTGCTTGCGAAGTCGGTAGAGCACCCGATAGGTGCCGCGACGAGCGGCCCAGATCCCCGCCAGGTCGCCGCGCAGGCGCTTGCCGACGCGGCGTGGCTGGTGCACCAGGGCGGTGGTGATGAAGTCAATCACTGCCGTGGCGACAGCTTCGGGAAGCCGGTCGGTCAGCGCTCGACGGGCCGGTGGGGCGAGGACGAGTTCGTAGTCGTCCTGCGCGGTCACCGGCCGAGTTGACGGACCGCGTCGACGCCGCGCAGGACGTCACCCCTGGCGTAGGCAGCGTCTGCTTCGCGAATGTCCGCCAGCGCCTCAGGGTCGCTGAGGACGGACAGCGTCTCCTCGAGCTGAGCAAGGTCGTCAGGACTGATGAGGACCGCTACGTCGTGCCCATTCCGGGTGATGGTGACTCGCTCGTGCTGTTGCTCGACCCGGTCCACCACCTCCGAGAGGTGGTCACGCACGCTGCGTAGTGGTTCGACGGTCATGGCCACAACTGTGGCGCAGCTCGGTGTGCCTGTCCACGTACCCATCCGCGCCACCGTGATCCGTCGGGCAAATGCGATTACCACGCCGAGACGCTGAGGAGTGCACTCGGGGACACATTGGCGATGACGACTGGAACTGCCTGGACGTAGCGCCGCTGCCACGGTGTCTCGACCGCCCGCGGGTGATAGTGCTGGCGAACGTACCGCACGGCATCAATCGCCGGAACGCCGTCGAGGACTGCCAGGCAGGCCAGCGTCGTGCCGGTCCTGCCCCGGCCGCCGCTGCAGGCCACCTCCACGCATCGTCCTCCGCGTCGCCGCCACGGCTCGAGGAACGCCTCTTGGGCGTAGGCACGGTCGACGGGCAACCGCCAATCCGGCCAACGGACCCAACGCGACGGCCCCTGCTGGTTGCGTGGTGAGGCTAGGCCGGTTGGGACTGTGCGGAAGACACCGTTTTGCCGGTCCCCGGCGGGCGGGTTCGGCTACGTTGTGGTTTCGCCGGCGCGTACGAGTCCGATTTCGTAGGCGAGGACGGCGAGTTGGACGCGGTCGCGGGCGGTGAGCTTGGTGAGGAGTCGGGAGACGTAGGTCTTGATGGTGGCTTCGCTGAGGTAGAGCTCTGCGCCGATTTCCTGGTTGGACTTGCCGCGGGCGACGAGGAGCAGGACGGTGCGCTCTCGGTCGCTCAGCGCGGCCACTGCGGGGGGTAGGGCACCGGGGCGTGGTGCGGCGGCGAAGCGTTCCAGCAGTCGCCGGGTCAGCGACGGTGCAAGCATGGACTCCCCGCGGGCCACGACCTGCACGGCGTGGACCAGGTCGTCGGGGCTGACGTCTTTGAGCAGGAATCCGCATGCCCCGGCCGCGACGGCGGCGAAGACATACTCGTCGAGGTCGAAGGTGGTCAGGGCCAGGACCCGGCTGGGTGAGCCGGCCGCGATGAGCCGTCGGGTGGCTTCGATGCCGTCCAGGCGGGGCATCCGTACGTCCATGAGCACCACATCGGGTGTGGTCTCCAACGCGAGGGCGACCGCGGCAACACCGTCGGCCGCCTCGCCGAGAATGTTCATGCCCGCCCGCTGCAGGATCAGAATGAACCCGGCGCGCACCAGTTCCTGGTCGTCAACGACCACGACGCTGGTCACGGCAGGGCTAGCGGCAGGGTGGCGCGAACGGTGAAACCGCAGCCGTTGGCGGTACCCGTCTCCAGCTGTCCGCCGTAGAGCGCGGCCCGCTCGCGCATGCCGATGAGACCGTGCCCCCCACCCCGGGTACCAGCCGAGGCACCCGCGCCGACACCATCATCGGTGATCTCGATGCCGACACACTCCGGGTGGTAGCTCAGCTGCACCTGGACGTGCGAAGCGGTGGCGTGGCGGCGCACGTTGGTCAGGGCCTCCTGCACGATGCGGTAAGCGGCGAGGTCGACGCCTGCCGGAAGATCACGGGGCTGGCCTGCCACCGCCAACCCGGCCTCCAGGCCGTGGCTTCGGGCGTCCTCGATCAACGTGGACAGCCCCGCCAAGCCTGGTTGCGGGGCCAGGGTGTGGGGCTCGTCGGACTCGCGCAGCACGGTGACGAGGCGGCGCATCTCGCCCAGGGCGTCGGTGCCGGTGCTGCGGATAGTGGCGAGCGCGGTCCGGACAGCGGGCGGGTCGTCCTCGACGATGAGCGCGGCCGCCCCGGCCTGCACGACGATCATGCTCACCGAGTGCGCCACAATGTCGTGCAGCTCGCGAGCGATCCGGGCCCGTTCCGCGAGGACAGCGGCCATCGCCTGCTCGGCGACGGCGACCTCGGCGTCAACGGCGCGCTGCAGCGCCGCCTCCCACCGTCGTGCGTACCGCCGCAACCCGAAACCGGCCAGCCACGCCAGGATCGACACACCCCAGTGGAAGACGATCTGGTTACTGCCCTGCAGCGGGGGCACGGCAAGGTCGATGAACACCAGCGCCGCGGCCACGAAGGCAGCCCCGACCAGCGGTTGACGGCCCCGGCCCCACCGGGCGACGGAATAGGTCGCGACAACGAGCGGGAGGAACTGACCGTAGAACAGGACATATAACGAGAACAGTGTGTAGAGCACCGGGAAAATCACTGTGAGCACGATGACCACCGCGAGGGGTCGGTCACGGCGCAGTATCAGGGGCACCGTCGCCACGACCACGGCCACCGTGGTCGCCACCGGGGAACCATTGCCGTCCCGTGAGATCAGCGGCACCCAGATCTCCGCGATCCCGCCCAGCAGCAGCACCAGAGCCACCACGCCATCGAAGATGCGGCTCGCGCGTGCCCCCAGCAACCGCACCGAGGGAACACGCACATCAGCCACCCAATGAGCCTAAGTCCACGACCCGGCGAACGAGTCCGCCTGAAGTGGATTCCGGTGTCAACTTTCGGCTCCCCTATCGGCGACTACAGAATGATGACCGCGACGTCGCCCCTGGGTTGTGCTGAAACCCTGCACCTATCCCCGGGTGCCCCCATCCCGCACAGGAGACGTCATGTCTGATCCTGCCACCGCCCGCCGCACCGCCGCCGCCCTCGGACTGGTCGGGTTCGCCGTCCTCACCACGGTGTCGGTCTACCTCGACCCGGCCCCGCCCCAAGCAACCACAGCCCTGCTGCAGCACCTCGCCCAGGTCGGGCCCCGCGGCGAGCTCGCCATCGCCCTGTTCACTCTGGCCCAGTTGCCGTTCCTCGCGGCGGTGCTCGGGATCGGCCACCTGCTGCGCCGCGGCACGCCCCGCCTGGCCACCGTCGGCGCCGCGTTCGGGGTCGTCGGCGCCTTCGGCCACGCCGTGTGGGGCGGCGCCTCGCTCAGCTTCGTGGCCATGGCCCACGACCAAACGCACCGCGACGCGTTCGTCGCTGTGGTGAACACCATCAAAAGCTCACCACCCACCCTGTTCAGCCTCGCCGGACTGATCGGCACCGTGGTCGGCATCCTGCTGCTGTCCATCGGACTGCTCCGCGCCCACGTCGGCCCACGCTGGGTCCCCCCCGTGCTGTGGGCGTTCCTACTCATCGAGTTCCTCGGCGCCGCCATCACCGGTTACGCCTCCCTCGTCTCCACCGTCCTGGGCGCGGTCGCGTTCCTCACCCTCGCCCGCGTCGCCATCCATAGTCCCCGCGCGCTGTGGACCAACGGGCACGACGCGACCACACACCCCGCTGACGCCCCCGCCACCGCCTGACCGACACACCGACGTCGCCGTGGTAGAGTTACTACGTAGTCGGCGTGGTGGAGGCCGGCAGCGCTGCGCCCCGGCCGCCGTGGGCAGCCACGGACAGCGGCTGCCACTGGTTCCAGGTCGCGAGTCGGGACTCGTAGTCGGCGGTGGCGATGGCCAGCGGCGCCTGGCCGAAGAAGACCCGCAACGGCGGGTTGTCCGAGTCCACCAGGGTGAGAACGGCGTCCCTGGTCGCCACCGGGTCACCGGGGGTGCCTCTCCGGCTGGGCCGGTTGGCGGCCTGCTCACGGACCTCGTCGTAGGCGGGCAGCGCCGTGGCGTGCCTGGCCGAGCTGCCGCCCCAGTCGGTGGAGTAACCGCCGGGCTCGATGAGGGTGACGTTAATGCCGAAGCCGGCAACCTCCTGGGCGAGGGACTGGCTCAGACCTTCCAGAGCCCACTTCGACGCATGGTAGATGCCGACGGTGGGGAACGCAGAGACCCCGCCGATGGAGGAGACCTGCAGGAAATGACCGCTGCCCTGGGCGCGCAGGAATGGCAGCGCCGCCTGGGTGACCCACAGCGCCCCGAACAGGTTGGTCTCGATTTGCTCGCGGGACTCCGCCTCGCTGAGCTCCTCGACCATGCCGAACTGGCCGTAGCCGGCGTTGTTCACCACGACGTCGAGCCGGCCGAAGTGCTCGTGCGCCCGGGCAACGGCTGCGAAGACCGCCCCCCGATCGGTGACGTCCAAAGAGATCGGCAGCACCGCGTCGCCATGCGCAGCAACGAGGGCGTCCAGGCTCCTGGTGTCGCGGGCGGTGGCAACTACGGAGTCACCACGCTCCAGGGCGGCCAGTGCCCACTCCCGGCCAAAGCCGCGGGACGTGCCGGTGATGAACCAGATCTTCGCGCTCATGTGGTCTCTCCTGATGTGGTGTGGGTTCGGGTTGAGCGCGGGTCAGTCAGCGCTGACCTGGTGGTGGAAGCGGTTTCGCTTGGTGTGCAGGTCCCACAGGTGCCCGGCCAGCACGTCGGGGTCCTTCTCGGCGTCCCCGGGGATGATCCGGCCGCCGATGATGAGCTGGGACACCTGGATGCCCTCCTCACCGAGGACCTCGTTGAGCAGGCACGCGTAGGCAGCTTGGCCAGCGAACGCCACGGACGTGCCCGTGACGTTGCGGCCCGGCGTGACGGCCGACCCGCCGTTGACGAACAAGATAGTGCCGCGGTTCTCACCCAGGAAACGCATGCCCGGCAACACCTGGTGCACCGCGGCGACGGGCCCGTAGATGGAGAACTCGATGGGTCCGACGAGGTCAGCGGGGGTGGTCTCCAACACCGGCCGCATGAAGTCCTTCTGCGGCAGCGGGCTGTACTGCAGCACCTCGATCGGGCCGAGGGTCTCGCTCACCTGCTCCAGGGCCTTAGCGATGGACGACGGGTCGCGCACGTCAGCGGTGAAGCCCTGCGCCTGTATGCCGTCGTTGGCCAGTTCCCCGGCCAACGCGTCCAGGTGCCCCTGATGGCGGGAGATGAGGCCGACGGTGAAGCCCTCCGCGCCGAAACGCCGCGCCACTGCTGCCCCGAGTCCTGCTCCTGCTCCGATGATGGCGATAGAGGTCATGCTGGGTTTCAAGGCGCGACGACGCCGAAGTGTTCCCCCGGCTCATCGCAGGGCTGCAACGCAGGTCGCCAGGGTGCACCGCGCCTCCTGGCAATCGTCCTAAGACGATCTTTTTACGCACATCCGTGGCCCGACTTCCAACCGGCCACCAGCGGACCTCCCCATGGCCATCAGTGGGGACCTTTGCATGGCCACGGATAGTCGCGACACGTCGCGGTGATGCGGGCGTCAGCTGCCAGCCA
>JAABVA010005738.1_pt1 | contig 11167 bp, 20 predicted proteins | sample 5560331 | NCBI WGS metagenome assembly JAABVA01 (sample SAMN12812661, study PRJNA571458) | rock metagenome | isolation source: Antarctica rocks | place: Antarctica: Victoria Land, Mt New Zealand sud | collected 2016-01-07
ACAAGCCTGTCTGGAGAGACACGACTTGCACCGCACGCATCTTGAAAGTAAATGCGTAAGACTATAACTATTATCTATATGTAGGTGTTTCAAGTGGCAAGCGAGTGGTACATGTCTGCTGACACAGCCGTCACCAGGCCCACCTGAAGCTTGAAGTATGCGGCGTACACTCCTGCACCATCTGACCAGCTTACAGTGCCAAGTTCTGCACCTGACCGCACCCTGGTACCTGATTGAGCATCTATCTGATCAGCATGTGGTTGCAGATGCAAGATGAGCTGCTGCAGCTGGCTTTCCAGCTGCTGCTGTTGCTGGCTTGGTGCAATGCCCTCCTGAGTGTGGCTGGCAAAGAAGAGCTGTGGTGCCAGGTGAAAGCACAGCAGCCGGTGTGCATCTGCCCACAGCCCAGCCTCAAGCAGGTGCTGCAGCTCACCTACACAAGATAGTCAGGAGCATAAGCAACAGCAGAACCACTTGGCTTGTGTCCAGCTGGGCAGGCGTTGCAAGTCAGCTGGCTCAGCAAATACCGCAAGCTGGCGCAAACACAATGTTCATTCAATCATACTGGGTGCTGCACAGGGAAGAACAGCTTCACACTCAAGTAGAAGTTGACTACGCAGGGTTCAATCTTGGTTGCTGAAGGTGAAACTACTGAAGATAAGGATTTTACAAATTGGTGAGTATGCATTGGGAGTAAGTGTCTTGGGCACACAGCAAACTCACCAGAACTGTCCTGGCAGTAGCGCGCCCACTGAGCCAGAGACTGGTCCAGCCATAAAGGCGGCAAATGCAGCTTGTGCAGCAGAAAATCCCTCTTGGCTGCATCTGTTGCCCAGTCTGGTGCATGCCTCATCAGCAGCTCCTTCACTAGGGCTTCTCTGAGGTGGGCCCAGTCCCGAGAGGGGTTGTCTGGCAGATGCAGGGCTACATATACTGCCCAGTGGGACATCTGACCTAGAGCCTCAAGCTGGGAGATCAGGCTCATGTGTAGCTGGAAGACCTGCAAGTTGACGCAGGCTCATGCCAGGGTACTGTTGCGCTGCTGCTGTAAGATGTGCATTTGGGTTATGCATGCAGCAGGCAGACCAGCAGGACACATGGGCAGTCCCACTGAATTACGTTACATCAATTTAGTGGTGATGCACAGAACTGAGGATTGCGTCTTATGCACCCTTGAAGCAATAATGGCTTGTGTCAAGATCAGCTGTGCAGTAGGAAGCAGAAGAGGACTGACCTGTGGGGGTGAGCAGCCACTGTCATCCTGTACTGAGAGGGCATCAACTGCCTGCAATATGCTGAACAGCTGCCAGGTAAAGGAGTAATCCAGCGGATCTGGTGTGACACCTGCAGACATGATAGGCCAAACTGGCACACATAAACAATTAAATAAACCAATACCTTTTCTTTGTCCTGAGGACTCAGGTAGGTATCAAGGTATGCCACACATGATGCGTACAAAATGAGGAGCAAGACCCACAAATGGCTGATTTGCTGTCCTATGAGCAGATTGCAGAAAATTGTGTTGATAGCAGGTACTAAAAATGGCAGAGCGTACCAGCAGGGCGCAGCAGTTCTGCCAGGCCTCTCTCAGGCTCACTCTCAGGCAGGTCTCCTGCAGCCAGCCTGAGCAGCTGAAAGTCCACTGCATTGGCAAAGGAGCTGCTCTTTGGAGGGCGAACGCCCTGAGCCTCCTGGTACAAAGGCTTTGGTTGTGGCACACCTTCCCGGTCATTGCTGACAGAAGCAGAGTAGCTGTTCAGCACCTCAGCTGTGGAAGCTGTTGTCCTCTGATTGTACCTGTGGGGAGGATCAGATGGGTGTGAGCAAGCAGAGCGTGCAAGCAGCTGTGTTCAGCATTGGGCAAATGGTGTTGATGACCCCGTTCTGTAAGCTTGATGACTCGAGGCACAGTGATGTGCGGTTGTGACCTGGTGTAACATCCGAGACGCAAAAGGTACACCTGTGCAACGAGGATAGCGGTGACTCCAGTTTGAGGCACTGGCATGAAAGGCAAAGATGCTAGCAGTCATCTAGGCTGACACGTAACATAATTATCCGCCCTGACCAGTGAGGTTCTTGCACTAGATAAGGCAGGCTCACCAGAAATGCAAGCCTAAGGCTCGCCTCCAGTCAAGATTGAGATGGGGTATGACCTCCTGAACCTGTCCAGCCAACAGCTGATAGATACAGAGGCGGTCTGGCTCAATGTGGTCTATATATGACTCGTCTTCTCTGCTCGCATGTTGCCACGTCTCAAGTTGTTGCTGAACAAGCTGACGCCCACACGTACTGACTCCAGCCTGTATGTGCCACAGATGTCAACCAGGCTGTGCTGAACAAGTAATGCTATCAATGTCAGGGCACAACACAGCCGCATCCATGACCACTCCCTTGTCTTGGTTAGCCACCATAGCTTGAGCTGCAGTTAGTGACAATGCATGGCAGAAAACGACCCAAAAGGAACAGCTCATGCATTTTGCTTTGCTATCCAGCTTGCTGATTGCTGGGGGCAAATGGCTGTGACTGATGTCTGAATGAGACGCAAAGCATCCTGACCTGAGAGATGAGAGTGGCAAGGCGCACGTCTCCCATGGAAGCTGCCATGATTGTGGCTGCTGCCGTCTGGTGCCCAGACAGGAGCTGAGCAACTTGGCCAAGACCTGTTGGGCGGTTCTGATGCATAGCGCGCTCCATGCCAAAGGCTGCTGCTCTCTGCAAGCAACACCATGCATACTGAGCAGCATGAAGCTCCCAGTGTTGAAGCACTTGGAGCGTATAGCAGCAAAGAAATGACGAATGTATGAAAAGCAAGCCACTTGCTGTGTGCTGTGTGCCTGACAGCCATCACCTCTGTAAGCAGTTTGACAATGTTGTGGCAGATCAAAACAGCTGCTGAGGAGCGAGGCCAGAAGATGCAAGCCTTCCCGGCACAATCACAGCATGACACAGCACAGAACCAAAAAGCCAGCTGCTTGCCTGAAGCCAGGAGCTCAGACATTCTCTGCGCAGCATCTCAGGCAAGCTGGGCTTGTCTGGGAGGCTGACTTCAGGTTCATCCTCAATGGCAGTGTACAGCACAAATAACAGGGTCCATGTGTGGATCTGCTGCTGCATCACTGACTGCTGCACCTCATTAGCCTGTACAATACACCAGATCTTCCCTGTCATCTGTTGCTGACTCTGAATAAGTGACAAGCTCAAAGCCTTTGAGACACAATCTTCAAGCAGTTAGGCAAGCAAGCAAAGCAAGCAAGCAAGCATTGGTATGGTTCATGGACCAAAACATTTGGGCAGCCAGAGCATCATAACTTTGTGAACTGTGCTGCGCAACACGTCATAGTCCTCCTACTTTGTCCAGCATAGACTTGTTCAAAGCAGCCAGCTTTTTATTCAGCACTTCCAGCTCTGACTCTCTTTTGCATCTCAATCGCCACCTAGGAACCTGCCCATCATCCTCATGTCTGCCGGAAACTGTAGCAAACAACATGTGAGGAATGTCAATCTTTGAGTAATTTGGGCTGAACGAGTACATCGAGCCTGAGTACAGCCAAAACACAGCAGTGGCACAATCAACAGAAGTAGCTCATGACGTCAGTCAGGCCTTCACATGTTGTTCTGCTGCCACTACTGACAAGAATTTCCTGTACACTACCTGAAGGGACCTCTTCATCCACCATTGCATCTGGCTCAGACGCCGCACCTGCGCTAGCTGTTGTGCCTGCAAGCCAGATCCTACTGAACAAATGCAAATGATGGCAAGGCTCAATGCAACTTCAAGCATGCTTTGCTCTCAAAGGTACATTTCCATGTTCTTTACCTACCTTGCAGCTGTTCACATCTGCGGCACATGTCGACTTCCACTTTGAGATAGCACAAGGACGCAGTGCAAGGCGATGTGTGCATGTCAGCAAGCACACAGGGCCTATAGTAAGGTCTATAAACGGTACCTGCTGCATCTGGTGTGCTGTTGTCCAAATGCAACTGCAGAGATCGCTCAACATTGTTGCGCTGCATGTCTTCCTGTTGCTTCAGCTGCCGTCTCTGGTCCTTTCGAGACGCTTTCCTGTTGGCCTTTGGGAAGACTGGGGTGGGAAGATGAGCAATACGCTTGAAGATCACACTCAACTGTGAGGGACCGGTGCCTGCAGCTGACAAGGCTGACGAGTGACGATGTGCACCCAGGTGATCTGGACAGATTTGACTGGCCAGCCTGATGGCCGACTATCGATGCAAAGGGCTTGCAGAGCTTGTCACTTTTCCTCGTTTCTCGTAAAATGCATGAGCAGGACGAGCGGGAAGTGCATGTCTAATCATGCCACTTCGATGGATCAAAGAAAACCTCCCTACCTGTTGCAGTAGCAAGCGGCTAATGCTGATGGGTGATGATGTTTGACGCAGTACATTGCAGTGTGAGTGAAAGTGGTAAGCGCTGGCAAGGCTTGAATGTCTAGCACAGCTAATGTCTTTACCCGGTATGACCAGGGTGCCGTTGGGGGCCCAGCCAACCCTGCAGGCCTGGCCAAGCATCAAACCAGCATCCACCAAACATCCAGAGGTAGCAGCACCACCATACGCTGCTGTGTCCATAGCAGACTGGCTGGCAGAGGGACTAGGCTGTGGCGCTGCCAGAGCAAGAGCATCAGAGGGAGGAGAAAATGGCTCTCCTGCACATGCAAATTGCTTCCAAAGACCCAATTGACTTTGCTGTCTCGGACATTGCACGAGGGCAGCCTGGTTGTTCTTGTCTTGATCTTCGACCTACATGATAGGGCTCACTGCGCAGTCAAATGCCCTATACATGCAGCTCAAACACCACAATAGCAGCAAGTGGGCTGCCCTTGTGCATACAACTTGTTACATGGCAAATCAAATGGACAAGGGCCTTGCATGCTTGTGCTCACAGATAGTGGTGAAATTGGCTTTGTGCAGTTGCAGCTTGATGCAGTGCTGTTACCTTGCAAAATGGAAGATGGAGGCTGCAAGGCAGGCTGAGGTCGCTTCCAAACATTTGGCACCTGGCCCTCAGCACAGGTGGCTGGCCTAATGAAGGGCGCTGCATGGGACATAATCAACCATGTTGCATTGAACAGATAGACAAGCAATCTTACAAAACGCTACTGTGGGGCAAGTGCAGAGAGCATTGGCAACCTAGGACCGCACAGAAACTAATGACAATCAAAGCTCACTATATTCAGCATGTTATGCCAACACGGGGTTGATATTAAATGCACGTGGATGCTCAGACTAGACCCTGCAAGACACATCACAAGCAAGGCAGATCACAGTTTGCATCAGGCGCAAGAGTGCATCATGCATCACAGTGACAGCACGGCAAAACAATTGTAGCTGCTGATAAGTTTGCTTTTGCAGCTACCTGGATCAACCGACTTTGACCTGCGCTTGCCCTTGCCAGCTGCTTGATCTTCTGGAGCAGCGAACAGTGCCTGCTGCATGTTCAGCAGCTCTTGTGGATCCTGCTGATAGCCAGAAGACAATGCAAGTGCTAGCTCAGGGCTACGACGAGGTGGTGCTGGACTGGGGCCTGCACCCAGAACCTGTCATGTTGCTACACTGCACCACAGCTTACTGGAAAGCACCAGTCACACGACCGCTTGTGCCCGAGTGCGAGCTTGCAGGCTCGCAGCTTGCTAGTGAAAGCTGTGTTGCCAAGGTAAAAAAGAAGGCTATCAGCACGACACAGTGGGAAGAATGATGTTGTCGACATTCCGCGAGCAGAGCACCAAAGGCAACCTGTTCATCTCAACCCTCAACCCACAGGCAGACACTCCTTGTGGCGAGTCTGTATTGTAATATGTGTGGTGCTGAACCAGGCACTGCATAGTTTGCATGCTGGACAAGTTGCCTGTGCAGCAAATCCCTCTAGCTCTACCACAAATGCACACGCACACCAGCGGAGAATGAGTAGTGCATGGAAAGCATGGTTACAAAGCAGGGGGAAAAATGTTTAGATGAGCGCTATGATACAACAGTCAAAAGCACCAATTGCACTGAACAACACCAGCGCACTACATTGTACACATGGTGGCTAACAGGTTGATTGCTTGCAAATATGTGGCCAGTATGATATGTCTGTATCCCTGCAAGTTGCTGGCCCACATCCAGAGCCACCCTGCTTCCTCTCAAATCTTGATTACTGATTCAATTGCCTTGACTGCAAGGACATGTGCATTCCTCCCACATGCAACATGCACTTCAGATGATGAGCCAGGAGCCAAGCAACCCACTTGGCATCTCATCATCCTCTGACATCATCTCCCCACTTGTCGCATGATTCACAGGCTGTGAAGATGTCTCGGGTTCCTCATCAGCCTCATCGTCCAGGTTAACACCGCCTGCAACAGCGTGCACACGCGGCCTGACAAAAGCATCTCCCAAGCATGGACATGTCAACACTTACAGTGATGAAACCATGCAGCTTGTTTGCATATGTTGGCACTGCCACACACCAGCTGAATGCTGTCATCATCACTGTTGGACAATCTCAGCTGCTTCATGCACCCTAAAGTTGACGGAGCAAGCATCAATCCAAACGGGCAACCACAACCTCAGTAGACAACAGGCTTGAGAAACCAGTGTACAGCAAGCTTGCAAAAGAACACACAGACCAACCTGTCTGGTCACTGCCAAGATCATCATCCATATCCTCATCCTCATCAAACAGACCATAGCCCTGTTTGGGTGGGGCGCCCTTTGCAGCATTGCCGTTCACATCCTTTGATGGCTGAGGTGGCGTGCTCTCCTGCATGGCCTCCAGCTCATCATCTTCGTCATCTGACTCAAATAAGCCATACCTGTAACGCCACATGCCACTGTGAGGATCTGCTGCGGACAAAGTGTTAGGCTTTGCAGCCTGAGAGATGAATGCATGGAATGATGAATCATGCTCTGTTGGTGATCCGCAGCGCATGCAGTGCGCAGCTTTTCATTTACAAGACAATCACAGTGAGCAAAGATGATTGCACTGTATATGCGGCAGGCAGGCACAACTGCTTGCGTTCACAAAATGTACAAGAAGCCTAGAGCAACAAACAAAACAAGCAGCACGTACAAAGCTTACAACTCAGCAGCTAAGCTACGAAATTCTCAGTTAGTACATGGTAGATGCAGCAGACATGAACTGCAACAAGACCATTTGAGCTGCACCTGCTGAAGTGCTCAACCCTGAACCTCCAGATGCCCTTCTCTGCATCATAGTCAACAAACTCTGTGCTCTGCTTGGAGGCAGTTGCCTTGAGTTTGTTGACAAACTTGCACAGGACATCCCCCTCCTTGATGGTCTCGCCCTTTGCATCCCTCCTGAAGATTTTGTAGAGGCTGATCTCTGCAGGCTTGTTCAAACCCTCTCCCATATCTGGTTTTGAACAAGGTCCTTCGGCTGGATACACCTGAACAAGAGCCCGCAATATAATCATTACATTGTCACTCCACATGCCATGGCACAAGCTAATGCTGTGCGACCATGTCATGCAGCTGGCAACAACATCATGGTAAAAGCAGACAGAGATGATAGCAACATAACTGTATTTCAGAATCGGTAGACAGCACTTGACCTGGGGTGGAATGTATGCGCTCATGACGTTCCACAGAGCACGCCGAGTGTATACTTACAGCAACATTGCTATTGCCTATCTGGACCACATCTTTGAGTGGCAAGGACCGGACATCAACAGGCTCGAGCCATCTGACAGATCCCCAGGCCTTGTGTGTGACGCTGAAATTGGCAACACGCTTGAGCTCTGATGAGCCACCAGTCCGGACCAGCATGGCCAGTTGTGACTCGCTTGGCGAAATGACAAAATTAGTGCCGTCCAGTCTGGGAAGCAGCTGCTTGATCTGCAGGCAGCAGGATGTTGGCACAGCAGGCTATATAGACGGCAAACCGACTGACATAGGTGGACACACACACAGACAGCATAGCCAGGCTTGTGCAGCACGCCAGGTGACTGTTCCTGTCTTGCTCAGGCAGGACATCCATGTGTCAAAGCAGCCAGGATCAGCTGAAACATTGTCTGTAGCGACCACAAATGCATGCATCATTGCCAACCTGAGCATCACTGGGCTGCTCATCATCATCATCATCATCTGTTTCTTCCTCCTCCTGCATTCTCTCTCCCCCTGGGCCTTGGGGTGTCCCTTGGCCCTGCTGTTCATACTCCTTGCGAGAGTCTTTGCCAGGCTGCTTGCTGGAGCTGGGACCCGCAGTCTGCTCAGGGGGTGCCTTCCCACCAGTTGCACTGGTAGGGCTGGTTGTTGTGGAAGAACTGGCCTCAGTCGAGGGCAGCTGGTTACGTACAAAGAGGTGGCGGGGGTTGCTGCGTGGGGTGAGGACCAGTGCTGTGGCCGGGGCTGCCTGATCTTTGGAAGATATGAGAACATCACCTTGGGCTGGAGTTGCTGACCTGTGCAGCAAGAAGAGGAGCACTCAGCGGCAACATAGAGCTGAGGAGCTACATCATCTGGTGTGACACGGTAAGTTGTCCAAAAGCTGTGCTAGTCATGAGCAGTCAAGCAAGAAGCCTTGGTCATGTGGACAAAAAGTGCAATGCACAAAATAGGAACATCACAGCGGCGGATGAGCTTCAGGGCAGAAACTGCTACACATGCTTTTCTTACCTGACCACTTGTGTGCCACTATTGTGCAGTGTGGCCAGCACAACAGGAAAGAATCATGCAGTTACAGTTCAGTCAGGAAGAGACAACCACGAGCATTCACTTGCAACAGTACCTGGAGCGTGAACGCGCAGGCGGTCTGCCCAAAGTGCTGCCAGGATTCACACGGTTGATTGGCCTTGGGGCCAGCAATGGAGAACTGCGAGACAATAGTGTGCCTGTGCCAGGTCTGGCAGCCAAGCCTGTGGCGTACTCTGGTATCTTGGGGGCATCAGGCATCTGTCCATAGGGGTTGTAATTGGCGTCTGCACACCACACACCAGTGTCAATCAATGTCCGCAGCTAACGATACAAGATCACAACGTGATCAGTGCAGCTGAGCATAGTGTGAAAGTGTATTTCACACTATGAACAGGAAGGGTCAGAGGTACCTGCAATGGCCAGCTGTTGCTGTGGCTGTGCCTGCTGTTGCGACGATTGCTGCTGCTGCGCTGACTGGCCAAAGCCTGTTGTACCAAAGCCTCCTTGGGCTGGCTGGGAAAATATACTTCCAAAGGCAGGGCTTGATTGTGGGGCTCCAAATATGCCTCCTGCTGCCTGGCTCTGCCCAAAAGCGGGCGTGCTAGAAGCACCAAAGCCCCCCGCAGTGCTTGACTGACCAAAAGTGTTGAACCCGAACCCACCAGGCTTCTGCTGCTGCTGTTGCTGCTGCTGGTTGTTGTTGAACAGCCCTCCGCCAAAGTTAGGTGCAGCTGAGGCGCCAAAGCCTGTTGCTGGTGAAGATGCCCCGAAGGCTGAGGACTGCTGAGGGGTACCAAAGCCACCTCCAGTGTTGAAAGAGAAGGCAGGCGAGCTCTGTTGCTGCCCAAAGGCAGGGGCGGAAGCAGCTCCAAAGGCAGGAGTCCCACTGCTCTGACCAAAGCTCCCGAAGCCAGCGTTGCCAAAACCAGGTGCGCTTTGAGGGGTGCCAAAGCCAGGAGAGCTCTGAGGTGTGCCAAAGCCAGTAAAGCTGCCGCTTGCTGCTCCAAAGGCGGGAGTAGCCTGCTGACCGCCAAATGGATTGGATGTCGAGGCACCAAAAGCTGCTGAGCTCTGTGGTGTCCCAAAGCCACCACCACCAAAGGCAGGAGCAGATGTGCCAAAGGCTGGGGTTTGGCCAAATGCTGGCGCACTGCTTTGGCCAAAGGCAGGTGTTGAGCTTCCAAAGGCTGGTGTCCCACTGCCAAAGCCTGTTGAGCCGAAGGCAGGGGAGGAGGAAGCGCCAAAGGCAGGCATAGAGGTCTGGCCAAAGGCTGGTGTGCTGGCTGCCCCAAAGCCAGATGAAGGAGTGCCAAAAGGTTGTGAGGATTGTGCTCCAAATCCTCCAGAGGACTGACCAAAGCCTGTACTACTTGCTGGAGTTCCGCCTGTATTGCCTTTGCAGCCAGCCTGCAGAGAGACAGGGTGCAGGATGTTGACAGCGGCGTTGGCTTTGTTACAGGCCAAACCAGATGCTTGGCAGTGATGTCAAAGACAGCGTGACTGCAAGGCGTGACTAAATCAGCGTAGGGCATGATTTTAGGACATGTTAGATGCTGTTTGTGGTGGACCAATCCTTCTTTTTCACAAGAGTCTTGGTACGTTGACACGTTAGCACAACATACTGCCAAGGCGCACCTGGTAGTCTTCCCATCGAAGCTCCTCAAAAGACTTGCCAGTATACTCTGGCATAGCAGTGATGGAGAAATAGTTGCCATCAGATTTGCCTGATGTTGAGTCTGATGATGCGGTCTTCCTCCACGGCACAGCTCTTGTTCCGTTTGCTTGTTGCTGCTGCTGCTGTGTCATACCAAACCCTGTAGGAACACATGCGTTCTGTCAGTGTGAGCTTGCATCTGTACCAACCGGCAAGCCTGCAACATTTGCATCAGAGTCAGCAACAGTTGCACAGGTGGAAATGCTTACTATGCAGACATGGCGTCAAGTCTTGGAATGCCACATTGCCCACAGGTGAACTGCTGTCTTCATATTGCTGCATGAAGCCACAGGCTGTCCACAGTCATAAAGTCACCTGACTGGCCAAAAGGTTGCGTTGCAGCTCCAAAACCTCCTGGAGATTGACCAAAAGCAGGTGCTGAGGCTGCGCCAAAGGCTGGCGAGGACGGCGCACTGAATGCAGGCTTGGCACCAAAAGCACCTCCTCCACCACCAAACGCAGCACCCCCACCCCCAAAGCTGTTACCAAATGCAGGGGTGGATTGAGCACCAAATGCAGCAGAAGACTGTGCGCCAAAGGCGGCAGGTGTGGACTGGGCTCCGAAAGCGGGCTGCAAGCAAAACACAGCTGCAGGGATGAACCATGCTTGTGTTGTGCTGCAGGGTGTATGCAGCAGAATGCAAGCTTGTAGCTCAACTCACTGTAGACTGGCCAAATGAAGGACTAGCTCCAAACCCAAAAGACGTGGGAGCAGCCTGCAAGCCACAAATACAGGTTTGAGCTATGTGTACAGCCGTGTTCAAGTTGGCTGTCATGACCTGAGATCTGGTGCAGGACAAC
>JAABVA010005741.1_pt1 | contig 11161 bp, 8 predicted proteins | sample 5560331 | NCBI WGS metagenome assembly JAABVA01 (sample SAMN12812661, study PRJNA571458) | rock metagenome | isolation source: Antarctica rocks | place: Antarctica: Victoria Land, Mt New Zealand sud | collected 2016-01-07
TACACGCCGCGGTAGAGGTTGAACCCCATCAATTCGGCCGCCCCACGGGGTCGCAGTCCGTACGAGCTGCTGCGGCACATTGCCGATCTTCGTCACCCTGACTGACGGCGTCTGCGTGGACACACCGGCGCGAGTCGCTGCACGAAGCGTGTACTCCCTCGCCGATGACCGTGGGACGGCCCACCTATTGAGGTGGCCCGTTCCTTTGCTTTCGCTTGACTTCGCTCAGTCAAGAGTGAGGTGCGCGAGACTCACGCTCCGCACCTGGCGCGATGCCTAGACCGAAGGCCCGGCTACGTCGGCCCCGACGTTCTGCACCGCCGGTCCGCACCGCGTCGCCGAACGAAATGCACCGTCCGGCACGCCACCAAACCGTCGCCGTGTCGTTGCGCAGTTGGCCCTGGGTCGCCGTCGTCGCCGCGTTGTAAGCGGTCGTCTGGATGTTGGCGAGCCCGAACGCGTCACGCGTCGCGTTGATGTTGTTCTGGATGTAGGGCGCCTCGAGGGACTTCTCGCTCGGCTTGACCTTCAGCGACTGGATGAGGGCCGGGAAGATGCCGCCCACGACGATCGAGACCACGAGCAGCGAGACGACGCTGATGATCGGGATGCGCCAGGACCGGGTCCACAGGACCGACAGGAAGGCGATGGCGCAGAGGAACGAGGCCACCGCGAGGATGGTCTTGGTCGGCAGGACCACCGTGGCGTCGGTGTACTGGATGCCGGTGATGAGGTCGGTCTTCGTCGTGAGCGAGTAGCGGTCGAGCAGGTAGCTCACGCCGCGGATCACGATGAACGCGGCCAGCAGGATCGACAAGTGCAGCCGCGCCGCCGTCGTTATGAGGGGTCGGGGACGTGGCGGTGAGCGTGACGCCGGGTCTCGGCTAAGTGCCCTGCTCAGCCCTGCTGTTGCGTCCACGCTGGGGGTGGCGCACGGCATGCCATGCGCCTGAGGCGTCCCCCAGCGTAGCTCCGGACCGTGCCCAGGACGACAACGAGAGGCGCGAGCGACTGCGCAGACGTCAGCAACCGCTCACGTAACCCCAATGTCGCCCCTCCGGTGACGATGTCGGCGACGACGGCGACAACAAGCGCGAGCAAACATAGGGCCAGGGCCAGACCGAACCGCGGTCGCAGCACCAGCGGCGGGTTCGGCTCGTTCCGCGCGATCACCGCCGGCCACACGCTCAGTGAGGCGAAGGCGAGGTAGGTCGGGATCATGTGCCCCACCGAGCTGTGCCCGACCACAAGGTTCGGGATCCACGCCAGGAGCAGGGTCGACAGGCCACCGACGGCCAGCAACCCTCGCCCAGCGATATCGGCCGGGCGCACCCCGATCGCGGTGACCAAGTAGGAAACCCCGGTAATGACCAGAGCCAGTGTCATCACCCACCGGTTCGGCGCGGCGACAGCAGCGAGGTCGCTGATGCCCGAACCGATGTAGTCATATCCCGGGACCAGCGACCCGGCATACCACCAGCCGCCGATGAATGCGACGGGCGCAACGACCGCGGCGCCGACCCCCCACCACGGGATCCGAGGCATTCGAGGCAACGGGTCTGTCACTCGCAGACCTTAGGCATACGAGTCTGGGACCTCGCCCAGGTCGACGCGGGGGCCGTCGACCCGGCCTCGCCCGGCCTTCCCAGTTCGCCAGCAACTGCGGGAAGGGTTTGTCGAGGCTGGGGTTCGAGAGGTGGTTGAGGGTACAACTGAGGCGGCGCGCGCTGCAGCGTCGGTGGTGGGGTCGGGGACCGGATCGTTGGTGGGGGCGGTGGGGCGGTTTAGGGTGCGCTGAACGGGGTGGTCCGTGGGGCTGATCTTCGTGGGTCCGCGCCAGGTGCGACGGTGGCCGTGGCAGCCGTGGCGGCGGGTGTTCTTGGTCTGCTGGCTGGCCGTTGCGGGCGTTGGCCGGTGGTACCGCGCCCGTGGTGCGGCAGCTGCGCAGGACCCCGACACCGGCTACGCGGTCAGCGGTGGTGTCCCGCTGGGACCGGGTCGCCGAGCACCACAACAAGCCACCCCCGGCGCTGGAGCACTCCGACCGCTAAAAAGGCCACCACCGCCAACACCCCTGCCCGCAAGCGCACCGCTGACCGCCGCCGCGTCGTCGCCGGCCTCGTCGTCGAACAGCGCCTGAGCCTGGCTCACCACCGCCAGTCATGCCAGAACCGATGACCTGCTTGAGGCGAGGGCGGGACTGGTTCCTGCCCGGCCGGCCTTATGGGTGAAGCCGCAGGCAGCGAGACGAAGCGGGCGGCCGGCGCGAGTGGGTGTGGGTTGGGCCGGGCGGGACACGGCCGCCTTTGTGGGCCGTTGTCATCGGCAGCCCAGGCGCGGTTCAGGTCCGGGCTAGGAACGCGTGACAGCGTCGGTAACGTGGCTGGGGTACGCGCCGAAGCGTGCGGTTGACAGATCGGGCTCATCAGGTGAGTGAACGGGACTGGTTCGGAGAGGGCGCCGAGCAGGGCGCCGGGGGCCAGGGCGGTGGCGAGCGTCCCGCGACCCGGGAGCGCCGCCGCAGCCCCCTCATCACGACGCTGCTCGTGCTGGTCGTGGCGGGCGTCGCGGTGTCGTTGCTGGCGCAGTTCTGGACCGAGGTGCTCTGGTTCGACTCGGTGTCGTTCCGCTCGGTGTTCCTCACCGAGCTGGGGGCCAAGGTGCTCCTCGGCGTCATCGGTGGTCTGCTGACGGCCGGCGTCGTCGGCTCGAGCCTCGTCATCGCCTACCGCACGCGCCCGATTTACGCGCCGACGTCGACCGACCAGGACGCGCTCGAGCGCTACCGGGCCGCCGTCGAGCCGCTGCGGCGGCTGGCCATGGTCGGCATCCCCGTCGTCATCGGGCTGCTGTCCGGTCTCGGGGCCGCCGGGCAGTGGAAGACCTACCTGCTGTGGCGCAACGCCCAGCCGTTCGGCAAGACCGACCCGCAGTTCGGCATGGACGTGGGGTTCTTCGTCTTCACCCTGCCCTGGCTCGAGTTCCTCGTCGCCTTTCTCAGCATGACCCTCATCATCGGCGTGGTCGTCGCCGCCTTCACGCACTACATCTTCGGCGGTCTGCAGTTCCAGGCCCGGTCGCGGCGCACCACCTCGGCCGCGCGGCTGCACTTGTCGATCCTGCTGGCCGCGTTCATCGTCATCCGCGGCGCCAGCTACCTGCTCGACCGCTACTCGCTCACGACGAAGACCGACCTCATCACCGGCATCCAGTACACCGATGCCACTGTGGTCCTGCCGACCAAGACCATCCTCGCGGTGGCCTCGTTCCTGTGCGCCATCGCCTTCCTGTCGGTCCTGTGGACCCGGTCCTGGCGCATTCCGATCATCAGCGTCGTCTCGCTGCTCGTGGTCTCGATCGTCGTGGGCGGCATCTTCCCGGCCCTCATCCAGTCGCTGAAGGTCAAGCCGAGCGAGAAGTCCCTCGAGGCGCCCTACATCCAGAACAACATCAACGCGACGCGCGACGCGTTCGGGCTCGCCAACATCCAGACGACCGCTTACAACGCGGCGACGACGGCGACCCAGGGCCAGCTGCGCAACGACACGGCTACGGTGCCCGGCATCCGCATCCTCGACCCCAACGTCGTCTCCGCCACCTACAAGCAGCTCCAGGCGGGCAAGAGCTACTACCAGTTCCCCGACACCCTCGACGTCGACCGCTACGTCGTCAACGGCCAGCTGAGCGACACCGTCATCGCGGTGCGCGAGCTCGACCTCGACGGCGTCCCCGACGGCCAGCGCAACTGGCTCAACGACCACACCGTCTACACCCACGGCTACGGCGTCGTCGCCGCCTACGGCAACCGCAAGGACGCGGACGGCAAGCCGGTCTTTTTCGAGCAGAACATCCCCTCCACCGGCACGCTCGGTGACTTCGAGCCGCGGATCTACTTCGGGGAGCAGTCACCCGCCTACTCCATCGTGGGCGCCTCGTCCGGGTCGTCGCCGCGCGAGTTCGACTTCCCGACGGCTCGGCCGCCGGTCAGGCCAACACGACGTACGCCGGGACCGGTGGCGTCGAGATCGGCTCACTGCCACGCAAGCTCGCCTACGCCATCAAGTACCGCGAGGCGAACTTCCTGCTCTCGGACGCGGTCAACGCGGACTCCCGGCTGCTCGACCACCGTCAGCCCCGCGAGCGCGTCCAGCGCGTCGCGCCTTGGCTGACCCTCGACGGCAACGCCTACCCCGCCGTGGTCGACGGCCGGGTGCTGTGGATCATCGACGGCTACACGACGACGGCCGACTACCCCAACTCTAGATTGCTGTCCCTGGAGACCGCGACGTCCGACTCGATCACCAGGACGAGCACCCACGAGCAGTCGATCAACGCCGGTCAGGTCAACTACATGCGCAACTCGGTCAAGGCGACCGTCGACGCCTTCGACGGCAGCGTGCACCTGTATGCGTGGGACGAGTCCGACCCGCTGCTCAAGGCCTACTCCGCGGCCTTCCCGGGCACGGTGCAGCCGCTGTCCGCCATCAGCGCCTCGCTCATGTCCCACCTGCGCTACCCGGAGGACCTGTTCAAGGTGCAGCGCGAGATCCTCGCGCAGTACCACGTCACCGACCCCGGGACCTTCTACGGCAGCAACGACCTCTGGAAGGTGCCGGCCGACCCGACCAAGGACCAGCGCAACGTCGACCAGCCGCCGTACTACCTGTCCATCGCCATGCCCGGACAGACAGACCCCCAGTTCTCGCTCACCACGACGTTCATGCCGTTCGGCACGAGAGAGGTGCTCTCGGGGTTCCTCGCCGTCGACTCCAACGCCGGCACGACCGCGGGCCAGCGAAGACCCGACTACGGCCAGCTCCGGCTGCTCGAGCTGCCCAAGGACAGCAACGTGCGCGGCCCTGGACAGGTGCAGAACGACATCTCGAGCTCGAGCGTGGTCTCGACCGAGGGGGGGTTCGGGCTGTCGCAGTTCCTCAACATCCAACGACAGCAAGGCTCCACGGTCGTCCTTGGCAACCTGCTCACGCTGCCCGTCGGCGGTGGCCTGCTCTATGTCGAGCCCATCTACGTCCAGGCCAAGACCGACTCCGCCTATCCGCTCAACCGCGCCGTCATCGTCGCGTTCGGCGACAAGCTCGCATGGTCCTCGACCCTGAACGGCGCCCTCGACCAACTCTTCGGCGGCAGCTCCGGGGCCCAGTCCGGTGACACGACCGGGCCCAGCCCCAGCACGGGCACGACGACGCCTCCGACCGCGGGAACGGGGGGCACCAATGGCACGGGGGGGACTGGCGCGCCGACGAACAACCCCGCTCTGGCCAAGGCCCTCGCCGACGCCCAGCAGGCGGTCAACGACGCCGACGCCGCGCTCAAGGCCGGGGACTTCGCCAAGTACGGCGACGCGCAGACCCGGCTCAAGGCCGCCATCGCCGCCGCCGCAGCGGCTACCGCAGCGGCACCGTCCGCGTCACCGAGTAGCCCGGCCACACTGGCTCCCAGCGCCACACTTACACCGACGCCGGGCGGGTAACTCCACTCAAACGCACCGACAGGTGGCTATGTCTCCCGGTCGTAACGCGCGATGCCCCTGGGAGGGCTCGGACTCCCTGAGGGTCTGACCGGCGTCTGGACAGCCTCGTCAAGGATTCCAAGGCGGGGCATAGTCGCCGCCCTTGCGGTGGAAGGCTTCGAGTCCGGCCACCGCCTCCAGCCAACCTGCTGCGTTGGGCGCCCAGGGAGGGAAACGATGGAATGTCGGTAGCCGCCTCATGGGCGCACTCACGCTCCCGGGATGGTTCGGTCGCGCGAGCTCGGATGCGGTGGGCAGGGCAAGCACGCCGAGCATCTCCACCGGGGCCGACGAGGGCCTTCGGGCCCGGCGCCTGGTTACCCGGGCCTAGAAATTGACGGACCGAGCATGGACATCCGCCGTGTCGTCGCTGCTGTGCGTCACGAAGGTGAGCAGCAGTTCCCCGGCCTACGCCGCACCGTCGACCGCCACTGCCACCTCGGATTGCTCCACCCAACGGGACGACGCCGACGGCCCATCCTGGCCGGGCACCGGCTCCCGGGGGCGTCGTGCCACACGATTAACAGGTCGCCGATCCACCACCCGGGACCCAGAATGGCTCGACGGACAGCCCACACCCGGGACCTCGCTGACGATCACGGGGCCGTAGACGCCGATGCCGACCCCAGCACCCACCTGAACGTCCCCGATCGTCACGGCCACCTGCAGGTGTCCCACGCGAGGTCAAGCGGCCCATCCACCAGCGTTACAGGCACCAAGCCCGGTAGAGGCTCAGCCCACCGGACGACTCCGAGCCCACCGACCACCTACAAGTCGGGGCTCAGGTTGCATCGGGGTCCCACGGGGTCGGCCTGCTGGGGTCGTGACTGGCTGCTGAGCCGGCCGCAAGCCCGGTTTGCGGTTTGCCGGGCGGATCAGCCGGCGTGGCGTCGTCCATCAGCGCCTCCCGCACTATCCGTCGCGGGTCGTACTGGCGAGGATCGAACTGTTTCCAGTCCACATCGTCGAAGTCGGGGCCCATTTGCTCCCTTAGCTGCTCCTGGGCGTTCTGAGCCATCACCTTCGCCTGGCGAACGAACCGGGCAAGTTTGGCGGCATATCCCGGCAGTCGCTCCGGGCCCAGCACCACGACCGCGACGATAAGCAGGACGATCACTTCCCACCCATTGATGTCGAACAAGGCTTCAGGCCTCCCTCCAGCCGCAGGCAGACATCGTCTGCACGCAATCAGTGTGACACCGCCCGCCCATGGGCCACGCAAGCACGGTGCTGCGGTGTCTTCCCGTTGAGATGTCGCATGAAGGTCCGCGGGGACGGCCGCGTGGTCGAGGTCGCGGGCATGGTCGCCACCGGCGTCAACGCCGACGGGTACGGCAATACCGGGAGATCCTCGGCATCGACACCGCGACAACCGAGTCCGGTCCCGGCTGGCTCGCGTTCTTCCGGGACCTGGTCGCCCGAGGCCTGACTGGCGTGGCCCTGGTGACCTCCGACGCGCAGACCGGGCTCATCGAGGGCCATCGGTGCCACCCCGCCAGCCGCCTCGTGGCAACGATGCCGCACCCATCACGCCGCGAAGCTGATGAGCCCGAAGTCGTCCTGGTCGTCGGTCAAGGCGCTGCTGCACTCCGTGTACGACCAACCCGACGCCGACGCCCTGCACGCCCTGTTCAACCGGATTCGCCATGCCCTGCTTGAGAAGCCGCCAACCGTCGCCGACCACCTGGACCGGCCCCAAACACGCTCACCCGACCCTCCCAGCTTGCCCCGCCGGCCAGAGCCGGTTAAACCGAACGGCTCAACCTTGAGACCCGCCGCCGCACCGACGCGGGGGGATCTCTCTGCGCACGGCCATCACCCGCCTTATCGACGCCGCCCTGGCCGAAACCCACGACGACTGGGTCGAGCAACGCCGCTACCTCAGCTCAGCCTTGAGGTCTTGACCCGATCCCGAGCCGCCACACCCTCACCACCCCCCGGAGGACAACCACCTCGCCATCGCCGCTGCCCTCAGCGCTTAACCACTCAAATCACCGACGTACACCACGTCCCCGGCTTGACCCACGCGCTTGGAACCCCGAGCGCGCGCCCACCTCCAACGTCGCACCACCGAAGCCCGCATCATTCGCGAGATCCGCCGCTGCGATGAAGCGGTAGCTCGCCCCCGCGATCTACCGGCAGCTCAACGCCGCCGCCAGCGACTGCCCCACCCACTATGCAAAGCAGAGGAAATTCGACGCAGCCAGGTCGTCCCGTCGGGGGGACGACACCATCGGCCTAAGACCACCGGTGCGCCGCGGACGCGTACTCCGGGGGGGGTTAAGGTCAACTGGAAGTGTGGAGCGCGCCGGGGGGAGGCATTGATGGGCACCGTTCCTGGGTGGCGCCGCAAGACCGAGGGTGAGCACCGGCTCCCGGTGGCAGTGACGGTGCTCGCGGCGATCGGGCTTCAGCTGCTCCTGCCGGACCGGCTGGGCCTGCAGCCGAAGTACCTGCTACCCGCCCTGGAAATGGCGCTGCTGATCGCTTTGGTGGTCGCCAACCCTCGCCGCATGGACAAGCGCAGCCGCCCGCTACGGGTAGGGGGCCTGACCCTGATCGCCCTGGTAATCCTGGCCAACGGCTTCTCGGCCGGCCTGCTCATCACCGATCTGCTGCAAAGCCGGGGCCCAGCGAAGTCAGCCAGCGACTTGCTCGCCAGCGCCGGAGACATCTACTTGACCAACATCCTCGCCTTCGGATTGCTGTACTGGGAGATCGACCGCGGCGGGCCGGTGGCGCGCGCCCACGCCGACAACCCCCATCCAGATCTCCTGTTCCCGCAGATGACCAACCCGGACCTTGCCCCCCTTCATTGGGAGCCAAGGATCGGCGACTACTTGTACCTCAGCCTCACCAACGCCACCGCCTTCAGCCCCACCGACACGATGCCCATGACCCGGAAAGCCAAGCTGCTGATGGGAGTCCAATCGTCCATAGCGCTGATCACCATCGGACTCGCCATCGCGCGGGTCGCCAACATCCTGCAATGACCCTTAACTAACGGACCTGGGCCGGAAACGTGATATCTCCTGCTGAGCCCGTGGCGTAGGCGAGTCGTGGACCTGACGGCGGCCCCCGGGAAGGGCCGAACACTGAGGTTCCGGTGAAGCGCATCGCCCGCGGGGTGGGCTGCACACCAGTGCACGGATCCACCGACTGCGCCTCAATCGCCTAGGCAGACTTCAAAAATTGCAGATAGAAGGCCACGAAGACCAGAACAATGCCGACATTAACCGCAAGCCGCTCCCAGGCGTGCGCCTCGAAGAACAGCAAGTCCACCCCGACGACCACGACCATCATCGCCAGCATGTACAGCACGACTACTGCGGTTCTACCCATGACTACCTCCTGCGGAACTACCTACGACACACGGTCTGACGGCCCGAATCCGCCCGGTACCTAGCACGGCCTACGGTAGTGCCCACGACCAGAGGCCCCCTCCAGTGACGAGCTCAGACTCGCCTCGCAAAGAAGCGCCGTGCCCCCGAGCGCTAGAAGTCGGATCCGCCGCCGCCGCCGCCGAAGTCGCCGTCGGAAAGGGGTCCTGCCCCCCGCCATCTCCCCAGTCGGCGCCGCCTTGGCCCTGATCTCGGCGCCGGGGGGGACATGCTCAACTTGGACGGGCCTTTAACATCCTGCAGTAACACTCAGCGGACCTGGACCCGACACGTCCTGTCCCCTGCTGGGCCGGTGGCGCCCAGCGTGTCGTTGTCCTGTCGCCGGACCTGTCGTCCCCTCATGGTGGAGCGGCCAGTTTTGGGTCTCGATCGTTGGGGGCGTGCGAGGAACTCATCAGCAAGGCGTCAGCGCTTCTTTTGGAATCGTCGGACCGCGCTAGCCGGCTGCCGCGGGCCGCCGGTCTCGGTGGAGTCTGGTGTTGGGGCGGTGCGAGTAAGGCCTGCCGGGCGGGGGGCTCGGGGCGTCGGGACGTGGACGGGTCTGCGGGACGGGCGTGCTACCTCGACACCACCTGGGTGTCGGCTGTGAGCTGGGGTGGTTCCGGTTCGGTGGCGTGGTCCGGCACCGGGCGGCGTGCCTGGTCGGAGATACGCAGCAGCAGCGCCATGAGTGTCCAGTTGGCGAGCAGGGCCGACCCGCCGAGGGACATGAAGGGGGTGGTCAGTCCGGTCAGCGGCAACACCCGGGTGACACCGCCGACGATGATGAAGACCTGCAACGCCACGGAGAAGGACAGTCCTACGGCCAGGAGTTTGCCGAAGCCGTCTCGCACCCCGAGGGCCGTCCGGATCCCGCGCTCGACGAAGACGCCGTACAGGGCGATGATGACGAAGACCCCGAACAGGCCGAGTTCCTCGCCAAAGCTCGCGAAAATGAAGTCACTGTCGGCGAAGGGGACGAGCCACGGACGGCCCTGACCGAGCCCGGTGCCGAAGAGCCCACCGGCCGCCATCCCCATGAGCCCCTTGGCGAGCTGGTCCGACTGGGTCAGCGCGGCGGGCGCGAACGGGTCAATCCAAATCTCGACGCGCTCCCGGATGTGGCCGACGGCGAAATATGCGGCTGCGCCGGCGAAACTGATCATGAGCATGCCGATCGCGATCCACGAACGTCGTTCGGTCGCGACATAGAGCAGCACCAAGAACAGGCCGAAGAGGAGCAGCGAGAACCCGTAGTCGTTCTGCAGGACGAGGACGGCGAGGCTCATCAACCAGGCGATCATGATCGGGCCGAGGTCTCGCACCCGCGGGAACGTGAAGCCGAGAACCCGCTTCCCGGCCAAAGACAGCACATCTCGGGTATGAACCAGGTAGCCGGCGAAGAACACCGCGAGGGCCAGTTTGGCGATCTCACCCGGCTGGAAGGACATCGGTCCGATCCGGATCCACACCCGCGAGCCGAGCACGGAGGCCCCGAGCCCCGGCACGAACGGGAGCATGAGCAGACCTACCCCCGCCGTCATCGCCGTGAACGTCCGCCGCCGCAGTAGCCGGTGGTCCCGGACGATCAGGACCACGGCGGCAGCCGTGGCCATCGAGAGTCCCGTCCAGAGCAATTGGCGGGCGGCGTCGCTGTCCAGGCCATAGCGGCCCTTTGACAGGTCGATCCGGTGGATCATCAGCAAACCCAACCCGTTAAGCAACGTGGCGATCGGCAGCAGAATGGGGTCTGCGTACGCCGCCCGCCAACGTAGGACCAGGTGGAAGAGGACAGCCAGGCCGAGAAGGCCGCCGCCGATGGTCGTGAGCTGTGCGGGAACGGTCGCCCGGACCCCCAGGTCGACGCTGACCCACGCGAGCAGGGTAATGCCGACCGCCAGGAGCAACAGGAGCAGCTCGGCGTTCCGTCGGGTGCTTGGGGTGACGGTCTGGACGATCGTGGTCACGCAGTCACCCCGTTAAGCGAACGGCGTGGTCGGGGCGGGCGCCCGCAGGACTTTGGCGCGGCCCCGATCTAGGTCGCGAAAGACTCCCCACGCCTCGCAGCCTACGCGCGCCGACCCACACCCCGGGGTGTACGCCGTCGTGACGAGCCGCCGCCCACCACCGAGACAAGGCCATCGGCAAGATCCTACGATGAGTGCTTGGCCTTAACCCCAACACGCTCGTCGATGGCCGCTCACCTACTCAGCGCCGCACCACCCCGCCCCCCGCACCACTCCAGGGGACC
>JAABVA010005742.1_pt1 | contig 11160 bp, 11 predicted proteins | sample 5560331 | NCBI WGS metagenome assembly JAABVA01 (sample SAMN12812661, study PRJNA571458) | rock metagenome | isolation source: Antarctica rocks | place: Antarctica: Victoria Land, Mt New Zealand sud | collected 2016-01-07
AGCCGGGTCGTCGCCACCGAGCTGGTCGGCGACGGCGTCACCTTCACCAACGTGCACATGCCGCTGGTGCGCACCCCGATGATCGCCCCGACGACGATGTACGACAGGTTCCCGACCCTGTCCCCGGCGCAGGCGGGCCAGGTCATCGTCGATGCGCTGGTCAGGAAGCCCAAGCACTGGGGTACCCCGCTGGGCACCACGGCGGTGGTGGCGACGGCGCTGGCCCCGCGGGTTGTCGATGCGATCCTGCATACCGCCTACCTCGCCTTCCCCGACTCGGCCGCCGCGGCTGCGGCGGCCGGCGACGGTGCCGGAGATGGTGCGCACAGCGCTCCCGAGGCCCTGTCCCGGGGAGCCGTCCTGATGATGCGGCTGCTGCCCGGGGTGCACTGGTAGCCGGCCGTGACCACTCTGCTGCCAGGAGCGGCCACCGGCGTGGCCACCGGTCCTGCGGCCACTGTCGGCCCCGCCGGCGCCGCCGAGACCCACACCGAGACCTACACAGAGACTCACACGGTGACTCACACGGCGACCCACACGGTGACAAACCAGGTGCCGCCGCTGGTCGGTCACGACGTCGCCGAGCACCCGGCGCTGCTCGAGGCAGTCGCGCGCGAGGGCGCTGGATGGTGCGTGGCGGACCTGCACCGGCTCGGGCGCCTGGCCGGCAGCGAGCAGGCCCAGCGCTGGGGCGAGGAGGCCAACCGCTACCCGCCGGTGCTGCGCACCCACGACCGGTACGGCAACCGCATCGACGAGGTCGACTTCCACCCGTCCTGGCACGCCTTGCTCGACGTCGCCGTCCGGGAGGGGCTCGGCGCCGCGCCGTGGACCGAGCCGCAGCCCGGCGCGCACGTGGCCCGCGCAGCGCGGATGAGCGTGTGGGGCACCGTCGACGCCGGCCACCTGTGCCCGATGTCGATGACCTACGCGGCGGTCCCGGCGCTGCGCACGACGCCGGAGCTCGCGGCCTGGCTGGAGCCCCTGCTCGGCAGCCGCCACTACGACCGGGAGCTGCGTGACCCGGCGTCCAAGCAGGGCTTGCTCGCCGGCATGGGGATGACCGAGAAGCAGGGCGGCTCCGATGTCCGCAGCAACACCACCACTGCCACGCCGGCGGGTGACGCGACCTACCGGCTGCGCGGGCACAAGTGGTTCACCAGCGCCCCGATGTGCGACGTGTTCCTCATGCTCGCGCAGGCACCAGGCGGGCTCTCGTGTTTCCTCGTCCCGCGCGTGCTCCCGGGAGGCAGCCGTAACACGTTCCGCATCCAGCGCCTCAAGGACAAGCTCGGAAACCGCAGCAACGCCAGCTCCGAGCCCGAGCTCGACGGCACCGTCGGCTGGCTCGTGGGGGAGGAGGGCCGGGGGGTGCGAACCATCATCGGGATGGTCGCGATGACCCGGCTCGACAACGTCGTAGGTTCGGCCAGCGCCATGCAGGCGGCGCTCGTGCAGGCGGTGCACCACGCGCGGCACCGCCACGCCTTCGGCGCCCTGCTCGTCGACAAGCCGCTCATGCGCAACGTCCTCGCCGATCTCGCCATCGAGTCGGAGGCGGCCACAGCGCTTGCCGTGCGCCTGGCCGGGGCGGTCGACCGTGCGGCGCGGGGCGATGCGCAGGAGGCCGCCTTCGCCCGGCTGGCGACCGCTGCGGGCAAGTACTGGGTCTGCAAGCGGCAGCCGGCCCTCGTCGTCGAGGCCATGGAGTGCCTGGGTGGCAACGGCTACGTCGAGGACTCCGGGTTGCCGCGGATGTACCGGGAGGCACCGCTCAACGGGATCTGGGAGGGCTCGGGCAACGTCAACGCGCTCGACGTGCTGCGGGCACTGTGGCGCGAGCCCGACTGCCTGCAGGCGGTGCGCGACGAGGTGCAGGCGGCGCGTGGTGGCGATGCCCGGCTCGATGCCGCGTGGGGTGAGCTCGAGCAGGAGCTGGCCGACCCCGCCGATGTCGAGCTTCGCGCCCGCCGGACTGTCGAGCGCCTGGCGAAGGTGCTGCAGGGTGCGCTGCTCGTGCGGCACGCACCGCAGGCGGTCGCTGACGCGTTCTGCGCGGCACGGCTCGCGGGCGATGCGGGACTCGCCTTCGGCACGCTCCCGCGGGGATCTGATCTCGGAGCCATCCTCGCCCGCACGCCGTGCGTCGGCTGAGCAGGCTCGGTCAGGGGGGCTGCCAGCGGCCTGGGCGTCAGCCGCTGGGGGCGAGGGCGCGCGACTCGACCGGCTGCTCGCCGGCTGCCGGCCCCGCTGAGCCCGGGCAGCGCCGGGCGTCGGCCAGGTGCTCGCGCAACACCTTCGTCTCGCCGACCCACTTCACGGGACGGACAGCTCCGCAGGTCGGGCACGTGGCCCGGGGTCGAACTGGCACCTCATCAGAAAACAGGAGGAATGTGTCTTCCTGGTGACGGGCCGGTAACAGGCAGGCGTGATGTCCGGATCGGCGGGCAGAGGTGAGCGCCCCGCTCGAGGACGACAATGCGGACTCCGACCTACCGCGGAGCCGACGTGCAGCAACCTCCCAGCCTGGGCCTGCAGCGTCACCAACGTGACGACGACAGCCCTGCCGCCCGACCTGCAGACCCTGGGCCCGCCCACCGGCGCGACCGGCGCCCGGCGTCGGCCGCCCAAAGGATTGGCCCGCCTCCAGGGCCGGTCGCTGGGCTTGCTCCGGGGCCGCGCCGAGGACGCCGCCTGAGTGCGCCCCGCACTGCTCGCACTCCTGCTGGGCACCGCCCTGCTCTACCTGTGGGACCTCGGATCGAGCGGCTGGGGCAACAGCTTCTATGCGGCTGCCGCGCAGGCCGGCAGTGCCAGCTGGAAGGCCTGGTTCTTCGGCTCCTCCGACGCGGCGAATCGATCACCGTCGACAAGCCGCCGGCGTCCCTATGGGTCATGGGCCTGTCCGGGCGCCTGTTCGGGGTCAACCACTGGAGCGTGCTGGCGCCGCAGGCCCTCGAGGGAGTGGCCGCCGCCGGCCTGCTGTACGCCACCGTCCGCCGCCACTTCTCCGCCGCCGCGGGACTGATCGCCGGCGCTGTGCTGGCGTTGACGCCGGTCACTGTGCTCATGTTCCGCTTCAACAACCCCGATGCCCTGCTGGTCCTGCTGCTCGTCGCCGGCGCCTACGCCCTCACCCGCTCACTGAACGCAGGCTCTACCCGCTGGCTGGCGCTCGCGGGCGCCCTCGTCGGGTTCGCCTTCCTCGCGAAGATGCTGCAGGCGCTGCTCGTCGTCCCGGCGTTCGCACTTGTCTATCTGGTGGCGGCACCAGTCGGTGTGGGCCGGCGGATCTGGCAGCTGCTCGTCGCCGGCGCGGCGATGGTCGCGGCAGCTGGCTGGTGGATCGCGGCTGGTCGCGCTCACGCCCGCTTCTGCCCGCCCGTTCATCGGCGGTTCGCAGCACAACAGCATCCTCGAGCTGACCTTCGGCTACAACGGCTTCGGCCGGCTGACCGGCAACGAGACCGGAAGCGTCGGTAGCGGCGGTGCCGCCGCGGCAGGCGGTGCCGGCGGTGCCGCTGGTGCCGCTGGTGGCCGGTGGGGCACGCCCGGGGCCAGCCGGCTGTTCGGGTCGGAGATGGGCACCCAGATCGCCTGGCTGCTGCCGGCTGCGCTGCTGCTGCTCGTCGCCGGGCTGTGGCTCACCCGACGAGCGGTCCGCACGGACGGGCAGCGGGCGGGATTGCTGCTGTGGGGCGGTTGGCTGGTGGTCACCGGCGTCACCTTCAGCTACGCCAAGGGGATCATCCACCCGTACTACACGGTTGCCCTCGCGCCGGCGATCGGTGCTCTTGTGGGTGCGGGAGCGACGCTGCTGTGGCAACAGCGCGGCTCGCTTGTCGCGCGGCTGCTGCTGGCGGTTGCACTCGGCGGGACCGGCGTCTGGGCATACCTGCTGCTGGACCGCGCGCCGACTTTCCAGCCCTGGCTGCGGGGAGCGGTGGCATTCATCGCACTGATGAGCGCGGTGCTCGTCGTGGGTCTGCCGTGGCTGGGGCGCCGGGTGGGTGCCGTGGTCGGCGCGGCGACCCTGGTTGCCGCGCTCGGTGCCCCGGCGGCGTATGCAGCTGACACTGCGACGACGCCCCACACGGGAGCGATCCCGTCGGCGGGTCCCGCCTCGGGCCGTGGCCCGGGCGGCTTCGGTGGTTTCGGTGGTTTCGGCGCCCCCGGTGGCCCGGGCGGCTTCGGCGGCAGGGCGCGCCTGGGTGGTGCCGGTGCGGCACCGTTCGGCCCCGGCGGGTTCGGCGGCGTCGGGCCAGGCGGTGGTACGGGTGCTACCGGTGGAGCCGGGGGGCGGGGCGGTATCGGCGGCCTGCTGGACAGCCGCACGCCTGGGTCCGCGCTGATTGCCGCGCTCAAGGGGAATGCCGGTCAGTACACCTGGGTCGCGGCAGCCGTCGGGTCGAACAGTGCGGCCGGGGTGCAGTTGGCAACCGGCCTGCCGGTCATGGCGATCGGCGGCTTCAACGGCAGCGACCCCTCGCCCACACTCGCCCAGTTCCAGGCCGACGTGCGGGCGGGGAAGATCCACTACTTCCTGGGTGGCGGCGGCTTCGGTGGCGCCGGTGGCGGCTTCGGCGGTCAGACCGGCGGTAGCAGCGCCTCCAGCGAGATCTCCGCGTGGGTCCAGTCGACCTTCACGGCGACAACGATCGGCGGCCAGACGGTCTACGACCTGACCTCCGCCGGGGGCACCGGCACCACTGGGAGCACTGGCGGGGCCAGCGGCTGACCTGGCGCCAGGTGCGACACTGGGCTGCACATTCGCACCGCTGGCTGAGGGGGGTGCCGAGGATGCGAGCGGCTCTCCTGATCGTGCTGCTCCTGCCGATCGCGGCCTGCGGCCAGGCCGGACGCAGCACGACCGCTGGCAGCGGCGCCCCCGCAGCTGCTGCCTCGGCCGCCCCCTCAGCTGCTGCCCCGACGCCAGTCACGCCTCATGCCAGTGCTTCTGCACCGGTTCGCGCCTGCACCCGCACCCTGTCCGTGAGCCGGTCAGTGACGGTCGGGCCGGCTGACGACGGGTCCACCATCTGCCTGGTCGCCGGCCAGGAGCTGCAGGTCAGCCTGCCGCCCGACGGAGCGGGTGGTTGGCAGCAGGTTGGCGTGGTGGGCCCGGCTCTGAGCCGGCCAATGCCCGGCAGCGCCGCTCCCTCGGGTGCGCTGAGCGCGTCCGTGCGGGCCACTGGCCCCGGCGCCGGGCGCGTGCTGGCAGTGCACAGCTGCCCGGGCGAGCAGGGTTGCCGCACGTGGCGGGTCGAGGTCGTCGTCCGGTCGGGGTAGTGCGGGCGGCCACGAAGCGAAGACAGGGCTCAAGACTCGGGGCGGGTGATCCGAACCGCTAGAGACAGAGTCCTGCGTCTTGAGGTGAGGCATGCTGCGGTCCGCGAGCTTGCGCTGGAAGATCCTGGCGATCCTGGTTCTGCCGACGCTCATCATCGCGGGCCTCGCCCTCACCCTGATCAAGCGTTCCGGGAACGGTCAGGAGACGACGCTGCTCGCGCTCGTCGCGATGGTCGCCGTGCTCATCCCGATCGCGCAGGGGCTGATCCTCGCCCGCCGCATCACCGAGCCGCTGCGCCGCCTCACGGCGAGCGCCCAGGGGGTGTCAGCCGAGCTGCCTGCCCTCGTGGAGCGGGCACACGCCACGGGTGAGGGGCCGCCGCCAGCCTTCAGCCCGCTGCCGGTGCGTGGCAACGACGAGATCGGGCGCGTGGCGACCGCGTTCAACGCGGTCAACGACACCACCCTGCGCGTCATCACCGAGCAGGTCGCGCTGCGCGGCTCCATCGCTACGATGTACGTCAACGTCGCCCGCCGCAACCAGGCGCTGCTAGGCCGTCAGCTGCACGTCCTGGAGCGCCTCGAGGCGCGTGAAGCCGATGAGGACGCCCTCGCCGACCTGTTCGACGTGGACCACCTCACTACCCGGATGCAGCGCAACGCGGAGAGCCTGCTCGTACTCGCCGGGGTCGAAGCCAGCCGCCGGTCACGGCAGCCCCTGGCTTTGTCCGACGTGCTCCGGACCGCTGTCGGCGAGATCGAGCAGTACGCGCGGGTCGACCTCAAGCCTGGGATCGATCCCGAGGTCGAGGCCCGGCACGTCATGGTCGCCGCGCACCTGCTGGCCGAGCTGCTGGAGAACGCGACCCGCTTCTCCGCTCCGGAGTCCCGCGTCGAGGTGCACGTCATCGGCACACCGGCTGGGGTCAACGTCGTCGTCGTCGACCACGGGCTCGGCATGTCGGCCGCCGACCTCGCTCACGCCAATCACATGATCGCCGAGCCCCCGGCCGCCGAGCTCGCGGTTTCCGACCGGTTGGGTTTCGTCGTCGTCGGACGGCTGGCCCGCAGGCTCGGCGCTGCCGTGCGGCTGTATCCCGGTGAGCCCGGCGGGGTGGTTGCCGTCCTGTCCCTGCCCGTACCGGTCTTCCGGGATGCGGCGCCCCGGGTCGAGTACCGACAGCCTGGTCATCGCGACCAGCACCAGCCGGACCAGCACCAGCCGGACCAGCACCAGCCGGACCAGCACCAGCCGGACCAGCATCGCGAGCCGGTGGGCGCACGCCGGCGCGAGCCGGATGGGTCCAGCCCGCACGGGGCGCAGCCGCCCCAAAAGCCGCAGGCGCCGCAGGAGCCGCAGGAGCAGCCGCTGCAGGAGCCGCAGGCGCACCGGTGGATCCCGGCGCAGCACGCTGTGCCAGTGCAGGCTCCCTTGCACGAGGACCTCCCACTGGGCGCCCTGCCTGCGCCCCTGCCAAGCCCGGTCACGAATGGCGGCGGCCCGTCCGACAGCGCCCTGGCGATGCGGCAGCTGCGGGCCTACCAGGCCGAGGGCCCAGGCTCGTGCGTGCGTGCGCGTCTCGTCCCGGCCGCGGCCGACGCGCCGCAGCGCCGCGCCGAGGTCGTTCCGGGGGTCGCCCCGATGCCCGGCGAGCTGCCGGCTCCGGTCATCCCGCCCGTCGCGCCTGCTGCCCCCGTCCCCGGCGAGCCGGGCGGGGCTGCAGCGTACCGGCCGACGTTCTCCGAGCCTTCGCCGTCGGCCACCCTGACCGAGCTCAGCCGGCGCTCCCCCCGCCCGGAGGGTGCTGCCGGGGCAGGGTCCCCTGTGCACGACCCGCTGGCGGCTGCCTTCGGCGACCTCGAGCCCGAGGCGGACGGCCAGCGCGACCCCAAGACGGTCCAGGGCAACCTCAGCTCGTTCCGGACCGCCGTGCAGCGAGCCCGGGCTGATGCGAGCGTGGCGCGCTGCGCCGGCGAACCCCGGACCTGAAGGAGAGAGCCATGAGCGTCAACGCCGTCCCCACCGCTCGCATGAGTGCCGACACGACCAACTTCACCTGGCTGCTGTCGAACTTCTGCCGCAGCGTCCCGCACGTCCGCAACACGTTGGTGGTCTCGGCCGACGGGCTGCTGATGGCGATGTCGCAGGGCCTCGACCGCACGGCAGGCGACCAGCTCGCGGCGATCGTCTCGGGGCTCTCCAGCCTGATCAACGGAGCCGCGAGGCGCCTGCACGCCGGCGCCGTGCGGCAGGTCGTGGTCGAGATGGACCGGCTGTTCATGTTCGTCTGCATCGTGGGCGACGGCTCTTCGCTCGCCGTCATCGCCGACGCGGCATGCGACGTCGGGCTCGTGGGCTATGAGATGACCCTGCTCGTCAACCGGGCCGAGGCCGTCATGAGCCCGCAGCTCATCGCCGAGATGCGCCTGATGCTGCCGACCGACGGGCCCGCGCGGACCGTCGAGGGGCAGCTGTGAGCGAGCATGCCGCACACCGCACCGTCCGCCCGTACACCATCACCGGAGGACGGACCCGGACGTCCGGGCGGAGCCTGCCCTTCGAGGCGATGGTGCGCACGGTGCGCGGGGCATCGGCCTCCGGCTCGTCCGAGCGATGTGCCATCGTGAGCCTCGCGAGCCGGCAGGTCATCTCCCTCGTGGAGATCTCGGCCCACCTGCAGCTGCCGGTCGGTGTCACGCGCGTGCTCGTCAGCGACCTGGCCGACGACGGCCTGGTCACCATCGGTACCCGCACCGATACCCGGCTGCCCGCCGAGGACGCGAACCTGCTGGAGGCGGTGCTCGATGCGCTCACCACGATCTGACGAGGTACTGATGCCGCAGCGCGGTGCGGTGATGCCCCAGCGACGCGCTCCGCAGGCGCCGCCCGCGACGGTAAAGATCGTGGTGGCCGGAGGCTTCGCCGTCGGGAAGACGACGTTCATCGGGGCCATCTCCGACATCGATCCGCTGACCACCGAGGCCGCGATGACCTCGCACGGCATCGCTGTCGACGACGCGGGGCAGGTCGCAGACCGCAAGACGACGACCACGGTAGCCCTCGACTTCGGCCGCATCGCGCTGAACGACGCGCTGTGGCTGTACCTGTTCGGCACCCCGGGACAGGACCGCTTCTCGTTCATGTGGGACGACCTCGTCCTCGGCGCGATCGGCGCGGTGGTGCTCGTCGACACCACCCGCCTGGACCAGTGCTTCGAGGCGGTCGACTACTTCGAGTCGCGGGGACTGGCCTTCGTCGTTGCCGTCAACTGCTTCGACGGTGTCGCCCACCACTCGCTCGAGAGCGTGCGGCAGGCGCTCGCGCTTGGCGAGGACGTGCCCTTCGTCTACCTGGATGCGCGCTCGAGGTCGGCGACGAAGGACGCACTCATCACCCTGGTCCGCCACGCTCGCGAGCGGCTGGTCCACGCCGCGGGCTGAGGACTGACCCCCTGACACCGACTGGCCGGCCTGCTTGCAGCGGCCCTCCAGCCGGGTGCGGCAGGCTGTGCGGGTGACAGCTCCCGTCCGCCACGTCGAGCAGGTGATGGGCACCGCCGTCAGCATCGATGTGCGGGACCCCCTTCCAGAGAGCGCCCTCCCCGAAGCCCTTGCTGTGCTGCACGCAGCGGACCGGGCCTTCTCCCCTTACCGACCGGACAGTGCCGTCAGCGCCCTGCAGCGCGGTGAGAGCCCGGCGGCCGAGTACGCGGACGACCTGGCGGAGGTCCTCGAGCTGTGTGCCGCCCTCGAGGCCGAGACCGGCGGCTGGTTCCGCGCCACGATCGACGGCCGCTTCGATCCATCCGGCGCCGTGAAGGGATGGGCGCTCGCGCGGTCCGCCGCAGCCCTCGGTCGAGCGGGAGCGCGGCGGATGTGCGTCAACGGCGGGGGAGACGTCGTCGTGGGCGCGCGTCCGGAGCCGGGACGGCGTTGGGGTGTCGGAGTGGCCGACCCGCTGGTCCCCGGGCGGCTGGCCGCAGTGCTCCGGCTCGAGGACTGCGCCATCGCCACCTCAGGAACCGCCGAGCGCGGGGGTCACGTGCTCGACCCGCACACCGGGGAGCCGGCTACGCAGCTGGCCAGCGCCACAGTCGTCGGCCCCGACCTCGTCCGGGCGGACGCCTGGGCGACCGCCGCTGTGGCGATGGGCTGGGACGCCCCCGAGCGCCTGGACACCTTGCAAGGACACGCCGCGCTTGTCGTAGGCCGCGACGGGCGCCGGTGGCAGTCGCGAAACTGGGCCGAATTGCTCACCGCCGGATTGTGAGGGCGGTCACCGCAGGGGTGTAGCGTCACCTGCCAGTACGAAAGTGTCACCACCCCACGACTTGACTTCACGCTGGCCCTTCCACTCGCGCAGGAGGCAGCGCATGACCCCCATGCTCCTGGGGCTAGCCCTCGGATGGACGCTCGTGAGCGTCCCATTAGCTCTGGTCGTCGGACGCTGCATAGCCGCGCGTGACATCGCGGCGCGGGTACCCACGCAGCGGGTGCCAGTGCCGGCGGCGAGTCTGCGGTCGGTACCGACCCTTGCCTCGCCTCGGGTTCGCGTCGGTGGGGATGCTGCCTCGCCGCACGAGGCCCACGAGGAGCAGTGCCCCGCGCTGCCTGGGCGGCCGCGCCGAGGGTAGGGCCCCGGCATGAGCACGCCACCGATCGACCCCGCGCCCGAGCCCCAGCCTGGCCTGCCCCCCACGCCGCCGCAGCCGGATCCGGGCCCCACACCCTCCCCGGCTCCCGAGCCGCCGATGCCCGGCTGACCTCCAGCTGGAGGCCCTCAACCAGAGGCCTTCAGCTAGAAATAGGGCATGGGATCGACGGGTGTGCCGTCGAGGCGCACCTCGAAGTGCAGGTGCGGGCCGGTTGACCATCCCGTGGTACCGACTCGGCCGATCAGTTGGCCGGCCTGTACCTGCTGTCCGACTGTCACGAGGATGGCCGACTGGTGGCCGTAGCACGTCGCCAGGCCGTCGCCGCGGTCGATGCAGGTGAAGTTGCCGTACCCCTGCTCCCATCCTGCGTAGGCGACCTCGCCGGACGTGGCAGCGACGATGGGGGTGCCCTCCGGGGCCGCGATGTCCTGGCCCGGGTGGAAGCCGCTCGCGCCGGTCAACGGGTCGACGCGCGGGCCGAAGCCTGAGCTGAAACTGCCTTCAGCGGGCAGGACGAAGCCCCCGCCGACGGGCGCCGCCTGTTGTGCCGGAGGGGGAGCCGCGGGCACATCGGGGATCGCCGGCGTCGCAGGTACAGCCGGCGGCGGCACGGCCGCCGCGCTCCCCGCGGCTCGGGCGGCGGCGGCGCGATCTGCCGCAGCCTGGGCGGCAGCAGCGGCAGCGGCCCGCACGGCCGCTGCTCGTGCAGCAGCAGCGGCGGCGGCCCGAGCAGCGGCACGAGCAGCAGCCTGAGCCGCTGCGCGCGCCCGGAGGACAGCAGCCAGGTGGTCGGACTCGCTCGCGAGCGTCCGGTACCGGTATTGCGCCGATGCGGCGGCCCGGCGCGCTTGCACCAGCGCCGTGGCCCGCTCGGCCCGGCCCTGCTGGAGCTGGGCCGTTGCTGCGCGGCCCTGCCGAACGGCGGCATCCACGACGGCAACCTGTGTCCCCGCCGCCTGCACCAGCTGCGCCGCCTGTGCGCTCAGCGCGCTCATCCGGCGCTGCTCGGCGACGAACTCTCGCTCCGCGGCCCCCAACGCCTCCAGGCGGCGGTGCCGTACCCCCGACAGGTGGTTCAGCAGCCCGACACGGTCGGCGAGGTCACCGGGGTTCGTCACACCGGCCAGTGAGTCGAGCTCGGAGTTGAGCCCGGACTCGAAACCAGTCCGCAGCATGCCGCGCAAGGCGCTGCGTGCGGTGCTGACCCGGCCGCGGG
>JAABVA010005743.1_pt1 | contig 11159 bp, 12 predicted proteins | sample 5560331 | NCBI WGS metagenome assembly JAABVA01 (sample SAMN12812661, study PRJNA571458) | rock metagenome | isolation source: Antarctica rocks | place: Antarctica: Victoria Land, Mt New Zealand sud | collected 2016-01-07
GCGGCCCTTGTGTCGGGGCAGCACACGGCGTCACCGTCGCAGAATGGTGGCGAGCGCCCGTAGCTCAGTGGATAGAGCAGGTGCCTTCTAAGCACTTGGTCGCAGGTTCGAGTCCTGCCGGGCGCACGTACCGCTTCTGACCTGCGCCGATACAAGCACACTCGGGGCGTGGCGTCTAGCAAGCCGGTCGGGGACCCGATAAGTTTGCTCCCGTGGAGACCAACGAGGACGCCTGCGAGGGCTGCTGCGCGCCGCTGGCGGGCCGTGCGGACCGTCGCTTCTGCTCCGACGCCTGCCGGCAGGCCGCCTACCGCGCACGTCGACGGGACGAGCGGAACGGCCGCCGGCTCGCCGAGCTGCTCGCCTGGTGGGAGCGGTTCAAGGCCGACTACCCAATCCCGGTGCACGACCCCGAGGCGTGCCCGGCATACACCGCCGATAGCCGTAACGCGGGCGGCCCGGATAGCCGTAACGCCCGACCATGACAGAGACGCCGCCGACCGACGCCGTCGACGGCCCGCTCGAGCCGCTGATCCGGTCTTGGCTGCGCTCGCTGAAGGCCCGCAACCTGTCCGGGCAGACGCAGACCACCTACGCCGCCGCGGCCCGTCAGCTCGACGCGCACCTCGAGGCCGCCGGCGTGACCGGGCTCGGGCAGGTCGACCGGCATCACGTCGAGGACTTCATCGTCAAGCTGACCGAGACCCGCTCCCCCGCGACAGCCTCCAACCGCTTCCGCGCCTTGCAGCAGTTCTTCTCCTGGCTGGTCGACGAGGAGGAGATCGACACCAACCCGATGGTGCGGATGCGCCCGCCGCAGGTACCCGAGAAGCCGGTCGCGATCGTGTCCGACGATGACCTGCGCAGGCTGCTCAAGTCGCTCGAGGGCCGCGACTTCGCCTCCCGCCGGGACAACGCCGCGGTCCGCCTGTGGATCGACACCGGCATGCGGCGCTCGGAGCTGGCCGGACTCACCCTGGCCGACGTCGACCTCGACGGCCAGGTCGCCGTCGTGCTCGGGAAGGGCCGCAGACCGCGCTCCTGCCCGTTCGGGGCTCGCACCGGCACAGCGCTCGACCGCTACGTCCGGGTCCGGCTGCGGCACGCCCGGGCGTCGTCCCCGGCGCTCTGGCTCGCCGACGCAGGGCGCGGGCCGATGACCGCCGACGGCCTGGCGCAGATGCTCGGCCGGCGCGCCGAAGCAGTAGGGCTCAACCTGCACCCGCACCAGCTGCGCCACACGTTCGCCCACGGCTGGCTCGCGGCCGGCGGGAACGAGGGTGACCTGATGCGCCTCGCCGGGTGGAAGTCGCGGCAGATGGTGTCGCGGTACGCCTCGAGCACCGCCGACGAGCGAGCCCGGGAGGCCCATCGTCGGCTCGCACTTGGGGACCGACTGTGACGGGCGAAGAAGAGGCGTCCACGCCCGGTCGACCCTTTGAGATACCCGAGTCTGCACTGGCGCTACTTCGCCCCTTCATGCAACCGGAAGCGGCAGCGCGACGTTCTCCCGCGGACACGGTCTTCGTCCGCCTTCGCGGTTCAGATGAGCCCACTAGCTTCGACGCGTTTCTACGACCACAGGGCAAGAAGGTGGTGATGCGACTGGTGTGCGCTGCGTGCGAGGGGACGCTTGCCGCCGTCATCAATGCGCAGCCCGACGCTCCGCTTCTTGTCACTGCTTCCTGGCGAGCTGATCCACCCGGCTCGATCTCGGACCTCGCCGCGATACTGCGATCGACTCGGCTGCTAGGCGTCAACGCCGGACAGCTGTGGGCGCCACTGTGTCTACTGCTTAACGGCGGCGGCCCTGAGTTGCTCTGGATGCCGTGCCGTCAGTGCAGGGAGACGGACATATCGGTGTCGCTTCAGATCGTCTTGTCGGAGACGGCTGCGCGACTCACGGGTGCGACACGCAGCAGACGTCTCGCGCTCAGATCGGGTACGGCTTGCTAAGGTTCAGTGAGAAGGCGATGGGCGCGTACGCCCGCACGTCGGAGATGATCGCGCCGACCGAACCCCCGAAGGGGCTTGGTCGACGTGCACGCAGTACCGCTGACTCCGCAGGAGCGATCACTCCGCGCCAGTATCGCTGGCAACACTCGTTGGGCGCACGCCTCCCCCGGCGAGGCCGCAGCACAGGCAACCCGAGGTCAAGCCGGGCTACTCGCCCGGTTTTGCGCTGAGGTCGACGCCGGTAACAGGCTGCCTGAGGCTGAGCGGCTGCGCCGAGCCGAAGCATTGCGGCGCGCCAACATGGCTCGCCTTGCGCTCGCCAGCTCGAAGGCTCGGCGGAAGCGGGCCGAGGCCGCATGAACGCGAAAGACAGCGGCGCAGCCCTCGGGAAGCTGCGCCGCTCAGGATCAGTCGCCGCCAATGACCACCGTTCCGCTGTCGATTCTGCCACGGCCCACCGACAAGAACCGGCACCCAACACGCTGTTCGGAGCGTCGATCGGCTCCTACGGCGACACGAACTTCATGCTTCCCGGTGACGAGGGTCGTGCCCGTCGTGACGATGGTGTCGCCCGCGCCGACCGGCTGGCTGACGCTGGCTGGAAGGCCGAGGCCGACCGGATCATCGGGGAGTTGGCGGCGACCGGCAGGGATTTTTGTGCCGACGACCTGCACGACGCCGGGTTGTCTACCGCGATCAACAGTTCCGCTGTCGGTGGCCGGCTCCTAGCCGCAGCCCGTGCCCGGATCATCGTCAAGGTCGGGTACACCACGTCGACCCGTCCCGGTCGACGGGCGGGCGCGACAGCGGTCTGGCGAGGGGTCCGGTGATGGGCGCGCCCATTGTGGCCGGCCGGACGCCTACACAGCGTCCGGCGCCCACGTACCCGGCACTTACTCACCCGCACCATCACGCTCCCGCCCTCGACGACCAGGAGGCGGCGAGCCCCGCCCAGCTGACCGCGACGTACCTGCGGAGCCGGATCGCGGTAGCCGGCGACAACGTCCCCGAGCTTGGTTCGACCGAGTGGCTACGCCTCCCACGGAACCATCCGGCATCGGTTGCCGCCATCTGCCGAGCTGCGCTGGCGTGGTACCGCGAGGGGCAGCCCGACGTCATTGCAGCTCGACTCCGCATGGAACTCGAAGAAGAACCCCGCGGCCGACGCGTACATCTGGATGAGCTCTGGCATGACGCCTGCGCAGACGTCGACGGTCTGGCCCGGCACACCGAGAAACGCCGCAGGGCGATCCAAGAGGCACAACGACCACGCCTAGACGACTACCTGGGCGGGCCGCTCACCAAATGGGACCGCGCTGACGATCGGGCTGCGGCATGAGCCCGGCGCCGCGCAAGAGCGCCGCCGCCGTCGAGGACATCTTCACCGTAGAGGTCGGTGCCAGGAACACAGCGTGGCTGCACGGTCCGCAGGCCGGGAAAGTGCTGCTGCGCCTCGAGCTGGCCCGCATGTACGACCACGACGCCGGCACCTGGTCGTTCAGCAAGCGTCGGGTCGACGAGGTCCTGCGCGACCTGCGGCGTCGTCGCAGGTACGTCGAGGTCGTCGAGGTCACCCGGTGAGGCGTGTCAGCCGGGCCATGTGGCGGCGCGAGCTTGTGGCTGATCACCTGCTGGGGTCAGCTCGGACCAAGTTGCAGCTACTCAGGATCGGCGAGTTCGGGATGCAGAGCGACGGGTCGGTCATCTACGGAGCGCAGCGCCTCGGCCCGATGCTCGGGATCAGTGACCGGCAGGTGGCCCGATACCTACAGGTGGCCTACGAGGCCGGGTGGCTCGAGCAGACCAGCGAGGGTTACCGCGGCCACGCAGCGACGTATTCAGCGGCTGTGCCCGACGCCGACGAGCGCCCCCAGCCGCGCCGCTCTCACAACCGGGAAAGGGTGACACGTTCTGTCACCCAATCGGCACCTGACGAGCGGTCGCCCGACCCGCAAAGGGTGACACGTTCTGTCACCCAATCCGACGAGGAAAGGGTGACACGCACAAGCACCCTTTCGGGGGGAGAAAGGGTGACAACTGTTGTCACCCCAAGAAAGAACTACAGCGCGAGCGTCCGCGAGCACGTAGCAGCAGACGAGAACGCCGCTGAAGAACCGACCACGACGGCAGCCGCGTCGCAAGCTGCCAGCCCCACAAGCAACAGCGCCATGACGAGGACGAGTGCCACGCCGGCCGTGCCCGTCACTGCCGATTGCCAGCCGAGCATGACCCCAACCGCAACCGTCCCTTGCACCGCGCCCGTCCACAACCGTCAGCGAGCGACGGCACGCGAGACGCCGCCCACCGGCCTCCGCTTCACAGCCGCAGTAGAACGCGAGCACGAACCACACCGGCAGCTGCCGACGCCACTTGCTGACACCGCGACCTTCGCCCGACCCAGCGAGATGGCGACGTCCGTCCGCGAGCACGACGACGCCCGCGTCGACCCGCCGACCTGCGTCCAATGCGGCCAGCAGCTCAAGGTCGTCGAGCCCGGCCGGGATACCTGCACTCGCTGCCAGTACCTGCGGGTTGCGTCATGACCGTCAACTGCCTCTGGTGCGGGCAGTACGTCGAGTTCAGCAACGTCCGCTGGCCGGGGTTCTGCTCCCCCGGTTGCCGCAATGCCGATCGTCAGCGTCGGCAGGACGAGCAAGACCTGCGTCGTCAGGTGCGCGCCGCCGCCCGCGACAAGGTCGACGCCGACCGAGGCCGCTGGGACGGCTGATGGGCGTACGAGTCGGCCCCGGGGTGTTCCTCAACGAGGCAGAGGTTGTCGTTGCTGCCAAGCTGCTACGCCAGGAACAGCGCGAAGCCGTAAAAGTCGGCGCGACTCTCTCTCCCGCTGCGCGTTCGATGCTCGCGACATGCGACGAGCTGATCCAGGCGCAGGCCTACCGGGCTGCCGAGCAGGTCGCAAAGTTGTCACAGGTGCACCCGCGACATCCGCTGGCGTCGACCTGTGACATGCCTGGAAGGTCAGAGCATGACGACCTCACGACCGCCCAGGCGGCTGGCAGGCTGCACCTCAGCGTCCGCCAGTTCTGGCGCCTCGCGCAGCGTGCGGGCGTCGAGCCGTGCCGCAGCTCGCCCGGCCGGCCGTCGTGGTGGTCACCGGCAGACGTGGCAGCCCTGGCCGTCGACCGTGGCTCTGGCTAGGGGCCCAGCGTGAGCGAGTTCCCCGCGCTGCTGCTCGACGAGGACGAAGCGGCGAACGTGTTGCGGACCACGACCGGCACAGTCCGCGAGCTGGTAGCTGCCGGCCGTCTCGCCGAGGTCCGGCTTACCCCGTCGTCCGAGCCGCGGTTCCGACCACTCGACCTCATCCATCTAACGACTGAGGCGAGCGCATGACTCGGCTCGTCAACTTTCGCCGCGTAGCCGCGGCACCGACCGACATGGGAGAGTAACGATGGCCAGCGCCGCGCTAGAGAACCTGCTCAGCCGAGCGGGTCGCATCCGTGACGCGCACACCGCCGGTGTCGACGCCGTCCGCGGCCGCACCGACCTCGTCGACACCGCACGGGTCGCCCGGATCGCGAAGATTCACCTCGACGGCTCGACCAAGATGCGGGAGCTGCGTCAGGCGTTCAACGACGACCTGGCCAGCCGGTGGGAAGCCGCCGAGCGGTCTGCGTTCAGCCCGAGCGGCATCCGTGAGAACCCGGCAGCTGCCGCCGCCTGGCGGCATGCCGTCACAGTCGCCGCAGACCTGACCAGCATCGACGCGGCCACCGCTGCCCTCGCCCGCGCCGACCGTGACGGGGACGAGTCGATGGCGGTCGCGATCGGCGCGCACGCGGCGGACATGGCGCACGGTCCGGGCGCCGAACGGTGGGGCGATCTCGTGGACGCGTTTACCTCGACTCGTCCACACCGGGCAGCCGCCGTCGAGACACTCGTCGAAGTTGCCAGGGACCGGACTAGCCTCGCTGCCTCGCCGTTCGCGCTCGGGCTTCCCACCCCAATGGAGCTGGGCTACGCCACCACGCCCGACCGGCTCCAGTCCCTTGCGTCGGCGGCGCGGTGAGCCAGCGGCGACGGCTCCGCGACGCGATCACCGCCGCGGGCGAGGACAACGTCCACCTCGCGACCTGGGAGATGAACCGGATCGCCGAGGCGGCCGAGCGGGCGGGCGACCCCATCGCTGCGCACATGTGGCGGGTACTACTGCAGGTTCTTCTCAGGGCGACGCCGGGTTCTTTCGCCACCGACGAGCAGTTGGCCGCGAAGGTGATCTGACGTGACATCCATGTCGATGATCTTCAACCTGGTGGCTCGAGACGGTGCCTCCCCCGCGTTCCGCACCGTTGCCGCCGAGGCGCAGGCGCTGTCCAAGGCCATGGCCGAGGCCGACGCGAAGATGGCGCTGTCGTCCAAGACGACCGCGGCTGAGATCAAGACGGCGATGCTCGGGATCACCACGTCTGAGCGTGAAGCTGCGGTGTCGGCGAAGGCGATGTCAGCTGAGATCTCCGCATCGATGGCGAGCATGGCGCAAGCGTCGAAAGTGGCGGCGGCGAAGACGGCCGAGGCTGACGCGGCCATCGCCAAGGGTCAGACTGACCTGGCGGCGAAGACTGAAGAAGCGTCGATCGCCCGCAAGAAGTCGATGATGAACGTCGGGCTGGCCGCCGCGTTGGCGACCACGGCCTTCATCGGCGAGTCGGTGAAGATGGCCGCCGACTTTCAGCAGAAGACGAGCATCCTCGTCACTGCCGCTGGTGAGTCGACGAAGGCGATCGGGCACGTCCGGTCGGGCATCCTCGACCTCGCTGCCAGCACGGGTGCGTCGTGGAAGGAGCTGGCCGACGGGGCGTACATCCTCGAGAAGGCCGGCTACCGCGACGCCGACATGCTGCAAATCCTCAAAGCGGGCGCGCAGGCCGCAGCTGAGGAGGGCGCGAAACTTTCGACGGTCGTCGGTGCGACGTCGGCGGTCATGCACGACTACCACCTGCCTGCCTCGGCGGCTGTCGAGGTCACCAACGGGTTGAAGACCGCAGCCGGCGAGGCTAAGGCGACGTTTGAGCAGTTCGACGCCGCGCTCGGCACCGTCGTTCCGCTTGCTGCTAACGCGAAGATCAGTTTTGCGGACGTGTCGGGTGTCCTGGCGGAAATGACGCAGCACGGCATCAGTGCCGACGAGGCGGCGCAGCAGATCTCCAACTCGATGCGGAATCTCGTCCCGCCGAACATGGTCGCGCAGAAGATGATGGCGCAGCTCGGCATCAGCGTGAACGACGTGACGACGAAGGTCGGCGATGGCCCTGGTGGTCGAGGGCTTGCCGGCACCTTGCAGTACCTGTCGACGGTCGTGTTGCAGCACATGGGGCCGTCCGGCCTGGTTTTGTTGAACACGTTCAACCAGTCGAAGATGGCAGCGGCTGACGCGGCGACGATGTACCAGAAGCTTTCCCCAGAGGCCAGGAAACTAGCCGATGCGTACAACGCTGGGACAGCGTCACTGAAGGACACAGCGGGGGCGATGCGGAACCTGACCGATGGTCCGATGGGTGCGCTGGCATTGCAGTACCTGACGACGGACAAGAACGCCCACGGTTTCCAGCAGACGCTGCGGAACGGGACGAACCAGTCCAAGACCTACAACGACATGATGAAGACGTTGACCGGTGGCGCCAACGGTCTGAATGTTGCTCTGAACACGACGATGGGCAACGCCGACGGCACGAACGAGAGCATCAAGCGCGTCGCCGACTCGATGAAGGGCGCAGGTAAGGACGTCAATGGCTGGCAGATCCAGCAAGGGAACTTCAATCAACAGGTGAAGGAGCTGCGCGGCGAGTTCGACAAGCTGATGATTCAGCTTGGCACCAAGTTGCTGCCGATTTTGTCGACGGTCATGGGTTTCATGGCCGACCACCCTGGGGTGGTGAGGGCCCTGGCCATCGGCATCGGCACGGTACTGGTTGCGGCGACCGCGGCGTGGACGGTGGGCCTGCTCGCTGCAGGCGCGGCAGCCCTTGGACTCACGCTCGGTCCTTTCGGCGCGATTCTAGCCGGGATAGGCCTTCTCGCCGTCGGGCTCTACGAGCTCATCACGCACTTCAAGGCCGTGTCCGACTTCTTGAACGGGCCGATGGGGACAGCCCTGTCCGTGTTCGTAGCGTCCTTCATGCCCATCATCGGTATCCCGATGCTGGTCATCGGTCACTGGAAAGAGCTGGTGGGCTTCTTCCAGGGCGCTTGGCACGACCTGCAGCGCTTCGGCGACAACGTCGCCGGCATGTTCCGCACGGTCTGGTCTGCACTGACCGGAGACGAGAAGGCGCGGGACGAGGTCCTGGGCTTCTTCTCCCGGCTTCCTGGTGACATCGGCAAGGCTCTCAGCCAAGCGGGCGGGGTGCTAGCAGACTTCGGCAGCAAGATCCCCGGCTGGATCATGTCGGGTATCTCTGCAGTGGGGGACTTCGGCGGCAGGTTGCTCGGCCGCATCACATCCGGTCTGGATACCGGCGCGCATCAGTCGATCGACTTTGGTGGCAAGATCCCCGGCTGGCTGTGGGACGGCATCAAGACCGCCGCTGACCTTGGTAAGAGCCTGATCGGCTGGATCCACGACGGCATCAACACCGGCGCTCCCGTCATTATCGACGTTGCCAAGAAGATCCCCGGCTGGGTCATGTCGGGTATCTCTGCGGCCGGGGACGTCGGTAAAAAGTTGCTGGACCTCATTACCTCGGGGTTGTCTGCCGGCTGGCATGTCCTGGCCGATGTCGGCAAGAAGATCCCTGGCTGGCTGTGGGATTCAGCAAAGGCTGAGTTGGCGCTGCTCGATCCGGGCGGCAAGCTAATGATCGCAGTCACCAACGGTTTGCAGCACGCCAGCGACAGCGTCCTCAACATGGGTAAGAAGCTGCCCGGTTGGCTGCTGGAAGGCGTCAAGTCGACCGTCGCCGACATCGTCAAGTTCTTCGACGGGTTCTTTAGCCACCTGTTCGACGACGGCAGTGGTAAGCAGGGGTCGGGCAAGGAGGCCGGTAAGAAGGCAGGTAAGGGCCTGGTCTCGGCGATCATTGATGGAGCTACGGCCGCAGTGGGCGACTTTGTCAAGGCTGTGACTGGCTTCTTCGATCACCTGTTTGATGACGGCAGCAAGGGTAAGGACGCCACCAAGAAGTCGGGCAAGAAGGGCGGTAAGAGCTTTATCGACTCGATCGTCGATGGCGCTCTGTCCGCACTAGACGATCTGTACAAGTTCATCACGGGGCTGCCCGACGTTCTTGCCAACTGGGCCGCCAAGCAGGACTGGGGCAGGATCGGGTCGAAGATCCTTAATGCCATTGTGGTGTTCTTCAAAGACGCGAAAAACATCGCGATCGTGGCGGGTGTGATCGTCGGTCTGCTTGTCGCAGCCACAGCCATTGTCGTCTTGGCCGTCCCGGCGATCATACTGCTGATCGGCTACGCCATCGTCGACGCGCTATGGCACGCGGTTGAAAAGGAATGGCCGAAGGTCACCGCAGCCTTCGACCACGGCTGGAAGCAGATCACCGACGGTACGAGTCGTGCCTGGAACTGGATTACTGATGCCTTCGACCACGGTTGGCACCAGATCACGGGGTTTGCCACCCGCATGTGGAACGACGTGTCTAGTTCTTTCGAGCACGGTTGGCGCCAGATCACCGGGTTTGTCTCGCGCCTCTGGGGCGATGTCTCTGCAGCCTTCGAGCATGGCTGGCACCAGATCACTAGCTTCGTGTCCAAGCTCTGGAACGACGTGTCCGCAGCTTTCGACCGTGGCTGGAAACAGATCACTGGGATCGTCGGCAGGTTGTGGAGTGATGTGTCCGCAGCGTTTGAGCATGGCTGGCATCAAGTCTCTGGCTTCGCGTCAAACCTCTGGCACGACGTCTCAGGGTTCTTCACGAACCTGTGGCATGACGTGACCGGCGCCGTAAACAGCATGGCCGACGGCATTCGGACCGGTTGGGACAAGATCAAGGGCTACTTCTCGGAGCCGATCAACTGGGTTATCCGCGTCGTCTACAACGGCGGCATCGTCCCGTTGTGGAACAGCGTGGCGGGCATCGTCGGCGACAACGCCAAGCTGACCAACCTGCCCGGCTTCGCACAAGGTGGCGGTCTACCGGGTTACTCAGCGACCGACAATCAGCTGGCTTCCGTCCGGTCGGGTGAGCACATCTGGACCCCGGAGGAAGTCACCGCCGCGGGTGGGCATCACAGCGTCGCGGCGATGCGTTCAGCGGTCCTTGGCAACAAGCCGGTGCGGGTCATGGGCGGCGACGGCGGCTACGCGGTCGGTGGCGGGGTCAACCTGTTCGGCCTCGGCGGTGGTGGTGCGGGTTTTGCCGGGCTGTCGAACCTGACCCTGCCGACAGGTGCATCCACAGGTGCGGCGGCCGCCGGCCAGTACGCCCAGCAGCAGACAGCGCTCCAAGCGGCTGGTTCAGCGCCGGACAATAGCTGGATTGGCAAGCTCGCCCACGACGTCGTTCATCCGTCGAACATCCTCGGCGATCTGAAGCAGCTTGTGGCGGGTGCCTTGACCGCGCTTGCTACGCCGGTCATCCACGGGCTCGAGTCGGCGGCTGACAGCGCGCTCGGCAAGCTTGGCATGGGTCGGCTGGCAGTCGAAGGTGTCCACAAGATGGGCGACGGGTTCCTGGCGTTGTTCGCTCGTAAAGACGCCGAGTACGCCGCTCAGCAGGCAGCGTCGTCCGCTCCAGGTCTGCTGCAGGTCGGTAACGGCACCGACATCGTCAACGACGCACGCAAGTACCTTGGCCAGCAGTACATCCTCGGCGGCGATCCCTACGGCCCAGGTGGTACGGACTGCTCGGGTCTGGTTGACCGGGTGATGGCCGACCTCGGGCATCGTTTGCCGGGCCGTCCATTGACCTATCAGCTAGTCGGCATGGGTCAGGCGATCAACTACGCCGACGCTCTGCCTGGCGACCTCGTGTTCACGAACTACGGCGAGGGCGGCATCCCCGGCCCCGGCCACGTGGGGATCTACGAGGGCGGCGGTCGGATGATCGACGACCCGAACCCGTCGAGCGTGGTCCGCGAAGAGAGCGTCTGGGAGACGCCGGGCGCGGTCCGCCGGCTGTTGGTAGACCACCTGCCGACCCCGACCCTGCCGAACGCTGGCGGTTCGGGGTTGCAGTCGATCGCGCAGATGATGCTCAACGGTCGCGGCTGGGGCAACCAGTGGGACG
>JAABVA010005744.1_pt1 | contig 11157 bp, 16 predicted proteins | sample 5560331 | NCBI WGS metagenome assembly JAABVA01 (sample SAMN12812661, study PRJNA571458) | rock metagenome | isolation source: Antarctica rocks | place: Antarctica: Victoria Land, Mt New Zealand sud | collected 2016-01-07
CTCGGGCAACACCGGCATCGGCCTCGCCATGGTGGCGGCAGTCAAGGGCTATCGGCTGATCGTCGTGATGCCGGAATCCATGTCGGTCGAGCGCCGGCGGCTGATGCAAGCCTACGGCGCCACATTCAACCTCACGCCCAAGGAAGGCGGCATGAAGGCCGCTATTGCGCGTGCGACCGAGCTTGCGGCTCAGATCCCCGACGCCTGGATCCCGCAACAATTCGAGAATCCGGCCAATATCGACATCCATGCCCGCACCACGGTAGAGGAGATCATGGCCGACTTTCCGGACGGCATCGACGTGATCATCACCGGGGTGGGAACGGGCGGGCATATCACCGCCTGCGCCGAAATTCTGAAGCCGCGCTGGCCCGGGTTAAAGGTGTTCGCGGTGGAGCCGGCGCTGTCGCCGGTGATCTCGGGCGGTGCACCCGGTCCGCACCCGATCCAGGGCATTGGCACCGGATTCATCCCAGGCAACTTGCACACCGCCGTGCTGGATGGCGTGATCCAGGTTGAGGCTGAGGAGGCTCGCGAGTTCGCCCGCCGCTCGGCGCGGGAGGAGGGCCTGCTGGTCGGCATTTCCTCAGGCGCCGCCTTGGCCGCGATTGCCAAGAAGCTGCCGGAGCTACCGGAGGGAGTCACAGTGCTAGGGTTCAATTACGACACGGGCGAGCGTTATCTGTCGGTGCCGGAGTTCCTGCCCGCCTAATGCGGGCGGGGCCGGTCATTTCGCCGCAGATCCGCGATGAGGTGCGGGAACAGACCGGCCCGGACCTGCGGCTGTAAGGGGGCAAGCAGGTTGTGGCCGGCTGATGCAGCCTCGGCATGAAAAAAGCAGCCTGCGTAAAGCATGGCCGCGGCGACAGCGGCGCCCTCAGCCGCCCATCCCGGCGAACACTGACCGGTCGCGGTTCTCCTGCATCAGCATGCGAAACCCTGGGATTGTTTCCGGGCCCAGGCCGCCCCTTTTGGATACGGCCGCCGGCTGGCCCTTGTACCCGGCCACGACGTAAACCTCGTCGATCTCCACCTCGCCCTTCAGCTCCACCGCCGGCACTTTGGCGACCAAGCCGCCGCGTAGCTGCTCCGTCATGGCCTGCACGCCCGAGGTGTCCAATGCCAGATCATCCAGCAGCGTCGAAAGATTGATCAGGTCGGCTGCGACCATGACAAAAGCTCCTCGCGCGAGCAGGTCAGCTACTCCCGCTCTTGCTCGCGCACCAGACACCCTCCGCCTCACTTCCCGATCCCGGTCTCACCACCCCGGAACCCAATAAAAGCCTCCTAGTTTATTGCTGCTTTTGCTCTCGTTCGCGCGACTGTCTGCCCAGCGCTGCGTTATGCGGGTGTAATTTCCAAGAGGCGCGTAATGCCACAAGCCGCCATTTTCGACATTGACGGGACCCTGGTCGATTCCGTCGACTTACACGCGAGCGCGTGGCAGGAGGCGCTGGTCAAGTTCGGCTACCATGTGACCTTTGAACAAGCTCGTAGCCAGATCGGTAAGGGCGGTGACCAGTTGATGCCCGTGTTCCTCTCCGAAGCCGAACAGAAGGATCATGGTGAAGAGATGGAGGAATGGCGCGGCAAGCTGTTCAAATCGAAGTACCTGCCCCTAGTGCGACCATTCTCGGCGGTGCCAGAGCTGTTGCGTCGGGTGCATGAGGCCGGGTTGAAGGTTGCCGCTGCGTCCTCCGCCAAGAAGAGCGAGCTCGAGATTTATCTCGATATTGCCTGTATCAAGGATCTGGTAAACGTCGCAATATCCTCCGAGGATGCCGAGCAGTCCAAGCCGGCTCCGGACATCTTCCAGGTTGCCCTGAGAAAGCTGGGCATTGAGGGTCCCGAGGCTGTCGTAATTGGTGATACACCATACGACGCGGAGGCGGCTCGCGAAGCCGGTATCCCCAGCATCGGTATGCTATGCGGCGGCTTTACCGAAGAGGCCCTTCGAAAAGGCGGCTGTGTTGCCGTTTATCCGGGACCGGGTGCGTTGCTCGCCTGCTTCGGCGCTTTCCCACTTGGCGCTGAGCGACGTCACCCATAGGAGGCATGAATGGCACAAACTCTGGACAATTTGGCTGCCGCACGGGTCTCCGTCTGGCTCGACGACCTGAGCCGCCCACGCATCCTAACCGGTAGCCTGGCCCGCATGGTAGACGGAGGCGAGATCGTCGGCATCACCACCAATCCGACGATCTTCGCCAAAGCGATCGGTGCGGGATCGGGCTACGAGGACCAGTTGCGCGATCTGGCACTCCGCGGCACCGCGATAGGCGAGACCCTTCGTCTGCTGACCGCGTGGGACGTCCGCGCTGCCTGCGACGTCCTGCGCCCGGTCTACGACCGAACCGCCGCTCGTGACGGACGCGTGTCCATCGAGGTAGACCCACGCATCTCCGGCGACGCCGACCGCACCGAGGCCGAGGCACGCGGCCTCTAGTGGCTGGTCGACAGGCCGAACCTGTTTATCAAAATTCCCGCCACATTGGCCGGCTTGCCGGCGATCACGGCCAGCTTAGCCGACGGGATCAGCGTCAACGTCACGCTGATCTTCTCGCTCAATCGGTATCGGGCGGTGCTCGACGCGTTCCTCACCGGCCTGGAGCAGCGCAAGGCGGCCGGCAGCAGCCTGGTCGGTATCGAGAGCGTAGCTTCCTTCTTCATCAGTCGCGTGGATACCGAGGTGGACCGGCGGCTCGGCCAGATGGCGGCGCAGGCCGGCGGCAAGGATCTGGCGGCGGAACTTGATCGGCTTCGAGGCCAGGCGGCTCTCGCCAATGCGCGCCTGGCCTATGAAATATACGAGCAGATGCTGGTATCTGACCGCTGGAAGGCGTTGGCGGCAGCGGGTGCCCGTCCGCAGCGCCTACTTTGGGCGTCGACCGGGGTCAAGGACAAGGCGTTCAGCGATACACGCTATGTCACCGATCTGGTGGCGCCCGACACGGTCAACACCATGCCAGAAGCAACGCTGCTCGCGGTCGCCGACCACGGCGAAATCCCGGGTGACGCCGTCCGCGGGAACTACGCCGCAGCACACGCCATTTTCGAGACATTGAGCCGGGTGGGACTGAGCATCGAAGAGGTGGCCGACACCCTGGAGCAGCAGGGCGTCGCGTCCTTCGCCAAGAGCTGGGATGAGCTGATCGCCTCAGTGACCCGGCAGCTGGAGAAATCAGGGGCCGAGGTCATGCCCGCCGGCGCCGTCAAGCCGGCGAGCGGCGAGGGAAACCAGGGCCCGGCACCAGCGGCTGCGGCGCCGCGCGCAACGGAAAGCAAGGTGCCGGCGTGACCGGTTTTGGTGCACAACTCAGATGGTAGATGTAGGGCGCTAGCTCAAAGCGTTTCAGCCGACGCGCTGGGACACCGCGGCATGCCAGGCTTGGTCATCCGGTTCAGCACCGAGCAGCCGACCTTGGTCTCGGTCCTCTGGGCAGACAGGGTCCGGGCGAAGGCTGCTGCGCTACGTTCTGCTGCCAACGACCAGGAGGAATGTCATGTATCTCGCCCGCTTTTCCTACGATGTCCTGCCAGCCAACCGTCACAAGGCCGTCGATTTCGTGCGACGCGAGGTTGAGGCGGCGCGCAGTCGGAGCCTCAACGCCCGACTGCCCATCCCGCTGACCCGCGCCCAGGGTGGAGCGGCGTTGCAGTTCGAGGTCGAGCTGGCCAACCTCGATCAGCTTGACCAGTTCCGGCAGCAGGGTGCGGGATCGGCGAAGGAGACCAATGAGTGGATGCGGGCGTTCAGTGAGGTTCTCCTGTCGCCTCCTACGGTCGAGATCTTGAGAGTAGACGAAAAACAAGCGTCGTAACGCGGCGGAGTGTTCCCAGCCTTCATCCTGAGAGCGTCCGTAACGTGCTTGCTGTTTCCGGCTTCTAATGTTGCTTCAGGAGGGACGGCATGCCCGGCGATCGCCATAACCAAATGACTGACGCCGAGCAGCACGACGTGGGGGAACTCGGGGCTCCCCGGTCTCGCATCATCTACGAAGTCGTTCGCCGGCAGGGTAATGAGGAACTGAAGCGTCCTCCTGGCTCGCTCTTCTGGTCAGGGATCGCGGGCGGCGTCACCATCATGGCTTCCGTCATCGCCGAAGCAGCCCTGCGCCACAAGCTGCCGGCCGATATGCCGGCACGGGAGGTGATTTCCGACCTCGGCTACAGCCTGGGCTTCTTGATGGTGATCCTCGGGCGGATGGAGGGCGCGACCGCATTCACCGGAAAACCCGGGTTAGCGCCGGGCTGAGCGGCCACTCCGAGGCTGTACACCAAACCCCTCCGATTTTGGCTTTGCCGAACCCAGCATTTCCGGGCTGTTTTCGTGGTGGTCATGGCTGTGCACGAACCTAGAGATAAGTGCACGGCGACGCTGCCCATCGCTGCCACGAGCGCAGCGGCAGGCGTTCAAGGCGCTGATAGAACTTGACTTTCTGTTCTTAACCCGGGTTTTCCGGCGTATGCGGTCATGTCCTCAAGGGCGGGTGCGGCAAGTCCGCACTCGCTACCGGGCGGCTCGCTACGCCTTACCCGGGCGGGACTTCCACCCGCTGGACCGCGCCAGCTTCTCCTGGCGCACCCGCTGCTACCGGAACCCCGATATCAGCTATGATCGGACTAAGATGCACGGGCTTCCGCGACGGCTGCGGCCGATCACCATGAGCAGCACGCAGGCAGCCTCCTCAGAATGTCGCTGGCACTAGGCGCTAAGCCGCGACCTCGACCGATAGCGTCTCCGGGTTGAACCCAACGCTCAGTGAGCCATCGTTCTGCCGGTCGATCAAACCGAGGTCGAGCAGGGCCTGCACGTCCTCATGCACGCGGCGGTAGCCCCGGCCAAGACCGGTCGCGACCGCGTTGATGCTCTTTGGATGGTGGTCCGCCACAAAGCTCAACACGCCGAAGCGGTTGGCATTAAGCATGGCGAACATCGCCTTCGCGTCGGCAAAATTGATGCGGGTATCGATCTCGACCGGCTCGCCAGCCTTGGCACGGCGGACGTTTTCAAACAGTCTCCGGTTTGCGGTATCGACCGTCTCTCCGACCGTGATCACAAGCTTGCTCATGTCTCAGGTCTCCCGTGTCACCTCTGCCTCGAAGTCGGCGATCAACCGCTCGATGCTGACGAAGTTATACGGCGTCTCGACGCCGTGATGGTGGCGATGATCCCCCTTGCCACGCTCATTGTCGTATCCCACGACGCGCACGCCATTGCGGACTAGAACAAGGCGGTATTTGAAATCGTGTTCAGACGGCGGGATGGGTGAGGGCACGAACCAGATCACGCGTTCGACGATCTCACCCATCTCTAGCACCCTCTTGCTCTTCTCGATGAGGATCGCCTTACTCATGAGAAAACTATGTCCGTTAAGGCATAGTATGTCAAACACGGCATATGACTAGAAACGCGGATTGTTCCGGTTTAGCACATCAGCTGATACAGCCTCTTTCTTGTCGGCCGCCTTTTTGTTCGACCTGCCGAAATCGGTTAGGTCTCAGCCACGGCTATCCCTCCCTTGGTAGTCGGTGCTCTCCCGCCCGGCGGTGCGGTCGGTCGTCCGCAGACCCCAGACCGTGCGGCCGAGATTAAGCGTCCCCGCTTTGGCCTTGGCCACCATACCGTGGAAATAGCCTGCCGGGTTGGTGCGGAAATGTTCGGCCGGTTTTGCCGAGACGATCGCCAAGGCAATTGCCGCCTCCTCACGACCCATAGCGAGGCAGGCCTGTCCCCACAGGGCTTTAGAGACTCCGAGATCGTGGCGCAGCCAGTCGGCCCCTTCGACAATCCCGGGCCAGTCGGGACTGCCGCAAGATTGGGGGTCGTAACGTCTCCAGGCACCGAGAGTGAAAGCCGTGCATGGACGACACACAGAGCAACCGGCCTGACAATCTCGGCGACATCTCCGATTCGGGCTTGATCATATTGAAAGCAAAGCTGGTGCTGGCCGCTATCCGACACGAGACAGTCCCTGCACACATCAGAAACCACGCCGTTCAGCGCCCGAAAATGGTTACGACCCCCAATCTTGCGACGGTCCCCCTGGCTGCTGGCTCGCCCGAGCAGGCGCGCGCCGCCAACGCCGTGAAGACCGGGCGCGCACAGGTGCGGGCGGCCGACGTGCTGCCCTTCATTGAGCAGGCCCGGCGCGCTGGCGCCACCACCTTGCAGCAACTTGCTGATGCACTGGCCGCGCGTGGTGTGCCGACACCGTCCGGTCGCGGCAGGCGCTGGCACCCCGTGCAGGTGGCCCGCATCGTCGGGCGGTACCGGGGGGACTGCCGCAAGATTGGGGGTCGTAACATTGTCGGGCTTGGTCCGATCGGAAGCGAGGCTGGTGCTGGCCGGTATCCGACACGAAACAGTCCCCCCACGCTACGCACCACGTCGCGCGGCGCCCGACAATGTTACGACCCCCAATCTTGCGGCAGTCCCGCGTTCGTGGTGGCCAGCGCCACTGGCAGCAGCCAAACCAACATGTCGCGACCATCTCCGGGCGCATACATGCGGAAGCCAAATGCCTCGCGGAGGTTGTCGAGCTGGTCGCGCCGGGTCTGGCGCCGAGCGGCATAGGTGGCAAGCGCGTCGGCGCCGACGTGGATCTGATCGGCCACGAACCGTAGCGCCGGCTCGGGAATGGCTTCGCCAGGATGCAGAAGCCGTCCGGGGTAACGAAAGGCGCAAAGCTGGAGGGCATAGCCAAGCTGGTTGTGCGCGCCGCGGCGGCGGTCGATCGCGGCGAGGTCGGTCCGAGCCAACGTCCAGTGCCGGATGAGCTGGGCCTCGTCGGTCGGCAAGGCAAGCATGGTCTCAAGCTGCGCTTCGGTGAGCGCGCGGCGTCTCGGCATGGCAGATGTCCCAGTTGAGGTGTAGGCTGATTGCTACGGCTCAGGGGTGAGCAGGACCAGGGGCTTGCGGGCCGCGCAGCGGGGAGAGTTCAACTGGGACAGCGCGCCGCGCTCTACTGCCGGGTCTCGACCGCCGACCAGTCCTGCGAGCGGCAGGAGCGCGACCTGGTCGCCTTTGCCGAGCGGGCCGGCTACGAGGTGGTTGGCACCTACAAGGAGACCACCTCCGGGGTCAGGCTGGACCGGGCCGAGCGGCGCAAGGTTCTTGCGCTGGCGCAGCGGCGCGAGATCGACGCGGTGCTGGTGACCGAGCTGTCACGCTGGGGCCGCAGCACGACCGACCTGCTCGCCACGCTTAAGGATCTGGAGGCGCGGCGCGTGTCCCTCGTCGCGCTCAACGGCATGGCGTTCGACCTCACGACCCCGCACGGGCGCATGATGGCCACCCTGCTCGCCGGCATTGCGGAGTTCGAGCGCGAGCTGATCCAAGAACGCATCCGCTCCGGCATCGCGGCCGCCAAGGCGCGCGGCAAGCACCTCGGCCGCCAACCGGGACAGCGACCGAAGTCGGACCGCCTCGCGCCCCGCGTGCTGGCGCTTGTCGCCCAGGGCAGGAGCTACCGCCTGGTCGGGCGCGAGGTGGGGCTGAGCAAGAACACCATCGCCGGCATCGTGAAACGTAGCCGCGAGCAAGATGCTGCCCCATGACAGCAGGACAACCCGGCCTCCTTCAAGCATTCGGCAAAGCCGCCAGCTCAACGCGCGGCCTGGACGGTTGCGGCAGGATGGGACCCAGCCGGGCAGGTCATCGGAGTCGGATAGGTGGGCGGCGTGGGCCGTGAGCCGCCCGCCTGGCAGCTTTGGATGCAGGCCGCCCAGCAGGGCGACCGCGAACGCTATGCCATGCTGCTGCACGCCGTGATCCCGATCCTGGGCCGCGCAGCGCGATCGAATTGGCCGAGGGCTCCGGCAGCCGATATCGAGGACGCGGTGCAGGAAACCCTGCTCGCCTTCCACGCGGCACGCCATATGTACGATCCGGCACGGCCCGTGCTGCCGTTCCTGCTCGGGATCCTGCGCTTCCGGGGTGCCGACGTCATCCGACGCCGCCGGCGGGTGGCCGTGAATGAAGCGGCAATTGAGGATATGGGCGAAACCTTTGAACCGATCGCCACGGATATCAGTGCGGATGACGCAGTGGACGGCGCGACGCTGCGGGACGCGATCACCCGCCTGCCGCCGCAACAGCGGCAAGCGCTGGAGGCGATGAAGCTAAAGGGAATGTCTTTACGGGAAGCGTCGGCAGCGACCGGGATGAGCGTCGTGGCGCTTAAGGTGGCCACGCACCGCGCGGTCCGGTCGCTGCGCAAGCTGCTCGGAGGCAGCGCCTGATGGATACCGACACGCTAGCGGCCTGTCGGAGTGAGTTTGCGAGCGTTTTTGCGTGCCGGGGCTCATCATACGTTGTTGGGTGGCGCTGAGGCGGTTTCTGGCGGTCGAACTCGCTGGCTGAAGAGTATGGCGGCCAGAATGGCGCCGTGGCGCCCCGCGGTGGTGCCATTCCAGGCCCCGTTGGCGCGCTTCCGCCTCAGTTTGTGACCGCAAGGACGAACATCCGCTTCATATTCCAAGCCATGGTCACGAGGGTCCACTCGCCGCGGACACGGTCGAGCCCGCGGAGCAGGAACTGGCGGAACCCAAGCACCGCCTTGATGATGCCGAACACCGGCTCGGGCGTGTGCTTGCGCAAGCCGTAGAGCTTCTTGCCCTCGGGCGTCTTGAGGCGATGGGCCATCGTCTTGAGAGGCGTCGCAGCGTCCGGCGGGGGCGGCGCGTCGGCAAAGCGCTCGGCCAGGGATGGATGATGGGGGTCCCGGCCGGGACTGCCGCAAGATTGGGGGTCGTAACATTGTCGGGCGCCGCGCGACGTGGTGCGTAGCGTGGGGGGACTGTTTCGTGTCGGATACCGGCCAGCACCAGCCTCGCTTCCGATCGGACCAAGCCCGACAATGTTACGACCCCCAATCTTGCGGCAGTCCCCCGCGTGACGCCAAACCCTATGCAGAGCTTCGCACCCGATGGCGCCGGGCACGCCGACTGTTCTTCAACATCGCCACCCGGCTGCAAATGGATGCCGGACCTGGCGGCAAGGCGGTGCAGGAGGCGATGGGCTATCTGGCCGGCGTCGCCGACTGGTCCAGTGCGAAGATGCGCGACGCGCCTACGGCGGCGGTCCCGAAAGCCTGGCGGGCGCATGCGCTGGATGCGCAAGGCCGCGTGGTCGATTCCAAGGCCTACGTGTTTGCGGTCATCGACGCCTGGCGCGCCGCCGTGAAGCGCCGCGACATCTTTGCCAGCCCCGGCACGCGGTATGGCGATCCACGGCGCGGCTTGCTGGATGGAACGACCTGGCAGGAATCCAAGCTCGTGGTGTGCCGGGCGCTCAACCGCTCGCTCGATGCCGACACCGAAGTCGCAGGTTTGGCAAAGTTGCTTGACGGCGCCTATCGCACCGTGGCCGAGCGGGCGCAGAGCAACCCCGATCTGCGCTTCGAGACCGTGCAGGGCAGGACGCGCATCGTCGTGGCGCCGCTCGACCGGCTGGAGGATACCGAAACCCTGCGCGCCCTGCGCCCGGCCATCGGGGCAGGATGCCGAAGGCCGCCATGCCAGACCTCTTCCTGGAAGTCATGCAGCGCACCGGCTTCGCCCAGGCCTTCACGCACCTGAGCGAACGGCACGCCCAGGTCGAGCATTTCGAGACCAGCCTGTGCGCCGCCCTGGTCGCCGAGGCGTGCAACATCGGCATCGAGCCAGTCAGCCGGCAGGATGTTGCGGCATTGCGACGCGAGCGCCTGGCCTGGGTCATCCAGAACTTCATCCGCCCTGAGACTATCGCGGCCGCCAGCGCGCGCATCGTGTCCGCCCACGCCACGTTGCCGCTCGCCAGGCTCTGGGGAGCAGGCGATGTCGCCTCGGCGGACGGCATGCGCTTCACCGCGCCCGCCACCGCCATCCATGCCGGACCCAACCCGAAATACTTCGGCCAGGCCCGCGGCATCACCTGGTACAACCTGCTGTCCAACCAGTTCAGCGGCCTGAACGCCATCGTGGTACCCGGCACGCTGCGCGACAGCCTGGTGCTGCTGGCCTTCCTGCTCGAACAGGAAACCGAGCTGGAGCCGATGGAGTTCATGACCGACACCGCGGCCTCCGATGCCGTGTTCGGCCTGTTCTGGCTGCTGGGCTATCAGTTCAGCCCGCGGCTGGCCGACCTGGGCGATGCCAAGCTGTGGCGGATCGACCGCAAAGCCGATTACGGCCCCTTCAACAGCCTCGCCAAAGGCATCATCAACCTCGGCCTGATTTGCGAGAACTGGTCCGATGCGATCCGCTTGGCCGGATCGCTGAAACTCGGCCACCTCAAGGCGGCCGGCATCATGCGCACCCTCCAGATCCGCGACAAACCCACCCCACTGGCGCGTGCGCTCGCCGAAATCGGCAGGATCGCCAAGACCGTCCATATCCTGCACTACGTCGACCACTACGTCGACGACCCCGGATTTCGCAGGCGCATCCTGACCCAACTCAACCATACCGAGCTGCGTCACCGCCTCGGCCGCCGCATCCACCACGGCGAGCGCGGCGAGATCAGAAGCCCGCTTCGGCAGGGGCAGGAAGAGCAGCTCGGATGCCTCGGCCTCGCCCTCAACGCCGTCGTCCATTGGAACGCCATCTACATGCAGGAAGCCATTCAGCAGGCCAGGGCAGACGGCACGGAGGTCCGCAACGACGACCTCGCCCACCTCTCCCCGCTGATCTGGCGCCATCTCAACTTCCTCGGGCGATACGACTTCTCGCTGCCCGACACCGTCCGCAATGGCGGCCTGAGGCCTCTCAGGAACCCTAATTCCGCATGGGAGTTTTGAATAGCCTTATGCTGCTTTCCTGGTCCGCTCAGCCGCACAGGCCAGGTGCCGCACACAGTTGACGCGAAGCGCAACCCGGATAGAGGGGGATTCGGCAGCCGTGAGAAGCGTATCGAATGCACGAAGGAGAAAACGGCGACTGCCGATGTTATTCGGCATGGAAAAAGGACCCCGGTGGAGGGGTGATCGGCGTCCAAAAGGGACCCCTCTGCTGATGGGGTTCACAATGGCTCCCGGGGTAATCGGGGGTCTGGATCGGGATGCTGGTGGTGGAGACGGTCGCGAAGATTCGGCGGGCGTATTTTGTTCAGGGAAAGACGATCAAGGCGATCTGCCGTGAACTGCGGGTATCGCGGAAGGTTGTCCGCAAGGTTCT